>Ga0194058_10000794_pt1 | contig 15684 bp, 8 predicted proteins | sample SepL4417m_MetaG_FD_155490 | JGI IMG/M metagenome (GOLD analysis project Ga0194058, IMG submission 155490) | Anoxic zone freshwater microbial communities from boreal shield lake in IISD Experimental Lakes Area, Ontario, Canada - Sep2016-L442-17m | ecosystem: Environmental > Aquatic > Freshwater >... | reverse complement strand
AAGCGTGTAAAGAAAATGAAAGATTATTGGGTAGCAGTGAAATTATAGAATCGGTTTTTGGCAAACAAAAATATTTGGAACGGGATTATGCGAAAGAGGGTTTTACGTCATTGATACTAGGAATAGGTGCATTTGTTGGAACACTAACGGTGGATGACGTTAAAGAAGCACTGATTTCTACCCCGGTAAAAAAAGTGTTGAAATGGTGCGAAGAGGAATTAGGTGAGACCTTGCAAAGCAAGAAAAAAATAGCTTATTCCGACGCAAGAAAAGGAACAAAAGTAGACCTTATTTGTAATGCCGAAAATTAAGTATTTTCATCAGCCCACCTATGCTCTCTGGGAGAAGGCTAAATGGTTAAGTTATTTTATGCACGTTCTTAATGGGTTTTGGACGCTCTAATTATAGACTGCTTATTTTAACAGGTTACCAAACCGTTGTTTGCTGCACCCTTAAAATAAGCCATAATGACAAAGTGAACGTGGTACGGTTAGTAGCAAAAAAGAGTAATCACTGACCATTATCAACTTGTTTTTTTTCTGCTATAATTTGTTCTGAAGATGTGTTCGGAACGTTTCGGACGTTGGCGAGTGAGCTTTTGGAGTCGTACTCGGCGCTGCACGCATCTTCCTCTTAATTTTTAATGCCAGTTCCCGCCTGCTTCTTCAACAAAATCGACCCGCTTTTCGCCTACACACATGTTATCAGCTACAAATCGAGCAACTTTTCATTATTTGGTTTAAAATCAGGAAAGAAAAAACACACCCCAGCAGACTAATCCAGATCTTGCCAAACTGGCGTAAAAACAACCGGAATTGTTTACCAAGTGCGCTTATAAGCAGGCAAAACGTGACATTTCTCCTAAATTTGAAATCTTGTGAAAAATACGTAGGAGCCGCCTCACCATGACTGCCGAACTCTTGATCAACTTTGCGATACAGGTTCTTGGAACCGGTGCCGCCTTCTTCCTCGCCTATCAGTCCTTCCAAAAACGCCGAATTCAGTTAGGCGCTGAACCAACGCTACCCCAATACTTTGTCCGCAGAAGCACCTACTGGATAGGTATCGCCTCATATTGCACGTTTACGGCAGCATTTTACTGCTTACTGACGTGGCGCTGGCTGCCCTTGGAGCCGCTGGTAACTCTCATTGTGAAAAACCTTAGATCGGGTGAATTAGTCGGCCTTTTCAATGGCTTGGACGGCGACACCCTCATACCTTTGATTAGCGCCGGACTGTTGCTGTTTTTTATCGCTTGGGAAAGCAAGTTTAACCCCTTGCTTATTTTAAGAGACAGCATCCATGATGCGTTTGCAATTCCGACCAAGGCGGTGGAAGTCTATAACGCTCTCATTACCTCAAGATTGTCAGCGGTCGATGATAGCTTAAAAGCACAAATCGCCAATCGCTTACTGGTGGCGAGCATCGACCCCGGCGATTTCGAAAAATCCAGTGCCACGGTCGAGTATAAATGGGCTCATAATTGCCTTCTTTTTGACCAGATGCAGAGCTACGCCAACCAATCGTCCTTTCGTCGCTTGTTCAACGAACCATCCCTGAAATGGGGAGAAATCTGTATTTCCTACAATGCAATGTCGGAAAAAGTTACCGTCTGGAAAGAAGCGGAACCACACTATACCAAGACCATCAACTTGATCAAGGAGCTGGATAACCTCACCGGCCTGCTCTGTCGCTTACTCGCCTCTCTGGTCGTATTCGGGAGCGCCAGTGAAAATGATATATGGGTAACCGTAAAGCAGCTCGGTGGCAACGTTCACGAGTCCCGCCTGAAGCACACCTATAAATATGTTCTCCTTTTCACCGCTGTCACCGCCATCGGGGTCATGTTGGGTCGGGAGATTTCAGTTTCACTACACAATGCGTTCCTGTTTCCCGATAAACCGCTCGCGCATTTTAATTACACGACACTCCGGTGGGTCGCCTATGCCATTCCGATGTATGTCCTGCCCATAGCACTCGTTTTTGTTTCACGCGCATTCGCTATCAGGCACCAACGGGAGCAATCCGATCGCTACTATGGCTTTTATATGGCCATGATGGTCATGGGGTTTATTGTCAGCACCACGGTATCAGCGCTTATTCTCGAATTAACGCTCTACCACCGGGATAATTTCAGTTTTCTGGAAAGCTTCATACAACATACCCGCTGGGGAATTTTGCCGGCGCTGGTGTGCGGTTTTGTGGCCTATCGAATGGATACACCCGCGAGCGAATCAGAAGCACCCGATAAAGTCATTATGGCCGCTGTGTTGCGTTTTTTGGGCTGGGGATCGGTCGCGGTCATTATCATGCTTTATGCTACCGACGACTTTACCATTGAAGAGCCGAACCTGCGTTTTACCCTGGTCGGCACGGCTTGCTTCGTGGTCGGTCTCTTGGCGGCATCTGCCCGTTTCAAAACAGCGAGACCCGAGGATTAGCGGTTCCCGTAGACTAAACAGTAATGGCGTAAGTATTCACCTCCCCCTTTGAAAAAGGGGGATTGAGGGGGATTTATCTAATAAAATCTCCCCTAACCCCTCTTTGTTAAAGAGGGGGGACTGAATCATTACGCAATGGCAGGTTGACTTTTACCCAGAACGGGTAAGTTTACAGTTAACCCATCAATCAAAGGTATACTCATGAAAATTCTAATTTTACTGGCTGGCATGCTGTTTTTTTCAATTTCAGCCGTTAAGGCAGAACCTTGTTCATCTTTGCTGAATTATAAAGCGAACCAATTAAGATCAAAGGAAGCGCTTGATTTTTGCAAGGCATTTCAAGGCAAGGTCGTTCTCGCCGTCAATACCGCCAGTAATTGTGGCTACACCCCACAATTTAAAGGTCTGGAAGCCCTGTATCAAAAATATAAAGATCAAGGTTTGGTTGTTGTCGGCTTCCCTTCCAATGATTTCAATCAGGAGTTTGATGAGTCGGAAAAAACCGCCAAAGTTTGTTATATCAACTATGGCGTAACGTTTCCAATGGTGGAAAAAAGTGCCGTTTCAGGCACAGAGGCCAATACTTTTTTTAAACAATTGCTTCAAGTCACCGGACAAGCACCCGAATGGAATTTTTATAAATATCTGATAGCTCGGGATGGTTCAACCGTCACCGCTTTCGCCAGTAATGAAACGCCGGAACAACTGGATTCCAAAATCCACGGCCTGTTATTGCTGCCTTAAACAATAGCACACAGATGGCACGGATTTGACTGATAAACACGGATAATAGGAGAGGTAGGGTGCGCATCGCGCACCTAAAATCGCATCCATTAAACGGTTTTATTTGCACCACAATCTATTATTTTTTTCTACCCGTAGCCTATTGGGTTTCTACTCTGGCATGGTTGTGGTGCGCGATGCGCACCCTACTATACTTAACGTATTCTCAACTAAAAATAAAATCCGTTAAAATCTGTATAAATCAGTATCATCCGTGTTCTATAATCGAAACCCACAACGTTCATGCTATTTATCAAATCAGGAGCGCACCATGAATCGCTTAACCGGCTTGTTATTGCTTGGCACCTTATTGTTTGCTTCATTCACGCAAGCCAAACCCTTAACCAGGGAACAAGTACCGGAACCCCTTAAACCTTGGATAAGCTGGGTATTGGTGGATAATCCCGAGCTTGCTTGTCCCTTTTTGTACAACAGCCATGAACAAAAACGCTGTAGTTGGCCAACGCAATTAACGCTGGATTTATCATCGGCAAAAGGCATTTTTTCGATAAACTGGCAAGTCTATAAAGACAATTGGGTGAGTTTACCGGGCGATAAAAAGTATTGGCCGCTTAATGTTACTGTTAATGGAAAGCCCGCCTTGATTATGGATAAAAACGGCATTCCTTCGATTAAACTGGCTGCCGGTCTGGAGCATCTGGCAAGCTATCAAATCAAGGGTGAGTTTCTGTGGGATGTTATTCCAGACACTATCACGATACCCGACGATACCGGATTGATTAACCTGAAGGTCAATGGACTGGAAGTACCGGCACCTTCCATCAAAGACGGGCAACTCTGGTTAAAGACCGGTGATAGCGGTCTGGACAAACCTGAAAACAGGCAAAATAATCTTGATATTCAGGTCTTTCGAAAAATTATTGATGAAGTACCCTTACAAGTCTTAACCCATCTGGAGCTGGATGTTTCGGGTGAACAACGAGAAGTTAAACTGGCCTTTCCTCTACTGAACGGATTTGTCCCGCTGCAATTGCAAAGCCCTTTACCCGCCCGACTTGAACCTGACGGGCAACTCATAGTGCAGGTGCGTCCAGGTCGATGGCAGCTTGAAATAGTGTCCAGACTTACCAAGGAACCCGCTACGATAGCGTTCCCAAGCCCTCTCGTTCCCAAGTTGGAACTTGAAAATGAGAGGGCTTGGCCGGAATCAGAAATTTGGGCTTTTGAAGCGCGTCCGGAATTGCGTATTGTTGAAATTGAACAGTTGTCCTCCATCGATGCCAGTCAAACCAATCTACCGGAAGACTGGAAATCCTTGCCTGCCTATAAAATCAATCCGGGGGAGGCCATGGGTTTTAAAGTGATACGACGAGGCGATCCGGAACCTGAACCCAATCAACTGTCAATCACCAGAAAACTATGGCTGGATTTTGATGGTAAAGGTTATACCGTCAATGATCATATCAATGGCAAAATGACCAACGGCTGGCGACTTAATGCCTTACCGGCGATGCAATTAGGTAAAGTAACCCTGGATGGCAACAACCAACTGATTACCTGGCAGACCGGAACACAAAAGCAGGGCGTGGAGGTGAGAAAAGGCCAGATAATGCTTGATGCCGATAGCCGCATAACAGGCGCTATTGACTCGCTGAGCGCAGTCGGTTGGGAACAAAACTTTCATGCGGTAAAAGCCGAACTTAACCTGCCACCCGGTTGGCGATTATTGGCGGCCCAGGGTGTCGATAATGTACCGGATAGCTGGATTTCCCGCTGGACGCTGTTGGATTTGTTTCTGGTACTGATTACTGCCCTCGCAACAGGACGACTCTGGAATCACTATTGGGGAACTCTGACCTTGGTAACACTGATTATCATCTGGCACGAACCCGGTGCACCGCATTATGTGTGGCTGAATATTCTGGCGGCAACGGCCTTGCTGGGCGTATTGCCGCAAGGCCGGTTTTATAAATTGATACGCGGGTATCGTAATGGTTGCTGGCTGGCGCTGGTGTTGATTGCCGTCCCCTTTATGGTATCTCAAGTGCGTATGGGGATTTATCCGCAGTTGGAATACCCCGGACAAGCCATTCAACTTATCGACAGGGCTCAGAACCCTACCCCTGCACCAATGCCCATGGAGACCATGGATGCCGAACAGCAACCGCTCGGGGGTGTCGCAAAAAGAGCCAGAAGTAAAGCCGAGTACAGTAGCGCCATCATGCCCGAGCAACAAGCATCAGCGGCTTACTATGGCAGTAACGCGACCAACAACGTTGAGCGCATTGATCCTAACGCCAAAGTCCAAACCGGCCCCGGCTTGCCGCAATGGCAATGGAACACGGTTTATTTATCGTGGAACGGTTCGGTTGATTCCGGACAAGCACTGGATTTATGGTATTTATCACCCGGAATGACGATGTTGTTAAATTTCCTGCGTGTAATTTTGGTGACCTTGTTGGCCTTATTAATGCTGGGTGTGGCCGAAAAATTCAGGCCTGATCTTGTTCCCAAGCTGGAACTCGGCAATAAGGCATCCTCCTTTTTGCTCTGGTTTTTATTACTTCCCCTGTTGTCCGTTCCCTCGCCAAAAGTCTATGCCGACTACCCTAGCGAGGCTTTATTAACTGAATTAAAAACCCGCCTACAGGAAGTGGAGATTCCCGATTGTTTGCCAGGTTGCGCTCAAATTCAGCAAATGAACATGACGATTACCGATAAAACTATTGAAATCAACTTGCAAATTGATGCCCAAGAGTCGGTTACCCTGCCGTTGCCCTCGGAATACAAGCAATGGTTTCCCAATCAGGTACTGGATAACGGTAAAGCCGCACAGGCATTGTACCGTAACGACAATACCTTATGGATCAATCTGGCCAAAGGCGAACACCATATTACTCTTAAAGGTTTAACGCCTTTACTGAGTAAATTCACGCTGCCTTTACCGTTAAAACCGAACCGGGTTAGCATCGAAGAATCGGGCTGGGACGTGGTGGGTTTACATGAAAACGGCTGGTCAGACGACCAATTACAATTTAGCCGCCTACAACAATCGCCCCAAGATAAATCCAAACCGGTAGCAGAGTCCAGTGTTTTGCCACCTTTTGTTCGCGTCGAGCGACAGTTGTCTTTAGGCTTGGATTGGCGCGTTATCACCCGGATTATTCGTATTTCTCCAGCCGATTCTGCCGTGGTTTTAACCGTTCCACTGTTACCGGGTGAATCGGTTACCAGCCCGGACATTCGCGTTAAAGATAATGCCGTTGAAGTTAATATGGCGGCACAACAAAGCAGTATGCAATGGGAATCGACGCTGGAAAAAGCGGAAAAAATCGAATTAACCGCGCCGGAAACGGCGCAATGGATCGAAGTCTGGACAGCCAATATCAGCCCTGTCTGGCACAGTGAACCCTCAGGCATCGCCATGATTCATTTAAATAATGAAGGGCAGTGGCTACCTGAATGGCATCCCTGGCCGGGCGAAAAAGTGACATTGCAAATAACCCGACCGCAAGCGGTGGAAGGGCAAACTTTAACCATTGACAGCAGCAGTTTGAGCATTAAACCCGGGCAGCGCACACAGGATGCCGAATTAAAAATCAGCCTGCGCAGCTCTCAAGGGTCGCAACATACGCTGACCTTACCTGACCAAGCCGTGCTGCAATCAGTGTCTATTGATGGACAAACACAACCCCTCCGGCAACAAGGCAGAAAACTGACCTTACCGGTCAATCCCGGCAAACAGGACATCTTGATAAACTGGCAGGAAGCCAAAGCCATCGCCGCTGCCATAACAACACCGTTGCTTGATTTGGGCCAAGACAGCGTCAATACCAACCTGAGTATCAGTCTGGGTCAAGATCGCTGGGTATTATTCGTGATGGGGCCTCGAATGGGGCCGGCCGTTTTATTTTGGGGCGTGTTGGTGGTTATTTTTATCCTGTCTTTAGGTCTGGGTAAAGTCCCTCTGACGCCATTAAAAAGTCGGCACTGGTTTTTATTACTGGTGGGTTTAAGCCAGCTACCGATGCCGGCGGCCGGCCTCGTTATCGCCTGGTTAATGGGCTTAGGTTGGCGTGCGAACCAGTCCGCAACCGACCGGCGTTATTTTAATGCCCTGCAAATTTTAATCGGCGGCATAACCGTATTGGCGCTGGGCACTTTATTTGCAGCCGTTGCCCAAGGTCTGTTGAGCTCTCCCGCTATGCAGATTACCGGTAACCAGTCCTCGGTCTTTTTGTTAAATTGGTATCAGGACAGAAGCTTATCGACCTTACCCACTGCCACTGTGGTTTCCGTCCCCTTAATGGTCTATCGACTATTAATGTTGGCCTGGGCGCTATGGCTCGCCGTGTCTTTACTCAACTGGCTAAAATGGGGCTGGGCGTGTTTTTCAAGCAACGGCTTGTGGAAAAAAGCAGTGATTAAAGAAAAAGCGTTGGCGACTGACGAAAAAAAACAATGATGCATGAAGTGCGTCATCAGGTTAAGGCTGCTCGTAAAAAATAACTCATCCTGTTTTTGTTCATTGACGAAATCAAAGCGACTTTTTTGCTTGGCGGTTTTCTCAAACAGCCTCATCGTGTATCATGTAACGCTATTTAAACACATTAACCCTGTGTACCTAGGCGCTTAACCCATGGCGCGGCATTGCCTAATAAAAGCATATAAAATAATAGCTTATGAAGATTCTCAATATCCATTTTAAAAACATCAACTCACTGGAAGGCGAGAGTCGGGTTAATTTTGAACAACCGCCCTTTTCCGATACCGGAGTTTTTGCGATTACGGGGCCTAACGGGTCAGGCAAATCCAGTATTTTGGATGTCATTACTTTGGGTTTATATGGCGAAACATTTCGTTTTGATCGACCTGCCGACTATGTGATGACCAAGCACACAGCGGAATGTTTTGCAAAAATCGAGTTTTCTCTGAGTGGCGAAAAATACCAATCCAGTTGGCAGGTTAAACGTGAAGGCGATCATCCAGAGAGTGAATTAACGCCGCCGGAAATGTACTTAATCCGCCTGATTGATGGCGAAGTGCTGGCCACTACGCCATATCAAGTCTGCGCACGAATGACCGAAATTACCGGAATGAATTTTCGTAATTTCACCCGTTCCATTATGTTGGCGCAGGGAGATTTTGCCGCTTTTTTAAATGCGCTGGACACTGAGCGCATGGACATACTCGAAAAAATAATCAGTACCGATATTTACGAAGATTATAAAAAAGAGACGCTTACCAACGCTGAAAATGCACAACAGGAACTGGATCTTTTAAAACAAAATTTAGCCGCTATCCAGTTAATGGAACCTGAAAAACAGGAAGCTTGCGAGCAGGATTTAAGCGATTTTAAAGAACAATTATCCGGGTTGCAGGACGAACAAAACACCTTAAAGCAACAGCAAGCCTTGCTAACAGAAGTAACCGCGATAACAACGCAGATTATTGAGCAAGAAAAAAATCGGGGAAAAGCCCAAGAACAAGCCAAAAACACGCAAGACCTGTTGGACCAAATTGCCGCCGCTCAAGATGCCTTAATCTTTAAGCAGGACATCGAAACACTTAAGGATAAAAGTCACCTTATTCGGCAAGGCAAAGCAAGCTTGGACGATCTTCAAAACGAACTTCGCCAATTAAAAGACCAGTTGGGCGATCAAGCGGCACCAGACAACCTGGCGCAGCGGTCTTTTAGCGAGCAGCAACCCCTGCTGGAAAACGTCAGAACCCAGGTTAACGAATATGCTTTAAACCGGCAGTCGGAAACCGCACACTGGCAATCTTTGGCGACACAATCTACAGAAAAAAACGCGGTGCTTACAACCGTATCAATCTGGCTGGAAGAACACGCGGCAGATGCAACATTGCTGACGGATTTTCCTGAAATTGGGCAATTAAAAAAACTTAATGCCGAGATCGCTGACTTAAGTCGAAAGCAGTTGCTTTTTACCAAACAGTCAAAAAAAGCCAACGCGTCACTCAAAAATAATACCGCCGCTCTGGCCAAAGAAAATAATAAACAGGCCGAACTAAAACATCAAATAGAAGTGGCCGAAAAAGAGCTTGAGGCCATGGCGCTGGGCAATACCACGGATGACATGGATGCCTTAAAGCTGGAACAGCAAGAACGTGTCAAGGATTTTCAGACGCTTTACAATCTGGCGCAAAAACATCAAACGCTCACCGGCGATTCAGGCTTTTTCTCCTTTTTTAAACGTAAAGAGCAACCGGATCATGATGCCGAGGTGCTGAGCCTTGACCTTGACAAGTTAAAGCTGGAAATAAACCGTGAAGAAAATATTAAAAGCGTACTCGAAGCAGCGCTTATCAACGAAGCCTTATTAAAAAAAATGACGCCGGACAGGATTCATCTTGTTGATGGCAAACCCTGTCCATTTTGCGGTGCCTTGCAACATCCTTACGCTAAATATCCACCCGCCCTCAGTAATTCCAAACAGGCGTTGATCGATCAAAAAGCCAAATTAAGGGGTTTAAAGGAAAAGTCGGTTAATACTGAGCTTAAAATCAGTGAGGCACACAAGCAATCAGAAAAAAATAAGGCTACGCAAACGCAACTGCTGCAAATTAGAGAGCAGTGGTTAACCCTTTGTAATCGCCTGAATATCGTCAGCCATGAGCTTGATATCAGTAAATTAGGCTTGATGAAAGAGCTGATAAAAAAAGAAACCCTTGAATTAACAGACATTATTAATTTTGCTACAAAATATCGCAGCAAACAGGCCGGCATCGAAAAATTAAAAGCGGCAATCGCCAAAAGCCTGTCCGCTATCGAACAATTACAAACCAACACCCCGCAACCCGATTCCAACACCACAGGCGTGACCCAAGAACTGCTAGACCTTGAAGCGACCTTGGCTCAGAGCAGGCAGGAAGCTAAACAACTGGCCGACAAAGTGCTTGAACAGTTGACCTTGCTGGGTGAAAAAATGCCGGGTAAAGGCCAGGAAGATACCTTGTTTGATCGACTAAATGTGCGCAGGCAGGATTATCACGGCTATACTTTCCGTCATAAAAATCTGACAGAAGAATTAGCCACGCTGGCCGCAAAACAGGCTGCCTGCCAAACTGAAATAAGCCGTTGTAATAATCAACTGGAAATTTATACCCGCCAATTACAGAAAGAAGAAATTATTGGTTTGCATTTGGCGCTAATAGAAAAACAGAAACTGATTGCTGATAAAGAACAGTTTTTGGCTCAGCAAGAAACCGACATCACTAACTTGCATAAAGCGTTAGAGGAAAAAATACCAGTCAGCCGATTTGCCAGTTTGCAGGAAATTAGCCAACAACTGGACTTAATGGAAAACCAGCCGGAACTGGAGCGCCGGAAAGCGGAGCTGGAACAGGAAATTGATGCTAAAACCTTTGAAATTGAGGCCAGTCGGGCGCAGTTAGACGCTGACTTTGCCTTACCGGAAGCCGCGTTAAATAAAACAGACATAGACGAACAACTCAAGCACCTTACCGAAAAGGTTGAGATAAGCAGCATGGAAGTGCAGCATCTGGAAAGGCTGCTAAGTGACCAAACCCAATTGCGACAAAACTACGAGGCCGTGCGGTTACGATTGCAACAACAAGAAGCAATAGCCCTGCCCTATTTTACCGAAGCGGCGTTGTTGGCAGAAGAAAGCGGCATGGCTTTTCGTCGTCGGGTTCAGGGCCGCATTGCCGACCAGTTATTGTCCCAAACCAATGCCCTGCTGGAAAAAATCAGCGGTCGTTATTATTTACGAAAAGCACCTAGTGAACAAGGACTGGCACTGGAAGTTGAAGACACTTATCAGGCTAATGTCCGGCGTTTGCCCAAGACCTTATCCGGTGGAGAAAGCTTTGTTGTCAGCCTGGCCTTGGCACTGGGGCTTTCGGAACTGGCCAATAACGGGCGCTCTGTGGATTCATTATTTCTCGATGAAGGTTTTGGCAACCTGGATGCAGACTCACTGTATACCGTCATCAGCACCTTGGAAAGCTTGCACACCCACGGAAAAACCGTTGGCGTTATTTCCCATGTTGAAGCCGTACAAAAACGCTTTAAAGCCCAACTTCAAGTCGTTAAAAAATCCAACGGCATGGGTGAATTAAGAAAGGCGTCCTGATAAGGTAACTCGCAATAAATAACTCCCACTCCAGCGTTCCCACGCTCCGGCGTGGGAATGCCGACAGTGACGCTCCCGCGTCACGCAACGCTGGTGCGTTGCCGGATGAATATTATTATGTGGACAGACTATGCTGGAAGTTAAATATAGACTATATTTTATTAAAGATAATGAGAATACGCAGAAAATAGTTCCGAGAATCCGATTGGTTCCCATGCCGGAGCGTAGGAACGATAGAAAACTGTCGGAAGTGTTGCCTGGTGTTAGATCCTAAAAAAGACACACTCAATACAGTTACTAAACGATGAAACAAGCTATGCCGGGTTTTGATAGTCACCACCGGAAGCCATACCCGCATCTGAAGCCTAAAAAAGCAACATAGCCCGAAGCAAGCACCCAGTGTATAGCGAAAAATTTTTGGAAAGCCGTCACTCCAACGATAGTTGACGCGAAAGCGTTGCAGAAAGAACGCCCACGCCGCTACATGGGCACCCTGTAAAATAATATGTAATTAAAAACCTTAATCCTAAATCACTTATGCATTGGTATTTAATCCACACAAAACCCCAGCAAGAACGACGCGCTTTGCTTAATCTTGAGCAACAAGGATATGAATGTTACTTGCCCTTGATAAGCGTTGAAAAGTTGTACAAAGGCCAGATAAGCATCATAGAAGAAGCACTTTTTTCACGCTATCTCTTTATCCACCTGGACAATAGCCAAACCGGTAAAAGCTGGGGACCTATCCGGTCGACCCTGGGCGTTTGCCGAATGGTAACCTTTGGCAACGAACCCGGCAAAATAGACGAGCAATTGATAAAAACCCTGCGCGACCAAGCAGACGAGACAGGCAACCCACCCAAAAGCCTGTTTACAAAAGGTGAACGTATGCTGATTACCAACGGCCCCTTTATTGGACTTGAAGCTATTTACCAAATGCCTAACGGCGAGAATAGGGCAATGGTTTTAATTAACTTATTAAATAAAACAGTACCCCTTAAAATACCACTTGTAAGTTTGCGAAAAATTAACGGATAATTTGCCCAAAACAATGAAAAAAATAACCACCCCTTCCTGCATTCCTACGCCGCTGTGTGGAAACTAGAGTGGTGCATGGGAGCTAGACGAATGCGGAGTTTGGGAGCTAGACGGAAAATACCTCCCTCTCTCGTTCCCAAGCTCCAACGCAACGCGAGAGCGTTGCCGGATTAGTTTCCTCACCGATGCGTAGAAAACTAATCGGATCCGAGGCTTATTAACCACATACAGCCTTAGAATGTGCGTGCAATACTATTTACCCAAGCCGAAAGCGACCCGACAAACTGAATTAGTCAGCTAATTGACTTCAGTCAAAACAACCCAAACCTACACCCGCGCTTGCTGATCGTGACACAGCAGGGCGGTAGCGTGCCTTAAACCCCTTAAACTTTATAAAAATAGCGCCACGGGAAAGTAAAGCGACATTCAATCACCCTGGAAAGAAGCCGTTGAGCATTATCTACCTGAATTTATAGCTACCAACTTTAGCCGGGACAAGCAAAAAGGCTTAACCGTCAATACGGCTCACTTAATGATAAAGCATTAAAAGAGACCGTTCGCTGAGCGAACGATTTAAACCTTAAATTATCCCGCCTTAGAATCAAGATATAAAGTGGGTAGCCAGTTCTCGCCGGCGCGTGGGAACTAAACTGATTCGCCACTCGTTCCCACGCTCCGGCGTGGGAATGCAGCCAGTGACGCTCTCGTGTCACGCAACGCTGGAGCGTTTGCCGAACGAGTTCCCACATCCAAGCGTCACTGCCCATAGATAAGTATCGCAACAATATAACCGTGTGCTGGAGTAAAACCGCTTTAGCTGTTTTAAGGCAATAGCTAAAGCGATTGCACTCCGTTTTTTAAACCAAGAGCCACTAAAAGTTTGTCAAATGATATACTATAAAGACCCAGCCAAAACGCTTGGAACACGATTGCAAGATCTGTAATTTCTTGCCAACCTACTTGTAATAAACAAGCCAAAAAAATATTATGAGCCAAGCAAACGAACATTTTGAATTACCCCCAGCAGACGATTACGACTCACCTTGGAAAGAAGCCGTTGAGCACTATTTTCCTGAGTTTATAGCATTTTACTTTCCGCGTGCTTATCAACAAATAGACTGGGCCGAAGAGCCTGTATTTCTCGATCAAGAATTACGTGCAGTCGTGCAGGACGCAGAACTGGGTAAACGCTTTGTTGATAAACTGGTTAGAGTGACGCTGCACAATGGCGGCCAAAAATGGATTTATATCCACATTGAAGTACAAGGAACCAAACAAGCCGAATTTGCCAAACGCATGTTTGTTTACAACTATCGGCTTTACGATCGATATGACCGACCTGTTGCTAGTTTTGCCGTATTGGCAGATCAACATAAAAACTGGAAACCCGCCTCTTATGGCTATGAAATTTTGGACTGTAAACATACGTTGGAATTTCCCGTTGCCAAATTAACCGATTACCATGATCAACTTGAAACATTAAAAGCATCAGAAAATACCTTTGCCATAATAACGGCGGCGCACATATTGACGCAACAAACCCGCAAGAATGACAAAAAACGCTATGAAGCCAAGCATTTACTGGTTAAAATCTTGTATCAACGAAAATGGGATAAACAAAGAATCATCGACTTATTTCGGATCATTGATTGGATGATGAAGTTGCCCGTGGCCCTGGAACAGCAACTACAGCATGAAATTCAAGCCCTTGAGGAGAGCACAAAAATGCAATACGTAACAAGCATAGAACGAATGGCCATTGCCAAAGGAATGGAGCAGGGATTGGAACAAGGACTGGAACGAGGTGTACTAAAAGGCGAGCAAAAAACATTACGACGCCTGTTAGAACGCCGCTTTCATGCCCTACCTCACTGGGCCGTTGAACGCATATCACAAGCATCAGAAGCAGAGCTTGAACAATGGCTGGACAACGTACTTGACGCAACCAGCATTGAAGCCATTTTTACCGACCTATCGGCAGCGCATTAAACATAAGTACATTTCCGCTCGTTTCCACGCTCCGGCGTGGGAATGCAGCCAGTGACGCTCCAGCGTCACCCAACGCCGGGAGCGTTGCCGAACGAGTTCCCACACCCAAGCGTCACTGCCCATAGATAAGTATCGCAACAATATAACCGTGTGCCGGAGTAAAACCGCTTTAGCTGTTTTAAGGCAATAGCTAAGGAACGCGCATGAAATAACTTGACCATTTATATTCCCTCACCCCAGCCCTCTCCCAAAGGGAGAGGGAGCAAGATGCCGAAGTTATTTCATGCACATTCCTAAAGCGATTGCATTCCGTTTTTTAAACCAAGAGCCACTTGTTCCCACGTTAGTGGAATGTAGTATGCAGTGGGAGTGGGAGTGGCTTTAGCCACGATAATCGTGGCTAAAGCCACTCCCACAATCGATAACAAGCATTAGGCGTAGGCCGGAATAAGACCACCCAAGCGTAGCGCGTGGTGGCGTTTCCGGTGCCCTCGTACCGGATGCCGGAAACGCTTATTCTCGCTTACGCTTGAAAAGCCTTATTCCGGCCTACCTCTATTGGCCGTTATGTTACTGGTTATCCAGGATATATAAAGTCAAAGTAAGAAAACTTGAAGATTGAATTAAACTGTCCCGTCTTAAGCCATTTCATGCGCATTCCTTAATGACTTATGCCACAATCGCGGTTTTGTTCATCGGACTTATGCTAATGGGTGGCCTACTTTGGCTGAGATATACGCATTGGTTAGGCTTGGCCGCAGCGGCCCTGGTGTTTTCTGTAATTAGTGCTTACAACGGGTCGCTTGGTGCCATTCAAAATGCCGCGCGGCAACGGGCAGTCGTGGCTTTTCACGGCGGCTTGGATGGTTGGTTAAAGATTCTTCTTGTGGTTGCTGTAATGCTCTGGTTGGGCAATTCCAGCACCGCAGTGGTTATCGGTTATGCCTGTTCGTCCCTGGTGGTCACCGGTTCACAATTTACTGGTTCCCAAACTCCAGTTTTCTGTCTACCCTCACTACACAAGAGTGCAACCATGCCCAGAAGCCGCTATCGCGCCCAATGCGACCTGTACCCGTATTTCATGATTGCAATGGTAAATCACCTATCAAGTTTGAGAAGCAGGCAATCATCCGCAAATCGTCGAATCGGCGGTGGTTATGCGGCAAAAGCCGGATTACATTCATTATGTAGATCAACAGGAACATTGGCACTATTCCAAAATCAACCGGCCTGACCCAATGCCTTTAAATTAACAGTACAACCGGAGTAAAACCGCTTTAGCTGTTTTAAAGCAATAGCTAAAGCGATTGCACTCCGATTTAAACCAAGACACGCTCCAGCGTGGTAATGCA
>Ga0194058_10000790_pt1 | contig 15721 bp, 10 predicted proteins | sample SepL4417m_MetaG_FD_155490 | JGI IMG/M metagenome (GOLD analysis project Ga0194058, IMG submission 155490) | Anoxic zone freshwater microbial communities from boreal shield lake in IISD Experimental Lakes Area, Ontario, Canada - Sep2016-L442-17m | ecosystem: Environmental > Aquatic > Freshwater... | reverse complement strand
CACTCTCGGCGAAGAGGGCGAGATCTTGCTTCCTGATGTCGCCCACCTTGCCGCTGACCAACAGGACGAGCTCGGAGCCCACCGCCAAGAAGAACTCGGAGCGGCGATGGCGGCTCTGGGAGTAACCGACTGGAGGCTTCTGGGTGGCCCTGGTGCCTTCCGCGATTCGGGAATGATCGGCACCCCATCGAACCAGCGGGCCGACTGTTTCTGGCGGGCTGACCTGCTCGAGGCCGCCGCACCCCTGGTCGGCGTGATTCGTGAGGTGCGCCCTCAGGTGCTCATCACCTACGACGACTTCGGCGGCTACGGCCACCCCGACCACATTCAGGCGCACCGGGTGGCGATGTATGCCACGGTGCTCGCCGCGGCCGCGTCCTTCCGACCCGAACTCGGGCAGGCGTGGGATGTGGCGAAGGTGTACTGGACGGCGTTTCCGCGATCGGTGTTACGCGCGGGAATTGAGGCGCTGAGGGCAGCTGGTGACACCAGTGATTTCGCGGCCATGGATCCCGATGACCTGCCGTTCGTGATTGATGACGAATTGGTCACCACCGAGATTGACGCCTCGGATTTCCTCGACGCCAAACTTCAGGCACTGCGTGCCCATGCGACTCAGGTGAGTGTCGACGGCGGATTCTTCGCGCTGTCAGACAACCTCGGCTCCAAAGCGCTCGGAATCGAGTACTTCCGTCTCGTGCGTGGGCCCTTTCAGGCGTCGTCAGACGGCCGTGAAACGGACCTCTTCGCAGGTATTGAGTAAAGTCGCGGGCGTTGGGTAACGCTTTGCTGGTCTGCCGTCACTATCTGTAGATGCTAGGCCGAATGGGCTAGTCCGAATGGATGACCGACCGGGGACGAATGGTCCGTCAACTTTTCTGCTGCGTCAGTATGAGTAGACGCGTCACCCGAGGAGGAGCCCGAATGCCTGAGCAGAATGAAGCACATGAGGTACTCGCGCAGGCGGGCACTGGCAGGCTCGAACGTGGTGGCGCCGACGTGGGTCAGTCGCGCGAACGCTCGCGTATGCGTCGCCTCACCATTTTGCTGCTGATCTTGCTCATCCCCGCACTCTGGCTCGGAATTCGCCTCCTGATGGGCGACCCGGTGTTGCTCACCAGCCTGGGTCTTCCGGACATCGACCCGCTTGTGGTCACCCCCATCCTGTTCTTTCTGGTTTTGACCTTCGCTCTGGTCGGAACATCGTTCATCTCAGGGCGCTCTCCGCACGTGACCTACCGACCCGAACAGATCACCACCACCCTCGACGACGTTGTGGGAATCGAGCCGGTGAAGGAAGAAGTCGAGCGATCGCTGAACCTGTTCCTTGCCCACCGCACCTTCTCCGAGGAGATGGGCGGAACACCTCGTCGAGGCCTGCTGTTTGAGGGTGCTCCGGGAACCGGTAAGACGCACCTGGCCAAGGCGATGGCACGCGAGGCCGGAGTTCCTTTCCTTTTCGTGTCGGCGACGTCATTCCAGTCGATGTACTACGGCGCGACCGCCCGCAAGATTCGCGCCTACTTCAAGGCCCTACGTAAGGCCGCGCGCCGCGAAGGTGGGGCTATTGGATTCATCGAAGAAATCGACGCTATCGCCACCGTGCGCGGCGGTATGTCCATGACTGGCTCGCCCATGACGGCCCATCAGACGATCACTGGTTGCGGTGGCATGGAGGGCCTGCCGACTGTCTACTCGCAGGCAGCGTCCATGGTTATTAACCGCTCGATGGTCTCTGAAGGCGTCGGCGGTGTGGTCAATGAACTGCTCGTTCAGATGCAGTCGTTCGATGACCCTTCCGGTATGCAGCGCATGCGAAGTTGGTTCACCGACAAGATCAATCTCTTCCTGCCTGCCCATCGCCAGATTCAGCGGCCGGTACCGCCCTCAACGAACATCTTGTTGATCGCTGCCACCAACCGGGCAGACTCACTTGACCCCGCCCTGTTGCGCCCCGGTCGTTTCGATCGTCGCCTCACCTTCGAGTTGCCCGGTCGTACCGGACGACGCGCGCTATTCGATCACTTCCTCGCAGGCAAGGCACACGACGCGGAACTCGATAGTGATGTCGTACGCGATGGTCTGGCAGCTGTCACCCAGGGCTACAGCCCGGTGATGATCGAGCACCTCCTTGACGAAGCTCTCGTGAACGCAGTGCGTCGTGGCTCGACCACCATGAACCGGCGCGATGTCGAGAGCGCCCGTTTGGTGGAGGAAGTGGGTCTGGGGCAGCCGGTGCAGTACACCGACCACGAGCAGCGGCTGATCGCCACTCATGAGGCTGGGCATGCGACCGTCGCATGGCTGCTGGCTCCGCAGCGTCGCCTTGAGGTGCTCTCGATCATCAAGCGACGCGATGCGCTAGGCATGCTCGCTCACGGCGACCGCGATGAGGTGTACACGCGGTCGAAGTCGGAAATGATCGCGTTGATCCGCATTGCCATGGGTGGACAGGTGGCGGAGGAGATCTTCTTCAACGACATCTCCACCGGCCCCGGCGGCGACCTTCTGTACGCGACGAACGTCGCAGCCCAGATGGTGGGCGCCTGCGGAATGGACGACACCCTGATCTCCTACGCAGCGGTGCAGTCGTCGGCGTTCTCGGATCAAAACATCGTGGGCCGCGTTCTCTCCGATTCCACTGGCCGTGAGCAGGTCGAGCGCATGTTGCAGGCCCAGCGTGACTATGTGCGACTGCTGCTTGGTGCCAACCAGCACTTGGTGGCAGCTCTGCGCGATGCCCTTGTCGAGCATCATGAACTGATCGGGATGGAAATCACCGATGTTCTCGAGGCGGCCGGTCCGGTTCAGCCGATGGAGTCCGCGGCAGACGGCGTGATTGATTTGCGCTCTGAGACCTCGACACTGGCCGGAAGCTGAGGGATTGCGACTAGGTCGGGGACTTTTTAGGGTCGCCGACCGTTGTCGGGTGGGGGTTGCTCGGCCGACAAGTCGAGTGAGCCCCTGCGCCCAATCGGTCGTCACGAGGCTGGGCGGGTTACCCTAGGGGAGCGGCTCGTGCCCGCGCCTCCCACGAATTACTCGTGTCATTCGACCGTGTTGTCCGACAGCGAAAGGTTCCCGAGTGTCACCGTCCCCGTCGCGTCCGCACTCCGGTCGCCGGGCTGTGATGTTTGCCGGTGGGGTCTTGGCAGCGGCCGGGGTCGTCTACGTCGGACTTGCGACCGGTGGGTCAGGTCAAGTGCCCGCCGATACGGTCGTCATGGGACACAACATCGGCGACAAGAGTGATGTGCAAGCCACCTCGTACCTCAAGAAGCAGATGGCCAAGGTGGCGGCTGCCCCTCTCGCGCTGCGGGTCGCGGGCCACAAGGTCACCGTGCGCCCGTCGCAGTTGGGTCTATCGTTCGATGCGGCAGCAACAGTCGCGCAGGCCACCGGTACGAGTTGGAATCCCATGCTGCTGGTGCACCGCATTGCCGGCGGAAACGACCTTGATCCAGTCATCCGCGTTGATGATGCCAAGGTGGCCAACGTCCTTGCCGGACTCGCGACCCAGGTCGATACCCAGCCGGTCAATGCCGACATCGAAATCCGCAACGGCAAAGCCGTGCTGATTCCAGGCGAGGCCGGCCGACAGATCGACCAGAAGGCTGCGGCGCAGGCCATCAAGGATGCCTACCTACACTCCACCAAACCGGTCACGCTACCCGTTGTCGTGGTGCAGCCCGCCATCACCACTGAGGAAGCCACGAAGGTCCTTGAGAATGTCGCAACGCCTGCACTGTCTGAGCCGGTCACGATCAAGGCCAAGGGCAAGAAGGGCTCGGCCTCCGGTACGTACGACATGGAAGGTGTGCTGAGTTTCGAGCCCGATGGTTCGACCCTCAAGCCCGTCATTGACGGACTGGAGTTACACAAGATGATTTCGAGCGAGTTCGCCAAGGTTGAGCAGCCTGGGCGTAACGCAACGTTCACCATCAAGAAGCACAAGCCGGTGCTCGTTCCTTCGTCTATCGGTTACGGAATTGAGCCCGCCAAGTTGGCAAACGCTGTCGCAGGCGTGCTCACGAAGTCCGGTGATCAGCGGGTAGTCAACGCGGCGTTCGGTCCAATCCTTCCAGACCGCACTACAGCCCAGATCAAGAACATCGGCATCAAGCAGGTTGTCACGTCGTATTACCAGCACTTTGCCTACGCTCCCTATCGAGTGCAGAACATCGGGCAAGCGGCGAAGTACATCGACGGCACGGTGTTGATGCCGGGTGAGACCTTTTCGATGAACGACACCATCAAGGAACGCACTGTCGCCAATGGGTACACCAAGGGCTTCGTTGTTGGGACGGGCGGTGTGCTCAAGATGGATGAGGGCGGCGGCGTTTCCACTGCAACGACCGCAATGTACAACGGGGCGTGGTTTGCCGGACTAGAACTGACCCAGCACCGAGCGCACTCGATCTACATTTCTCGTTACGAGCCTGGTCGCGAGGCAACTGTGGCGTGGGGCGATTTTGACATGCGCTTCACGAACAACACCCCCTACGGAATCCTCATCAAGACCGAAATGACGCAGGAGTCGATTCGCGTCACCCTCTGGAGTACCAAGGTCTGGGACAAGATTGGTTCTAAGTTCCATGAGCGAACAGAGAAGGTGCCGTTCGAAACCCTCTACAGTTCCGACACCGATTGCCACGCGCAATCTGGAGTGGAGGGGTTCAGCATCATCGTTGATCGGCTGTTCTACAAGGGTGGCAAGCTCGTGAATGTCGAACCTCACACCACGAAGTACAAGCCGAGTCCCACGGTGATTTGTGGCGTCGATCCGAATGCAACGCCGGGCGGATCGACTGGCGGATCGACAGGCGGACCGTCTGGCAGTTCGACAGGCGGACCGTCTGGCGGCTCGTCGTCGGGAAGTTCGTCGACCGGCAGGGCGTCAGGCTCGGCCTCGTCGACTGGCTGATCTCGCCGCACTCAGGTTGAGTCTGGTTCCCAGTAGTCGTACCAGTGGTGCACGCTGAACCCGAGTTGCTCGTACAGCGACCGGGCAGCCACATTCGTATCGAGAACCTGCAGGTAGGCCATCGTGGCTCCGTTGCCTAGCGCCCACGCGCCAAGACTGCGGGTGAGCACTGAAGCGATGCCTTGGCGCCGGTGTTGGTGTGATGTGACGATGCTCGTGATTCCGCACCAGCCGGAGTTGAGTGAGCCTCTCCCGATGCCAACGACCGTTCCGGCTGAGTCGACTGCCGTGGCGAAGGTGACGTCACGTGGTCCGGTCAGGATGTCGAGGAGGTCCTGTCGCTTGGCGTCGGCGTCCTCGTCGAGCATCCCGAACCAACCCTCGTCAGGTGTGGCCGAGTGGGTGACGCGGATTTGTTCGGGCCCGATGTCCGTCTCGAGCGCACGGGTGGCGATCGACAGAGCGAGTACTGAACGCGTGACATGCCAGTTCTCGGCGCTCAATTCCGCCGCCAGAAATGGCCGCGGTACCTGGAGCAGGGGCGTCCCGCCGTGTGAGATGTACCACTCGGTGACGCGTTCTGCGGCTTGTGAAAGTGGTTGACCCGGCGACCCGGCGACGCGCACGGAGTTGGCACGACCGCTGACCCCGCCGTGCCAGCGCATCGTCCACTCACCGAGCGTCTGCGTCTCGCGGGGAGGCCACGCGGCCTGAGCTATTTCTTGTAGCGCGAGCGCACCAATGTCAGGAGGCACCACACGACCCACAACCACTGGTGGTAGGCCTTTTTCGGGCTCAGGGGGCCATCCCAAATTGACTACCTCGCCGTCACGTCGACGCACGCTGACTCGGTGTTGATCTACCGATACCAGTTCGCCCACAGTGTCGAAAGCGCCGTCATGTCGCAGCGCTCGCAAGGTCACCCGCCTGCCGATGTCGGCTGGGCACAGTGCAGGTACCGGGGGCATCGGCACAGACTCTCTGTCGAATCGCGGGAGGGAACCCGGCGCGGGCGGGATGGCTCCGATAGTGTCAGTACCGGCCGCAGACGGGAAACTGTACCCGCCTTCAACTTGCCCGCCCCCGTGGGCGTGCGCACCGGAGGATTAATCAACCGTGACGTACGTGATCTCTCAGCCCTGCGTTGACCTGAAAGACAAGGCCTGCATCGAGGAGTGCCCTGTCGACTGCATCTACGAGGGCGAGCGCATGCTCTATATCCAGCCCGACGAGTGCGTCGACTGTGGTGCCTGCGAGCCGGTCTGCCCCGTCGAGGCGATCTTCTACGAAGATGACGTTCCGACTGAGTGGACCGACTACACCGCGGCCAATGCCGACTTCTTCGTTGAGCTTGGCTCGCCGGGGGGTGCCAGCAAACTCGGATTGATTGAGCGCGACGTTCCCTTGGTGGTGGCGCTCCCTCCGCAGGAGCACGAACACTGAGCTCGCCGTGGTGGGTTTCGAGGTCACCTGCCTCGACCCTTCCTGATTTTCCGTGGGACCGGCTCGTGCCGGCCGGCGATCGTGCACGCAGCCATCCCGACGGCATCGTGGACCTCTCCGTGGGCACACCGGTCGATCCGACGCCGCTGATCGTGCGTGAGGCGCTGGCCGCGGCAGCCGATGCGCCTGGGTATCCCTTCACCGCAGGCACCCAAGGGTTGCGCACGTCGATCGCCGAATGCATGGCTCGTCGACACGACGTCCAGCTCGATCCCGAGGCAGTGCTTCCGACAATCGGCAGCAAGGAACTGGTGGCGTGGCTGCCGACCTTGCTCGGTCTGGGTTCGGGCGATGTGGTGGCTGTTCCGGGGCTTGCCTACCCCACGTATGAAGTGGGTGCCCTGCTCGCGGGTTGTCAGGTGGTGCGAGCCGATTCGGCCGACGACATGGCCCAGATTCGCCCAGCGCTGATCTGGCTGAACTCACCGGCGAATCCGTCGGGCCGGGTACTGACTGTCGATGAAATGGCGTCGATCGTCGAATGGGGGAGGGCGAACGACGCGCTCGTCGTCAGCGATGAGTGCTACATCGACCTTGCGTGGACCGCCTCACCTGTGTCCCTGCTTCATTCTTCGGTCAGCGGCGGCTCCGACGAAGGGCTGCTCGCTGTTCATTCGCTGTCGAAGCGTTCCAACTTCGCGGGGTATCGATTTGGCTTCACCGCAGGCGACGCCGACCTCGTGGCGCGGCTACTCGAGGTGCGCAAACACGTCGGCATGATCGTGCCGTCTCCGGTTCAGGCCGCCGCAATTGCCGCTCTTGACGACGATGCCCACGTGGCCGAACAAGTGGAGGTTTACCGGCGTCGTCGCGACCTCCTCCTTCCCGCGATTGAGCGTGCGGGATTCCAGATCGAGCACTCCCAGGCTGGCCTGTATCTGTGGTGCACTCGGGGCGACAGTTGCTGGCAGACCGTCGACGAACTGGCCGAAATCGGGATCCTCGTTGCCCCCGGTGACTTCTATGGTGAGGCGGGTGCCCGTCACGTCAGGTTTGCTCTCACCGCAACCGACGAACGCGTCGAGGCGGCCGTGACGAGGCTCACCGTATTGGCGCCATCCGGCCGCTGACGACTCTGCCGGTAATGGGTACGGTGGATGCTATGAGCGAAGCGACCCTTTCGTACGACAACGGATCCCTCGAACTGCCCGTGGTGCAATCCACCGACGGTAGTAGCGGGTACGACATCAGCAAACTCCTCGGAACCACCGGCAATGTGACGCTCGATGGCGGGTTCGTCAACACCGCGGCGTGCTCCTCAGCGATCACGTACATCGATGGTGACGCGGGCATCTTGCGTTATCGCGGATACCCGATCGAGCAACTTGCGGGGCAGAGCACCTTTGCCGAGGTGTCCTACCTACTGGTCTACGGCGAATTGCCGTCTGCCACGCAGTTGGAAGATTTCGTCAGCCGCATCACCAAGCATACGCTCTTGCATGAAGACCTGCGCCGATTCTTCGACGGATTCCCGCGCGATGCGCACCCTATGCCGGTGCTGTCGAGTGCGGTTTCTGCGCTGTCGACCTTCTATCAGGATTCGCTCGACCCCTTCGATCCCGATCAGGTTGAGATGTCGACCATTCGTTTGCTCGCGAAGGTTCCGACGATTGCGGCCTACGCCTACAAGAAGTCGGTGGGCCAGCCCTACCTGTACCCAGATAACTCGCTCGGTCTTACCGAAAACTTCCTGCGGATGACGTTCGGCGTACCTGCCGAGCCTTATGAGGTGTCGCCCGAGATCATCGCTGCCCTCGACATGCTGTTCATCTTGCATGCCGACCATGAGCAAAACTGTTCGACGTCGACCGTTCGGTTGGTGGGTTCCTCGCATGCCAACCTCTTCGCGTCTGTTTCCGCTGGCATCAACGCTCTCTTCGGCCCCCTTCACGGTGGAGCGAACCAGGCAGTGCTCGAAATGCTCGAGAGCATTCACAAGTCCGGCGGTGGGGTCAACACCTTCGTACGTCAGGTCAAGAACCGCGAGGACGGTGTCAAGCTCATGGGCTTTGGGCACCGTGTCTACAAGAACTACGATCCGCGTGCGGCCATCGTGAAGAAGGCGGCCTACAAGGTTTTCGAGCAACTGGGCATTAGCGATCCACTCCTCGACATCGCTCTGCGACTTGAGGAAGTCGCCCTCGCTGATGACTTCTTCATTGAGCGCAAGCTGTACCCCAACGTTGACTTCTATACCGGCCTCATCTACAAGGCGATGGGCTTTCCCCCGAAGATGTTCACTGTGTTGTTCGCCCTCGGTCGTTTGCCCGGCTGGATTGCGCAGTGGCGCGAAATGATCGACGACCCGACGACCAAAATCGGCCGGCCGCGCCAGGTGTATGTCGGTGCAACCGAGCGTGACTACATTCCTATTACTCAGCGCTGATTGATCGGAGTTCGCCATGGCCATTCCCGCTGCTTCTCCCACGGTTAAACGCCCAGGCTGGGGGATGCCGATCTTCGGTCTGATCTTGATTCTTGCCTCGATCGTTCTGGCGGTGTTCTCGGGCTTCCAGATAGCCGGTGGGGTGGTCAACGCACTCAATGTTTCGACGTTTCCAGTTCCGGGCGAGGTGACACAGAAACTCGAAGCTGGAGCCTCATCGGTGTACGCGCTCACGCGCGATGGTTCCGAACTTCCTTTCAGCGTCGACCAAGTCACCGTTGTCGGCCCCAAGGGCGAGGTATCGCTGACCAGCCCCGGTGCTACCGAGACAGTCACGGTCAATGGTGACAAGTTCCGCGCGGTCGCTTCGTTCACTGCCCCCGTGGCCGGTGATTACAAAGTGGTGGTGAGCAAAGACGCCCAACCCAGTCGTGCGGCCGTCTCGGCGAGCGTGGGCTCAACGCTGGCCTCCGCGGCTGTCTGGATCGTGGGGATTGTCGGTGCTGGTCTTATTGGTTTGCTGGGATTGGTGCTTGCAATCCTTGGGCTCGTGCGCCATTTCAGTACGCCGAAGGCGCCCATTCCTGGCGCAGTGATTCCGCCTCCGGCGCCGGTGATTCCGGCAGGTGGGCAGTTGCCGCCGCCGCCCTCAACGCCGGCTGGCTGGTACGCCGATCCGGTGCAACCGGGATCGCAGCGCTACTGGGACGGTACTGCCTGGACCGACCACCGCGCCTAAGTGATTCCCGCGCGAGTCCATCAGTTAGTCGGCTTAAAAGGGCCAGATAGCCCGCGTAACTGATGGACTCGCGGAACTAGTCGTTGGCGTGCAGGGCAGCGTTGAGGCCACCCCAGGTTCCCGTGCGCGGCACCACTTCGAGTGCACCGCTGACGGAGTTGCGTCGGAACAGTAGTCCGTTGGCTCCGGAGAGTGCGCGCGCTTTGACGACCTCGCCGTCGGGTGTGGTGACCTTCGAGCCGGCGGTGATGTAGGCGCCGGCTTCGACCACACAGTCGTCGCCGAGCGAGATTCCCACACCAGCGTTGGCTCCCACAAGGCAGCGCTCACCAATGGAAATCACCTCGGTACCGCCACCGGAGAGAGTGCCCATGATCGAGGCGCCGCCACCGATGTCACTGCCATTTCCGACCACAACCCCGGCCGAAATGCGCCCCTCGACCATCGAGGCGCCGAGCGTTCCGGCGTTGAAGTTGACGAACCCCTCGTGCATCACGGTCGTGCCTTCGGCCAAGTGAGCTCCGAGGCGCACACGGTCGGCGTCGGCGATGCGAACTCCGCTGGGAACGACGTAATCGACCATGCGAGGGAACTTGTCGACTCCGTAGACAGCCATCGGAACACCGCGGTGCCGGGCCGCCATGCGTACTGCGGCCACTCGCTCGATCGGAACTGGCCCCAGCGAGGTCCACGCCACATTGGTGAGCAGTCCGAAGACACCATCGAGATTGATAGTGCGGGGAGCGACCAATCGCGCCGACAACAGATGCAGGCGCAGCCACGCATCGGGGCCGTCGACCGGAGGAAGTGCGAGGTCAGGGATGAGCACGCGCACGGTCGAGACTCGAACCCCGCGCACATCGTCGGAATTGATGGCTGCGGAGATGTCGGAGACATCAAGGGGTTCGATTCCGAGTGTGGGCGCGGGGAACCACACGTCGAGGAGGGAATCATCGGCCCAGGTGGCCAGGCCGATACCCGAGGCTGAACGCACTGTCGCAGAGTCGCTGGTGGTCATCCCGCTACCGTATCGGCATGGCGCCCTCACTCGATCCGTACACGGATGTCGTGGCGTTGACTGCGGCGCTGGTCGATTTTCCCAGCGAATCGCACCACGAGCTACTCCTCGCCGATGAAGTTGAGCGGCAACTCGCGGGCCTTGTGCACCTTGAGGTTGTCCGCATCGGCAACACCGTGGTCGCGCGCACCCAACTCGGCCACGCACAACGTGTGCTCCTCGGTGGCCACCTCGACACCGTCTCTGAAGCGGATAACGGACGGGCGATCATTGTTCGCGCGGGAGAGCTGTTACCCGTGGTCGGCCCTGACGGTGCGACGACGTGCTCGGAGGATCGCCTCTACGGTTTGGGGAGTTCGGACATGAAGGGAGGCGTGGCCGTGATGCTGCGACTCGCCGCCCAATTAACGCAGCCCCGTGTCGACCTGACGTTTGTCTTCTACGACTGCGAGGAAGTGGCGAGCGAACACAACGGACTCGAGAAACTCGCCGCGACCTTCCCCGACCTACTCAACGCCGATCTTGCCATCCTGATGGAACCTTCAGAGGCCGGTGTGGAGGCAGGGTGCCAAGGGACACTGAGGGCTGAGATTCGGGTGACGGGACGTCGCGCGCACAGCGCCCGCGGGTGGCTGGGCGAGAATGCAGTGCACGTCGCGGGTGAATTCCTTGCGCGATTGTCGTCGTACGAGGCGAGGTCACCGGTGATCGACGGGCTGCAGTACCGCGAAGGTATGAATGCGGTTGGCATCCGCGGCGGTGTCGCTGGAAATGTGATCCCTGACGAGTGCGTGGTCACCGTGAACTATCGCTTTGCCCCCGATCGCAGCGTCGACGAAGCGGAAAGGGAAGTGCGCGCGATGGCCGAGGGCTTCGAGGTGCGGGTTGTCGATAACGCTGCTGGCGCCCTTCCGCACCTTGATTTGCCGCTAGCGGCGCAGTTCGTGGCTGCCGTTGGTACTCCTCCGCGCCCGAAGTATGGGTGGACCGATGTGGCACGTTTCGCTGCTGCGGGGATTCCGGCGGTGAACTTCGGCCCCGGCTCGCCCAATGTGGCGCATGCGCGTCATGAGTGCGTGCCACTCGCCGATCTGCATCGCTGCGAGAACGTGCTTCGGGAGTGGTTGCAAGCGCGCGAATGACTCATTGTGTTGTCACAGGCGGTAGTCGCGCACAATCAGGGACCTAGGACTGCACCCGTTCAGCGTCAACCCGTAGTACTTTCACAGAATGCCGACTATGTCGCGGGGATCCCGTACGTCTCTGATTGCACTGACCGCGGGAGCCTTGGTGCTGGGAGGTATCGCGGTCGCCGTCGTTGACCGGGGTCCTGACGAGGCGGTGAACCACGCGGCACCGGTGTCTCGAACCAAGGTCGCAATTCCTGCCGTTGTTCAGCGCGAGAAGACGGGCAGCGAAGCTGAGCGCGAGGCCGCTGGGAAATTGGAACTCAAGCGCGTCGGAAATGCTCTCGAGGTCGAAAAGGCCCCCACGGCTGATCCGGACGCGGGCGGCGAGGGTGAGAACGAGATCCTTAACGGTCCTTCGGCGCAGAGTGTCGACCAGCGCGCGTACCCGCGTGGTTACGTCGAGTCGTCGAGGGCTTCTGCCGCTCGTCGCGCGTTCACTCGACTGCCCAGTTCGCTGACCCGATCGAACTTCCGCGCTGGAACGAGTCCTACGGCGATCGCTCAGGGTGCCGCCGTGGTGGCCCCGTGGTCAGCGGTGGGACCCACGAACCCAGTGGTTCCGGGTGAAGTCACCTACACAGGCCGCGGGACCACGAACTCCGGGCGCGTCACCGCTCTGGCGGTTGACCCCAACTGTGCACCGACTCCTGGCGTCTGTCGGCTGTGGGTGGCGGCGGCGGGTGGCGGAATCTGGCGCACGTCGAACGCATCGTCGGCGGTCCCGTTGTGGGAATCGATCTCGGCCGGATTGCCCACCAACTCCTTTGGGTCCTTGCTTGTCGATCCGACCGATGCCACGGGCAACACCCTCTACGCGGGTTCAGGCGAGCCGAATGGGTCGTCAGATTCTGAAGCGGGCCAAGGGCTGTTCAAGTCGACCGACGGTGGTATGACGTGGGCGCTCGTGCCGGGAAGCTACGCGATCGCACACGATCGCTCGATCGCCAGTATCGCGGTTGACCCGAGCGATCCAGCCACGATCTGGATTGGGACCGCGCTGGCGCGTCACGGTTCAAGTTCGGTCAACGGTGGCCGACGCACACCCCCTGGTGCACCCACGCTCGGTGTCTACCGGTCAACCGATGGCGGTTCGTACTTCACGTTGCAACTCAGCCGCCCGCCGAGCAGTCCAGATCCGGCCGACGGAGCTGACTGGTTCACGGGCGGCGCGAGCAAACTCGTCTGGGATCCCAATGACCCCAAGCAGTTGTACACCACGTTGATGGGTTATGGCATTTTCCGCTTACACAATCCCCATGACGGAATCTGCGGGTGCGATGACGGTCAGTGGCATCAGGTGTACCAATCACTGTTTGGGGATGGGAGCCCGTTGTTGGCCGCCGTACCACCGCTTCCTGCACCCGATCCTTACGGTGGACGCGTTGAGTTCGACCTCGCGGATCTCGGATCGTCAACGCGCATCTACATCGGTGACTCATCCGACTCTTTTGGCACGGCACTGCTCGTGACCGGTGACGGTATCGACGCCCTGAGTGACGGGGCGCTGCTCGCTGCCGAAGCGCCGATTGCGACGACAGGCATGGTGGCTCCGTGGAATCTGCGAAGCGATGGTGACATTGCGGCGTCTATCAGTGGTTTTAGTTCGTACAATTTCTGTCAGAACGGTCAGTGTGGCTACGACAGTTTCGTGGTCGCTGATCCGTCCAACGCCGATGTCGTCTGGCTCGGTGGCGCCATGGCCTATGACGAAGTGGCCGCGTTTGGTTCGACAACACCGCGGTCGAACGGTCGCGCCGTCGTGCGGTCGACCAACGCGGGTGTGTCGTTCACCGACATGACCAACGATGTGCAAGATCCGAACTTGGGGATGCACCCCGATCAGCACGCCTTGGTATTCAACCCGAACAACACTGGCCAGGCGTTCGTCGGCTCAGACGGTGGAGTCGTGCGTACGAACGGAAACTTCGTCGATGGCAATCCGAGTAACAGTGTCTGTGGTGCTCGATCCTTCACCGCCACGACCGCAGTGCAGGATCTCGCCTTCTGCCAGATGGTCCTTGCCTCAGTTCCCGAGCGCATCGATTCATTGAACGTCGGATTGAACACCTTGCAGTTCGGGTCGGCGTCGCTCAATTCGGCGCAGCCGTACACCGACGTGATCGGTGGCACGCAGGACAACGGCACCTGGGCGTGGGATGGCGACACGAACTGGTTCGAGTCGGTTGGCGGCGATGGCGGAAATTCAGGCATCAGTAACGCCGCTGGAACGCGCATGCACACCTACTTCGGACCCAACCTTGATGTGAACTTCCATGGCAACGATCCGATGACATGGGCATTCGTTTCCGGACCCATGACGGCAGCGGAATCGGCGGGGGAGTCGTTCTCGTTCTACGTGCCAGTGATCGCTGATCCTTCGGTGAGCGGCACCTACTTCATGGCGGGCGAATACGTCTGGCGTACGAAGGATTCGGGTGGCTCTCAGGCGGCTCTGGAGGCGAAGTGCCTCGAGAGCAACTACATCGGCCCCGACTCTGAGTGTGGTGATTTCGAACGCGTGGGTCCGATGCTCTCGTCCGACGGACCGAGTGGTGCGGACTACATCGTGGCTGTGGCTCGTGCAGCGTCCGATACGTCGACGTTGTGGGTTGGGCTACGGCAGGGTGAGCTCTTCATCTCCAAGAACATCGATGCCGCGGCTGGAAGCGTCACCTATACGCCGGTGACGGCGCCCAATATTCCTGGTCGCTTCGTCAGTGGAATTGCGGTGGATCCCAAGGATCCGAACCACGCGTGGATTTCGTACTCGGGATACTCGGCGTACACCCCTTCCACTCCGGGTCACGTGTTCGAAGCTCGCTACAACCCCACCTCGGGTGCAGTGACCTTCACCGATCGCAGTTACACCTTGGGCGATGAGCCCGTGACGGGAATCTTCCTCGACGGCGGTAATGGCGACGTCTATGCCGCTACTGACTTCGGTGTGGCGCGGTTGCCGTCTGGTGCAGTGGCCTGGGCCGACGCCGCGATGGGAATGCCCCCGGTGGCGGTGTATGGCCTGACTGGGGCTTCGAGTTCGCGCGTTCTCTACGCGGCAACCCACGGGCGCGGAATCTACCAACTGCCGCTGAATCCGGTCTCGGTCATCACCGGCCCCTCTACCGCAGGTGTGAGCGTTCCGGCATCGTTCTCGAGCACGGGGTCGGCGGCTTACGTGTCGAAGGCGCTGTTGTGGACGTTGCCGAACGGCAGCACGTCAACGGCCGCTTCTGTGACGTGGACGCCGACCGCGACCGGCTCTCAAACGATCAAACTCAAGGTCACCGATTCACTGGGCCACTCAGTGACAACAACCAAGGTAGTCACGGTGGCCATCGTCAAGCCAGGCATCCCTGGCGTTCCGAAGGTGAAACCAACAACGGCGGTCACCGCGACGGCAACGATTGTTCCGCCATCAACTGGCAGCGGTAGCGCTCCCACACGCTACGTCGTCACTGCCACGCCGGGTGGCCGAACGTGCACAGCGGTTGTCCCTGCGAAGTCGTGCGTCATCAGCGGGCTGACGGCCGGCGCGTCGTTCACGTACCGTGCGAAAGCTTTCAACAGCGCCGGGTCGTCGAACTCGTCTGCGGCCACTGCCCCGATCAAGCAGGTGGTCAAGCAGGCGCCGGTGCCGACGCTGACGTTGCCGACGCGGGTGAAGAACGTCGGAACCACTTTCTTGTTGCGTGAGCCGGTGAAGACCAATGCGGGGCTACGGGCGACCGTCAAGGTCGTGGGGGCCGCGGTGCTCAGTACGGGGTCTGCGGTGAAGGGAGACGTGCCTGGCTTCCGCGTGGTGCGGGCCAGTAACGGCAACCTGTCGGTCGTGGTGCCGGGGACTGTGGCGATGAAGATCACGGTCACCGTCACAGCAGCCGCGAAACCCGGCTACACGTCCTACAGCTACGTGAAGGTCTACACGACCGCCAAGGGGGGCTAGGGGGCCAAGGGGGGCCAA
>Ga0194058_10000788_pt1 | contig 15755 bp, 10 predicted proteins | sample SepL4417m_MetaG_FD_155490 | JGI IMG/M metagenome (GOLD analysis project Ga0194058, IMG submission 155490) | Anoxic zone freshwater microbial communities from boreal shield lake in IISD Experimental Lakes Area, Ontario, Canada - Sep2016-L442-17m | ecosystem: Environmental > Aquatic > Freshwater... | reverse complement strand
GGCAGGGCCTCAGCCGGGACGATCAAGCCTCTGGCTTCGTCTTCGGAAGCCCGAGAACCCGCTGGCCGTCTCGAAATTGGCCGCGCTTTTTCAGAAGGTCCACACGCTCAAACCGCTTCAATACGCTGCGCTTTGCTTGGATCGCGCCTTTTCCTTTTAAACTGGGATGCAGACTCATAAAATTTATTGGACGTGGAGACTCGCCCGGTTTGCAGGAAAATGCAACCGCTTTTTGGGGCTGCTTTTTTCTGCGGGAAGCTCGCCAGCTGAAAATCGCTGGATAATCCCTCGCCGGCATGAGGATTTCCAGCTAGGATCTGCTCAGGATGAGGCATCTGGTTACAAGTTTGATGATTCTGGCTTTTGTCGGATCTTGCTATGCCCAGAAGCAGGAGCAGAAGCTGATGGATCGCATTTTGAAGCCTGACATGCAGAAGACAAATCCGCTTCAGGGGAAGACGTTTGGGAAAACGAGCTCGGTGATGCTGCGGGCGGCGGGCGAGACGAAAGGCGGCTTCTCGGGCGTGCGGGATGCTTCCATCCGGGCCTACCCGTTCAGCCGGTCGTTTTTGGGGATCCAGAACCCGTGGTTTGGAGGAAAGGTTTATGATGTGAGGGCGGCCTCGACATCGTCCAAATCGGCGCTCATGAACGCGGGCCGGGCGGTGCCGGTGAAGAAAGCTGAGGCGGCCGGGTATTCTGATGCGGCGAAGGGGGCGAATCTCGGATCATCGGAGGTGCCGGTGCGCACATTTATCCCGCAGGCAGGAGCCCAAGGGGCGGTCAGCCAGATGACGGAGAAAATCAACGGGAAAATGACGATTGACGAAGTGCGGGAATTGTTGAACAAACCCCGTTGATCCGATGTCCACACTTTCTGCTCTCACCCGGGGTTGCGCGAAAATCCACAGCCTGGCCGAACTGGAGGCGAAGCTTGCTCTGGGCCGCCCCCTCAGAGTGAAGCTGGGAGTGGATCCGACGGCTCCGGACATCCATCTCGGCCACGGCGTTGTGCTCTCGAAGCTCCGGGAGTTCCAGGATGCCGGGCATGAGGCGATTTTGATCATCGGAGATTTTACGGCGATGATCGGGGACCCGAGCGGCCGCTCGGTGACGCGGCCGCAGCTGACTCACGACCAGGTGCTCTCAAATGCCAAGAGCTACCAGGAGCAGGCGTTCAAAATCCTCCGCCGAGAGCGTGCGCGGGTTGTTTTCAACGGCGAGTGGTTCCAGGCGATGAGCTTTGAGGAGGTCATCAAGCTCAACAGCCGGGTGACCCTCCAGCAGATGCTGGTGCGCGAGGATTTTCGCGATCGCCTCGACAAAGGCCTGCCGATCCGCGCGCACGAAATCCAGTATCCGATCATGCAGGGTTGGGACTCGGTGATGATCCAGGCGGACGTCGAGCTTGGCGGCACCGACCAGCTTTTCAACATCATGGTCGGACGCGACCTCCAGCGGGAGGAGGGCCAGCCGCAGCAGGTGGCGATGACGATGCCGATCCTCGAGGGGCTCGACGGACACCAAAAAATGAGCAAGAGCCTGGGCAATTATATCGCGCTTAACGAGCCGCCCGCCGACATGTTCGGGAAGCTCATGAGCATCAGCGACGAGCTGATGGCGCGGTATTACGAAATCCTTCTCGGCGAGCCGATGCCTGAGGGGGCGCACCCGATGGAGGCGAAGAAGTCGCTCGCCGGACGGATGACCGCGAGGTTCCACGACGAGGCGGCGGCCGCGCATGCGCTCGAGGAATTCAACCGGCGGTTCAGCGCGCGCGATCTCGACTCCGCCGAGCTGCCGATTTTTTTACCCGGCCCGGCCCGCGATTTTGTGAGCCTTGTCGTCGAGGCCTACGCGCAGTGCTTCCAGGCGGCGCGCACGCGCTCCGATGCCCGCCGCCTCATCGAGGGCGGCAGCATCCAGTGGCGCGGCGAGAAGGTTTCCGATGCGAAGGCGGTGCTGCCGGATGGCGAGCCCGGGGTCCTCAAGCTCGACAAGACTCGCGCGGTGCGGATCGGGAAGTAAAGTGGGGCTCCTTGACCGCCGCATAGAGCGTCACGACTCCCAGGCACATCGGGCGCGGGCGCCCGGCGGCAAATCCGCACGAGCTGATCAGCGAGGCCATCTCGGAGCCGCACGGAAATCTTTCGATCGACTCGCCGAGGTATTTGTAGGCGTCCGGCCGTCCGGTGGTCCGCCCGGCGACCATCGGCAGCAGGTGGTGGAGGTAGAGCCGGTAGGCCGCTCGAACCGGCCCGCATGATGGCATGGAGAAATCGAGGACTGCCAGCAGGCCGCCCGGACGGAGGACGCGGGCCATCTCGCGAAGCGCCATCTCCCAAGAAGCCATGTTTCTGAGCCCGAAGGCCACGGTCACGGCATCGAACGTCCCCTCGGCAAAGGGCAGCGCGAGGGCATCAGCCAGAACGAGATCCGGCACATTCTTGCGCCGTGCCACCTCGAGCATGGGCAGGCAGAAGTCTGCCCCGACGACAAGAGATGACGGGCACGCCTTCTGCAGCGCGATCGCCAGATCCCCGCTGCCGGTCGCCAGATCGAGGATCCGCTGCGGACGGGCTGCTGCGGCCAGGCGGGCGACGCGATCGCGCCAAAGAAAATCGAGGCCTCCGCTCAGCAGGTGGTTTGCGAAGTCGTAGCGCCCGGCAATCTCAGAAAACGTCCTGCGCACGAACTCTGGATCTTGTTGGCGCAGCAGATAAGACACAAAGGAAAAGTGGTGCTCACGAGAGGAATCGAACCTCCAAGGGTTGCCCCATACGGTCCTGAGCCGTACGCGTCTGCCAATTCCGCCACGTGAGCGACAGGAGATGATGGATATCCGATCCTCCCTGCCAAGTAAACTGGAAAGATTGCCCCAAACCTGCGGTGCAGGGCAAAAATCTTCTGCCGCCTATACTTCCCCGCATCACGTTCTCGGAAAACAGGAGGCTTTGTCGTCCCGGTCGAATATCCGCACTGGATCCCGTCCGCTATCGGCGACGCGGCCGGGGCGACCACCCTCGGAAATTATTTGGCATCCAGCTCTGCCACGCGGACGACAAGTTGTGTACCGTAGGGATAGGGGGTGCAGTCCAAAGCGAAGAGGCCGGTTTGGGAGTCCTGTGTGAATGCGAGAATCTCGTCGTTGTCCAGCCAGCGCGCGGAGCGGATCGCCTTTTTCAAACCGCTGAGCGCGCGCGCCCCCCCTTGGCCGCTGGCAACGGTCACATGATCGTTGCCGCAAATGGGCAGGTTGAAGGCGAAGTAGTAGAATTTCCGGCCGGCTTTCAAAAGGAAATCGCGGCCTGAGCAGCGCACCCCATCGACCGGGCGGACATCGCGCAGGACTTTGTCATAGAGAGCGACCCACTCGCCTGCGCGGCGCAATGCGGCGGCCTCGTATTCGGGGATCCCGCCCTGCGCGGTGGGACCGACGTTGAGCAGGTAGTTGGCGCCCGCTTTGCGCGTCAGGGACAAGTTTTCAATGATCTGGGCCGGCGAGAGGTAATTGAAATCGCGCGCGCCGACGCCCCAGTGGGCGTTCATGGTCTGGCACATTTCTCCCGCCAGATACTTTGGCCAGCCGCGCCGGTCCGGCCGTGTCGGCAACCCCTGCTCGAAAGTCGTGCTGTCAAGTTCTGGATGTCCTTGAACCCCTCGTGCATCCAGGCCGGTGTTATTGATGATCAGCGCCTCGGGCTGATGCTTGCGGATGAGCTTGTAGAGGCGGTCCTCTTTCCAATCGGCTTCCGGATGGGCCCAGTTCCCGTCGAACCACAGGCCACCAATCGGCCCATAATGGGTGCATAGGATTTCGACCGATGCGTGAAGGTAGTCGAGGTATTTATCGAACCCCGGCCCGCCGTCTGCCGGCGCTGGCATGGCCAGCTTTTCCCACCACTGCCAGTCGATGGTTGTATGGTAGAAAAACGGAACGAGATCCTCGGCCCGGCAGGCTTCGACGAATTCGGCGACCAGGTCGCGGCCTGCGGGTGAGTGAGGCGCATCGAAGGTCGACAGGCCGCGCGTGTCGTAAAGGGAGAAGCCTTCGTGATGGCGGGTGGTCAGTGTCAAGTAGCGCATGCCGGCAGCCTTGGCCAGGCGCGCCCACGCCCGCGCATCGAAATCTGCGGCGGTGAACCCCTTCTGCAGCTTGTTGTAGTCTTTGGGGCGGATCCCCCGGTTCATCATCACCCACTCGCCTGCTCCGAGCTGGGAATAGAGCCCCCAATGGAGAAACATGCCGTAGGCGAGGCTTTCAAAGCGGGCAATTCGGGGAAGCGGCATGGGGATAGTCATAGGTATAGTCATGCGAATGGGTTAGAAGGCGAGATCGAGAACGTCATTCCGGCGGTTTCGGCTCAGGCGGGCAGCGCCGGCACGCAACCGCCGCCGCGATCCTGTTTATCCCATCCGAGATGACAAGGCTCAAGAACATTTCCTCTTGCCTCCCATTGGCGGCAACTTACGATCCCTACCTCGCAATCTATCGAAGCTCCTCATGTATCTGCAATCCTTGGAAATTATCGGCTTTAAGTCGTTCGCGCCGAAGACGGTTTTAAATTTTCACCGCGGGGTGACGGCGATTGTCGGGCCGAACGGCTGCGGGAAGTCGAACGTGCTGGACTCGATCCGCTGGGTGCTTGGCGAGCAGTCGGCGAAGGCGCTGCGCGGCGGGGAGATGGCGGACGTCATTTTCAGCGGCACGGACAGCCGGCCGGCGCTGGGCATGGCCGAGGTCTCGATGACGTTTGCCGAGTGCGAGAAGGAGCTCGGAGTCGAATGGAACGAGGTCCGGATCACTCGCCGGGTCTATCGCGACGGGAAGAGCGAGTATTTCCTCAATAAAACCTCCTGCCGGCTGAAGGATATCCACCAGCTCTTTATGGATACCGGAGTTGGGCGCAGCGCCTACTCGATCATGGAGCAGGGGAAGATCGACCAGATCCTCAGCAGCCGCCCGGAGGACCGCCGCGCCATCTTTGAGGAGGCCGCAGGGATCACCAAGTATAAGGCCCAGAAAAAAGAGGCCCTCCGCAAGCTGGAATACACGGACGTGAACCTGGTTCGCGTGCAGGACATCATCAAGGAGGTCAAACGCCAGATCGGATCGCTCCAGCGGCAGGCCGGCAAAGCCCGCCGCTATCAGGCGCTCATGCAGGATCTCAGGACGTTCGACGCGCACCTCTCGCACCGGAACTACCGGGCGATGTCGGATGAGCTGGAATCGCTCCGCCGCCAGCACTCGCAAGGCGATGAGGCCCGAGCGATCCATGAGCAGGAAATCTCCCTGCACGAAACCGAGCTGGCCGGGTTCCGACAGCGGATCGATGAGCTCGACCGCGAGGCCGCCACCGCCCGCGAGGGACTCCAGACGGTTCGCAACCGGATTTTCTCGTCAGAGAGCCGGATCCAAACGAATGGCGAGCGGATTGCCGAAGCCGAGGCCATGATCGAGCGCCACAGCTCGGACATCGCGCAGGCAGAGGAAAAAATTCGCTCCCAGCAGGAGCAGATCGAGCAGACCGACTCGCTCCTCAGCCAGATGATCGAAACTCTACGGGGGCACGATGAGGCGCTGAGCGAGCACAATGAAAAGGTTCGCGCCGCCCGGGAGGAACGCGTCTCCGTGGATCGTGAAATCCAGGAGGCAGGCGCCGGAATCTCTCGCCTGGAGGCCCGCATGGGCTCGCTCCATGGCGATATCTCCATGGCCGCCGGCCGCCGCGAGTCCGGCGAGACCCGCCTCCGCCTGCTCCAGGGGGAATCGGACTCGGCCACGCGGAACGCGGGCGAGCTCAGCGCCTTGCTTGAGGATCTCTCCTCCCGGTCGGAATCCTCACGCCTTGCGCTCGAGCACGGGCAGGCGGAGGCCTCAGAGGCTGCGATGGCTCACGATGCGGCCCAGCAGGCGCGGCAGGGCGCCGATGCCGTGCTGGTCGTTGTCGGCAAGGAGGCGGCCGGCATCGAGTCCCGGCTCGAAGTCCTCCGCCAGCTTCAGGATCAGGGCGAGGGGCTCGACGAGGGCACGCAGGCCGTCTTGCACGGGCTGGATAATCCATCGTTTTTCTGCCCGGCGATCCGGGGCGCGCTGGCGCAGAACATCCAGGTCGAGCCCCGCTTCATTCCGGCCGTCGAGGCCGCTCTGGGATCCGCGCTTCAGGCAATTGTCTTCAAGGATCCAGGCGTCGCGGAATCCGCCCTGCTCACGCTTTCGCGCAACAAGCTCGGCCGTGCTGCGGTCATCCCTTCCGAGTGGATCAGCCAGGCGGAGCCCTCCCGGCAGGAAATTCCTTTCGGGGCTACCGGGCGCGCATCCGAATGCGTTGGAGGCGACGGCGATGCGGCGGATCTCGCGCGCCAACTGCTTTTTGGCGTCCTCATCGTGGAGAATCTGGAAGCCGCATTTCGCCTGCGCCCGCAGGCTGCCGGCTTCGCCTACGCAACTCTTGCCGGAGAATTCATCTCCCGCGAAGGGATCATTCAAGGCGGGCAGGCGAGCGAAAATCCCGGGCATTCGATGCTCCAGAGGAAGGCGCAGATTGCCCAGCTCGATGTCGAGCTGAATGCTGCGGCCGCCCGCCTCGAATCCCTTGCCGGCGAGCGCGCCCGGACCGGCGAAGCGCTCGATGCGGCGGCCGAAAGGCTCAGCTTCGCTCGCGAGACGGTCCAGTCGAAACAGGTGGAATCCGCCTCCCTGGACAACGAGCGCCGCCACGTCGAGCGCCAGCTCGCGGATGCGGAGGCCAAGCGCGCATCGTTCATGCGAGAGACCGTCGCAATCGAGGAATCCCTGCGCGCCAGCCTCGCCCACCTCGGCGAGCTCGAGGCCACGATCGCGATTGCCTCCGCCGAGCTCGACGCGTTCCGCGCCTCGCGCGGCGAAGCGGAGGTCCGCGTGCAGGTCGCCCGGGAACGCGAAAGCGCCGCCTTGGACGCCCTCAACGAGATCAGGGTTCGCGTCGCCACGGAGCGCCAGCAGCAGGAAAGCCTCCACCGCCAGCGCGGCCCGATGTCTGCCCGCCTCATCGAGCTCTCGGAGCTCCTCGATGCCCGCCGGACAGATATCCGGAACTACGAGTCGCGGATCAGCTCGCTCGAGGCCGAGAATGCCTCGCTGCATATCCTGATCGCGGAGTCGCGGGAATCCCTGGCTGCGGAGGAGGCAAATGTCGAAGCTCTGGCGGCCGCCCGTGCCGAGGTTCACGGACGAGCGGACGCGATCGAGGCGACCCTCCGCACCGCGAGGCAGCAGCTCGTCCGGATCCAGGACGAGCGCGGCCGGATCGAGGTCAAATCCGCCCAGACAGAAATGCGGATGGAAAACATCCGGGCCCACACGTCCCAGCGCTTTCAGATCGAGATCGAAGCGTTCGAGCCGGACACCTACAGCCTCCTCGTCGCTTTCCGCGACCGCAACAAGCGCAAGCCGGGCTCCGAGACCGGGGAGGCTGCAGCTTCCGAGGAGCCTGAAAATCCGGATTCTGGCGACGTGGCAGCTCCGGAGCCCTCGCCGGCAGAAGGGATCCCGTGGGATCGCATCGAGGAAATTGTCGCCGAGCTCACCGAGCGGATCGAGGCCATGGGCCCGGTGAACGTGGATGCTATTCAAGAATTTGACGAGCTCGAACAGCGGTATATTTTCCTTGAAAAACAGAACGCCGACCTCGTCAACTCGAAGGCTGAGCTTCTTGAGGTTATCGGAAAAATCAACCGCACGACGAAGGAGCTCTTCGCGGAGACATTCGAGAAGATCCGCGTGAACTTCCAGGAGATGTTCACCGAGCTATTTGGGGGCGGGCACGCAAACCTCATGCTCACCGACGACAGCGACCCGCTTGAGTCGGGCATCGAGATCATCGCCAAACCCCCGGGAAAACAGCTCCAGAGCGTAACCCTCCTCTCAGGCGGAGAGCGCACGATGACCGCAGTTTCCCTCCTCTTCTCGATCTACATGGTCAAGCCCAGCCCGTTCTGCGTGCTGGACGAAATGGATGCGCCGCTCGACGAATCCAATATCAGCCGGTTCGTCAAAATTCTCGACCGCTTTGTCGCCCAGAGCCAGTTCGTTGTCATCACTCACAACAAGCGCACGATCAGCCGCGCCGACATGCTTTATGGCGTCACCATGGAAGAGCACGGAGTCAGCAAGCTCGTGAGCGTCAAATTCAGCGGCAAAGCGGATGTCAACCATCCGGAACACTCGGTCGCCGATTCGTTCGGAAAATCCCGCCGTCTTGCTAGCGAAGAAAATGCGGACAAGGAAACCGGAGATCCTGCCGATTTCCTCGAGGAGCCCGCTTCGCCCGACGAGCCTGCTTTGCCGGAAGAGCCTGCTTTGCCTGCTTTGCCTGACGAGCCCGCTTTGCCTGACGAGCCTGTTTCTTGAGAGTAAGATTCCGCTGTTTACCCGAGCAGTTGCAGGCTTCCCCATTCGCAGGAACAAAGGAACGCCACGGCTGACCGGGGAGCCGCCATCACATTGGGAGGGATCAGAAAGCTCCCTCAGCCGTGAGGGGAATGGGCAGCTCAGCGCACGACCCGCGCGCCGCCGCCGCCCATGATCTTCTCGACCTCTTGCACGGTCACCATCGAGGTGTCCCCGGGGGTTGTCATCGCCAAGGCGCCGTGGGCTGCACCGTAATCCACCGCCTTTTGCGGGCCGCCGCCAGTGAGGAACCCATAGATGAGCCCGGAGGCGAAGCTGTCTCCTCCCCCGACGCGATCCATGATCTCAAGGGCAGGATATTGGCGGGACTGGAAAAACTTTCCGTCATGCCAGACGATGGCTCCCCAGTCGTTGACCGTGGCGGATTTTACCGCGCGCAGGGTGGTGGCGGTGACGGCGAAGTTCGGGAATTCCTTGACCGCCTGGGAGATCATGCGCCGGAAGCTCTCGATCTCGATCGCGGAAATATTTTCGTCCACGCCTTCGACTTCGAACCCGAGGCAGGCGGTGAAATCCTCCTCGTTGCCGATCATGACATCGACATATTTTGCGATCTCCCGGTTGACTTCCTGGGCCTTTTTCTGCCCGCCGATCGACTTCCACAGGGACGGGCGGTAGTTGAGGTCGTAGGAGACGATCGTCCCGTATTTCTTAGCTGCCTTCACGGCCTCGATGACGACCTCTGGAGTGGATTCCGAGAGGGCCGCGTAAATCCCGCCGGTGTGGAGCCACCTCGCTCCGAGCTTCCCGAAAATCTCATCCCATGGGATGTCTCCGGCCTGGATCTGCGACGCGGCGGTCATGCCGCGGTCGGGGACGCCGACGGCACCGCGGATGCCGAACCCGCGCTCGGTAAAATTGAGGCCGTTCCGCACGGTGCGGCCGATCCCATCATACGGCTTCCACTGGATGAACCGGGTATCCACCCCTCCCTGCATGATGAAGTCTTCGATCAGGTGGCCGACTTCGTTGTCCGCGAAGGCGGTGACGACCGCGGTGGTCAGCCCGAAGCATTTGCGCAGCCCTCGGGCCACGTTGTATTCGCCGCCGCCCTCCCATGCGGAAAACTGGCGGGCCGTGCGCACCCGGCCCTCGCCGGGGTCGAGCCGGAGCATGACTTCTCCGAGGGAAACCAGGTCGTAGCGGCAGTCATTTGCGTTGCGAAGGGTAAGGCTCATAGGGTTTGTCTCGTGGTGGGTGGTTCAGGGTGAAAAATCAGATTTCGACAGTTTGGAATTCGGTTGCCTTCCAGGGGACGGCCCCGCATCCGGCAGAAATCTCAGCGAAGGCATCCAGCTCTGCCGGAGTGAAAAGCAGGCCGCCGTGCTGCGCGGATAATTTTCCCGCCTCGGCCTCAAGCTGGCCGGGCAGCAGGCAGGCCTCGTTGCCGTGCCCGAGCACATCTCCAAGTACCGCGCGGATGTTTTCCGCCTGCGTGCGCCCGCCGGCAAATGACCCGGACGACAGGGCTTCGGGGTGGGTGACCTGAAAGAAAAATGTGGGCGTGTGCTTTTCGCTGTCGTCCATGGCCCGTCCCCGGATCGTGGGGAGCGATCCGCCGATGAACGCTGCGTAGAGTTCGTCGATGAGCCCGAGCCCGTAGCCCTTGTGCGCCCCGAACGGAAGCAGAGCAACGGCAGCATTCGGATCGGTGGTTTCTTTCCCCTCGGAATCCACCGCCGAGCCCGGAGGAAGCTTTTTGCCCTCCCGCTGGAACTGCTGCACGCGCCCCATCGCGACGGTCGAAGTCGCCCAGTCAATGACGATCGGGAATCCGACGGCATCCGTGGTGGGGAACCCCCAGGAGTGCGGGTTCGTGCCAAGCGTGGGGTTCTTTCCGCCGAACGGCACGACCTCCGCGATGGCCGAGGTGCAGTTCGTATAGGCGATGTAGCCCCGGCGCGCCGCCTCCATCACATATCCGCCGCCCCAGAGGTAATGCGTGGCGTTGTCGACGCTGACCGTGCCGGTGCCGAATTTCTCCGCCAGGCGGATGCATTCCTCGATCGCCCGGTAGGCGACCGCCTGGCCGAGCTTGCGGTGCGCGTCCCACACTTTGGCCGCCGGAAAACGCCCCGGCTTCTCCTCGATCTGCGCCCCCGGAACCCAGCCTCCGGTGCGGCTTCCGAACAGCTCGTCCAGATGCAGGGCCTTGATGGCGTTGTGCGTGCGGATGCCGTGGCGGGACGCGCTTTCGCAGAAGCGCGCGGCATCGGACGCCTCATCCGGAAGATAGCCGCGCTTCTCAAAGGCTGCCTGGACGAGCGCATTGTGAAGAGCGACCGGGACGATGTGGTAGATCTGGGACATTCGGTTGGCTTTCCGTACGGGTTCTAAATCTCCCGCTCAGGCGTCGTGCTGCTGCCGGTCCCCGACCCAGTCGTAATGGAAAAACTTTCCTCGCGGGCAGTCGGTGCGCTCATACGTGTGAGCGCCGAAATAATCCCGCTGGGCCTGGAGCAGGTTGGCTGGGAGCCTGGCGCTGCGGTAGCTGTCGAAGTATGCCAGCGACGCGGAGAATGCGGGGATGGCGAGCCCGGAGAGGGCGGCTTCGGCGACGATCTTCCTCCAGTTGTCCTGCGTGCGCAGGATGATGTCTTTGAAATACGGATCGAGCAGAAGATTCGGGAGCGACGGGTTCCTGTCGAACGCCTCCTTGATGCGCTGCAGAAACCGCGCGCGGATGATGCAGCCTCCGCGCCAGATCATCGAGATCTCACCGAAATTCAGATTCCAGCCCTGCTCCTGCGAGGCCGCGCGCATGAGCGCAAACCCTTGGGCATACGAGCAGATCTTCGAGGCGTATAACGAGTCGCGCACCGCCTTGATGAGGGCGGCCTTCTCTCCGGTGAACGCAGGCTTTTCCGGCCCGGCGAGGTGCTTCGACGCAGCCACGCGCTCCTCCTTGATCGCGGAGATGCAGCGGGCGAACACCGCCTCTGACATCGTCGATGCGGGGATCCCCATGTCGAGCGCGGAATTGATCGTCCATTTGCCCGTGCCCTTCTGGCCTGCACGATCCTGGATCACGTCCACCATCGGCGCTCCGGTGACCGGATCCTTCGTGCCGAGAATATTCGCCGTGATCTCGATCAGGAACGAGTCGAGATCTCCCGCATTCCATTCCTGGAACGTCCGGTGCAGCTCGTCCGACGTCAGCCCGACGCCGTTGTGCAGGATGTTGTAGGCTTCGCAGATGAGCTGCATGTCGCCGTATTCGATCCCGTTGTGGACCATCTTGACATAGTGGCCGGCGCCGTTCGCTCCGATGTGAGCGGTGCAGGAAACCCCGCCTTCGACCGGCTTCCCCGGGGCAGCGCCCTCGATCGGCTTGCCGGTCTCGGCGTCAACCTTCGCGGCGATCGCCGTCCAGATGGGCTCCAATTCCTTCCAGGAGGCGAGGTCCCCGCCCGGCATGAGCGAGGGGCCGAATCGCGCGCCCTCCTCCCCGCCGGAAACCCCCGAGCCGATGAATCGAAACCCGAGCGCGCTGATATCCGCCTCGCGGCGGACCGTATCGGTCCAGAGCGAGTTCCCGCCGTCAATGATGATGTCTCCCGCCTCCAGCAGCGGAAGGAGCCCGGAGATCACCGCATCCGTAGCCTTGCCGGCCTGCACGAGGATGATGATTTTGCGCGGGCGCTTCAGCGACGCCACAAATTCCGCCAGCGTGGGGAACCCCACAAGCCCGCCCGGGGTGTTTGGGTTCGCGGAGACAAACTCATTTGTCTTGCTGGTCGTGCGGTTGAAAACCGAAATCCGGAATCCATGGTCCGCGATGTTCAGTGCAAGATTCTGGCCCATGACGGCCAGACCGATCAATCCAATGTCCGAGTTGCTCATATGATAGTGTATTTAATGGGTGATAAATGGCTGATAAGTGGCTGATAAGTGGCTGGCATTTGGGTGTCCGCTCAGGGTCAGATGGTGTTGGCCTGGGCGAGCGGCGGCCTGCCCTCGAGCACGGCGATCAGGTTTTCCACGGATTTCGTCGCCTGGCGAACCACGCTCTCGTAAGTGCGCGAGCCGATGTGCGGGGTGATGATGGCCCGCTCGCAGCGGAGCAGCGGGTGGTCGGCGGGCGGGGGTTCCTCGTCGAGCACGTCGGCCCCATATCCGTAAAGCTTGCCGCTTGCGAGGCCGTCCGCGATCGCCTGGTTGTCCACGATCTCCCCGCGGGCGCAGTTCAAAACCACCGCGCCGTCCTTCATCGCTGCGATGCGGTCGGCGTTGATCAGGTGGCGGGTCTCGTCGGTCAGGTTGGTGTGGAGGGTGATCACGTCCGAGCGGGCGATCAGCGAGTCGATGTCCGGCGCGCGCTCGACTCCGTATTGTGCGGCGAACGCATCGTCCCAATACAGGTCGTGCCCGATGAGATCCATCCCGAACGCGCGCGCCCGGATGGCGACTTCGCGGCCGATGCGTCCGAGCCCGACGACCCCAAGGGTTTTTCCATGGAGCTCATGGCCGGTGAGCCGCTTCCATTTCCCGGACTTCACGTGGTTCACCTCCTCGACCAGGCTGCGGTAGATGGCCAGCAGCAGGGCGAAGGTGTGCTCGGCAACCGTCGTGTGGTTGACCCCTGGGGTGAAGCAGACCGGAATCTTCAGCTCGGTGGCCGAAGCCATGTCGATCTTGTCGAGCCCGATCCCATACTTGCTGAGCACTTTCAGGCGCGGCAAACACTTTTCAAGCACCCGGCGGGTGTATGCATCGTCCCCGCACAGGATCCCGTCGAAGTCGCCGACGGCGTCCAAGGTGTCCGCCTCGTTCAGCGGCCCTCTGGCGCACGCGATTTCGTAGCCCTGAGAGCCCAATAATGCATGGTGTGAACCCGGGGTGTCCTGAAAGGATGTTGTGGTGACTAAAATGCGTTTCATACGAATGAGAAGGGCATAGTAGAGGCTTTTGACAATCGCGTAAAGAAAAATAATTCCCGAAAAACGCGCCCTGAGGGGCATGGCGGGAAAGGGATCAATGGAGCGGGGACGCCCTCGTTCCCGTGGCTCGAAAGCGGCGGCGGGACCTCGAACGGTTTTCGGCATCGGGCCGTGGGCGACCCGACTCCTTTGGAGGAGGCGAACAGGATGCGTAACTTTTGTCTCATGCACCCAAATCCCTGCGGAAAAACCGCCAGCCGCCGCTCAGGTGGCGTGGGCGCCGGCCGGCCTCCTGAGCGCAAGGACAAAAGGCACGATCAGCAGCGGCCAGAACGAGGTGAAGAGATAGGCGGCCTTGAGCCCCAGCGCCTGCGACGAGTCCCCGGAGCCGAAGAGGAAAATGGTCCAGTCAGGCGGCGCGAGGCTCACATGGTCGGCGATCAGGCCAACGAGCCACGGCATGAGTCCCGAACCGAAATCCCCTGCCGCCGCAAGAAGCGCGAACATCGATGCCCCGGCCAGGGGAAACCTTGCGGCAGAGAGAGAGATCGTTCCCGGCCAGAGCATGCTGACAAAGATCCCCGAGAAGCCGGTGGCAAGAAGGGCGAGCAATGGGGAGGGCAGGAGGGCCATCGCCAGGCAGGTGAGTCCGGAAAAAACCGCGCTGATCCACATGACGAGCGAAAGGTTTGCGTGGCCGCCCTTCCAGCCGAACCAGAGGCGCCCCACGACCATTCCGACGCCGAAAAGGCCAAACCCGACGAGGTCGGCCACCACTTTGGAATACCCGAGGGCGGTCTCGACATAGGCGGACGTCCACTGCGCGATCGTCACCTCAGTTGCCCCGGCCAGCACCATCGTCGCGAGAAGAAGGTAAACCGGGCGCCCGCGCACGATGGATCTCAGCGTCTGCCGGTTTTCAGAATCCGCCAGGGGCGGGAGCCTAACCATCCAGAAAGCCACCGTGTTCAAGACCGGAAACACGCTCCACAACGCCATGATCCACGGCCACGAACCCAGCCCGAACCCATAGAGCGCAGCCCCGGTCGTCACGATCACCGCCACTTTCCCGATCGGGTAAAACGCGTGCAGCATCGCCATGGACGCGCTCTTGTTGTCCGAGGGAAGCGCGTTGATCAGCGGGCTCAGCAGAACCTCCAGAAGCCCGCACCCGATCGAAAAAACCACCGTCCCGGCCATGAGCCCGGAGTATGGGCTGTCCAGGACAAAGGGGGAGAAGGCAAAAACCCACAGGCCGATCGCCGAAAGCGCGTTCGCCGCAATGATCAGCGGCCGGGGCGGCACCCGGTCGGCCAGCGCCGTGCAGGCAAGGTCCACAACCATCTGCGTCGCAAAATTCACGAGCACGAGCCGGCCGATCTGCTCGAAGCTCAGCTCGAACTGCTCCCGGAGCGGGATGAACAGCAGCGGGGTAATGTTGATCACCAGCGCCTGGATGAACATCCCCAGGTAGCAGCACCAAACAACCCAGCGAAGCGAGGAGATCATAGGGTGTTTGCGAGAGGTGACGGCAAAAAAACATGAAGTCCTTTCATGGTGTCCGGCAAGCTCGCACGCAGGCTTCGCGATGTCTAGCTCGGACAAACCAGAGGCGGGCCCGCCCAGCGCCGAGCTTTTCAGATCATGGTGCCTGGCCACCTTCGCGTGGAATTTTGCTGTTTCCTCCAGCGCGATCAACCGGATTACAAGGCCATCCCATACCTCTCGCTCGTCCGCGTCAGGCGCGACGAAACCGACATCAGGTCTTCCCGTCTGGGCACTTGGATGCTAAGCTCTTCCGAGGTGTCAGAAAGCAGGCAAAGAGCCGGTGGAAGAGATGCGATGGAAATCGCAGCCGTTGCGGCATTGGCGGTGCTCCCTGCGTTTGGCGGGGCGTGGTGGCCAGCTGGGGTGGCGGTGGCCTGCGTGGCGATGCGCCCATCGGCCGGCGGAGCTCTGGGGATTTTTTTAGGTTGCCTTGCCCTGCTGCCGCTGGCTGCGCTGGCTCCGCCCTGGGGTCCGATGCCATGGGCGGCGGCGCTTCCGGGGCTGCCGTCGAGCGTCACCCCGCAGCCGCTAGCTCTCCTGGCGGCATGGCCGGGCTACCTGGCTGGGCTGGCTTATCTCTGGTGGATCTGCGGGCGGTCGCGAGACGGGTTTCTGGAGGCGCGGCAATCCGGCATGCTGCTGCTGGCGATTGCCGGCTCCCTCCTGCTGGCGGCCGGCCGCTGGGAGAGCGGGGCATGGCGCGGCCCGCTGGCGGGGATTTTCGAGGCGGTGCTTGGAACGCGCAACCAGGCTGGCGGGTATGCGGCCGTGGCGGTTGCGGCCTGCGCGATGAAAACTCTTTTCGCCGAGGATGCCCGGAAGCGTCTGCTTTGGGCGGCAGGGGCAGCCGCCTGCGCGATCCCGCTCGTCACGCT
>Ga0194058_10000779_pt1 | contig 15811 bp, 15 predicted proteins | sample SepL4417m_MetaG_FD_155490 | JGI IMG/M metagenome (GOLD analysis project Ga0194058, IMG submission 155490) | Anoxic zone freshwater microbial communities from boreal shield lake in IISD Experimental Lakes Area, Ontario, Canada - Sep2016-L442-17m | ecosystem: Environmental > Aquatic > Freshwater... | reverse complement strand
ACGGATGGCAGGCCACTCAATGCATTGATATCGTTTAGCGAATAAATTATACAGATGAAATATTTTTACAAAATAGAAAAGAAATAAATCGAGCGTGAGGGCTCGTTTTTTGTTATAGAATGATATATTAAAACGTAGCACAAGCTTTAGCTTGTATATTACACACTAAAGTGTGGGCTACGAGTCAGTCGTAGTACAAGCTTCAGTTTGAATGCAGTACGCTAAAGCGTGGTCTACATAATAAACATATATGCCAAAATATTCTCAAAAATCTATCACCGGTAAAGTGCAGAGGACTATTCGTGAAAATCATCTGATTGGTAAAGGTGATAAAATCATGGTAGCCCTAAGCGGAGGAGCGGACTCGGTCAGCCTAGCCAAGATTTTACTAGAAATTCGTGATAAATATCACTGTACTATTTTGGCTTGCCACTATGACCACCGCCTGAGAGGGGAGGCGAGTGATGCCGATGCAGCATTTGTAAAAAATTTTTGTTTGCAAGAGGGGATTACCCTCGTCACAGGCACAGCTGAGAAATCTAATTCTTTTAGAAATGAAGAAGAAGCGAGGCTCGCGCGGTACGCTTTTTTCGAAAAAATAATCGAAGAGGGGACGGCCGACAAAATTGCAATCGCCCACAATTTAAATGATTTTGCCGAGACCCTCCTCATGCGCCTGATCCGTGGTGCTGGTCTCCGCGGACTTTCTTCCATTCCCCTGTCTCGCGAAAGTTTCATTCGCCCACTTTTGGAAATTTCTCGTCCAGAGATCGAGGAATATCTGAAGGAAGAAAACCAAAGCTATCGGACTGATCAGTCAAACCTAGACCTTGCCTATACCAGGAACAAAATTCGTCACACTCTCCTACCACTGCTTTCAGAGATGAATCCGAACATTGTAGAGACTCTGGCAAAGACGGCGAATCAGCTACAAGAAGATTATGAATTTCTAAGTGCTGACCTCGAAGCTAGCTACAAAAAAGTCTTGTTAGCTGAGTCCGAGAGCGTGATAGTTCTTGATTCAAAGCTATTTCGACTTTTACATTTGCCACAACAGAAGATGATTTTGCGTTTGGCGATTGAAAGAATCGATAGCTTAGTAGACATCGATTCCACACATATTAAAGATGTTGTTTCGATAATTATGAAAAATGAGTCAAAAAAATATAAAACACTCCCCCACTTGTTGCGGATCGAGCTTGAAGCTGGTAAAATTATCCTATCGAATACAAATAAACAAAGGTAAAAATGAAATCAAATCAGAGCAAGACGGCGATTTATATTATTTTGATCATCTTGGGACTCTTTTTGGTCACAAGCTATTTTAACAAAACCACTCAGAAAATTGAGATGACGAACATCTCGCAGATCTCGACTGATGTTGCGAATGGCAACGTCCAGAAGATCGAGATAAAGGATAATCAGGTCAAGGCCACACTGAAGGATGGCAAGGTCACTCAAGCTAGTAAAGAAGCTGGCATCGGCCTGAAAGACTATGGCATCACACCAGACAAGGTGGAGATTGACGTAAAAGATACTGCTGCTTCAGCTTCTTGGGTCGCAATTCTCTCGATCGTCTTACCTATTTTACTGATCGGTGCATTTATATTTTTCATGATGCGATCAGCCCAGGGTGCAAACTCCAAGGCAATGAGCTTCGGTAAATCTACCGCAAAGCTCTTTACTGGTGACAAAAAAGTCACTTTTAACGATGTTGCAGGTGCTGAAGAGGCAAAGCAGGAGCTTTTCGAGGTTGTTGATTTCTTGAAAAATCCAAAGAAATACCAAGAGCTTGGTGCTGAAATTCCAAAAGGCGTTTTGCTTGTTGGCTCTCCTGGAACTGGGAAAACCCTGATGGCGAAGGCTGTTGCTGGCGAAGCTGGTGTACCATTTTTCTCAATCTCTGCTTCTGAATTTGTAGAGATGTTTGTTGGTGTTGGTGCCTCCCGTGTTCGCGATCTTTTCCAGAAAGCAAAACGCAATTCACCAGCCATTATTTTCGTAGATGAGCTTGATGCTATCGGCCGACAACGTGGCTCTGGTCTCGGTGGCTCTCACGATGAGCGCGAGCAAACGCTAAACCAAATTCTCGTAGAGATGGACGGTTTCGAAACCTCAGATAACGTAATAGTTGTCGCTGCGACCAACAGACCAGATGTTCTCGACCCTGCACTTTTGCGTCCAGGCCGTTTCGATCGACAAGTTTATATCGATCTCCCAGATAGAAAAGAACGTCTTGCGATTTTGAAAGTTCACACGAAGAGCAAGCCTATCGAAAATGGCGTTGATTTAGAAAAAATCGCTGCATCAACTCCAGGCTTCTCTGGCGCTGATCTTCGTAATCTTACAAATGAAGCGGCAATATCAGCAGCTCGCAACAGCCAGAAGACTGTTTCGCAGGACAACCTTACAGAATCAATCGAAAAAGTTATGATGGGTCCTGAGAAAAAGTCTAGAGCGATGTCTGAGAAAGAGCGCAAGATTACAGCAATTCACGAGGCTGGTCACGCTGTTGTAAGCCACATTTTACCAAATGCAGATCCTGTACATAAGATCTCGATCATCTCTCGACGTATGGCACTTGGCTATACTTGGAATATGCCAACAGAGGAGAGACGGCTTGAGTCCAAGGCGCACTTCCTTGATGAGATCGCAACCCTAATGGGTGGACGAGTCGCTGAAGAAGAATTCTTCGGGTATGACAATGTCACAACAGGCGCTTCTAACGACTTGAAGAGAGCAACCGAAATTGCTAGAAGAATGGTTACTGACTTTGGCATGAGCACGAAGCTCGGCGCTCAGATTTATGGTCACAGAGAAGAAATGCCATTTCTCGGTAAAAGCTACAACGAACAGAGAAACTATAGTGAAGATGTTGCTAGACTGATCGACGAAGAGGTTGCAGTACTTATTAAAAGTGGCAAGAAAACTGCTGATGAGATCATCAAAACTCATAAAAAAGTAATAGATCAAATCGCCGAAGATCTGCTAAAGCAAGAAACTCTTAGCGCTAGCGAGTTCGAGCATTATTTTGCAAAAACCAAAAATGAGTCAAAGGAAGACACCAAAGAAAAGAAATAAATGAAGAAATTTTTTGCCAAACTTTCTGCCGAAAATTCGGTACGAGCCGCCAGTATTGTTCTGATTGTGACTCTTGCGATCAGCAATATTCTAGGTCTTCTTCGTGACCGCTATCTCACAAAAAATATTGCGACTTCTGATCTTGACGTTTACTACGCTGCCTTTCGTATCCCTGATCTAATCTTCAACATCTTGATTCTTGGCGCGATCACCTCCGCCTTTATTCCTGTTTTTTCTGACTTCATTGCCAAGAAAAAGGAGAAAGAAGGCTTCCGTGTCGCTAATATTCTGGTAAATATCTCGCTCCTCTTCATGGTTGTTTCTGCGATTATATTATTTTTCATAATGCCTTATTTGATGAAAATTATTGTGCCGAGTTTCGACGCTGCGAGAATGGCTGATACCGTCAAATATTCACGAATCCTCATGCTGACGCCGATTTTTTTCTCGCTGTCCTATATTACTGGCGGAATACTAAATTGCTACAAGAGATTTCTCGCCTACTCTCTAGCCCCACTATTTTACAACTTAGCTATCATTATTGGTGCAGCAGTTTTGGCTCCAAAATATGGCCTAGCTGGCGTTGTTTATATGGTAGTGGCTGGCTCGGCGCTTCATTTGTTGGTTCAAATAATCCCGGCTATGAAGCTCGGATATCGCTGGCAACCTGTCATATCATTTTCTGATATCACGATCAAAAAGATTATCAAGCTGATGATTCCTCGTACTATCAGTATGGGCTCAAGCCAAGTCATGCTAATAGTCTATACGGCCCTTGCTTCGGCGATGGCAGCTGGCTCGATCACCGCTTTCAATCTGGCAAACAACATTCAAACTGTGCCTATAGTCGTGCTTGGAACTTCATTTGCAACTGCGATCTTCCCAACTCTCGCTTCTAAAATTTCCGAGGGTAAAGACAAAGAATTTTCGACGTATCTAAACAAGGCCTTGCGGGCGATTGGCTTTTTGCTAATTCCGTCGACTGTAATCGTATTTCTGCTCCGTGCACATATTGTTCGCTTGATCTTGGGCTCAGGTAAATTTAGCTGGGATGATACGACGATGACAGCCCTTACTCTTGGAGCATTTTCTTTCTCTATCTTGGCCCAAGGCTTGATCCCTTTGCTTTCTCGAGCATTTTACGCACTCAAAGATACGAAGACTCCAATGTATATTTCTATCGCCACGGTCATTGTCAGCATCATCATCGCGATCCCTCTTACCAGAACTACCATTGCAATCGGCGATACGAGGATTGCTCTTTCAGTTGCTGGTCTCGCACTTGCTTTTTCGATCGGTAGCTTTTTTAACGTTGGGGCACTGATCTACTATCTTCGGAAACAGTACCAAGGGCTTCTCGATCACGATCTCTTTATCTCTTATGGCAAAATTACAATCATTTCACTTCTTATGGGTGTCGTCATTCGTCAGTCAAATCAGATCTTTGCTGACTACTTCGATATGACGCGTTTTTGGGGAATATTTTCTCAAGCCTCCATATCGCTTATACTCGGTTTAATAGTATTCTTTATACTTGGCTACTTATTTGATATTAAAGAAATGAAATGGGCGCTAACTCGTAGGATAAACGATCAAAAATAATAATTACAATCAGGGTGGTATCACTGGGCCAAAGAAAACTGTCTCGGTAAAAGCTGTTCTTGGCTATATGGCTTTTCTCTTTGCCATCTTTGTTACCTTCATGATTTGGTTCCGTTTTAGCAATTTTTCACCTTTAGTTGAGTATTATCATAAGGGTATATACTCGCCGAAAGTGGATATACGTTCACTATTTAATTCTAAGGTCACTTCAGGCTCTACTGTATCCGGAAACATAGAGCTAAAGATTACTGAGCAGCAAATCATTGACGCAGCAGGTGTCGATAAAGCTTCTTTCCCACTAAAAAAGGCAAAGCTAAAGGTTGTCCCAGCTGGTATCGAAATTGAAGGCAAAATGTCGGATAAAATCTGGGATTTCATGACGGTAAAAATCACACTGAAACCAGTAGTGAAGGATGATGCTGTTTCTTTCGACATTGAAAAAATCGAAGCTTCTGGCGTCCAAGCGCCGCCAAAAATTACCGATCTTATCACGCCAAAAATTGATTATATATTTGCAAATCTGCTGCCAAAAGATAAGGCGTTCAAGGTAACACAAGTTTATTCTATGCAGGGCTTCTTGCTTCTAGATGGTGAAAAAGTAGCAGTAGCAATACCGGTAGTACCAGTCAATTAGTCTTTATTCTTCGACTCCTTGGTCTGCAAGGGTGGAGAAGCACAGATAGTTAGTTCTCGACAAGCTCGAACAATAAATTTTTTTTATTAATCCAGAACCGAACTCATGAAAGCTTTTGTATTTTCCGATCTACATACGAGCTACAAGCAACTCGCAAATATGGAAGATTATATTCATGATCATCCAGAAATTGGTGCAATCATTTTTGCTGGCGATCTTCTAAATATGGGCGAACCTGTCGGTTTCGCACAGCAATTTCTTGGTGTTCTTGATCGCCTCAACGTCAAACTTCTTTGGGTGCCAGGGAATAACGATTTTGGTATGGGATTTTTTCGTCTGAAGGCCAAATTTCCTTCTCTGGAAGGGAAGATTGTTGAAGTCAACACTTCTGTCATTCCCGCGAAGGCGGGAATCCAGGCGAATTCAGATGGATCCCCGGGCACCATTCTCAAGAGCACCACTGGTCCCGAGGATGACAATATTGTGAAGTTTACTGGTGTTGGTGGCTCGCCTGCCTCATGGGCTGGTCAGTACAGCGGCGAGACGATGATCGATCGGAAGAAGATTGCTGGTACAATATTCGTTTCTCATGTGCCGCCGCCAGGCGCGCACAATTATCAGAAATGGGACAACTATTCGCCTACCAGCAAAAAGCTCTCTGACGTGCCGAAGGTGCACATCTGCGGACATATCCACCACACTTGGGGAGTGGCCTATCTCGGCACGACCAAAATCGTGAAGCTTGCTCCTCTGGAAAGTGGTTTCTATGCTATAATGGATTTAGAAAATTTGAGTGTAGAATTTGGTCAGTTCAAAGAACCAAGTAAAATAAAGGAGATAGAATGAAAATAGGTGCACATATTTCGACTGCAAAACCATTTTCTGACGCGATTACGCGAGCAGAAAGTATCGGCTGCGAATGTATGCAGATTTTTGCAAATGCTCCGCAACGCTGGAATCCGACCGAAATAGCAGAGAGTGAGATCAAGAGATACTTGGAGCTAAATGAAAAAGCCAAGATTTCACCCGTTATCATCCACAGCATTTATCTAGTAAATCTTGCGAGTGAAAATCCATTTTTCTATGAACAATCGATCAAATCTCTGATCGACGATATGAACAAGGCCACAAAGCTCGGCGCGCTTGGTGCAAATATGCATCTTGGCTCGACGAAGGGCAAAGAGATGAGCGAGGTGCTTGTGAAAGTTGCTGACGCGGTCAAGCAAGTGCTGGCGGCTACTGATGAAAAGACACTATTTATTATCGAAAACTCAGCAGGCGCTGGCAATATTATTGGTGACACTATCGAAGAAATACTACTAGTTATGAAGGCTGTCGATTCGCTTCGAGTTCGAGTACTCATCGATACAGCTCACGCCTTCGAATCTGGCTATGATCTGCGCACAGAGAAACAGGTGGATGAATTCGTGGAGAAGTTCGATCAGCTGATCGGTATCGACAAACTTGTTGGTTTTCATCTAAATGATTCGAAGACAGCGCTTAATTCTAAGAGGGACAGACATGCAGATCTAGGTAAAGGGGAAATTGGTCTCGAAACATTTCGTTTCATCCTCAATCATCCGAAATTACAACATTGTTTTGGCATATTAGAAACTCCTCAGGAGACATCTACTTGGGCAGAGGAGATCAAACTTTTGAAAAGTATGGAGGTAAAATGAAAATTGGCTTAGCACTCTCTGGTGGTGGTGTCTTAGGCGTGGCTCATCTTGGTGTGTTGAAACTTATCGAGAAGGAAAAAATCCAGATAAATTATATCTCCGGCACTTCGGCTGGGGCAATCATCGGTGCGCTTTTTGCAGCTGGTGGCGTTGCTAAAGTTGAGGCGTTTCTCGACGATCTGAAGAACCAGGGCTTGTTCTCTAGGGCCAATCTGATTTTTGGTGGACTTCCTGATAAGACTTTCGAGACGATCCGCACAACTTTGCAAAAGCATCTTCCGAATAAATTTTATGATTTGAATATAAATTTTGTCTGCGTGGCTACTCATTTTGCTGAGGGCAGCCCAGTGTACTTGGAAAGTGGCGATCTTGTTGATGCTCTGATGGCCTCATCGGCCTTTCCCGGCGCTTTTCCCGCTCAGGATATTGATGGAAAAAGTTTGATTGATGGTGGAATAAGCCGCAATCTTCCAGCTGGAATTCTTCGCAAGAAAGGTGTCGATTTTGTCATCGGCTCATCTCTATATAATATTAAAGTCATGGATAAGTTTGATGTTGAGGGAAATGAGCCTGGACGACTGCTCTCAACGCTTCGCTCGATCGATATTATGCAGAAGGAGCTGGCTCGCTACGAGATGAAGAAATGTGATTACGTATTCACACCGCCCGTCGAGACTTTTAGCTGGTTTCACTTTTCGAAGATGGCAGACATTAGAGCCATTGGAGAGGAATATGCGAATGCCAATTCTGCAGAATTTCTAAAAGAGTTAAAACGTCATCATAAGGAAAAAGGTTTTCTCTCCGCACTATTTGGCAGGAAGTAGGTTCTTGATACGAGTATACTTTTCTCTTTGTCATCCTGAACTTGATTCAGGATCCAGAATATGATTCTCGAGAAGGTTTCCTGGATTCCGGATCAAGTCCGGAATGACAAACAATTGACGACTTAATAACTTAATTGATATTTGACACTCGATCATTGATCATTATTCATCTAGAGTAGTTTTTTGCTCTCAGATCTGGTATATTGCTCTTGATGGAAAATCATATAAACACAATCAGAAATTTTTGTATTATCGCTCATATCGATCACGGTAAGTCGACTTTGGCTGACCGTATGCTCGAGATCACTGGTACAGTCGAAAAACGGCTCATGAAAGAGCAGCTTCTGGACACGATGGATCTAGAGCGTGAGCGTGGTATTACAATAAAACTTGCCCCTGTCCGCATGGATTGGAAGGGCCAAGTTTTGAATTTGATAGACACTCCTGGTCACGTCGATTTTCAGTACGAAGTCTCTCGTTCTCTGGCTGCTGTCGAAGGCGCTATTTTGCTCGTGGATGCCTCTCAGGGCATCGAAGCTCAGACGCTCTCCGTCTTATATTCTGCTATCGAAAACAACCTTACAATCATTCCTGTGGTCAACAAGATCGATCTCCCTGCCGCCCGACCAGAGGAAGTATCTGAGGAAATTATGAAAGTTGTCGGCTGCAAACGCGAAGACATTCTCTTTGCCTCTGGCAAAACAGGGGAGGGTGTTGCCGAAATCCTAGATTCTATTATCGAAAAAATTCCATGTCCACAAGGGGGGACCGATAATCGTCTGAAGGCGCTTATCTTTGATTCGGTTTATGACCCTTATCGTGGTGTTGTCGCCTTCGTTCGAATCGTCGATGGGCAGGTTCAGAAAAATGAAAAGTTTTTTCTAATGCAAACAAAAAGCGATGGCGAAATCATCGAAACTGGCTACTTCAAGCCAAAATATTTCCCTCATACTCCCCTTCTTACTGGCGAAATTGGCTACATTATTACAGGATTCCGAAGCGTTGCCGAGGCTCGTGTTGGCGATACTATTACTTCCAAATCGCAGTCAGCTGAGTCTCCTTTGCCTGGCTATAAACAGATTGCTCCATCAGTTTTTGCCTCAATATATTGTACAGACGGCGATGACTATCCAGAGCTAAAAGAGGCGATCGAAAAGCTAAAAATGAATGACGCTTCTCTCGCTTTCGAGCCTGAGCGCTCAGATGCGCTTGGCTTTGGCTTTCGTTGTGGCTTTCTTGGCCTTCTTCACTTAGACATCGTCCGTGAGAGACTTGAGCGCGAGTACAATCTTTCACTCGTTATTTCTAGTCCATCTGTACGTTATAAAGTTGTAAAGCTTGGCGGCGAAGTTGTCGAGATCGAAAAACCAGGGGACCTACCTGAGCCTGGCACCTATCGTGAAGTTTCTGAGCCTTGGGTTTCGCTAGAGATTTTCACACCAAAGGACTATGTCGGTTCGTGCATGGAAGCGGTACAGAAAAAAAGAGCAGAATACAAAAATATTGAATACTTAGATGAGTCTCGAGCAATTATCCGCTACGACATCCCACTAGCTGAAGTGATTATTGATCTTTATGATCAGCTAAAAAGTGTTTCCAAAGGCTATGCTTCTATGAGCTATGAACCGACCGGATATCGCTCTTCTGACTTGGAGAAAGTCGATATTCTTATCAATCTGGACAAGGTTGACGCGCTCAGCTTCATCACTCACAAATCTAAGACTATGACCGAAGGCCGCCGCATTACCGAGAGACTAAAAGAGCTAATTCCGAGACAAAATTTCGAGATCAAGATACAAGCTGCGATCGGGGCCAAAGTGGTCGCCTCAGAGAAAATCTCACCATATCGTAAAGACGTGATTGTTGGTCTCTACGGTGGAGATATTACGCGTAAAAATAAACTCTTAGATAAGCAGAAAAAGGGCAAGAAGAAGATGAAGTCCATCGGCCGAGTCGAGGTGCCATCAGACGTTTTCATCAAAGTACTAAGAAACGAATAAAAAAATCCCTCGCTTCATAATAAAGCGGGGGATTATTGTAATTAACGTTATTTACGCAAGAACCTCAGCGTAAAAGTTTGTCCAGGATTCAGCCACGCGACGGGAAACCCTGAGGTAAAGTCTGTCGATGGTGTTGACCAGTTTGTGCCGTCGTAGCTTACTTGGCAGCTATTGGCGACGTACTCTACTGGCTCAAGACCAGTCGAACGCAGGAAGTCACCATTGTCCGCATCCATCAGACTGATTGTCAGTGATGTCGGAGTCGTTTGTGATGCATGAATGAACATCACGGGAGTCCTGGATGTCCCTGTGTTTTTGACCGTAAAGGTCAAAGTTTTCTCCGCCACGTTTAACGGCATATTCCCACCAAGCTCTAGGCTTGGGGCTTTTACTCCGCTAGTACCACAACCGGCGATTAGCAGTGTTGCTGCTATAGCAACAACTAATAGTAAAATTCTCATCTTTTCACCCTTTATACATCTCAAGACAATATTGTATCCTTGAGTCAGTATTTGGTGATTATAGCATAAATAAGCATAACTGTCAAGATCGACGCATCATGAACCTTACCCCCTGATGCTGTCGTTCTGAGTGTAAGCGAAGAATCTAGCGAAGCGATATATATAATGTTTCTATCTTTAGCCGCAAGCTCTAGATCCTTCACTTCATTTAGGGTGACAATTACAGGAGAGGCCTTTACGTTGACGGTGAAGTAGGTGGTTCGATCACCAGGCACAAAAAAATACTCAAACAAAAGGAAACATTAGTAGGACCGCCATCAGGGTACTCGCACTCCGCTATGCTATAGCGGGCTCGCTATGAAAACCCACCATCCTTCGCACAAGGCTACGGACGGCAGGCGGTTTTCATTACTTTCCTCCACGGAAAACTTCCGAATACCTACCCCATCCCATCCCCAAGCGACTCCACCAAAAAAGTTTCCAATATTTGGAAACCTTTTTTGGTGGCCGTAAAGGGATCTCAAAGCCGCTCTCCGCTATGCTATAGCGGGCTGGCTTCTGGACACCCTCGGTTTCCAGTACCTTCCGACACGGGAGACCAACTGTTCTCCCGACCCCACTCGTGTTCGATCACCAGGCACAAAAAAATACTCAAACAAAAGTTTGGGTATTTTTTTGGTGGGCCGCCTGGGGATCGAACCCAGAACCAATGGCTTAAAAGGCCACTGCTCTACCATTGAGCTAACGGCCCACGTGAATCAGTTAGGATTACTCTGAAAATAGTACCGAAAAATCGGTAAAAAGTCAATTCCTATGCTAACTTTATTTTTTCTCTAAAAAATAATTGATTATCATCGTGATTGCGGCGTAAACAACGGCGCCCCAAAAGGCGGCGGCGAAGTCGGTAATGTCGAAGCCTTTGACGATGCTGCTTGCAAGCCAAAACATAAAGCCATTGATCACAAGTGTAAATATGCCAAGCGTAAGTAGATTGATTGGCAGAGTTAGAAGCAGGATTAGCGGGCGGATTAGAGCATTCAGTAAGCCAAGTACTACAGAGGTGATAAGTGCCGCCCAGAAGCCTGTGAAGCTTACACCGGGGACTATGTAGGCGACCATAAGGAGAACTAGAGTGTTTAATATCCAACGTAAGAAAATCATAAAAATCCTATCTATTGTATGAACGTTCTTTTTTCTTACGTCCAAGGAGTACGAACATGAGGGGCGGTAAGACGACAAAGAAAGTTCCAAAATTGTTTAAATATTTTGCAGCAACTGAAACCTCAATGTAATGGTTCCTGAGTGTTTCAGGCAAGAAATCAAGTACCGAAGAGAGAATCAGGGCGACCATGAGGCCGCTATAGATCAGGACCTCGATAATTGAGATTTCATCAGACCTTTTCGACTTAGAGTTTATGGAGGCCGAGACCATGATGATGGTGAGAAAGAACAGACCGATAGCAATAGTAGAATTTGAGATATTGCTCTTTACCCAGATTTGATTCATGAGAAATGCATTGCCGTTGAAAAATTTGAATAAAGATTCAGAAAATTGGGTTGCAACTACGAGCCCGATATAAACCGAGCAAAGTGTCGTGATTGTTTTCTCTCGTTGGAGAATAAAAGCGTAGGCGGTGCCTAAAAGAAAAAACAGCCCGATGAATACATCCACGCTTGGAAGTTGTGTCAATTGCATTATCTAAACCCCTCCATAGGTTCGTAATTACAAAACTGGGACTAACTATTCCTTCTAATTATTATCGGTCAAAGAGAAAAATAAGTCAATAAATTTCATTAGAATACTGATAGCTTTGTTTATAAAAAAGTCGTCATCTCGACATCACGCGTGGCTACGTGATGAGAGATCTTCCGCTTAATCCGAAATAAGCAGAAGATCTCTCATCGTGGCAGTTTGCCCACAAAGTCTAAATGACAGGTATGTAAATATAGTCGCAATTGTTAAAAAAGATTCTAAACTTCCTAATGCAGATATAAAAACCTCCTCACAATATCGTCGATCGTGTAGAATGTGAGGAGGGGAGCCCATATTTTAGTGCCAAAAGAGTTCTTAGTTTTTTACCACGCTAAGCGTTCCACCACTTTTTCTTTTGTTGCTCAGATTCTTTTAGCTTCTGCCAGAGTTCTTTTTGTTCAGCATTTATATGCCGAGGCATTTCAATTTTTATTGTAAGAATTAGATCGCCTCTCTGATTCCCGCGATAAACTTTGCCCTTGCCTGTAAAGCGGAACGAAGTTCCTGCCTGAGTGCCGGCAGGGAGAGTGAATTCAACTTTTTCACCATTTACATTTATAGATATTGTATCGCCGAGTACAGCTTGTGCTGGAGTGATGCCTATTTCTGCTTGAATTTGTGACATCGCGGAGCCAAAAAACTCTTCGAAAATGTCACCTAGTCCGCCGCCACCAAAACCAAAGCCAGAAAAGTCTCCCTGAAAACCACCAAACGGATCGCCGCCACCACGGCTATAGCCACCTTGTCCGCCATTTGCAAAAGGGGAATCACCGTACTGGTCATACATTTTTCTTTTCTCAGGGTCGGAAAGTATCTGATAAGCTTCATTTGCTTCTTTAAACTTTTTCTCTGTTTCTTTGTCTCCGCCGCGATCTGGATGATACTTCAAAGCAAGCTTACGATAAGCCTTCTTGATTTCTTCTGCGGTAGCGCTTTTGGAAACGCCTAATGTTTTGTAGTGATCTGTTGCCATAATAAAAGTTATAACTAGTCTAATTACTTAGTCCTAGATTACATTACCTGAGTTTATATTCGCTTGCAAGTGATATCGATACTGAATCGTCTATTGTTGTGAGATTTGGAGAGTAGTTGCATCAACCACAGCGACGTAGCTGCTGTCGCTACCCTTGTATTCTACTGTCCAAAATAATTTTTTCAAATCAGCTGATTCTTTGAGAACCGCTGTAATTCCTTGTAATGTATTTTTGCTCCGCCAATCTGATCCACCGTTTTTGTCAGCGAACTGCAGCGCTGAAATGTAATTATATTTCCAGAGGCTGATGTTTATCGGTACAATTTCTCCCAAATAATCAGCTTTTGGAATTAGTGCTCGAAGAAACGAGCCGTTGCTCTGATCAGTGGTATAGACCCAGTTGTTTCGTGTATCTTTCGCAGCTGAGAATGCGTAGCGGGTGGTAATCGATTCCTTTTTCAGGTCGGCACCGATATTCACCTCTACTACTGATATTTTGAAATCAGGAGTAAATTCAATTGCATATTTGGTTGCACTCGCCAGCTCTGCTCTTGCTGTGACATCGAAGTCGCTTGGGTCCGCGGTTGTAAGATCGTCTACTGCTGTCGTTGCGGTGTCTCCTGATGTTGTTGATTGCTCAGCTGTGTTGGAGTCGCCAGAGTTTTTATTTCCTATATAAGTCCAAACAATGGTTATAACAAGCGCGACAGCAAGCACTCCCAGAAAAATTGGCTGCTTGAACAAATTCATATATCTAACTCCAGTGTGCTGGAGCCCTCCTTTTTAATTGAAATAGTTGTCTATTTACAATTAAATTTTACGCTATGTCGGAAGTTAAGTAAATAAGTTATGGGCAAGGCAGTGTTGCCTTGCCCATAATCTTTCGCCACTAGAATCTATTTAGTCTCTTCTTTCGGCTCTTCTGTATCTTTTTTCTCATCTTCCTTAGTTTCGTCTTTTGCTTCCTCTTTTGGTTGGTCTTTGGCAGCTTGCTCGTACATCTTCTTGCCAAGCTCCTGCAAAGAAGTGCTTAGGGCCTCAGTCTGAGTTTTTATTTCCTCAGCGTTGTCCGTGTCCTTCACATCCTTTAGCGTTTTGATCTTTTCTTCTACGTCTGATTTCAGGTTTGTGTCGACTTTGTCGCCGGCATCCTTGATCGATTTCTCGGCAGTATAGATAAGACTGTCTGCCATATTTCTAGCTTCGATAATTTCTTTTTTCTTCTTGTCATCGTCAGCATGCTCTTCGGCTTCTTTGCGCATGCGCTCGATTTCCTGCTCGCTTAGTCCAGATGAGCTAGTGATCGTGATGCGTTGCTCTTTGCCAGAAGCTTTGTCAGTCGCCTTCACATTTACAATGCCATTTGCATCGATATCAAATGTGACTTCAACCTGTGGAACGCCGCGAGGTGCTGGTGGCATACCGTCTAGGATAAATCTGCCTAGAGTCTTATTATCAGCGGCAAATTCACGCTCACCTTGCAAAACGTGGATCTCAACAGAAGTCTGATTGTCAGCCGCTGTAGAGAAAATTTGTGATTTTGAAGTTGGAACAGTTGTGTTTCTCTCGATCAACTTAGTCGAAACGCCGCCCAAAGTCTCAATTCCGAGAGAAAGGGGAGTTACGTCGAGTAGAAGAAGGTCTTTGACTTCACCAGTAAGCACACCACCCTGAACAGCAGCGCCGATAGCGACAGCTTCATCAGGATTTACAGAGTGATTTGGCTCTTTGCCAAAGAATTTCTTGACTGCTTCTCGAACGACTGGCATACGTGTCATACCACCGACTAGGATGACTTCGTCGATATCTTTAATATCCATCTTCGCGTCTTTAAGTACTTTTTCGCATGGCTTTAGAGTTTTTTCTACCAAAGCAGCGATCATTTTCTCCATCTGAGAGCGAGAAATTGTCATTTGCAAATGCTTAGGCCCTGAAGCGTCGGCAGTGACAAATGGTAGATTGATCTCAGACTCGACAGCTGTTGAGAGCTCGATTTTGGCTTTTTCGGCCGCTTCCTTGACTCTCTGAATTGCTGCTTTGTCAGTGTGAAGATCGATTCCCTGGTCTTTCTTAAACTCATCGATGATGAAGTCCATGATGATCTGGTCGAAGTCATCACCACCAAGGTGAGTGTCACCGTTGGTTGCTTTTACCTCGAATACGCCATCGCCAAGCTCCAAGATTGTGATATCAAATGTACCACCACCAAGGTCGTAAACTGCGATTTTTTCATTTTTCTTTTTGTCCAAACCATATGCAAGAGCTGCAGCTGTTGGCTCGTTGATAATTCTTTTTACTTCAAGACCAGCGATTTTGCCAGCATCTTTTGTTGCTTGGCGCTGTGCATCGTTGAAATATGCAGGAACAGTGATCACGGCTTCAGTAACTGTCTCGCCAAGATAGGTCTCAGCGTCAGCTTTTAGCTTTTGTAAGATGAAAGCAGAGATTTCCTGTGGGCTATAATCCTTCGTATTCATAACTACACGAATCGAACCATCTGAAGCCTTTTTGCTGCCATAAGGCATTTTCTTCAAGTCTGCCTGAGCGTCTGCATCGTCGAAGCTTCGGCCGATGAAACGTTTGACTGAAAAAATAGTATTTTCAGCATTTGTAACTGCCTGTCTTTTGGCAAGCTGACCGACAAGGCGATCGCCTTTTTTGGTCTCTGTGACAATAGATGGAACAGTTCTACCGCCCTCTGATGAGGCGATGATTTTTGCTTCGCCACCTTCCATGATAGCGACAGCGGAATTTGTTGTACCGAGGTCAATCCCAATGATTTTTCCCATAATACTCCTTCTAAC
>Ga0194058_10000777_pt1 | contig 15823 bp, 8 predicted proteins | sample SepL4417m_MetaG_FD_155490 | JGI IMG/M metagenome (GOLD analysis project Ga0194058, IMG submission 155490) | Anoxic zone freshwater microbial communities from boreal shield lake in IISD Experimental Lakes Area, Ontario, Canada - Sep2016-L442-17m | ecosystem: Environmental > Aquatic > Freshwater >... | reverse complement strand
CACGAAGACCACCTGCCATGGACCGATGGCGTGATCAAGAAAATCGACGCAACTGCAGGCAAGCTCACCATTGCCCACGGCCGGATCGTCAATCTCGACATGCCGCCCATGACCATGAGCTTCAAGGCCAAGACCCCGGCGCTGTTGGCCAAGTGGAAGGAAGGCGACAAGATCCGCTTTCGTGTTGCCGAGGTGGGCGGGGCACTGACCGTCATCAGCATCGAAGCGGCCAAGTAAGGCCGTGGCCTTGCGTCTTGTGCTGCTGGCGGCGGCCGTGGTCGCCGCCGCGACGACCGTGCGCGCCGAACCGGCGCAGGTGATCGGCGGCCACGTCGAGAGTCTGCTCGAGTTCGCCCGCGCCCGCCACCCGGAGTTTGCCGCGCTGCGTGCCGAAGCCGAGGCGGCGGCGGCACGGGTGGAGCCGGCCGGTGCCTTGCCCGACCCGGTGCTGCGCACCGAGTTGCGCAACGTCACCAATGCCGGCAGCGACGCCGGTGCCAGTCTGCTGCCGGGGCGGGTCGGCAGCACGCGCTATGCGGTGAGCCAGACGCTGCCCTGGTTCGGCAAGCGCGACTTGCGGCGCGAGGTTGCCGGCGCCGGCGCCGATGAAGCGCAGGCCCGCGCCCGTGCCGGCTGGATGGATCTGGCGACGCGCATCAAGCTGAACTATGTGCAGCATCACGTGCATCTGATAAGCATCCGCTATGCGCAGGAGAATCTCGACCTGATGCAGCGCGTGGCGGAGATTGCCCGCAACCGCTATGCCAATGGTCTCGGCAGTCAGCAGGATGCCCTGCGCGCCCAGGCCGAGATCACCGCGATGCAGACTGATCTGGTCATGCTCGAAGGCGAGAGCGCCCAGGCCAGTGCCCGCATGCGTGCGCTGCTGGGGCGACCCGACAACGTCGCGTTGCATCCGCCGGATCATTTGCGGGTCCTGCCGCCGGCGGCGAAGCTGGACATGGTCGAACTGGAGGCGCGGCTGCGCGCCAACAATCCGCAACTGGTGATGGACGAGGCGCGCATCACCGGCGCCGAGAAGGGGCGCGACCTGGTGCAGCGCAACCGCTATCCGGACGTGAACGTAGGTGTGTCGCCGATACAGAGCGGCGGCCGCGTCAGCGAATGGGAACTGATGTTCGAAATCAATATTCCCTTGCAGCAGAGCTCGCGCCGTCAGCAGGAGCGCGAAGCCGATCTGACCCTTGAGGCGGCACGCCTGCGGCGCCAGGGCAACCTCAACCAGAGCCTCGCCGATCTCAGCGAAAGCCTGGCCGGACTGGATGTGGCGCGGCGACTGGAAGTGCTGGTGAGCAGCGGCCTGCTGCCGCAGGCGGAACTGAATCTGAATGCGGCGCTGGCCGGTTACGAAAACGGTCGCGTCGACTTTGCCGCCGTGCTCGACGCCCACCGCCAACTGCGCCGGGCGCGGCTGGACCTGGTCAAGGCACGTGCCGACCAGCAGATGCGCCTGGCGGAAATCGAGAAAGTGGTAGGGGAGGAATTATGAGATACGGATATCTGGCAGTGCTGCCGGTGCTGCTGCTGGCGGTTGGCGGCGGCTACTGGCTGGGCAAGGACAAGGCTGCTGACGCAGCGACGGCGCCTGCGGCCAATCAGGCGACGCCGTCCGCCGCACCGGCGCCGAAGGCGCGCAAGCTGCTCTACTACCGCAACCCGATGGGGCTGGCGGATACCTCGCCGCAGCCGAAGAAAGACTCGATGGGCATGGACTACATCGCGGTCTATGAAGGCGAGGACGAGGGCGCCAACTCCGCCGCCGGCGAGGTGAAGATCAGTACCGAGAAGGTGCAGAAGCTCGGCGTGCGCACCGAGCCGGCCGCGCTGCGCGAACTGGCGCGGCAGGTGCGCGCCGCGGGTCGCGTTGAAATCGACGAGCGCAGGGTGCAGGCCGTGGCACCGAAATTCGAAGGCTGGGTGGAGCGCCTGCACGTCAACGCCACCGGTCAGCCGGTAGCAAAAGGGCAGGCCTTGTTCGAGGTGTACAGCCCGGAGCTGGTCTCGGCGCAGCGCGAGTACATGGTGGCGGCCAAGGGCGTCGCCGCATTGAAGGAGGCGCCGGCCGAGGCGCAGGCGGGCATGCGGCAACTGGCGGAGGCAAGCCTGGTGCGGTTGCGCAACTGGGACATTTCCGAGGAGCAGATCAAGGCCCTGGCCGCGGGCGGCGAGGCGAAGCGCACGCTGAGCTTCCGCTCGCCGGCGGCCGGCATCGTGCTGGAAAAGAAGGCCGTGGCCGGCATGCGCTTCATGCCGGGAGAGACGCTGTACCAGATTGCCGACGTGTCATCGGTGTGGGTATTGGCCGATGTCTTCGAGCGTGACATCGGCATGGTCAGAGCCGGGCAGAAGGTCAAGCTGAGCATCAATGCCTATCCCGACAAGAGCTTTACCGGCACAGTGGCCTACATCTATCCGACGCTGAAAGCCGAGACGCGCACGGTGCCGGTGCGCATCGAACTGGCGAACCCGGGCGGGCTGTTGAAGCCCGCCATGTATGCCACGGTCGAGATGGCGGTCGGTGCCAGCGACAAGGTGGTCACGGTGCCGCTGTCGGCGGTGATCGACAGCGGCACGCGGCAGGTGGTGCTGGTGCAGAAGGGCGCCGGACGCTTCGAGCCGCGCGAGGTCAAGCTCGGCGGGCGCAGCGACGATTATGTCGAAGTACGCGAAGGCGTCGCCGACGGCGAGCCGGTGGTGGTCGCAGCCAACTTCCTGATCGATGCCGAAAGCAACCTGAAGGCGGCCTTGACCGGCCTGACTGCTGCCGGCAGCGCGCCGGCAGCGGCGCCGAAGACGGTCAGCCATCAGGCTGCGGGTACGCTCGATGCCGTCGATGCCAAGAGCGGCGGCGTCACCGTGACGCATGGTCCGGTCGCCAGCCTGAAGTGGCCGGCGATGACCATGGACTTCATGCTGGCGAATCCGTCGCTGGCGGAGAAGTTCAAACCCGGCAGTGCCATCAGCATCGAGTTCGTCGAGCGCAAGCCCGGCGAGTGGGTCATCACGAAGATGGAGGCGGGCGCCGCGGCGCCGGTCCCGGCGCCTCCGCAGCCGGCGCACAAGGGGCATTGAGATGCTGAATGCCCTGATCGACTGGTCGGCGCGCAACAAGTTCCTCGTTGTGCTGGCGACGATTTTCGTCACGCTGGCCGGAATTTATGCCGTGCTGAAGATGCCGCTCGATGCGCTGCCCGACCTGTCCGACGTGCAGGTCATCGTCTATACCGAGGTGCCGGGGCAGGCGCCGCAGGTGGTCGAGGACCAGGTCACCTATCCGCTGACGACGGCCATGCTGTCGGTGCCGAAATCCAAGGTGGTGCGCGGCTTTTCCTTCTTCGGCGCCTCCTTCGTCTACGTGATTTTCGAGGACGGCACCGACATCTACTGGGCGCGGTCGCGCGTCCTGGAATACCTCAACTTCGCCGCCGGCCGCCTGCCGCAGGGCGTCACGCCGCAACTGGGCCCGGATGCTACCGGGGTCGGCTGGGTCTATCAGTACGTGGTGCTGGCCAAGGACAAGTCGCTGGCGGAACTGCGGACCCTCCAGGACTGGTTCATCCGCTACCAGCTGACCAAGGCACCGGGCGTGGCCGAGGTCGCCAGCATCGGCGGTTTCGTCCAGCAGTACCAGGTCGTCGTCGATCCGGTCAAGCTGCGCGCCTATGGCGTCGCGTTGTCCACGGTGACCAAGGCGATACGCGAGTCCAACCGCGACGTCGGCGGTCGCGCCATCGAGATGGCCGAGACCGAGTACATGGTGCGCGGTCGCGGTTACCTGCGCGGCCGGGCTGACATCGAGGGTCTGGTGGTCAAGGCCACGTTTGGACAAGGCGGCGGCACGCCGGTATTGATCCGCGACATTGCCCGCGTCGAACTGGGCCCCGACGAGCGGCGCGGCATCACCGAACTCAACGGCGAGGGCGAGGTGGTTTCCGGCATCGCCATATCGCGCTACGGCCAGAACGCGCTCGAGGTGATCGCGAACATCAAGGAGAAGATCGCCGAGATCGCTCCCGGCCTGCCGGCCGGCGTCACCATCGAGACTGTGTATGACCGCTCCGACCTGATCCGGCGCGCCATCGAAACACTGAAGCACACGCTGATCGAGGAAAGCATCATCGTCGCCCTGGTCTGCCTGGTGTTCCTCATGCATGCCAGGAGCGCCCTGGTGGCGATCCTGATGCTGCCGGTCGGCGTGCTGATCGCGTTCATCGCCATGCGCGCGCTGGGCATGAATTCCAACATCATGAGCCTGGGCGGCGTCGCGATCGCCATCGGCGCCATGGTCGATGCCGCCATCGTCATGATCGAGAACGCGCACAAGCACATTGAGCGCCTGAAGGAGGGTGAGTCGCGCACCGAGGCCGTGATTGCAGCCTGCAAAGAGGTCGGGCCGGCGCTGTTCTTTTCGCTGCTCATCATCACCGTCTCCTTTCTGCCCGTGTTCACGCTCGAAGCCCAGGAAGGACGGCTGTTTGCGCCGCTGGCCTATACCAAGACCTTCGCCATGGCCGGCGCGGCGATGCTGTCCCTGACGCTGGTGCCGGTGCTGATGCTGTTCTTCATCCGCGGCAACATCCTGCCCGAGGCGAAGAATCCGGTGAATCGCCTGCTGATCTGGCTCTACCGGCCCATCATCGCCTGGGTCATGCGCTGGAAGCGCAGCACCATCGCCCTGGCGCTGGCGACGCTGGTCGTCAGCCTGTATCCGGCTTCGCGCCTGGGCAGCGAGTTCATGCCGACCTTGAACGAAGGCACGCTGTTCTACATGCCGACGTCCCTGCCGGGCATGTCGATCACCAAGGCCGCCGAACTGCTGCAGACGCAGAACAAGATCATCAAGAGCTTTCCCGAGGTCGCCTCGGTCATCGGCAAGGCCGGTCGCGCCAACACCGCCACCGATCCGGCGCCGACCGAAATGTTCGAGACCGTCATCAACCTCAAGCCGGAAGAGCAGTGGCGGCCGGGCATGAACATCGACAAACTGATCGCCGAGCTCGACCGCGCCCTGCAATTCCCCGGCGTCGCCAACTCCTGGACCATGCCGATCAAGGCGCGCATCGACATGCTGTCGACCGGCATCCGCACGCCGATCGGCATCAAGGTCTTCGGCAAGGATCTGGTCGAGATGGAACGCCTGGCGCGGGAGATCGAAGGCGTGGTGAAGCAGGTGCCGGGCACCACCAGCGCCTATGCCGAGCGCATCACAGGCGGCTTCTACCTCGACATCGAGCCGGATCGCGCGGCACTGGCGCGCTACGGTCTGAGCATCGGCGAACTGCAGGACACCATCGGCACCGCGCTCGGCGGCGAGATGGTGACGACCACCGTCGAAGGTCGCGAGCGTTTCGGCGTCAGCGTCCGTTACCCGCGCGAACTGCGCGCCGATCCGCAGCAGATTGCGCGCGAGGTGCTGGTTCCCATCAACACAACAGCGGGCGGCGAGATGGGCAGTTCCTCGGCCATGATCCCGCTCGGCCAGGTGGCGAAAGTCAGCATCGTCAAGGGTGCGCCGGCCATCCGCACCGAGAACGCGCTGCTCTCGGCCTACATCTACGTCGACATCCGCGACCGCGACATCGGTTCCTACGTCGCCGACGCGCGCCAGGCGGTCAACGCCAAAGTAAAGTTCGCCCCCGGCTACTACATCACCTGGAGCGGCCAGTTCGAGTACATGGAGCGCGCCAAGGAGAAATTGAAAGTCGTGGTGCCGGTGACCCTGCTGATCATTTTCCTGCTGCTGTATCTCAACTTCCGGCGCCTGACCGAAACGCTGATCGTCATGCTCTCGGTGCCCTTCGCCCTGGTCGGCGGCGTCTGGCTGATGTGGCTGCTGAATTACAACCTGTCGGTGGCGGTGGCGGTCGGTTTCATTGCCCTGGCCGGCGTCGCCGCCGAGACCGGGGTGGTGATGCTGATCTATCTCGACCATGCCTGGGAGGCCATCAAGCTGCAGCGCGCCAGCGAGGGCAAGCTGCCCGATGCGGCAGACCTCTACGCCGCCGTCATGGAGGGCGCGGTCGAGCGCGTGCGGCCGAAGCTGATGACCGTGGTTGCCATCATGGCCGGACTGCTGCCCATCATGTGGAGTCGCGGCGCCGGCTCGGAAGTGATGAGCCGCATTGCGGCGCCGATGGTCGGCGGCATGATCTCATCGACCATCCTGACCCTGGCGGTGATACCGGCGATCTACGCCCTGGTCAAGGAATGGCGCCTGCGCCGCCGCCAGGAAGCGTGAAGCGGCCGGCGCAGGCAGGATGGAAGCCCACGGCCTGAACAGCCGGCTTCACTATACTTGCGCCACGGGTTTCCTCTGATTGTTGACTGACTGCGATGCGGGTAATGTGCCGGGCCTTGTTCCTTCCCTTGCTGCTGTCGCTGGCGCTGCATTTCGCCTTGTTCGCCGAACCGCTGTTGCGGACGATGGTTTTCAGCTTGCAGGCGTCCGCTGCGGCAGTTCCCATGCTGCAGGTAAGCCTGGCTTCGCGGGACACGCCGGAAAGTCCGCCGCCAGCCCGCCGCGGCGAACAGTCCGGCGATGATCTGCCGGCGGATCTGCCGCTTGCTGACGTGCCCGAAGCTGTGGCGGCGGAGAGTCCTGCAAGTGCTGTAGCCGATCCGCTGGCTGCGTCAGGAATCGTGAGCGCCCTGGTGCCGGAGCCGGCGGTGAACCGGGATGATCAGGGCCGCAAGTCATTCGAAGGAAAGTTGCCGCAACAAGGCGAACTGACTTACAACTTGTACTGGAGCAAGGATCGCTGGCTGGTCGGCCAGGCGGTTCACCGCTGGTCGGTAGATGGCGGGGGGCATTACATTCTTTCCAGCGAATCAAAGACCACCGGGCTGTTCGCACTGATTCACCCGCTGACCATTGCCGACGAAACCCACGGCTTTTTAACTGATCAGGGGATGGCCCCCTTTCATTACGTCACCCGGGCCAACGACGAGCCCGCCGCCACGGTGCATTTTGACCGGCAGACGAGTCGGGTCAGGTTCTATCTGAACAACGTTGCCAGGCCCGCCGCCACGGTCGAAGGCCGGGTGTTCGACAAGTTGTCCTTCCTCTACCAGCTCTACCTGATGCGGCCGCAGGAAAAGACCTTCACGATCATGATTACGCTGGGATATCGCATCGAGTCCTATGTCATCGAGGCGGCCGGCGAGGAGGAAATCGAGACCGGGCTGGGCAGCATGAATGCGGTGCATCTGCGGCGCATCAATCTGGCTCCGGGAGACGATCATGTCGAGGTATGGCTGGCGCCGGCCATGGATTATCTGCCGGTGAAGCTGCTCTTCTTCAACGACAGGGGGCAGTACTACGAGCAGACCATCCGCAACGTCAAGTCTGCGGCGGACGCCCGGGTCGAAAGGATTCAGCCGCCGGTCGAGTGAGTGAAGCGCTTGCGGTATTCGCGCGGGCCGCTGCCGGTCCAGCCGGCGAAGGCCCGATAGAAGGCCGCCGCGTCGGCAAAGCCGAGGTCGGCGCCGATGCGGCTCAGGGGTCGGGTGGTCTTGGTCAGCCAGTCGGTCGCGAGGTCGCGGCGCAATCCGTCCTTGACGGCGCGAAAGCTCGTGCCTTCGTCTTCCAGTCGCCGGTGCAGCGTACGCGGCGAAACAAACAGGCGGCGGGCGAGCGCGGGCAGCGCCAGATGGTCGGGCAGGGCGGCACGCAGGTGTTCGCGCACCCGCAGGCTGAGGGCGCGGTCGCGGCGGTAGAGCGTGGTGATGCTGGCCGGCGCATCGACCAGAAAGCTGCGCAGAGCGGCTTCGTCGCGGCGAACCGGCAAGGCCAGCCACTCGGCCGGGAAGCGGGCCTCGAGGCGCGGCGCGTCGAAGGTGTAGCGCGGCGCGAAGACCAGTTCGTAGTCGGCGGCGTGCGGCGGCGGCGGGTAGGGGAATGAGACTTCGTCCAGCGGCAGCGGGTGTGCCACCAGCCACGCCGCGAGGCCGTGGATCATGCGCAGCAGCCATTCATGGGCGAACACGCGCCCCGCCGGGCCGGCCGGCAGTGCCTGCTCCTGGCTGATGACGATGACGGCGGCACGGCCGCTGCGTTCGACTTCCACTTCAAGGTCGTCGAGCACGACGTGAAGGAAGCGGGCAATGCGTTCCAGGGCCTGTTCCAGCGTTGCCGCAGAGAGCGCGGCGCGGCAGAGGAATTCGAAACTGCCGCGGCGCAGCGGCCGCGAAAAAAGCGCGAAGCCTTCGTCGTCCAGGCTCTCGTTGATCAGGCGGTAGAGCGCGGCATAGCGCGCCACCGGGATGCGGGCGCCACGCTCATCCAAAAGGTTTCTGGCAATTTCTGCACGGTCGAGCAAGCTCCCGGCCGCCAGCCCGGCCCGTGAAACACCCGACAACATGCCGGTTACGAAGCCTATGGCGACCGTCGGGGAGCTTCCGGCGGACTTTCGGGAATGGCCTGGTTCGCTGAGCATAATGGCGGATTATGCATAGTTCCAGTCGTTTTGTGTCATGGCGGCGTCTTCACGCATTGCCTATGATGCAGGCACTGTCGCGTATTACGGAGCCGCCGCCATGACCGATCTAAGCTCAGTTGCCAATTCCGCCGCCAAGCTGGTGCCCTACAAGCCGAAGCACAAGGTGCGTTTCGTCACTGCCACTTCACTGTTCGACGGCCATGACGCCTCGATCAACATCATGCGGCGCATCCTGCAGGCCACCGGCGTCGAGGTGATCCACCTCGGCCACAACCGCTCGGTCGACGAGATCGTCAATGCCGCCCTGCAGGAGGACGCTCAGGGCATCGCCGTCTCCTCGTATCAGGGCGGCCACGTCGAGTTCTTCAAGTACATGATCGACCTGCTCAAGGAGCGCGGCGGCGAGAGCATCAAGGTCTTCGGCGGCGGCGGCGGCGTGATCGTGCCGGTCGAGGCGGCCGAACTGCATGCCTACGGCGTCAGCCATCTCTACTCGGTGCAGGACGGCCAGACCATGGGCCTGCAGGGCATGATCAATGACATGGTGGCACGCTGCGACATCGACCTCAGCCAGCGCGCGCCGCATGACATCAAGGGGCTGCAGGCGGAGGATCGCAGTGCCCGGCTGCGCAATCTGGCGCAGATCATCACCGCCCTGGAAAACGGCGTCTGGCCGGCCAAGGCCAAGCAGGTGCTGCTGGAAAAAGCCGCCCTGTCGACGGCGCCGACGCTCGGCATTACCGGCACCGGCGGCGCCGGCAAGAGTTCGCTGACCGACGAGCTGATCCGCCGCTTCCGCCTCGACCAGGACGACAGTCAGAAGATCGCGGTGATTTCCATCGACCCCTCGCGCAAGCGCACAGGCGGGGCGCTGCTGGGCGACCGGATCCGCATGAATGCCATCCAGCATCCGAACATCTACATGCGTTCGCTGGCGACGCGCGATACCGGCAGCGAAATTTCCAAGGCCTTGCCCGACGTCATCGCCGCCTGCAAGGTGGCCGGCTTCGACTTCATCGTGGTCGAGACCTCGGGCATCGGCCAGGGCGACGCCGCGATCGTGCCGCTCGTGGATCTATCGCTGTACGTCATGACCCCGGAATTCGGCGCGGCCTCGCAACTGGAAAAGATCGACATGCTCGACTTCGCCGATTTCGTCGCCATCAACAAGTTCGACCGCAAGGGCGCCGAGGACGCGCTGCGTGACGTGCGCAAGCAGTACCAGCGCAACAGGGAAAGATTCAGCGAGCGCACCGAGGAAATGCCGGTGTTCGGCACCATGGCGGCGCGCTTCAACGACGATGGCATTACCGCTCTTTACCAGGCGCTGGTGCCGCGTCTGGCCGGGCGCGGACTCAAGTTCCGCAAGGCGGTGCTGCCGGCGGTCGGCGTCAGGCACTCCTCGGCCGGGCGCGCCATCGTGCCGGCCGACCGCGTGCGTTATCTGGCCGACATCGCCGACGCCCTGCGCGGCTATCACCGGCAGGTGGCAGAGCAGGCCACACTGGCGCGCGAGCGGCAGTCGCTGAAAACCGCCAAGGCCATCTTCGAGGGCTGCGGCAAGAACTCCGGCGCGCAGTCGGCTGATTTCGACGAGCTGATCTCGTGGAAGGACGGCCAGCTGACGCCCCACGCCAGGAAGCTCCTGGCGATGTGGCCGGACATGAAGAAGGCCTATGCCGGCGACGAGTACGTGGTCAAGATCCGCGACAAGGAGATCCGCACCGGGCTGATTTTCGAGACCATGTCCGGCACCCGGATCCGCAAGGTGGCGCTGCCGCGCTTCGACGACGAGGGCGAACTGCTCAAGTTCCTGATGCGCGAAAACGTGCCCGGGTCTTTCCCCTATACCGCCGGCGTGTTTGCCTTCAAGCGCGAGAACGAAGATCCGACGCGCATGTTCGCCGGCGAGGGCGATGCCTTCCGCACCAACAAGCGCTTCCTCAAGGTCTCCGAGGGCATGCCGGCCAAGCGTCTGTCGACGGCCTTTGACTCGGTGACGCTGTACGGCTGCGACCCCGATCCGCGTCCCGACATCTACGGCAAGATCGGCAACTCGGGCGTCTCGATTGCCACGCTGGATGACCTCAAGGTGCTCTACTCCGGCTTCGACCTGTGCGATCCGGCGACTTCGGTGTCGATGACCATCAACGGCCCGGCGCCGATGATCCTGGCCATGTTCCTCAATGCCGCGGTCGACCAGCAGGTAGAAAAGTTCCGCAGCCAGAACGGCCGTGATGCCACCGAGGACGAAGCCGACAAGATTCACGCCTGGACGCTGTCATCGGTGCGCGGCACGGTGCAGGCCGACATCCTCAAGGAGGACCAGGGCCAGAACACCTGCATCTTCTCCACCGAGTTCGCGCTGAAGATGATGGGCGACATCCAGGAATATTTCGTCCATAACCAGATCCGCAATTTCTACTCGGTTTCGATCTCCGGCTATCACATCGCCGAAGCCGGCGCCAACCCGATCTCGCAGCTGGCCTTTACGCTGGCCAACGGTTTCACCTATGTCGAAACCTACCTGGCGCGCGGCATGCACATCGACGATTTCGCCGGCAACCTGTCCTTCTTCTTCAGCAACGGCATGGACCCCGAATACTCGGTCATCGGCCGCGTCGCGCGCCGCATCTGGGCCGTGGCGATGAAGAACCGCTACGGCGCCAACGAGCGCTCGCAAAAGCTCAAGTACCACATCCAGACCTCCGGCCGCTCGCTGCACGCGCAGGAGATGGATTTCAACGATATCCGCACCACGCTGCAGGCGCTGATCGCCATCTACGACAACTGCAACAGCCTGCACACCAATGCCTACGACGAGGCCATCACGACACCGACCGAGGAGTCCGTGCGTCGCGCCATGGCCATCCAGCTCATCATCAACCGCGAGTGGGGTGTGGCGAAAAACGAGAATCCGAACCAGGGCGCCTTCATCATCGAGGAAATGACCGATCTGGTGGAAGAAGCGGTGATGAAGGAATTCGAGGCCATCGCCTCGCGCGGCGGCGTGCTCGGCGCCATGGAAACGGGTTACCAGCGCGGCAAGATCCAGGAAGAGTCGATGCACTATGAGCACAAGAAGCACGATGGAAGCTTTCCCATCATCGGCGTAAATACCTTCCTCAATCCGCATGGTTCCGGTGTCGCCGGCGAGATCGAACTGGCACGTTCGACCGAGGACGAGAAGCAGTCGCAGCTCTCGCGTCTCAAGGATTTCCAGGCACGCAACGGCGGCCGGTCGGAAGCCTGCCTGGTCAGGTTGCGGCAGGCCGTGATCGACAACAGCAACGTCTTCGCCGTGATGATGGACGCAGTGCGCTGCTGCTCGCTGGGGCAGATTTCGAATGCGCTTTACGAGGTCGGCGGCCAGTACCGGCGCAGCATGTAATCGCAGGTGACCGGGGAAGCGGTTCGCAACAATTCGTTGCCGGTACGAACGCTGAAAGAAAAACCCGCCTATGTGGCGGGTTCGTCTTTTGTGTGGCTGGCGCCCTATGTTCGACTTACATCGTGCCGCTACGCTTGCCTGGCATAAGTTGTTCGGGAGGGCGACGGTGTATGTCAAATGCGCGAGGGGCCTCCACGGCAGCCGAATCGCCCCAGGAGACGCAAACCGCAGAGCCCCAAATCACGACGCGAATGCCGAAAACGATTGTTTTTTTCTCGCCCCCCGGAAAATTTGGTGTCACCAGGAGTGTCGCCCATCCGCTCTCGAATACCTTAGCGCGGAACGCTTCCAATCGAGCAAGTTCGTCCGGGGAGTGAAGGCTGGCAAACCCTGCCGCCACGAATTCTGACTTGTTGGTCTTGTGAGTGGCATTTAATAAGGCGACGTTGACGTCCAGAATATTGCCGGATTCATCAACGATGCACGACCCCAACGGTGACGCCTCAAACCTTTTGCGAAATAGCTGGTAGTCCCAGGTGTCAGACGCCGTCAGGTCCAGTGCTGTAAGCAAGTCATAGGCGTGTTGCGCCATTCTCTCGCAACGACAGGCGGCGTCTATGCTTTTCGTAATAGGTTCGGATGTATCCGAATCAACCCCGACGCTTACTGTCCGGCATTCCGAGCTGCGGATTACTTGGAATGCCGAGCTTTTTTTGGCGTTATCTTCGGTGAGGTTTGTCGGTCCGATAGGATGCCGAGCTTGGATTCGATAGCGGCGAGACGATGTTGCGCGGCCTCGGCCAGAATTTTTGCCTTGTACCATTCCGCCCGGTCTGGCGACAAGTCCTTGAGCGCGGTAGCGATGTCGTCAGTATGTGCGGCCTCGATGCCCATGCCCAACAGCGCGGCGACACGGTCTTGTGTGGCCTTCCGCGGGCCTTTGCCCCGGCACCATTCAGACACGGTCTGCTGCCTTAGCCCAAGCTGACGCGCTAACGCGTCTTGCGTCAGTCCCTTTGCTTCGAGCGTCCTGTTTAGCCGGGCGGCGAACGTATCCATTTGCGGAAGGCTATCTCCTAAAGGTCAAATATTGCGCGAGTTCAAAATTGATTGCAAGTCCTTTAATTTTGGTTACAGCACCATTGTCTGTTGGTATTATATGGTGAGGTCGTGGTGATGAGACGCCATGAAAAAAGTATCGGCAATTGATCGGATCATTACCTGCAGGTGAGGTTTGTGTCATGCGTAAGCGTCAGTTCCGAGGCGGTATAGCCGCTTCCGCAGCAATGATTCGAGGCCGGCGAAGTGTTGCCGTCAGCCTGCCATCGCCTGGCCGGAGGCGGCCGTCGCCTAGCGCTGCCGGGTTCATGCCGGCAACGATTTCGACAACTGGCAGGTAAGGCCATGACTTCGGGCGACGGAAAGAATCCCCGCAAACCCTCGCTACGCCAGCGGGCGGACGCCATCGCACAGCATATTCTGAGCGATGAGTCGCGCAGCGACAGGTTCCTGTCAGTTGAAGAAGGCAAAAAAGTCCTGCACGAACTGCGCGTGCATCAGATCCAAATGGAAATGCAGAACGAGGAGTTGCGCCAGATGCAGGCCGCCCTCGAGGAATCGCGCGACAGCTATCTCGATCTGTACGACTTCGCCCCGCTCGGCTATCTCACGCTGAGCTCTGAGGGCTTTATCGAGGAGATCAATCTCACTGCCCTCACGCTGCTGGGCGCGGCGAGCAAGAACCTGCTGCGGCGCAGCTTCGCTTCTCTGATGCTGGCCGAAGACCAGGTGCACTGGATGACACTTTTCCTGAGAGTGCAGCAACAGGGCGGTAATGGCACGGTGGAGGCGGCCATGCTGCGCGGCGACGGCACGGTGTTTCAGGCGCAGATCGACTGCGTAATGCATAAATCCGGCGCTGGCGGCACGTCGATGCGCATTGCCCTGATCGACATCACCAGGCGCAAGCAGGTGGAGGAGGCATTGCGCGAAAGCGAGTTGCGGTTTTCGCTGTTCATGGAGAACCTCCCGGCGTGTGCTTACATCAAGGACGCGCAGGGGAGGCACGTATTCGTTAACACCGCACTGGCCAGCCAGATCAAGGCTACAACAGGCTCGCTGCTCGGAAAGGCGAATGGGGATTTATGGCCGAATGAAGTCGCAGCGAAGCTCGATTCCGCAGACGCGGCGGTAATCGCCAGCAGATCGCCGCTGACCGTTGAAGAAGACGTGTTGATGAAGAATGGGGTGCGAACCTATCTCACGACCAAGTTTCCCATCGAGCGGTCGAACGGGGAAACACTTCTCGCCGGCGTATCGTTCGACATCACCGACCTCAAGCAGGCGGACATAGCCTTGAAAAAGGATCGGGATCAATTTTTCTCCATTCTGGAGCACCTGCCGGGATTTGTTTATCTGCAAGCGCCTGATTATTCCATCCGGTTTGCGAACCGTTACTTCCAGGAGCGTTTTGGTAGCCCGAATGGCAAGCGCTGCTACGAAAGCCTTGCAGGAAGAAGCGAACCCTGCGAGGAGTGCCCGACATTCCGCGTCTTCAGCACTCAGGCACCGCAACTTTGGGAAGCAAACACCACACGTGACGGACGGCTATACCAGATTTACGATTACCCGTTTATTGACGAAGATGGTCAGCTATTGGTTCTCGAACTGGGTATTGACATTACCGAGCGCAAGCAGGCAGAGGCTGAGCTTGAGAAGCACCGGGATCATTTGGAGCGGATGGTCGAAGAACGCACCGCTGCGCTGTCCATCGCCAAGGAAGCCGCTGAAACAGCCGACCGCGCGAAGACCATTTTCCTTTCAAACATGAGCCACGAACTACGCACACCGATGAATGGCGTCATCGGCATGATCGATTTGGTGTTGCGCCGTGCCACCGACCCTAAGAAAATTGACTGGCTCAACAAGAGCAAGGTTGCTGCTCAACGGATGGTCAATGTCGTCGGCGACATCCTCGACTTTTCCAAGATCGAAGCCGGGCGTCTGCCGTTGGAAGAGAAGAACTTCTCCCTAAGCCAACTGATTGACGATGCCATAGCGATGCAGGACATAATCGCCGAGGCGAAAGGTCTGAAACTGACCCGCGAAATTCCTGCCACCTTCCCTGACCAGTTGTCGGGTGATGCGTTTCATGTGAGGCAGATACTGCTCAACTTCCTGGGCAACGCCTGCAAGTTCTCCGACCAGGGAAGGATCACCGTGCGGGCAAGCGTTGTAGAGCAAAACGGCGAGAGCGTGTTGGCGCGAGTCGAAGTCGAAGATCAGGGCATCGGCATCAGCCCCGAACAACAGGCCATGCTGTTTCAGCCGTTCACTCAGGTGGATGGATCTACGACCCGCAAGTACGGTGGTTCGGGTCTTGGCCTGATCATCTCGAAGCGCCTCGCCAACCTGATGGGTGGCGAGGCCGGTGTGGTGAGTCAAGAAGGACGCGGCAGCACTTTCTGGGCCACGGTTCGGTTGAAGTCAGCCAAAGTTGGTGAAGTCGGGAATTAGCCGAGGACTTCTTCGCGTTGCCGCCATTCCAAGGGACGGAAGCCAAGCGGCAGCTTGATGAGCACAACAGTCATTGGTGATGTCGGTGTCCTCAGTCGCCTTGCAGTCTAGCGGGATATCTTTGCTGTGAGTTGGCAGGCACAAGATACCCAGGTCTCGCGTGTTGTGGAGATCAAAAATAAACGTGCAAACCTTCGGATACCTTGGCAACTATTATGAAGAAGCAGATCGGCCCATGTCCCGCAGACTGCCTAACTATTTGCTCGCATGAACACTCATGAGCATGATTGTGATTGTCGTTATTGGCTTGGGGATTGGTGCCATTGCGAAATGTTCTGGCTATATCCTGGAAATCGTAGTGTCCATTTGAAATTTACGGATCCAAGCGCCCCCAGTCCATTGCCGCCATCCAATTGATCAGCAACATCTCAGCGAATCACCCTAGGGAGCGCGGTAT
>Ga0194058_10000775_pt1 | contig 15844 bp, 18 predicted proteins | sample SepL4417m_MetaG_FD_155490 | JGI IMG/M metagenome (GOLD analysis project Ga0194058, IMG submission 155490) | Anoxic zone freshwater microbial communities from boreal shield lake in IISD Experimental Lakes Area, Ontario, Canada - Sep2016-L442-17m | ecosystem: Environmental > Aquatic > Freshwater... | reverse complement strand
GCCAAGTAGAGAACGTTGGCAACAAGCCCCTTCTCATTCATGCCATCGACAGAACTGGCATTATAGAAAGAACACACCACACTGCCATACTTCGACACCCACTTTATCGAGCTTGCACCAGTCGCTCCGTCGCGTTTCATGCCGCGCGGAAACGCCCAGAGGTCCGTTCCCGTGTTTTCCTCCCAGTCCATAGACCGGCCGGTTATGATCGTGCCATCCGGGCCAAGGTAGACCGCGCGGGTGCAGGCATCCGCCTGCTGCATCAGGGCAAACCCGAGACCTAAGACGATCAGTGCCCCGAATAGAGCCTTGTTTATATTTTCTCGCTTCATCATGCATTTCCCTTCTTTTTTCGACAGGTGGAATAAATAGGATCGGCATACCAGTGTTCAATTATCAAACGATACACCCAAGCACATTATCGTATATCTAAAGGAATTACACAAAATAATCGCCCAGAATCGATTACAAGCCGCTCCTCGTTTGAATTGTGGATCAAGCAGTAACTTTAATCGCTTAACCTGTTCGGCCCCCGTCATAGAACCGGTTATAATGGCCTGTTTTCCGGATAGGGTTTGTGTTACTATCCGACCCTTATCAGGGAAGTCATGAAACTGAGACCGGACCAAAAGATCGCCCTCGCTCAAGCAATAGGACTTCCAATAAAATAGGGATGATTGCGAAATGATCTTAGTTCATCCGAAACAATGGAACGTCCAGACAACCTGACCGATGAAGAACTCGTGCTCCACGCTCAAAAAGGGTCGGAAGCACATTTCAACGCGCTGGTGGACCGCTATACCCAGATGGTTTATCGACTCGCTTATGGAATTAACGGTCGTTCCCAGGACGCAGAAGATATAGTTCAAGAAACTTTCTTGAAGGTTTTTATCCATCTCGACCGATTTTCACCATCCAAGGGAACATTCAAGTCCTGGTTGCTCACCATAGCTCGAAATCAAAGTATCAACGTTTTCAGCTTATTAAAAAGGAACGTCTTGAGGGTTTTCAATGAGGGAGACTCTGACCAGACCAGTCTCCAGTACTCTGAAAATCCTCTTACTGAGCATCAGCAGGATGTCGAGAGCCTCCTCTCAGCCAAACAGGAGTTTTTTAAGGTGAAACAGGCCATCGATGAACTTCCCGAGAGGCAGAAGACCGCTCTGATGCTCAAAGCCCAGGAGAACATGAGCTATGAAGAAATCGCGGCGGTCTTGAAAACTTCGGTTTCTTCGGTAGAGTCTCTCATATTTAGAGCGAGGCGAAGACTTCTGGAAATTATAGGGAAATAAGCTCGTGCCTTCGCGCGAGCTTTGCGCTTGGTAGCTGTATAATTGTATGGAGGAAACGTTCATGGACTGCCTCGATTTTCAAAAGCAAGTTTCCTTGCTGATCGACGGTGTGCTTTCAGGGACCGATAAGAAGACGCTCGATCGGCATTTGGAGGGCTGTCCGGAGTGCTCAAATGTATACCGGCTCATGGCTACATTGAACGAGCAGGTGAGATCTCTCAAAGCACCCGCAACCCAAACGGCACTTGCACAAAAGATCAAGGCCCGCATTGCATCCCGAAAGCTCCTGCGCTCATCAGATCCTGGATTCTTACCGCATTGGGCTCGTGCTCCTCTGTTTGCAACGATAATACTACTCGCTCTCGGGTTAGGGAATTTCGCGGGAAGGTCCTTGTTCGAAGTCTTCATCCTGTATCAACCGGAGAGCGTGGTGGATCTCCTGGTTCAGGAAAATAGTCAATCCTTTGGTGAGGTTGTCATGGATATTGGTCGCGGGGAGGATATGCGATGAAAAACACCCTCTTAAAAGTACTCTTCATTTTCTCCCTGGTTATTAATGCGGCAGTAGCCTTCACCATGGGCTGGCACCTTTGGGTGGAACGTCGCCCTCATGCAAGCGACAACTCGAGCGGCCCGGTAGTCGGCCCAGAAGGTTTTCGTCAAATGAGAAACATGATGGCTGGAAATGACCGCTCGAGTCTCATGCAGACCAGAAGGAGAATTCAAGAAAAGAAACTCGAAGTCCTCGACTTGATCGCGAAAAACCCCGGGGACATCAATGCTGCCGACCATGGCATCAACGAACTGATAGCTTTGAAGGGACAGATGGAGAGGGACGCTCTGGCGCGTATCGGCAAAATCATGGCAGACCTGCCGGAAGAAAAGCGCCTGGAATTCCTCAGCTTCTTGAAAAACCGCACCTGCAGGGGACCGGGTATGGGATTTGGCCGCGGCAGGAGACCAGATATGGGCCCAACCGGATCAGGCCCGTCTCAGTTTCAGTCACCCCGGAATTAGTATCCTGTCTCCTCTTCAATCCTTGTCATCCATTTCCGCAAGTTTTTCCTCCAAGCCTTGTATTGCAATTCAGTGAGAAAACAAATTTTAAGGAGATGATCACATGAAGGTTAAGATGGTTCTGATTTCAACTTTATCCGTGATGGCATTGCTTGCTGCTGCATCTGTTTACGCAGGACAAGGAGGAATGGGCTCGGGCCCCGGGATGGGCAAAGGAGCCGCAATGTGGGGTGATCTTTCCAAGGAACAGCAGGCTCAGGTAGCTACGCTCAGGGTCGAGTTCATGAAGAAAATACACCCCCTGAGAACGGAAATGGGACAGAAGAGGATTGAGCTTACTGAACTCGCTTCCAAGGAAAAACCCGACGAGCAGGTCATCCAAAAAAAGAGAGAAGAAATGTGGGCGCTTCAGGATGCCATGAGAAATGAGCGACGCGCTATGACCACAAAATTTCGAGCGCTGCTTACTCCTGAACAGAGAGAAAAAATCGGCCCCATGGGTGCGGGGATGGGCTTTGGAGGAGGTGGCATGGGCTGCTGCGGCTTTGGAGGACCGGGTGAGGGTTTTAGAGAAGGAGGCAAAGGCTGCAAGGTATGGTCTCGAGGCAACACCGACCTCTAATACGATTTCTTCATTTCTTTCCCAAAATGGCGGGCGGAGACGCCCGCCGCCCACCTGCATTTTCCTTTCACTCAAAAAAACATTCCAAAACGCTAAGCGCACTAGCAGTTCTCAAAAGTTTTTAACGATTGGCGGCAGGTTTTGAGCATCCGTCCCCTGGGAGCGCAGGCTTCCAGCCTGCACTGGGGGTTCCAGAATTTTTTGCAGGCAAGATGCCTGCGCTCCCAGGTTAACCAAAAAGACTTTTGAGAAGCATTATATGAGCCGATAGTGAATGAGCCACAAAAAAGGCCCCTCCATTTCGAAAGGGCCTTCCTACGTATAAGGCAACTATTGCGGGATTTTATCTAAGGGCGGTCGTTACTCGTGCTTTCCCGCCCTTCCAGGACTATTTAGTTATCTATTTCTTTTCTTTGGCCTTCTTTTCCGCCTTTGGGGCCTTTGGCGCGGCCGCTGCTTTGGGCGCACATGCTACAGGGCCACATACCGGCCCGCAAGGAAGTGCCACAAGCTTCAGTGTCTTTGCCAAGTCGTCCACTATTGACTTCTCCTGAACTACCGGTTTCTTCACGGCAGCGCACTTGGCCACGCTCAGCCATTTTCCTGAATAAGTAACAAACGGTCCGCAAGGTCCGCAAGGTCCGCAACCCAGGGCACACGCTCCCTTGGCTTCACCTTTGCACAGCAACGTATCGTAGCAGACGGTTTTGATGGCGGGGTACTCACAGCCCACCATACAAGCCCAGTCTTGTGCCAGTGCGGTCCCGGCCAACCCCATGCAACTAACCAGAATTACCATTACTACCAATGACTTCTTCATCCTAAACCCTCCTTAAATGAAGCATACTCCAATACAAGAGCTGTTAGACCAAATATTATGCTCACCGTAGCACGAGAGCTGAGAGCTTGTCAAGAAAAATCCCCGCCCCAGACCGCAACACTGATTAATTCCAGCGGCTTTGGAGCGCCTTGACGATTCCTCCCCCCATCTCTTTTGCAACGTGCGTCTATAATGGAATAAACCAACTTGAATCGTATTGCAAGGAAAATCTTCGGGTATGAAGCCAAATATCATGCCTGAAGAATTATTGTCTTCACCAGGGGCTTGCGTCCAAGAATTTTGTTGATGTACCGCCGCACCGCCAGCCTGATCTCGTCTTTTGACTCTTCCCACTGAATCAGGCCCTGAGGGTTGATTTCAGCAAGACGCTCTTCCAGGGAAATCTTTGCGCCTTCCAGGAGTTCCTGCTCCACTTCTTCGAACGTAACCCCCAAAGAGTGAAGCTCCGGCCCGGCCAGCAACTTGCCGGAATCTTGCGACACAGCCAAAGTGACAATCACCATGCCTGTTTCCGCAAGAGACAGACGGTCCCGCAGGACATCGTGGCCAATATCACCAACTCCCTTGCCATGCACAAAGACTCTTCCCGTGTCCAGTTGATCAACAACTTGAGCCCCGTCAGTCGTGATTTCTATCAGATCCCCATTGGTAGCCACAAGGACTTGGGCTTCCGGGATGCCTTCATCCATGGCTATGTGCGCATGCCTCAAAAGGTGGCGGTACTCCCCATGAATGGGGATGAAACACTTCGGATGAACAAGTCTGATGAGGTACCGCAGCTCATCTTCACTGGCATGACCCGAGACATGGACGTCGGAGACTTTGTCGTACATGACCCGAGACCCCCGGCGGGAAAACTCGTTGATAATCTGGTTGATCGCCTTTTCGTTTCCCGGGATGAAACTAGATGACAGCACTACCAGGTCGCCGGGTTTTACTTTCAGGTATTTATGCCGATCCAGAGCCATCAGCGAAAGAGCCGACATGGGCTCTCCCTGGGAACCGGTTGAAAGGACTGCTACTTCGTGATCAGGCAGGCTCTCCATATACTTCATGTCCATCAGGATTCCATCAGGCACGTCCAGATATCCTTTTTCAGAAGCAATCCTGGTGTTGGCCACCATAGAACGACCCACTAGGACGACTTTTCGCCTGAATTCATTCGCAATGTTCAGCACTTGCTGAATCCGATGGATGTTGGATGAAAATGTCGCGATCAGAATCCTGCCACGCGCTTCTCGAAAAATGTTTTCCAACGCGGGACGGATCATGCTCTCCGAAAGAGTGGTCCCTCTGTGTTCCACGTTTGTACTGTCAGAAAATAGCGCCAATACTCCTTGGCGAGCATAGTGCGCAATTTTCTCCAGATCGCACAGACGGCCATCAATAGGGGTAGGGTCAAGCTTGAAGTCCCCGGAATGCATGATTGTCCCAACCGGAGTGGTTACGACCAGGCCCACCCCGTCTGCAACGGAATGGCACATTGCGACAAAATCTATGGTGAAAGGACCCAGTTCAATCACCTGGTCCGCAGACACCACATGCCTAGTGGTGGAATCCAGGAGCCCGAATTCTTCAAGCTTGTATTCTACGAATGCCATGGTCAGACCTGTGGCGTAGACAGGCGTGTTCACCTTCTTGAGCACATAGGGCAACGCTCCTATATGGTCTTCATGCCCATGAGTCAATACAATGCCGAGAATGTTCAGACCCTGCCGGAGAACCGTGCTCAAGTCAGGTATGACTATGTCCACTCCGGGCATGGAATCGTCCGGGAACATCAGGCCCGAATCTATGATGAAAGCATCCTTGTCAAGGATGACCACCATCATGTTCAGTCCGATCTCCCCCAACCCCCCGAGTGGAAGAATTCTCAGTTTACTGGTTTGTTCACTATTCATGGATGAACGGTTCTCGTTGACTTCCCCTCCTGGCACCGGCCGTATCACACCAAATATTTTGCCGTCAGATCTCCCACCTGCGTGGTGGTGTGTCCCATTCGTCCGGCTTCCAGACGTTTTAGATGATGTGCAATAACGTGGACAACTGATTGCTCTATGGATTTTGCCCCAAGCGTTTCACCCAGGGTTTCCAGCATCAGGGACCCCGCAAGGATGCAGGCCAAGGGATTAATTGCATCCGCCCCGGTATACTTGGGCGCCGACCCCCCTATGGGCTCGAACATGGAAACACCCTGAGGATTTATATTGGCCCCCGCGGCTATGCCCATCCCCCCCTGAATCATGGCTCCCAGATCGGTAATTATATCCCCGAACATATTGTCCGTGGCTATTACGTCGAACCATTCCGGGTTCTTTACCATCCACATGCAAATTGCATCCACATGGGCATAATCCGTTGCCACATCCGGATACTCCCTCGACAACCGGGAGAAAACCCTTCTCCAGAGATCCCAGGCGTAAGTCAACACATTCGTCTTGCCGCAGAGGGTTAGTTTCCTGTTCTTTCCCCGGGCCCTGGCCGCTTCAAATGCATACCTGAGAAGACGCTCCACTCCCTTGTGGGTGCTAATCGACTCCTGGACCGCCACTTCGTCCGGGGTGCCCTTCTTAAAAAAACCACCGGCCCCCACATAGAAACCTTCGGTGTTTTCTCTCACTACCAGAAAATCAATATGTTCCGGGCCCTTGTCCTTCAGAGGAGTCTCTACACCCGGATAGAGTTTCACTGGCCTGAGATTTACATACTGGTCCAATTCGAAGCGAAGTTTCAACAAGATTCCCTGTTCAAGGATCCCGGGAGCAACGCCAGGGTGCCCAATAGCTCCCAGGTAGATTGCATCCACCTTCTTGAGTTCTTCAAGAACCGATGGGGGCAACGTCTCACCGGTCCTCATGTAACGCTCCCCGCCCAGGTCAAACTCAATGAAGTCCAAAGCGAAATCGTGTAAGGAAGCGGCTGCCGCCAGCACCTTTTTGCCTTCCCGGATTACTTCCGGACCTGTTCCGTCCCCGGGAATTACCGCTATTGAATAAGATTTTGACATGATGATCCTTTTATAGCAACATTTTGTTATATATTACAATAAGATATACAGGTCGTGCCATCATAAACCGACACACTCCGAGGTAAAATATCCTCTTTTTAGTGGGATCGGAACAATTCTTGCCATTTATGGCTTGACAAACCCCGACCAGGCTTTATTGTGTCATTTACCCGGTAGTGGTATCGGGGGCTTCGGGAGTCCTTATCAACCCCTGCGTGGTTTTGCCCATCGCAGGGGTTGACTTATGTACAGACCAAGGATATTCTTAAACGGTGAGGCCGTCTTCATTGTATCATGACTCCCCCCCCTTGATACCTTACCGGAGACGGTCTTCGTTTTTTTGTCATGGGCGTAATACAAAAACTCTCACTGACCTACAAACCTTAATGCTTCCCGGATTTTCAGACCGAGTTCCGTAGCGAGATCCGAATCAGATTCCTTGAGCACCGCGGCTATCTCTCGCCATTCATCCTCATCCCCGGTGAGAGTGATCACGATGATCTCTTCATGGGCATCACTTACCACAGCTTCAGCGACTTCCATCAGTGATCTCCTTGGATCGGCTTTGTTAATTGCAGAGGAATTCCTGAATCCAATCCCTCTCAGTCATGCCATTTCACCTTCATGGAAGTAACATATCCGTCGAGTTGTGTAAACGTGCCCCGCAGCCTCCCTTTGCGGTCGAACATGTCTTGGGGCTCGGTTACTCGTTTAACGGCAAGATGCAAACTGCCGGTTGACATGGCCAACCAATTAGACTATGAGCGGAAGCGAGTTCAAATAAGCCAGATCAAATTTTTTGTAGGAGACACACAATGGAAAGCCTTCAAGCGCCCGAGTCAAAAAATCTCATTGAACGGCGCCAAGGCGTTCCTGATGACCCCAGGTACGATGAGATCAAGAGAATTATAGAAAATTTTCCCCGTGAAAAGATGGAGAACCTCAAATCATACATCCAGCGATGGCTGGGAAGGCCTTAAAAGGCTTGATTCTGCCTTTTCCATACCTCATTCCCACTCTATGGTACTGGGGGGCTTGGAGGATATGTCATAAACTACCCGGTTAATGCCGCGCACTTCATTGATTATTCGGTTCGAGATCGTTGCCAGTACCTCCTGGGGCATCCTAAACCAGTCCGCTGTCATGCCGTCGGTGGCTTCCACGGCTCTTAAAGCTGCAACGTGTTCGTACGTGCGTTCGTCACCCATGACCCCTACAGAGCGGACAGGAAGCAGGACTACAAATGCTTGCCAGATGTCCCGATACAAGCCTGCCCTGCGAATCTCCGCCATGGCTATGGCGTCTGCCTCCTGAAGCAGCGCCACACGCTCCGGAGTCACTTCCCCGAGAATTCGCACTGCCAGTCCAGGACCAGGGAACGGATGTCTCCAGACGATAGATTCAGGAAGGTCTAACTCAACCCCAAGGACCCTGACTTCATCTTTGAACAACTCTCTGAGGGGCTCGATAAGTTCAAGGTGCATCCTTTCGGGCAACCCCCCCACGTTGTGGTGACTCTTTATGACCGCTGAAGGGCCTCCTTTGAATGAGACGCTTTCTATCACATCCGGATACAGCGTTCCCTGGGCCAGGAACCGCACACCGGGAAATCTTGCTGCCTCCTCTTCGAATACCCTGATAAATTCCTCCCCGATAATCTTTCTTTTTCGTTCGGGATCGGTTACCTCGCGCAGCTTGGTGAGGAAACGCTCTGAGGCATCGACATAATCCAGGTCTATTCCCAGATGGTCCCGGAATGTGGCTGTCACCTCCAAGGCCTCATCTTTCCTTAGTAAACCGTTGTCTACGAAGATCGGGTGGAGCCGGTCCCCTATGGCCCGGTGGAGTAAGGCTGTCATTACCGAAGAGTCCACTCCCCCGGAAAAAGCCGCCACCACGTGGCCCTGGCCTACCCGCCGGCGCACATCCTCAACCGTGGTCGTCAGAAAGGAACCCATGGACCAAGACGGTTCAAGTTTTGCGATTTTGAAGAGGAAATTCCGTAAAATGGTATTTCCGTCCGGCGTGTGGACCACTTCCGGATGAAATTGCACGCCCGTTATCAGGTGATCCCTGCTCTCCAAGGCAGCCACCAACGTGTCGTCCGTGCCGGCGGAAGCAACAAAACCCTCGGGAAGCTCGATCACTTTGTCGCCGTGGCTCATCCACACCTGAGCCCCCGGGGACAGTCCCTGCAGCAATATGGAACTTGAGTCAATATTAGCCAGGTGAGCCCGCCCGTATTCCCGTTCCGCAGCCGGCTCAACTTGTCCGCCCAGGGAGTGAGTTATGGCCTGAAGGCCATAACATATTCCAAGGACCGGTAACCCTAGATCGAGCAGCTTTTTATCAAGTTGAGGGGCATCGGCATCGTAGATGCTGGCTGGCCCACCTGACAGTACCAGCGCGGCGGGCCTGTCACGCTCTATGACATCCATTGCCCGGTTAAAGGGATGTATTTCACAGTAGACCCGTGCCTCACGGATACGTCGTGCGATAAGCTGAGTGTACTGGGAACCAAAGTCCAGAATCATAACGTAGGATTGACCAACCAAGAACAAACCTCCCCAAATGAAAGTCTGTGACCATACGCCTTTACATTACGTGCTTGATACAAATAAAAAGACCGGGGACAACCCCGGTCTTTGTTAATCAGTAGTGATTGAGCAGGATTTTATTACCTGTCCACCTACCTACATCCGGTCGGGCCACATACCGGCGCATATTTTAACTGCTCTGGAGGCGGTATACGTAGTGGCTTCGGTGCAGGAGCCGGTGCAGGCGGTTGTTCATAAGCCATGAGCGGTGCAGGCGGTGCACATACGACCGGTGGAGGCGGTGCATATACTCTGACCGGTGCAGGCGGTGCGCAACTGCTAACCGTCTGTTTCTTGGTCATTTCATAGGACATGCCGCCAGTCGTACAGGGATTGCAACCAGGAGAAGTAACCTGGAATTTTTCGATGTTGCTGCAAAGCTTGGAGTTCGGTGGAATCGGAGGCGGAGCGCCCCACTGCACAGGGCCGCCACAAGTAGGCGCAACACATTTCGGAGGGTGAACCTGAACCTTCATTTTGCAGGTTGTGCCCTTCATGGTGCCCCAGGGACGAAAACCTGCCGTGTATTGCTCACAGCCACCAATGAACAACGTGCTCACACCACCAGGGGTGCCGCCTGTCTCTCTCTCGAAGCTGTACGTCACTTTCATGGGGATCATAATCATGTCGCCGGTGGTGGCTAAGCCGGGGCCCATACCCGACACCTGGGCCGAAGCCAATCCCACCGCGCTCACGATCAGAGCCATAGCGCCGAGCACAACGATCATTCTTCTAACCATACCCAAATCCTCCTTTTATTAGGCCCCATCAGCCAGCAACCGTGGAACCGAATTTAGAATTGTAGACAAATATAACCTGATTGCCATTTTGATTATCAGAACGGTCCTGATAAGTCAAGCCTTTTTTTCCGGTCAATGCTTTGTTTCAATCCGGAATCCTTGGCTAGCATACCAAAAAAACTTCCAGATTCAAACCTTTTTTCTCCATTCATGGTGAGTCCACCCAAAAATATTTTGCCTGTCATTTTCAGAACCTCACATTTCCCTGGGGTCGGCCAGGCATCCAACCAAAGCGCTTGCAGCAGCCACTGCGGGAGAAGACAAAACCACCTCACTCTCCATATGCCCCATACGACCAACAAAATTCCGGTTTGTCGTGGAAACGGCGCGCTCGCCCTTGGCCAAAATCCCCATGTAGCCTCCCAGGCACGGGCCGCAGGTCGGGGTGGAAACCGCTGCGCCTGCCCTTATCAAGGCTTCGATTATACCCTCGGATATGGCCTGGAGCATGATGGCCTGCGTCGCGGGAATTACTATCAGCCTAACCCCCTTGGCCACCTTTTTCCCCCTCAGTATCTCCGCGGCGATGCGCAGATCTTCAATTCGCCCGTTGGTGCAAGATCCGATCACCACCTGGTCCACTCTCATTCCCTTTACCTCGGATATGGCGCGCACGTTTTCCGGCAGAAAAGGCAAAGCGACGAGCGGTTCAAGGGTGCTGAGGTCAACTGACAGGGTTTCTGCAAAGACCGCGTCTTTGTCTGATTCGTACACCGTGTACGGTCGGGACACGTGCGTATCCACAAAAGCCCTGGTCTTCTCATCAAACAAGAAGATTCCGTTTTTCGCTCCTGCTTCCACAGCCATATTGCTGATGGTGAAACGGTCGGACATTTCCAGCCTCGCCACGCCATCACCGCAGAACTCCATGGCGCGATAGGTTGCCCCATCCACACCGATCTTGCCGATGATATGGAGGATTACATCTTTTCCCGACACCCATGGACCCGGGGCACCTGTCAACTCAAACCGCATAGTCTCCGGGACTTTGAACCAGCACTTACCGGTCAGCATCGCGGCTGCAAAATCAGTACTCCCGACCCCTGTGGAAAAGGCACACAGTGCGCCGTAAGTACACGTATGGCTGTCCGCCCCTATTATCAGGTCTCCCGGCGCCACCAACCCCTGTTCCGGAAGCAGCACGTGTTCGATGCCCATAGTCCCCACATCGTAAAAGTGAGTAAGACCAACCTGAGCCGCAAACGCTCGGGCCTCACTGAGCATCATGGCCGAAGGTATGTCCTTGGCCGGATTAAAGTGGTCCAACACCACCACCACCTTGTCCGTATCAAATACTCGCTCACCCCCTGCCTCACGAAACGGGGCGAGCGCCAAAGGCAAGGTGATATCGTTTGCCAGGGCCAAGTCCACCGCTGCCTGGACAAGATCTCCCGGCGCCGTAGTCTCAAGGCCGGAGTGCGCCGCAAGTATCTTCTCCGTGATGGTCATTCCCATTTAAGGAGTCCCTTTCCTTCCCCGCGTCGCCAGGTAGTCATCCAGGGCTTGCTCCCAGCTTCTCAGCGGCTTGCCCGTCAGTTCGACAAACCTGGAATTATCCAGCACAGAGTACCCGGGCCGTGGAGCAGGCCTGCTCAATTGTTCAGTGGTCGTGGGCTCAACGCGTACATGCGAAAACCCGGTTCGCTCAACAATCCGTACGGCAAAATCATACCAGGTGGCCTCACCTGAATTGGTAACATGGAATGTTCCCAGTGTTCGCATCTCTGCCAGTCCGAGCACGGCCCGGGCAAGATCCATTGTGTACGTGGGACGTCCTCGTTGATCATTCACCACATTCAAAACAGGTCTTTTTTGGGCCGCGTCGATGATGGCTTCCACAAAATTCTTTCCATTCGTCCCGTAGAGCCAAGAAGTCCTGACAATACAGTGATTGTCCGGCAGCAGTTCCCTGATGAGTAGCTCACCCTGGGCCTTGGATTTTCCGTACATCCCGAGCGGATTCATGGGATCGTCTTCTTTGTAGGGAACCCTTGATAACCCGTCGAATACATAATCAGTGCTCAGTTGGACGAAAAAGTCCCCCCTCCGTGCAGCCGCTCTCGCAAGATTTTCCGGACCCTTAGCATTGACGCTGAACGCTTCCTCCTGCCTTGTTTCACATCCATCCACGTCGGTCATCGCTGCCAGATTGATAATCACACCGGGATCAAACCTTGCCAGGGCCTTCCTTATAGAATCTCCGCTCCTGATGTCCACTTCTCCCACATCCAGGCCAACCGCGGCCAAGCCCGACTCCTGAAGAATCTCCATCAGATCCGTCCCCAGCATCCCCGCTGAACCGATCACGATATAGAACCCCATAGATGACTCCATAGTCCGTTCCCGCACTATCTTATGTCTTGAACATCGGATGTTTTTTCAATATGATTCGCTCATGGTTCATAAAAACTGAAGTATGGCATTCCTAGTCATCTCACGCAAGGCCGGTGGCGGAAATGATCCTGAGGCATGTTCTGAAAAAGGACCTTCCTGCTCTTGAGAAGGTTCTCAAACCGTGGAGCGATGAAGACCCCGGTATCCTGGACATCCTGGAAAACCTGGTCAGTGCCGGGTTCGGTCATGAAGCCCGCTGCCGTATACTCGAAATCGACAAGGCCATCCACTGCGTGTCCGTGTGGATTCCAATAAAATCTAATGAAGTGCGCATCTTGGCCCTGGCACTCGGCCAGGCTCCCGGAGACCCGGCGAGTGAAAAGTTTCTCCGTGAAGAAATCCTGGGGTGGGTTGAAATGGGGATAACCAAGGTTGGTATCAGCATCCCTCAAAGCCTATCCTCGTCGCTGACCAAGTGCTTGCGGACGTGCGGCTTCATGTTCGAAGGTTTCTCATCCTGCCTGGACCCTGCAGAAAAACCAGGAGTGAGGCTTTGTAAGCATTTCCTGTACAGGTCGGTTTCCCAGCCGGAGGTTTTGGAATTCCTCCGGGACTTGCTCCTGTCACTGGGATACGAGATCAGGAACGAGAGCGAAGGATTCGGGTACCGTACAAGGGAAGAGTTCCGCCTACCCTTTATGTTCAGCCCATGGCACCGCATAACCAGGAGCGGAACAGACATTATAATCCATCCCCCTGCTCGGATCCTGGAACCCCATGAACTGGAAACCCTTTTTTTTCCCCTCAGGATTCAGGCCGAAAACGAGAAGCCACTGCTGCTGCCCATGGAGTACAAGAGGGCCTGTGAGCTGATAGATCTGCCGGACGGCTCGGCTCAACAAAACACCCTTTTCGAGCCGGTTTCGTTTTGCCACCCGAGGTCGGTGCACTTCAGCGATATGACGTATACTCACCCTGCGGCATTGAAAGGCATTCGCAAAGGTCTTCCTCTTGTATTTTATGTGAACGGAACCGGGGCTGTCGGCGTGGGGCGAGTTGAGGACTGGCGGCTGGACAAACCTGGTAATCCGGGCAGCATGAGTGAGGAAAAGGGCTGTTTGGATAGCGTGGAATTACAAGAACTTGCCGCTTCGTCAGGCCCTATGGCGGGAAAAGTCCTTGTGTTGAACTTCCAGTGGTACAAACCTTTCAAGAAGCCGGTTGCCCTGGAAGAGATCCGTAGGATGGATGAAAGCTTCAATCCTCAGCGCACCCGTGCCTTGTCCCCTCGGCTTTTCCAATCGATCCTGGATTGGGGCAACAGATTGGACACGTAGGAGCGGCGGGGGTCTCTTGGAATCCAAGGAGCTGTTCAATGGTGTATGAGTATAAGGGAATCACCCCGGTGATTGGAAACGGAGTGTTTTTCGCACCTGGGGTGATCATCCTGGGTGATGTGGAAATAGGCGATTACACCAATATTTGGTTCTATACCGTGGCCCGGGGTGACGTGAACAGCATAAGAATCGGGAGCCGCACCAATATTCAGGACCACTGCATGCTCCACGTGACCGGGGGCCGCTTCCCGCTGAATGTGGGGAACGGTGTGATCGTGGGGCACAGGGCTGTCCTCCACGGGTGTACAGTCCACGATGACGCGCTGATCGGCATAGGCGCGCTGGTTCTGGACGGCGCGGTAGTGGAACACGGAGCAATCGTGGCCGCGGGAGCGGTCGTCACACCCGGGACAATAATTCCAGCGGATACGCTTGCAGTAGGCATTCCGGCACGGCCGTCAAGAAAACCCACTGAAGAAGAAAAGGCTTTTCATCAATTGAATTGCAAAAAATATCAGGAGTATGGCCTGAATTTCAATGAACTGGTGCGATTGATTTAGTAGGTGCCCCTGGAGGGAGCAATTCATAACGATGAAAGGCAGGTTTCCACCTGCCTTTTTCTTATTATGTCCGCTTTCCTATTGTTTCGCGGTTATTCCATTAAGGCATGAGGTACAGGGATTTTTTGGGGGGTAATCCTTGCCTAATATATCAACCATAACTTTAAGTATTGACAATATATTCTTGTTATGTTTTAGTTATTTTGTTGCTTGGCAACGGTATCCACAGAACACGGGAGGAGCTCGCATGCCTCACTCACACAATATTGACTACTATATCGGTCAAATGGACGATCAGTCCTTGGCCGACGCTCTTTCGGATTTTGAGGACCCCCTGGAGGGCCGCTCCCTGGATCTGTTATCCTCCCTTGAAATCGACGATGATTTCAGTGAAGACGACCTCGCCAAAGACTTCGACGACTTCTAAAAATTCCCGCATCGAATTTCATCAAGCCGGACTCAGACCCGAGGTGGGGTCCGGCAGGCCAAAAAAAAATCATAACAGGTAGAGGGTTTTGGGCGCATGCCCGTTTTTCTGGGCGACCCACCGGGTCGCCCCTACGGTACGGATGTCCCCATTCGGGCGGACACATGGGTCCGCACCGTACAAATTCACAACATATCGACATATCAATCTTTATTTAATTATTATTGTAGGGGAGAGGCATGCCTCGCCCGTTTTGGCCACGATTCACCACCGGCCAATTCGGGCGGACACATGGGTCCGCACCGTACAAATTCACAACATATCGGAACATCAAACATTATTGAATTATTTCGGCAACGGGAATAAGAATGGTGCCCGTGGAACTACGTAAAAGACTTGTAAGGCAGCGACTCCATCGGCAGTAGCCCCGTCAGGGCTTCAAATTCCGGGTCCTTGTGCATCAGCACCGCTGCCCTCCGGATAGCAAACGCAGCGATGACGGCATCCGCCAGGGAAACACGATGATCGGCCTTTAATCTTCCTGCTGTCAACAAGGTCGGTTCATCCATGTCCCACACAATTTTGACTTTAAGTTGCTTTATCAAAGCAATACGGCGGTCTGCTTCGGCCTGACCTTCTTCTTGAAGGGTGATATAGTACGTTTCCAGGAGAACCAGCCAGGGTAACAACGTTGTCGACTGTTTCAAAGCTTTCTCGACGCGGTCTGCACCCGCTTCATCCTCGATGAAAGACAAGAGCGCCGATGTATCCAGAAGATATGGACTTGATTCCTCTTCGACAATTGAGGATGTCTTGACCTCATCAGAGGCTTTGTTCACGGGCTCGATCCTTTCTTCGTTCCTCTAAAAGACGTTCGGTCATTTTTTTGCCGCAGCCTCGCCCTCGCAGAGATCTTATCGGATCATCCGATACGGGCACGACCCGAATCGTCTCCCCGTCGTCCAACCAGACTAATTGAACCCCGACGTCTATTTTATAGCGCTTCCGAA
>Ga0194058_10000774_pt1 | contig 15848 bp, 12 predicted proteins | sample SepL4417m_MetaG_FD_155490 | JGI IMG/M metagenome (GOLD analysis project Ga0194058, IMG submission 155490) | Anoxic zone freshwater microbial communities from boreal shield lake in IISD Experimental Lakes Area, Ontario, Canada - Sep2016-L442-17m | ecosystem: Environmental > Aquatic > Freshwater... | reverse complement strand
AAATTTCAGCATCAACTCAAGTTGGGACTTAGGGTTTAGGTCATAGGACTCAGGACTTAGGTCGCAGGATTCAGGGTTCAGCGTATGATTGTTTCTTGTTTCTTGTTTCTTGGGATTTGCGAGTGGCGTTCCTTTCGCCTCGATGTAGGGTCCTGCCGAGATCATCGGCACACCCAAGCTCTTGATCATGAGAAGATCATCAGCTATATCCTCAAGAGACTGCCCAGGAAGGCCGACCATGTTGCCAGAAGCGACGTAATACCCCATTTTTATCATAGCCTTGATGAGCTTAACCCTATCTTTTAGGTACTTCTTCGGTCGAAATTTTGTATACAGTTCTGAATTTGATGTTTCGAAGCGAATCAGCGAGCCAGTCGCCCCAGCTTCATAAGCCTCTTGATAAAATTTCTCTGATCTTTCACCGACAGAAATAAATACGAAAACCTTCATTTTTTGCTTGATTTTCACAATCAAATCGATCAAATCGGCGTCAGAATACGAATCATCTTCGCCACTCTGTAATACGAGCAATTTGTAGCCTTCGTTTTCAACTGCGTCATAAGCTGTGTCGATAATTTCCTTGCTGTTCAATCGATAACGAGGAACCTTGTTTTCCTTGCGAATCCCACAGTAAAGGCAGCTGTTTTTACAATAATTTGAAAATTCGATAATGCCATGAATACAGATAAAATCCTTAATTCGCTCTTTCCTGAGCGTATTTGCCTCAGCGAATAGGGTTTCGAGATTATTTGGACCTTTTAAGCTCAACAAATACAAAATTTCATCTTTGGTAAGATCAGAATTGCCGCTTCTGACTTTGAATATGATTTTTTTAAATTGGAGAGGCAGCTTACTCACGTCGACTGGATGATATTTGTCTTCAAGCAGCGAAATAATCTCTTTGGCGTCCTCCTCCGAAATGACCTTCACAGCCCTGTTTGTGGCGTACAATATCCAATCGCCCACCTGTGCCTCAAAAACAAGGGACAGGTCAATCTGGGCCCTTTCACGGGCTGATATGACAGTAGCGATGCCCTTTTCTATCGATTCAATTTTGCCGGGAATAGTTAAACACATAAGTACAAATAAAAGATTAAGAGTTAAGATCATGAAGGCAAATGTGCAGATCTTGAACTAAAAAACAGCAAGATTAAGATGGTACAGATTATCAAGCTAAGATTGAAATAAATCCTGTAGATTATCAGCCGCTGCACCAGACGCTTGCCAAGCGCTAACTCTTTCTTTCATGTATGCCGTCTGCATAAAGTCAGGCGCTTTTGATTTAATATCGTTAAAATTTTCATGCAACAATCTTTCGGCTTGCTTCACACTTCTTGCTGTACCTATCAGACTACCTGCTTCAATGAAAGACTTAGGGAATGATTGGAGAATAAATGCAGTTTGAGGCCCAATTTGCTGCCCTCGTGCTTGAAGCTTGCGATAGTATTCTGCTGCCTCATCAAGGATATAAAAGGCTTGTGTCAAGCCGAGGAATCTTTTTGTCGCCTCCTGATCTCCTTTGTCCTTACCAACGAGCTCCCAGTGTTCCCCTCTCCCATGGCCACTATAAACATGGGAGTTTTTATAAAGCCATTCTTGCTTACGCTGCAAAAAGGACGAATGAAATTCATCCAAATATGCAGACTGTATGTAACAGTCCGGAACACGTACATCGTCTCTTTCCATGACTAGGCGATATTTGTTTTTATCTGCATCTATAGCATCCTCTTCTCTAAGAACTTTGTCATAGAGTGGTGGCCTCTGAGTGCGCCGACTAGCCGACGCCATGCCAATATCAGAATCCTTCGACATTAGGTAGTTAGACAGGAAGAAATCATGATGATGCAGCTCGTGAACAGCAGAAATTGTTGGGCTCACCTTATCTGGTCTTTTGCTAACATTGAGATCGACTCCTATTAATCCAAGATAACCTTTATTAGTAAAAGGGGATACATCAGCTGCCTTATGAAACCCCCTGGAACTATCATCTTGAATTGTTGAAGGTGTTCCCTTGCTAGAATCATAAGTGCACATTACTGCACCATTTATAATTATTGCGTCTAAAGTGTTTGGATCACTTTTTAGCTCTGTCAAATAATCATTATTAATTTGAGAAAATTTATCAAATGTTTCAAGCAATATTTTTCTATATTCCGATATTTTTTCAGATGATTGCAAAGTGCTTGCTTGTGGAGCGTAGCTTATTTTACCGCTGGGGCTGACTGTGAGACCAGAAGCAATCACGTCTAGCCGCTCTAGATAGGCAGCAGAATCTCGAATGTTATTATCAAGCTCATGCAGCTCAGGCGAAACTATCTTCTCCTCTTTAGGTGGCTCAACAGGAGCTATCGTGTCTATTTGTGGTGAATACTGCTCGCCCATACTATGCTCCTATGTTCGAATGGCAGAAAAAATCCACAATCGGAACATATTTAGATTTATAAACTCAACATAGACATTATAGCTTATTCTTAATCACATTGTCATCCTGAACTTGTTTCAGGATCTTATAGCCGTTTAAATTGCGACGGGATCCTGAAACAAGTTCAGGATGACAGATCGGGACATATTGACACAATAGTTGATAAATGATATAGTATTCTGTTTTGGTAACTCACTTGTGAGAAATTCAAGCCAGAACGTTCTTGGAGGACAACATGCAGAAATTTCTTATTCTAATTGCAGTTGTAATCACACTCAGCTTGTCCACCTACGCTGCAAGCGCAGCCGTCGCTGTTACCGTTGATGCCGTGAAAACGACACCGGCCGTACTAACGACAAAAACGAATGACTCGATAGAATATCGAGCACGTAATGCCGTTAATTATCAGCTAAAAGGCCTGATCAAGGCGCTAATTGATAAAAAACGGTACCCCGAAGCTCTGTACATTGGCCAAACGTACGGCTTGAATGTAATCAGCCTCGGCATGACCACGGTGCAGATCAGAGAAGGCCTCCAGGCGCTGGAGCTTGAATGGCGGCCTCTGGATCGCGCCGACATGGCAAAGTTTCGCCTAATGAGATCAGGAAATGCAGAAGAGCGCCAAAAAGCGCTTGATGCAGGGTTTCAGATCATCAGTCGGATGGCGATGAGAAATCAGATTGCAGCGATGCTGCCAGATGATGAACTGCCACCGGCGATAATCGTCAAGCCGAAAAAAACAAAATAAAACCGAAAGGACGTTTTCAACAATAAAAGTTGTCAACGTCCTATTTTTTTACCAAATTCTCTCAGCCACTCTGACACTCCGTCTCTCTGCCACCAAGTATCCCTTGAGAAATTGTGATGAAAATGTTATTATCACTTTTGTATTCCGAGATCGTCTAGTGGCAGGACAGCAGATTCTGGATCTGCTTACCTAGGTTCGAATCCTAGTCTCGGAACCATAATAAAAACACCTTTTTCACGAGGTGTTTTTATTATTATAAGCTCAATCAAACATTATTATTCGGTGTCATTCTCTTTCACCGCCTTGATATGCAGAAAAGCTGGATAGCCATAATCTTCTCCCCACTCTTCCGAGATTAAGTCCTCTTTTTGAATTTCCTGCTCCTGTATCTCAACTATTTTCAAACCAGACTCTGCAATGAGCCTCTTGTATGTATCAATCGTATGATGCCAAACTTCAGATGAGAAAACTTTGCCATTCTTATCAACGTAATCTTCGCGATATTTCTGACTCTCTTCATACGGCTTGCCGTCTTCAAGTGGCGTATATCTTCCCCAAGTTTTACCCTCAGCTTTGTAATTTGGGCTCTCAGGGCTGTACAGAAAAGGATGCATTACACCGATAGTGATATAGCCGCCTTTTTTCAGCACTCTCTTCGCGTCAATTAATGCTTTTTCGATAGTTTCCTGATCAAAATGAATCAATACCCCGCAAGAAATAATATCGTCCATTGAGTTGTCAGGATAAGGAAGATTAGTCACGTCGCCTTCTGAATATTTGATCCCCATCGGGTGCTCAGTCTCCTCTTTGCCAGCTTTTTCGAGCATTTCTTTAGAGATATCGCAGCCGTACACATTTGCTCCCTTAGCAGCTAACATTCTCGCGACGTAGCCCGTTCCGCATCCTGCTTCAAGAACATTATGCTCTTTGATATCTCCGACCAAAGCCATCATCGGTGGACGATTTCGCAAATCTCCCATCACCATCGGCTCTCGTTTCGTCCAATATTCTGACCCTTCTGTATCATAAAACTTGTTAGTGTTGCCAACGACCTCAATTTTATCATCTTGAGCACTGTCTTCTGTGGCACTTTTTGACATTGGTTCACTTCTCTTGAATGTGACCTCATGCGGCGCTTTAGAGACAGTCATTTCTACTAATCGGATCAATGTTTCAGGCAGCAAATTTGGCATATCGTGAATCATTTTGCCCTGATTATCGGCTTTGTCCATAAAACCTTCAGGCATTGTCTCATCGTGCACTGCCAAACCCATACCGGTTTTTTCTTGCAAATTTACACCGCCATCTACCGGCACATACTCATCATTTTTCGTGTTTACTGAGACAATACGCAATTTATCAGGCAGCTGAGCTGCTGGGAGCTCATCATTCAGTTTTTCTATTGCGACTTTTATGTCCTCTACGATCTTGTCGCCATTTTCAAAATTACATGAACTTCCCAGGTAATTATTTATAAAATAGGACCAATCGCCCTCTTTAAACTGCTCTGGAGAATAAGTCACACCGGCTAAATTGATCCATTTTGAAATATTTTGACCTTTTCCTTCTGAAGCAAGATTGACTAACGATGCGCCAACAGCTAATCCGCCGAAACTGTGAGAGATCACTGTGGCGTCTTCATCCGAGAAACACTCCAAAGCGAGCTCAGGCTCATGAAGCCAGTCGTCGATTTCCAAATTTTCGTTTCCAATATGAGAGGAGAAGTCATTACGAGTTGAGTTGTTCACAATACCGCTTGAATCCGAACTAGTTTTGACTCCATTATGTCTTATTGTGAATACTTTGTATCCCTTCTCAAGCAGAGTATCAAGATCATTTTTCTCAAACCAGACTACACTGTCGCCAGGCATTCCAGGAACAAAAATGATTGTCTCGCCATTTGGCTTTTCAGGAGCGTATAATGCACCCTCTACAGTGTGTCCCTGTTTCTCGATACTTAACCAAGAGCCTTTTCTGCCATTCTCGTCAAAAGAAAACAATTCCTTCTTCGTAAGTTCTGACTTATTCTCTTGCTCAGCAGCTGAATAATCTATGAAGTTACTTTCGTTCATAATATTTATCTAACCTCTCTTTGTCATTGAAAATATTGGATTATTTTTCGCAACAGGATAATCGCTAGCGTAATAGTGTTCAACGCTTATAAAGTACTTTTGATACTGATCAAGAGTTTTTTCTAATGTATAAAAATCCCAATATTTGTTCATCACGGAATCCCAGATGATGTGGAAAGCTTCAATCAATTTTGCATCTAATCCGCCTGTATATGTCTCGTCAAGCTTAGCAATCTCAGATTTGTATGCGACCATCGAAAGAGTCTCGGTCCCCGATTTATACCAGCTGTCCCAAATCATCTCACCCCCAAAATGACAAGCGGCACCCTGAATCGACAATTCACCAGCCAAAACTTTGGCTTTATATTTGCTTAGCCTGTTTTCGATTTCCTCTATTTCAAGCATTGGCTTAGCGGATTCTTCAGGAATATATGCTGTGGCTCTAGTTATGTATTTACCCCCATCTTTCAGCAAGCGGTTCATCTCTTTGTAGTACTTTTCTTTAAACTCAGCGGTAATATTGCCTTCAGTCAAATCGCCGATGATTACATCCGCAAAATTATCTGGCAAGTCAATTTCTAGCCAATTCGAAAAAACAACTTTTTCGAATTCATTTTGCTTAAACAAGAGGCTGGTCATAGCTCTGTACATATCATCAACAAGCTCTACGCAAGTCACTGTCGCATCGTATTCCGCTGCAAAGGCAGCACAAAGCTCTCTTAGCTCAGGAGTAGAGCCCAAGATTACAATACTTGGTTTATTAATTTGTTTAATGTAATCATTTGTCAGTCCGCCAAAAATCTTGATATCACCTCGGCTTGGTCTCGAACAATCAATAAGTAATTTCCAGCTATCTGCCCACTTCTCCCAATCATCAGTCTGGCGTTCTTTCAAACCTGTTAAGGTAGCTTCTTGCTTCATAAATCTCCAGTATTATTTATCTAGCTTAATTAATGTTAACACCTGCTATTTCTACGGTCAATTTTGTTAAAGAAAGAGGCACGCCGATATGGTGTGCCCCTAGGGGTATTCACTCGATCCCTAATGTTACGTATTGATACCATTTGAAATCATTCTCAACACGTCTTATTTCTACCTTGCTGGCGAGTCTTAAATACTCTTCACATGGCATTCCCTCATTGCCAAGGCTTTTCAAGATTTTTTCCAAAATCAGAATCTTTAGCATTTCCCGACTTTCTTGAGAAAGACGATTGTAAAACATATAGAATTCTGTATCCCGAACACAATGAACCGTATAATTCGATATGTCAGCATTGTGTCTGAAATGAATGAATATTCTACTAACAGGGCAATCACAACTTTCGTTATAAACCACCGTAACAAGCTCGTTTGTGCCTGCATTAGCCGAACCCAAGGAATGATTAACATTTAACTTCCATCTCTCCTCGGTCAAGCAAATTTCGTAAAGTTCCGCACACAATCCACGGATCCTGTCGTCGCGGTCAGTCATGCTAAGCTTCTTCAACCAAAGCTTTCTTCCGGCATAAGCCGTTGTAATTTTTTGTTGAAGTTCTTGTGAATTGCCAATATCTTTATGCATGTTATTGCTCCTTTGGCCGATGCCTTTCGCATCTGCGCCATGTTCCTATCTGTGATAGGTGGAAAAGGACTCGCGTGGCTGTTCACCATTTGAGTCCTTGAGTATTATTCGGCATCCTTACCTGTGACATAGTCAATCCATCCTTGGTTTTTCTTTTCGCTTATGCGAGCGGATTCAGGATGCATCCCTGGATTCTCACGAACATTTTTGCCCATTTCATTCGCTTGATCTATTAACGCTTCAAGCGCCATAATGCGAAACATCTCTCTCCCTTCCTGCGAAAGATTGTTGTAGACGGTTGGAATTTCGTAACAAGACGTTACAACCGTACCGCGTGATGTCCTCAACCTTATCGAGAGAATATCACACGCTCCACTTTCTATCTCACTGAGATGAAATGTCAGAGATCCTGGAGCCTTTGCCCAAGTGAATGATCTTCCTCTCTCACTGTTTTCCCCTACTGTGAAGTAACAGTAATGGGAATCTGGATGACAACGAAAAGGAACCTCGAGAGTCCCCGCTCTATCAGCATTAAAGACCTTTCCGATCTCTGCTGCGAGCCGAACAATTCTTTCGTCACGATCTGGCATTGCAAAACTGATTTGCCAAAGCTCTCTCGCAACATCAGAATTTCGAAGACTATGCTGAATTTCAGTTACGTATGGAATGTTCTTATACATATATTTGCTCCTTGGCCGATGCCTTTCGCATCTGCGCCGCTTACGATGATCTCTTACTTCATCGTACAAACACATTATAGCAAATATATTGGTTCTTGTCAATACTTTATACTGATAAGTTGACATATTTTTGATTAAAAGATACAATTTTAAGCACATAATGAGGAATTTGTCATGCAAGAAGATTTAGTAAAACTTGGCTTTGAAGGGCATCAGGCAGAGATATATTTAGCCCTTGTCGACCTTGGTCAGTGTGGCGCTGGCGACTTAGTGAAGAAGACAGGAATACACCGAAATATTGTGTATGAAACACTCGATCGCCTGATAACCAAGCGACTTGTGCTAAAAGTACTTCAAAAAAGCTCTTTTCAGTATCGGATCACCGATCCAACGAAGATTCTTGAAGATCAGAAGATAAATCTCAATATTGCAGAGAGCATCATCCCCGAGATACAGAAGCGGAGCGAAAACAAGAGCGACTTTCTAGTTTGGGACGGAGTCGAAGGCTTCCGAAACTTCCGCCTCGCCTGCATGGAGTCAATAAAGCCAAAAAGCACAATCTATGTGCTTGGCGCAATCGGTGGCGATCGCTGGGCTGAGATCATGGGATCGAAGTACAAGACAGTGGAGAGAATGCGTCTAAAAAAAGAAGTTGAGTACAGGATGATCACGTATAAGAAAGATGAGTTTGACACGAAAATGGTAAAAAAGCACCAGCATTACAGCGTTCGTGTTATCGAAAACAGCTTCCAGCCACTGGCAAATGTAATGATCTGGGAGGACAACATCGCACTTCAGAGCTATACCGAGCCGATCTCCGTCATGCAGATAAAGAACAAAAATATGGCAGAGGCCTATCTAAACTACTTCAAGATCATGTGGGGTGTCGGCAAAGAGCTAAAATAAGCGATGTCTTCCAAAGCAACCCGATAGTCAGTATAATTACGGCAATACAAATTTCGCGACTTAATACACAAGAGCTTTATGGAACATAGTCCAGACCTAGTTGATTTTTCAAAAGATAATTTTCAAGCAGACCGTGACCAAGCTGCAAGCGAGATTTACGAAAAAAGAACTGCCTATTTTAACAAACAAAAAGAAGCAGATGTAAATACTGATAGTGCCAATTCAGAGCTCATCGAAAGACAACGGTCAATAGAAGCAATCTCAGAAACAATAAGCGGGCTTGAGACCTTCTTGGCTCAACGTGAAAACTCTGTATTTCTACGGATTCTCGACTTTCTGACTCAGAGCAAACAAATCACTGAATCAAAAGCAGAATTAGAAAACAACCAGTCGGAACAACAACTACTGATATCACAGGTAGAAGACCTTAAGAGAGATCTCTGCCAGCTAGAGGCAATCAAGACCGATCAGCAAGAACTCACTGAGGCCAAGAACATACTGTCTGGTTTCTGGTCTGAAGTATCTAATCGATGGGAGGGCTACGAACATGAAAAGGAAGTTCGTGATATTCGAAATGTGATGAGAAAACATGACTGTTTTTTCGTTCATGCAATGGTGGACAAAAAAAATGGCCAAAATTCGTGGCTTCTGCCAGGAGTCACGTGGGAAGTACAGGCAATGATTGACTCAGTACTACGACCCCAGCTATCAACCAGCACATTCAGCGCAAACCAGACGCGTGAGAATGTATACTGCGGCAATTGTGGAATTATCCTATCAGGAGGAATAGTTGCAGGAGCTTCAGAATCTGACTCTCACCCTCTTAGTCACACACTGACAGTCCCACTGAACAATGAAGACTCAGAAGTGAGAATTGATCAATCTATAAAAGACCGAAGAACTTCTGTAAATGAATTCCGGGTTCAACAATCAGAGGTTGGTGCAATTTTCTATAGCCCTGTACCAGATATAAAGTGGAGACCAATAGCTCGGCAACGAGTCGAGGCCTTAGCAGAAAAACTGGGAGTCCCTGTTTACATCATTTCTGATGGAGGCTTCTATAAATACCGGGTTGAAGAAATTGACGATAAATCAGAAATTGTATTAACTGATAAAATCACTGTCAATGAATTTCTAAATTTGGAAATAGCTCCACCAGAAAAAGATGCTCTCTTAGAAGAAATAATTGAGGCAAGTCCGTTCGAAGGGCAGTATTACAAAAAGGACGGAAGAAATTATTCTCATTGGTCAGGCGGGAGAACTAGATATTTGACGCATTTACGAGATAACAATGAGTCCGTGTTGCAAAAAAAGGTTTCGGCATTGACTGAAGATGAGATGGCTATCATGATGAACGAATACGAAAAAGACAGTATTATTGGCAAACGAAATGATAAGATTTTCGAAATTATCCAAAATTTCCACTTTACCACAGTTGCAGGACAAGACAACTACGGAAATCCCTATATCGTTAGCTATAGTTATTATTGCGCTAGCGGGGAGTGGAAAGTCACATCCGATTCTCCAGGACGACTCTGCCAGACAATTGACCGAGAGGTCTCTAGGGCAATTGAGGATTACAAAGCATACTTAGCAAAAGACGAAAGAGCATTTGCCGAAGAATCTATCTATCGGCTTCTTGGCATAGCGTATGAGGCGATGAAGTACGGTGACGACAAAACCTACAACCAGATCATCCAAGCGATTCCAAAAGATTTTGATATGCAAGACTATCAGGCATTATTACAAAAAAGAGTTGATGAAAACGGCCTTTTTATCAGATACAAAAGTGACTTCAAGATTGATAATTCAAAATATGGCTACGGAATAACAAAGCAGCTAAATAGCTCAAATTTGGTGACAAAATATCGCGACTAGAGAATCTTTTTCTTATATATCGACTTCGAGATTTTGTGGGGTGTCGGCAAAGAACTAAAATAAATAACCGTGGAGAGGATACGCTATTTATTTCCTTTCGTGTGCTCTTCTAGCTTCTTTAGTGCTTCAACGTCTTTGGCATTTTTTGTCCAAGTATATTCCGTTAGCTGATCAGGATGACCCTGGCTGGCTCGATATTCCTTGATTTGATTTTTTAACAAAGCAATCTCTTTTTCCTTATCCATAATCTTGATCTTGATCAGTGTTGCCCTCTCGTCCCGGTCAGGTCTATTACTACGAGTTTCGTTGGCGTAGTCCAGAAGGAGCAAACCACGCTCGTCTTCTAGCTTTTTGGCATGTTTGTGCATAGTCCGAAGATGGCTATCCTTGCTCTTCTCGCTAGACAGTGTCGAGCCATGGAACGAGCCAGTTGCCGATAACAAACGTCCTTCTCTACCAAAGGTTGGCTTCTCGGACTGAGATTTGATCCCTGTTTTTTTATATTTTGATAAAGGTAAATAGTCGAGCCCCTCTGGCAAGAGAACCACAATCTCCGCAGCCTTTCTCAGGCCTCTCAGAGAAATTTGCTCGGGTGAATATGTGTGGGAATCAAGAAAATTCTTGATTTCCGTTGGATTCTTGATTTTATTTGCCAAGATTTTTTGGTAGGTCCTGACCTCATCGTGATTGAAAAGAACAATCCTGATACCCTGGTCTTCTAGTGTCAAAAGGGACTCAAGAAAGTCTGCGCCGTTTGATTCTAGTAAAATTGGTTTATCATGATAACGATACTCTAGAGCCATGTTTTTCTGCGTTGAGAAAAAAAGGCCCCGTTGGAAAGCATCTGCTACAGGACCATCTCCAAAGTCACTTCTTGAAACAAGATTTAGCAAGTTGTTATCACTAGCCACGCGATAAATACGAAAATCCGAGAGACCTTTCTCTATCTTGCTCGGGCCGTATGCTTCACTCTTGTTCTGTGGAAGTTCATCCGTATCAGAAATTTCTGGCCCTGGTGTTTCTTCCTGATAATCGAAGGAGTTTTCGTTGTTCATGATCACATTATAAATTATGTGTTATGAAAATAATAGTGTTGAAAATATCAATTTCGCAAATAAAAACACCTCTTGCAAGGTGTTTTTATTATACTAGTACTATCTCTTATGCCTGTACGGTTGGTGGCACTTCAGCTTCAGGTTTGTTTTCCGCAGTCTCTGTTGTCACAGCAGCTGCTGGAGCTTCAGGCTCAGCGTTTGCTGGTGCTTCAGGCTTCTTGCTTAGAGTAGCAATTTCATCCTCCAAAGTCTTGATCGCAGCGTTTCGAGTTTCTTCACCTGTCACCTGAAAATCAAGTATCTCAGGAGTAACTCCGCCAGAGAATGTGACGTTCTTAGCTTTGAAAGCATCAAGATCCGCCTTAGCCTTTACTAACTCTTCTTGTTTGTCGGCAAGCGATTTTTCATCCTCTTTTTTCTTAGCTTCAGCTTTGAACTTGGCTTCATTTGTGCGCAAGTATGCTTGAAACCTATCTATTGCGCCACCTGCTTGGAACTGGCCGCCTTCAAATTTGCCAGCTAGTGCCGATAGCATATCATGTTCGACTGGCAGGTTGCTTATAGTATTTGAGGACTCGACGATATTGCGGGCATTTATTCTGCCGGCATCAATAATTTTGTTTGTTTCGGCCAAATTTATCTTATATGAAGGATCTGGCAGAGCTAAGATCAAGCGCATCATGTTCATCTGAGATTCAGAGATATCACCCGAGGTCATATGCTCGAGATCGGTACCTTCAGGTAGTGCAAGAGTACCTGTATCAAGTGCGTTGAAGGTGTCAGCCTGAATCTGCATTCTCGCCTCGAAAGAAAGCTTCGGATCATTTATCTGTGGTAGTTTAGTTTCGAAGAATTCTGCAAATTTTTTAGCATTTGGCTGCATTTCTGGTGTCTCGGTCTGTGCTTCAGGAGCTTTTTCTGTTGGGACCGCCGGAAGATTGCTTTCGACTGTTTTTTCCTCTTTTTTGCTGTCAGGTTTGTTTTCTACATTAGAAATAGGGACCTCAGGGAGCGCTGACTTTTCACTCTCGGCTTCTTCTTCTCCCCCTCCGTTTTCGTCTTCAGCTAAGGCAGCGGCCAGCTTTTCTTCTAGCGACGCATTTTCTTCTTTTAGCTTCTTTTCCTCAGCGTTATACGGAGCCATCATGGCCTCTAAGTCAGTCTTTAGCTTGGCATCGGTCTCATCCATGAAAGTTTTTAGCTCTTGGATCAGAGTACCCTGCTGATTTTTCAGACCCTCGATCTTTTCATTAATAGATTTATTAAGCTCTGCTTGAGCGCTTGCGAGGCTGTCTGCAATCTCCTGCTCAGCGGCTGACAATATGCCAAGCTCAAGAGTAGACTGCGTGAATTCCGCTTCGATAGTCTTTCGGTCTTCTTCTCTATCATTGATTGCATCTAGTTCGACATTTAGCTTTGCATTTTCGTCTTCGAGTTGATTAACAGCATCGCGGTCAGCTGCAAGATCTGGGCTAGCAATTTTTTCCTTATTTGCATCAAGCTCTGCTTGAATCTCCGCTGATCTAGTCTCATCAGTCGCTTTGCTGCTATCTAGTGTAGCTTTTCGCTCTTTTAGATTTTTACGCTTTTTAATCGTCTCAGCTTTTTCTTTTTTGTTTTCGCCACTTCTTTCCTTAAGATTGGCTATCTCGGCCATTTTGCTATTTTCATCGTCAGAGAACGTGCCATCTGGGATATTATCTGGATCTGCAGGTTCTTTGCCTTCGATCACACCATTTAATACAATTAATTTAATATCGATATTATGTGTTTTACCTCGAGTCTCCTGAGACTTTCCTTCTATTTCTTTGTCCGCCGCCTCATTTAGCTCTGTAGATTTGGCAGTTCTTTCTTTGCCAATTTCTGCTATTTTCTTGTTGTTTTCCTCGATCGTATTTTTCATCTCTTCTGGAGTTGGCTCGGCAGGAGTAACATCAGGGTTTGTTGGAGGAACGTCAGGCGTCGTCAAACCAGGTGTGAGTGGTGCAACCCTTGGAGTTGGCGCTACCGGCGGTGTGATCGCATAATTATCTATAGCAATAGGAGCTTGCTCAATATGACCGTTTTTCTTCATTTCTCTCGCAACACCAATACCAACACCAATCGCTCCAAGTGCAAGACCCCATTTGGCAAGTGTAGGCATAGCAGTACCAACTGCGTGCCCAACCGACCCAAGATAGCCATGCAAAGTTTGAGCCAAGCCTGCTGCTTTTTCCGCACCATTTAGCATGAAGTCAAATCCTTGCCCACTAACACGTACGGCATGAGAAAGACCATCTGCATCAAAATTTTGATGACCAAGCGGAATACCGTGAACACCGCCCACGATGAGAGTGGTTGCGACTCTTACTACTGCACGAACATTTTTATCGTGATTCTTTGTATCTACGTTTTTATTATGGAGTTCCAGCATTTTCTCGTCATTTGCTCTGATATCTCCGACCAGTTTTGACATCGCGTCATAGTAACCCTTTGCCTCCGCCGTAGTCATCTCTGTAGTTGATCTGTAGGCCTCTTGTATCTTCTTCAAATCAGCATTGTCATCCATCATCTGTTTCTCTATCGTTTGCATACAGACACGTTGGTCCTTATCCTTACCTAGCCAGAACTGACCAGCCTCCGTGATAGCACTTGCTATTCTGCCAACACCATCGCCAAAAAGAGCAGGTGCTGCAAGCATAGCTGGGGTCCCAGGTAAGGCCGCAGCGCCTACAATTTCACCCGCACCCAGAACAATATTGCAAACGGTCTTCACAACCTTGCCAGCATCCTTCGTTTCCATCCATTTATTTATATTGCTCAATAGACCAAGAAAACCCTTCCTCTCAGGATAGCGACTTGCAAGACGTTCTTCTTCTCTTTTCTTAACATCGATAACGAGAGTAGATAAAATTTCGAGACCAGCCTTCAGCTCAGCATCAGCTATTTGCTCAGGAGTCAGCTGGGCAGGCGCCTTCTCTGGGGCTACCACAGCGGCAGCTTGGGAGGCAGCCTGTTCAGTCGTTGCTGGAACAGATTCCACCACTGGAGCAGGGTTGAGTGTATCAGGCAGTGGAGCTGCTAAAACTGCAGCATTTTCATTTATAGGGCCAACAAAATTCGGATCATTCGGATCTAGAGCGTTTTGCGCTGCTTCAGCCGCCAAAGCATCAGCTTCTTCCTGACTTGCTGGTTTTTCGTTTTCAGCCATTATGCCTCCTTTGGAGCTTCGGCTTGTTTGTTCATCACCGCGCTAACCATTTGAGTTTTGTAATAAAGCGTTTCCTGTGCAGCCAGCTGTTTTATGTCAATATTTTTCGAAGCGAGAAACGCTGCAATTTTTGCATCATCGTTTTCAGCTATGAGTACATCAAACTGCTCAGACTCTTCCTCGTCCATAGCATCCATCATTCTAGCAACGACACGAGCTTGTACCGTCATGACCATATCATCAATAATCTTCTGCTTTGTTGCATCAGGTGCTTTGTCTAGCTTCAAGAGCTCGAAAATGTCCTTGTCCACGAGATCGACAGGATCAATAAATACAAAATCGCTCATATTCCTCCATTTTTATATATAAATATTTACCTTGCGCACCGTAGCTCAAGCTTTAGCTTGTTAGGATCGAAAACCGATAGTCGATTATGCCTTATCTAAACACGCTAAAGCGTGGTCTACGGGAGTGTGCATAAGATGATATAATTATTCTATTCTTACCAGATAAATTTCGCAAATTTATTAGAAATTTATCTCAATTTTAGCCCTTTTTTTGATCTCTTTCTTCAAATCAACCAAGAAGCTTGGCTTGATATGGCGAAAGAATTCGCTTGCTTCGGCCTCGATCTTACAGTCAAAATAATTTGCTGAAACACGCTCAAGTAAGCGAACCAGCGCCTCTTCATCGTTGAAATTCAATCCACGTATTTCATTAAAATTGTCACTAAAGGCGATTTCTTTCTGGATTATCAGTTCTTTATTTGTCTCATTATCCTTATAAACTTCTACACCGTCAGGACCGATCTTGACTAAAATTTTTTTCATTTCAGAAACCCTACCCTATTAACCTTAAATAAATATTTTCTATTTTTTCAACAATCTTTTCGATATCGAAATCTGCAATTCGCTTCTCGCCGTTTCTTCTGAGCTCCGCTGCAAGTGCTGGGCGATCTAAGATTTTCTCCATTGCTTTACAAAGTGCTATCGAATCCTTGCTTTGGACAAGCAAGCCATTCTTTCCATCATCGATGATATCAGGAATTCCACCAACATTGGTCGCAACTACTGGCAGACCAAGCGCCATCGCTTCTAAGATTACAATGCCAAATGTTTCTGAAATTGAAGGTAGGACAAAAATATCCCATTTGGAAACTATCGGCGCAATGTCTTTCTGGCTACCAAGAAAGCTAACATTTCTGTGTAGTGACATCTCAGTAACCAAACTCTGCAAATTTTCTTTTTCTGGTCCGTCGCCGACGACTTCAAGTCGCGCGAGTGGATATTTCTTTGTAAACTGTGCAAAAGCCTGAACAAGATACTTCTGACCTTTC
>Ga0194058_10000773_pt1 | contig 15850 bp, 15 predicted proteins | sample SepL4417m_MetaG_FD_155490 | JGI IMG/M metagenome (GOLD analysis project Ga0194058, IMG submission 155490) | Anoxic zone freshwater microbial communities from boreal shield lake in IISD Experimental Lakes Area, Ontario, Canada - Sep2016-L442-17m | ecosystem: Environmental > Aquatic > Freshwater... | reverse complement strand
CTGCGGCCGTGGCCGGGAAGATCCACCGCCAGAACGGCAAAGCCGTGGTGGGCGAACCAGCGGCTCTGCAAACCCCAGACGCTATGGTCGTTCTGCGCACCGTGGATGAATACGACGCAGGGCAGATCCGGATCGAAGGGCTTGCCGCCGGTATAGGCGTAAGCCGTCTGACCGTTGATTTCGATCTGCATGACTATGTCTTGGCAGCCGCCGCAAGGCCGCGATTCAGGTCCTCGATCAGGTCACCGGCATCTTCGAGGCCGATCGAGAGGCGGATGGTGCCCGGGTGTATGCCGGCGGCAACCAGGGCCTCGTCGGACATGCGGAAATGGGTGGTCGACGCAGGATGAATCACCAGCGACTTGGCATCGCCGACGTTGGCCAGGTGCGAGAAAACGCGCAGGGCTTCGATGAACTTGCGGCCGGCGGCGCGACCGCCCTTGAGGGTGAAGCTGAACACCGAACCGGCACCGCGCGGCAGCAGTCTGCCGGCCAGGGCATGGTCGGGATGGTTGTCGAGTTCGGGGTAGCCGACGCCGCTCACCGCTTCGCTCCTGACCAGATGCTCAACTGCCTTGCGGGTGTTGGCGACGTGTCGCTCCATGCGCAGGGGCAGGGTCTCCACGCCTTGCAGCAGTTGGAAGGCGGTCATCGGGCTCATGCAGGCGCCGAAGTCGCGCAGGCCCTCGCGTCGTGCCCGCAGGAGGAAGGCGGCGACGGTCGATTCCTCGCTGAAATCCATGCCGTGGAAGCCTTCATAGGCCTCGGTCAGGGTGGGGAATTTGCCGGACCTGTCCCAGTCGAAGGTGCCGCCATCGACCAGCAGGCCGCCGATGGCGACGCCGTGGCCGCCGAGGAACTTGGTGGCGGAATGAAAAACAAGATCGGCGCCGTGATCGAAGGGGCGCATCAGCCAGGGCGTGGTGAAGGTGCTGTCGACCATCAGCGGCAGGCCGTGCTCATGCGCGATCGCCGCGACTTGCGGGATGTTCAGCACATCGAGCCCGGGATTGCCCAGGGTCTCGCCGAACAGCAGCCGGGTTTCGGGACGGATTGCGGCGCGCCACGCGTCGAGGTCACGCGGATCGACAAAGGTGGTGGTGATGCCGAAACGTGGCAGGGTGTAGTCGAGCAGGTTGTGCGAGCCGCCGTACAACGACCGGCTGGCGACGATGTGCGAGCCGGCCCCCATCAGGGTGGCAATGGCCAGATGCATCGCCGCCTGCCCCGAAGCCACTGCAATCGCGCCGACACCGCCTTCGAGGGCGGCGATGCGCTCTTCGAGAACGGCATTGGTCGGATTGGAGATGCGCGAATAGACGTGTCCGGCGCGCTCCATGTTGAACAGCGCAGCGGCCTGATCGGAATCCTTGAAGACGAACGAGGTGGTGAGGTAGATCGGCGTTGCCCGCGCGCCGTAGCGCTCGTCCGGCACCTGTCCGGCATGCAGGGCGAGGGTATCGAAGTTGTATGTCATGGTCGCTCGGCGGCCCTCTCAGGCATATTCGTCGGGGTCGGGATCGAGCAGGCGCTCCAGCGCCGAGATGCGATCCTTGATCAGCAGCTTGCGCTTCTTCAGGCGTCGCAGCAGCAGTTGGTCGTCCGGCGGCAGCAAGGTCATCTGGCTGATCGCTGCGTCGAGATCGCGATGCTCGGTGCGCAATTCGACCAGGCGGGCCTGCAAAACCTCGGGAGAATCCTTCGCGTCAGTGGGTTCCATGTTGCTATGGTATGGGGGCAAGCGCTTCTTGGCAACCGGCGATGCCGCGATGACACCCGCAACACCGCGACACGCTAGAATCACGCCATGGAAAAGATGGTCGGTCGCTTTGAGATTCGCCGTGAACTCGGACGCGGAGCCCAGAGCATCGTATATCTTGCCTGGGATCCGCAACTCGAGCGCGAAGTGGCGATCAAGACGCTGCATTTTGCCCGTGCCGATAGCAAACGCAACGACGCCCTGATTGCCGAGGCGCGTGCCGTCAGCCGGCTGCGCCATCCGAATCTTGTGCCTATTTTCGACGCCGGCGAAGAGCAGGGTGATCCGTATCTGGTGTTCGAGTTCGTCGATGGCCCCAACCTCGCCGAGTTAATCGCCAGGGAAGGCCGCATTTCTCCTGCCCGCACCGCCGACATGATGCGCCAGGTACTCGATGCCGTGGCGCTGGCGCACGCCGCCGGGATCGTGCATCGCGACCTCAAACCGTCGAACATCCTGATCGACCCGCAAGGCCGTCCGCGCGTGATGGATTTCGGCATTGCCAGCCGGCTCGACGCCGCCGATGCCGGGCAACCGCAGGAGGGCATTTCCGGCACCCTTCTCTACCTGGCGCCGGAGTATGTCGATTCCCGCCAGGTGGGCGAAAAGACCGACATCTATGCCATCGGGCTGGTGATGATCGAGATGCTCTCGGGCCAGCCATGGGCGCGCGGCGACACATCTGCGGCCATTCTTTACCAGGTTCTGAACCAGGCGGTGACGCTGCCGGCGGATGTCAGCATCGACAATCAGCTGAGCGCCATCATCTTGAGCGCCTGCGCCCGCGATCCGGCCTTGCGCACGCCGACGGCGGCACAGATGAAGGAGCAACTGGACGGCTATCTTGGCGCCGCGGCGACACCCATCGTCATGACGGAGGCGGTGGCGGCGGGCAAGAAGGACACGCTCGACTTCCTCATCCGGCGCATGAAACACAAGACCGATTTTCCGGCGCTGTCGGATTCGGTGTCGGCGATCAACAAGATGACCGGTTCTGACAAGGAAAGCATCAACCGGCTTTCCAATATCATTCTCAAGGACTACGGTCTGACCAACAAGATCTTGCGCCTGGTGAATTCGGTGTATTACCGGCAGGCCGGTGGCGGCAGCATCAGCACGGTTTCGCGCGCCGTGATCGTGCTTGGTTTCGACGCCCTGCGCAATATTGCCATCACCGTCCTGCTGTTCGAGCACATGCAGGACAAGGGCAGTGCGCGCGAACTCAAGGAAGCCTTCCTGCGCGCCAATCTCGCCGGCACTCTGGCGCGCGCCGCAAGCAGGCAGTTCATGGCGCGCGAGGCCGAGGAAGCCTACGTCTGTGCCCTGTTTCATAGCCTCGGCCAGCTACTGGCACAGTTCTATTTCCAGGAGGAAGTCGCCGAGATCCGCAAGGTGATGCTGCAACGAAACTGTAGCGAGGAAGTGGCCTCGGCCCAGATTTTCGGTTTGTCGTTCTCGGAGTTGGGTATCGGCATCGCGCGCTATTGGGGCTTCCCGCCCGGACTGGTTAACAGTCTGCGGCCGTTATCCGAAGGCACGGTCAGAAAACCGGCGACCCATGACGAATCGCTGCGGGTCGTCGCCGGGTTCGCCAACGAAATCTGTGACGCAATCGCCTCGGTGCCCATGGCGAAGAGAGCCGAAGCAACGCGTGCAGCACGTGAGCGCTTCGTTTCCGCCATGAGCTTCTCGGACGGTCAATTGCAAGCCGTTCTGGAAAAATCGTTTGAGGAACTCAGCGAACTGGCAAGTGTTCTGCATGTGAATCTGACACAAAGCCCCTTCGTCCGGCAAGTCAAGGGCTGGACCGGCGAGGCAGCGGGGAAAAGTGCCGTTGTCGAGGCCGGCGCAATGGATGCCACTTTGCTCAACGACCCGGTTCTGCCTGATCAGAGCGAGACCGGCGAGCTCAATGCCGACGGCGTACCGGAGGCGGCGCAGGATATTCTCGCCGCCGGCATCCAGGACATCAGCAATTCGCTGGTGGACGACTTTTCACTGAATGACGTGCTGCGCATCACGCTGGAAACCATGTATCGGGCCATGGGTTTTCAGCGCGTGTTGCTCTGCCTGAAGGACCCCAAAGGCGGCGGCATGAAGGGGCGCTTCGGTTTCGGCGCCGACACCAACGAACTGGCGCGCAAGTTCCACTTCCAGATGTCGGGCCTGCCGGATGTGTTTCAGCTGGCCGTCAGCAAAGGTGTCGACATCATCATCGCCGACATCGACGATCCCAAGATTGCCGGCAAGATTCCGGACTGGTACCGCAGCATCGTGATGGCCAGAACCTTCGTTCTGCTGCCGCTGCTGATGAAGGGCAACGCGGTGGCGCTGATCTACTGCGACCGTGACAAGGCCGGCAGCATAGTCATCCCGGAGAAGGAGCTGTCCCTGCTCAAAACCCTGCGCAATCAGGCCCTTCTGGCAATCAAGCAGTCGATGTGACGGCCGGCATTGACTGGGCTGCCGAGGTCAAGGATACTCAGCCTCGAGCGGTTCAAATGCCTGATGTTCGAGACCGTCTTGATCGACCAGACCAAAACCCAGCACGGAGAGAGAACATGAAAACCATAAAACAGATTTTGGCCGAAAAGAAAAAACCGATCGTTACCGTCGGCCCCGACGATACGGTGATGCAGGCAATGGAGTTGATGCGTGAGCGCGACATCGGCGCCGTCATGGTCGTCAGCGGCAGCAAACTGGTCGGCATCTTCACGGAACGTGATTGCCTGCACAAGGTATCGTCGCTTGACATCAATCCGAGGCAAACCCAGGTGCGGGCGGTGATGACCGAGAAGGTGCGCTTCGTCACATCGGACCTGGAGGTCTCGCAGGGCCTTGCACTGATGACGGAGCGCTTTTTCCGGCACCTGCCGGTGCTGGACGAGAATCAGAATATTCTCGGTATCGTGTCGATCGGAGATCTGGTCAAGGCCAAGATCTCCGAACAAACTTTCATCATCGAGCAGATGGAGCGTTACATCGCCTCCTGAAGCCGCGGCCGGCCGTCTCAGGCGGCCGGCACTACCCGGTTCTTGCCGGCGCGCTTGGCCAGATACATGGCGGCGTCGGCACGCTTCAGGGTGTCGTAGGGGGTCTCCTCGCCGCTCATTTCGGCGACACCGCAACTGAAGGTGATGAGCACCTTGTCATTGTTGTTGAGGAAGAAACGGCGAGTCAGTTCGCGCTGCACGCGAACCATCGCGCTGACGCCGTCTTCAAGCGGCGTATTGGGCAACAGCACGACGAATTCCTCGCCGCCGTAGCGGGCCAGCGTGTCCTGGGGACGGATGGCCTGATGCGTCACCTCGGTCAGATGAACCAGCGCCGCATCTCCTGCGGCATGGCCCAGACTGTCATTGAGCTTCTTGAAGTTGTCGATGTCGAGCAGGGCCAGGCTCAGCGATCCCCCCTGGCGACGCAGACGGCCGACTTCGCTTTCGAGTGCTTCATCCATGCCCTTGCGATTCAGCGCGCCGGTCAGGGCATCGTGGCGAACCAGATCGCTGGCATGCGCCAGTTCATTTTGCAGGCGGGTGATTTCGCGCTCGGCTTCGTCGACCCGCGTCCGCATGATGCCCAGTTCGTCGCGCGAACGCGCGGCATTGAGCTGGACGACGCGGGTTTCGCGCATCACTTCGTCCAGCACATCCGACAAGTCGGCGATGTCGTTGGCCTGGCTGATGCGTTCCGCGCATTTTTCGATCTTGTCGTGGTAGCCGCTGGTCGTTTCCGAAAAGTCGGCGAGGCGGTCAACAAACGTGGCCAGCATCTGCTTCAGCCGGTCCCTGGCCTCGTTGAGATTCTTCTTGATCGAACTCTGCTTGACGATGACATCCTTCATCCGGCGTTCGACATCGTCCAGCCGGCGCAGGTTGAGGGGCTCGTTAACCAGTTCGCGCACCACGCTGATCTGGCCCGCCAGCCACTGGTCCTCCACCACCAGTTCGCTGATGTTGTCGACGATGAGATGCACCAGATGCAGCAGACCGGATTTGAGTTCGGCCTGGTCTTCGGCGACAAAATGGGCGCGATAGCTGAGCTTCTTCAGGCGTTCGCCGAGGCCGCCGAGTTCCTCGACATTGCGCGCTGCCCGCACCGCTGCAGCAATCTCGCCGGATTCACGCGCCAGATCCGGACTCTCGCTGAGTATGATCGACAGGGTATTGTCGAGCAGTTGCGCAATCAGTTCCTGAAGATCGCCCATGCCGCCACGCGATGCCGGTTCATGGCGTGCAGCGGCGGCTCGCGACGGCGCTGTTTGCGCGGGGAGGGCCTCAGGGGTGGCGCCGGAAACCAGTCCGGCATGGTCGCCAACCGGCGTGTGCGACCAGGAGCGGACCGCCGACTGCAGACGCGAAAACAGCAATTCCGGCGACCCTGACGCGGACAGCACATGCTCCACCGTTTCCTTCTTCTTTGCCGCCGTCAGGCCGGCATGGTGGATGTCGAATTGCTGCACCAGTTCGCGGATCAGAGTCGACCAGGCCAGCGGCTCCGCGCCTTGCCTAGTCAGAAGATCATTCAGCGCCGCACCGAAGCTGTCCCAGTTGCCTGCGGCAATGGCCGTTTCGAACTGGCGGGCAAAGCGGACCTGTTCCTGACTGCTGCGCGGCAGTCCGGCGTGCAAGGCCTTGAGCGAACGCTCGGGGAATGGCTCGACAATCTGCGAGCCGGCGATTTCGTGGTAGGTCGCGCGGTAGTTGTCCGGCGTCGGCAGCGCCTTGCTCATTGCCAGGCGACGCAGGGTTTCGCGGGCGATTTCCGAAGGCTGGGTGGGCTTTTCTGCCATGCTTCCTACTCCGCCAATCCGTGCTCAAGGCCGTAACGAATCAGTTCGGCCGTACTCTTCAGCCCCATTTTCTCCAGCAGACGGGCGCGGTAGGTACTGACGGTGGCGACACCCAAATTGAGTTTTTCGGCGATCTGCGTCAAGGTGTTTCCGGTCGAGATAAGCACCAGCACCTGATATTCGCGATCGGTGATGCGCTCATGCGGCGACTTTTCGGTATTTTCCGAAATCGCCTCTGCCAACTGCTGGGCGACGGCCGGGCTCAGGTACTTCTTGCCCGAGGCGACCTGACGGATCGCAGTCACCAGTTGTTCGGGCGCACTTTGCTTGGTGAGATAGCCGGAGGCTCCGGCCTTGAGCGCACGCACGGCGTATTGCTCTTCCGGATGCATGCTGAGAATCAATACCGGCAGGCGCGGAAATTCCTTCTTCAACTGCTTCAGGGTGTCGATGCCATTGCGGTTGGGCATCGATACATCCAGCAGGAAGACATCCCATGTCTGCTGTCGCGCAAGCTGCAGGGCTTCAGCACCATCGTCGGCTTCACCGGTGACCACCAGGTCTTCGGTTTCGGAGAGTATCTGCTTGAGGCCCTGCCGCACGATGGCGTGGTCATCTGCAATAAGTACGTGGATCTTGTCGGCCATGGTCAGAACAGGTTGCGTTGCAATTCTTCTTCGCTCGGAGGTTCGACGCCGGCCTGTTCCGGAACGCGCAGGATGATGTGGGTTCCACCATGTTCCGCCGGCCCGATGGAAAAATCACCGGCAAGGCTCAATACCCGCTCGCGAATTCCGCGCAGACCGAAGGATTTCGGCTTTTGCATGTCTGCATCGGAAATTCCGCGACCATTGTCCCTGATCTCAAGCAGGATGTTACCGCGTTCGCGGCGCAAACGCATGACAACCAGCGATGCGTGCGCATGTTTCGCGATATTGGTCAGCGCCTCCTGGGCGATACGAAACAGCGCCAGCGAAGTATCCGGCTCCGGTTCGATCGCATCTTCGTCGCATTGCACCCGGCACGGGATGCCGAAGCGCTGGGTGAAATCCTCTGCCTGGCACTCAATCGCAGCGGGCAGGCCAAACTCCTTGAGAATGCCGGGGCGCAATTCGCGGGCGACACGGCTCGCCGTACTCATGGCCTGATCGAGCAGCCCCTCGATCGAGTGAGCCTTCTGGCGCAGCCGGTCGGCGCCTTCCGGCAGTTTGCTGGCGAGGTGCGCCGCCTCGATCTTGAGAAACACCAGAATGGAGCCGAGTTCATCGTGGATGTCGCGCGAGATCCGCTCGCGCTCTTCTTCCTTGACGGCTTCCAGGTGCGTGGAAAGCTCCGCAAGCTGCTGCCGGGAACCGCGCAGTTCCGCTTCGCTTTCCTTGCTTTCCGTAATGTTGGTGGCAATTCCGCGCCACTCGACGACGCCTGAATCGAAGCGATGAGGCGTCGACCGCAGATTGATCCATTTCTGCCGGGTGCGGCCGCGGGTGTGGCCTTCCCAGTTGAGCAGCGCGCCTTTGGCGGCCGACTCGCGCAGGGCATTTTCGAGGCTTTTCCGTTTTTCGGTGTCAAAGGCCTCAAACAGCCGGTTAGCCGAAGCCAGCAGATCCTGCTGTTTGAAGCCGAAAAGTTTCTGGCAACCTTCACTGACGAAAAGAAAGCGGAACTCGCCCTCGACGTCGCGACGCAGATGAAACAGCATGCCCGGCAGGTTGGACGCCAGGGCGTCAAAACGTGCCTGACTTTCGTTGAGCATTTCCAGCGCGGCACGGTGGTCGGCTCTGTGCCGGGCTTCGCGCACCTCGCGTTCGACTGCCGGAATGAGCCGTTCCAGCCGGTCCGCATCAATCACGTCGCGCGCGCCGGCCTTCATTGCCCGCTGCGTGCCGCGTTCGTCGTTGGGTCCCGCCACCAGTATCACCGGCAGGTCGAATCCGGAATCATCAATCTGGCGCACGACAGCCTGCACCGAAAGCGAGGAAACGCCGGGAATGTAAAGCACCGCGTCCCACGGTTGATCCCGCAGCGCAGTGCGCAGTCCGGCGGGTGTTCCGATGCGATGAAATTCGCAGGCCTTGTCGGCCTCGGCAACAACCGGCAGCAGCGGCGCCGCAGCCTCATCGGATGCGGCGATGACAAGCAGATGCAATGGCTGGCGGGAAGGCGAACTGGCGACCATGAGCAACGTCTGATGTGGCGAAGACGAAGTTTATAGTAGCTGACCGGCTCCGCTATAATTCAATTTGTGCCGGCATAGCTCAGATGGTAGAGCAACCGCCTTGTAAGCGGTAGGTCACCAGTTCGATTCCGGTTGCCGGCACCATAGAAACAAGTACTTAGGTCATTCTTCGGGGTGGCCTTTTTGCTTTCTTGGATTCGTGTAGGCGCTATGTAGGCATTTTTGGGCAATGCGAAGTGCTCTGGACAGTGATGATTCTCCGCCCAACTACAACGGTGCATATAATGCTTTGTCATACTGGCGATCTTCGCCTTTACGGTTTCCGCCATTCTCGCTCCGTGGGGCCAGGCCGGAATACTTTGAGGAATTTCGATCCCCAAAAGCGACTGGGAAAACGCCTCTGGAAACAAGCCGACATGTTGCCTGAACTGTATTGAACGGGACTTGCTTTCTCTGGCATGGCGCCCAGCGCTCAGGTCAGGCGGTCTCGCGGCGCCTGCTGCAATCAAGCGAAGACAACATCCAATCTCGGACATCAGTGATACAAAACATCAGCTCACCACTTGCCTTTCATTCAGCAGATCCAGTGCATGTAGATAATGCCGCCGACGCCGACTATCAGCAATAGGGACAAAAAATAGATCACTTCGTTCGCATTGCGTGGCTGACCGCTTCTGACTCGCGCCATCTGGTTTAACACACTGCCCACGGTGACCGCCATAAGAAACACTAGTAACAGCGTATCGACGATGACGATGATGCCGTTAAGGTTGCTGATCGGGCGGCAGGAATGCAACCCGAAGTTGTACATCGCCTTCGAAATGTGTTCGTTGGGCGGATTGAAGCCAAGAGTGACCAATGTCCAGGCGACCAACATCAAGATGGCAGCCAGAAACAAGGCCAGGACTATCCAGCCCTCAAGAAACTTCAGGCTTTCCCTGATATCCCTGAGATCTGCCAGATACTCACGTGCCTCGCGAGCGAGCTGACGCCTAAGATTTTCTAAAGTCACAGAACAATCTCTCGAAGATAGGGTTTCGCGTGCTTGGGGCGCTCTTGAGGCCTGGTTACGAAGCCTGCATAGCCAAGACGAAGAGCGCAATGATGTCCCTCTTTGCCGGTTCCAGAAAGGGGGCCGGTCTTCACGTACTCACTTCCTTCGTACTCGAAGCGGGCACCTTGCGGCAATTGGTGGATCTTCATAGGCTGGTTTTCTGGCGCGGGTGCCCCTATCGACCCGCCAACAAACGTTCTTCAGTGAGTCTCGACTTAACTCTCGCCTGATTCTCTGATGAGTTGCCGGCAGTGACTGTCTTACCAAAAGCATCGCGCTGTGCGGCGCTCTTCTTCGTAGCCTCGATCGACTTAATGCAGCGCCATTTCCGTCCGCTCTTGGTTTCAATCTGGCGCATTTCGCTACTGGGGTGATGGCGGCCGCAGTGGTAGCAGTAGTTGGTTTCGGTCGAGGGCATGGCGGTACTGGATGAGAGAGGTGCGCGAGGAATGGTAAGAAAAGAGCCAGATTCATCCCCGGACCCATGTGCATTCCACAGTTCGCTGGTGAGTGGTGGGCTATGCGGTGGGCTGCACGCTAAAACCCGTTTAACTCATCGATGATGCGATATGAATGGCGGGCCAGAAGGTACGTCAACACAAATCGTCTCTAAATCCTGAACTATGCGGCCTGCATATTGCAATTCCTCAAAACACTTTACTGTCAGTCGGTTAGCCAAGAGTCGCCACCATCTCAATCTTCGGCGCGATTGAGCGCACAACCTTTTGGATGCCGTGTCCTGGATTGGCCAGACGCTGGGATACGACAAGCCCGACTTTTTCCAGCAGACCTACATCCTTGGTGATTGCCGATCGGTTGCGATGCAGGCTTTGCGTTAGCTCGTTGATCGTTTTCGGCTCGTGCATAACCTCGAGCATGAGGCGACGACGTGCTTCCGACAGAACGGTGAACATCCGCTGTGGATCCTCGAACGCTAGCGTGATCTTGCCATCGAAGGTCTGGCCGCGATCAGCACGGCGAGCAGCATCTTTCGCGCGCGCGAAGAAGCCGTCGACATCATCGGTGCGAATAACTACTTTGGTCATGACTTTTTGCCTCCTACCGATTTAACGATTTCCAACCATTCCTGCTGAAACCGCTCCTGCGTTGCTTCAAAACTTTTGAACTCGACTGCCTCGACCTTACCCATGGAATGGCGATGGTGGTAACCATGTGCATTATCGAAGCCAAGAACCCGTCCGTTGTCCCCGCGATAGATGGCATGGTTGATGTACGTCAGGTTGTAGCGGGTCACAATGGTCTTTCCGCGTTCCTGATATCCCCAAACCTCATAGCTCAGCAATCCCCCGCCGGATTTTGGCTTCAGTTCGAAGCGCTCTTGTTCGAGCAGGGATTCCTTGGGCAGTTTGACCATGAGATGTGACGCATCAGATGTGCCGTACAATAGCACATCTGAGCAGGCGAGTCAGGCAGAAATTCGCTTCTCCGCAGTAGCAACCTTGACTTCCTCCTGCGGTTACGGGAGTTATGCGGATACCACGAAACCAAGAGGAATCCGACATGCAGACACCTGCCTACCCCATAACTCCACTGCGCCAAATCGCAATCATTCTGGCGCGCTGCGTCTTGCGAATCAGTAACAAGCGATCGGCTGATTTACCGCCTGCTTGATCGACACCGGTGTCATCGCAAACCCTGCTCACGAAGCCAATCTGTCTTACCGAATCGATACCCGGGAAACTCCGCTTCCAGCGTTGTTTGCCCAAGCATCAGGCGACGCGCAAGCTTTGCAGCAAAGGTCAACTCGGTTTCGCTAGCGCTTATTGCATATCCACTTGGCAGGAGCATAATCGCCGAGGCCTTTAGTCGCATGAAGTTGTTTTATTCAAGGTCGACGGTGTGTCGCAGTGATCGACAGACGACCGGTGTTGTCAGGAGCAACCTAGGAGTCAACCCTTGAGACCATTCTCAATCAAGATATTTGTCCCTTCTGGTGACCCAGAAGGCATTCGAGTTGTATCTCGGGATGACTGGCCGGGAAAGGCGATCGTTTTTTCGCGCGAGCTCCTTGGCGAAGTAAAGGGGCGCAAGGAATACCAGCAGCCAGGCGTTTACCTGTTGGCCGGCGGCAGGAAACTCTATATCGGCGAAGGCGATCCTGTTGGAGATAGATTGGGTGACCACGCCCGGAAGAAGGCGTTCTGGAAAAAGGCCGTGTTCTTTACCGCCGAAGGTGGGCGACTCAATAAGGCGCATGTCCAACATTTGGAATCGAGACTGATCGCGCTTGCGCATGAAGCTAGGCTTGCCGAGCTTGACAACGAAAACAAGCCAACCACCCCGGCTTTGAGCGAAGAGGAACGTGCAACCGCTGAGAACTTCTTGCTCGAAATTCTCTTGATACTTCCGCTTCTTGGCTTTTGGCATTTCGACGATGACCGCACGGAAGAGTCAGAGGTGGAAATTCAGGAAGAGGTGCAGCAACAAACAACAGCAAGAAGGGCCGGTAAGCGTGCGGACCTTTATTCCGAACTGCCACGCGAGATGGTGTTTTTCTTCAAGGGCGGTGGCGCGTTGAAGGCATCACTTGAACTCGTTGAAGGGGGTGTGCTGGTAAAGCAAGGAAGTACAGCGATTCTTGAGCCCAAGCAGCATTTTGAAATCCACGGTGCAAGTTATGCGGCGAAGCGCAGGGAACTTATTGAATCTGAGGTGTTGAAGCGCCAAGGCGCTTACTACGTGTTTAGCCAAGATCAGTACTTCGCGTCTGCCTCCGCAGCCGCATCCGTGATTGCGGGGCAGAACCAAAATGCTGACCACTGGGCGACAACAGATGGGCAAAACCTCGGTGATCTACTTCGCGCCATAAGGAACAAGAAAGAGGCGGTGATCTGACTAGCCGCCTGGCTGGCAGGCATTGTCGGTGGTCAGATGGCTATGGAAGTCGGCGTTAGCGACACGGCGCCCATCGACCTAGAAATGATATACAGAATGGCATACATAAAAACAAAACGCCCCGAAAGGCGCTTGGTTGATGTGTGTCTGGCGGAGAGGGCGGGATTCGAACCCGCGGTAGGCTATGAACCTACACACGCTTTCCAGGCAGGTTAATTCAGTAGCTGAATCGCCAGAACTAACAAGGCTATTCTGGAAAATGCTGGTAATATTTTAGTCATTCGGGGCAAATTCGGGGCAGTTCGAATGGCATACATAACTCGCAGAGAATATTGGCACGCTACAGTCCGCAACAAGAAAGGGGCCGAGCAAACTCGATACTTCGAGGACAAGGCAACTGCCGAGGTGTGGGCTGGTTCGTCACTCATCAAGTTGGAAAAAGCTGGAGAGATCTGGCAAGCACGGGTGAGGAAAAAGGGTTGGCCTACCGAGTCCAAGTCATTTCGTACCAAAACCGAGGCTGACGCATGGGCCAAGCAGGTCGAGGCGGGCATGGAACGTGGTGCATACCAATCTGCCTCGGATGCGGAGCGGACCACACTGCGGGATTTGATCAAGGATTTCAAGACCGAATTTGCTCCTCACCATTACCGTGTCAGGCAGGATGAAAAGGAAGCTTGGCGCTATCAGCTCGCGCGCCTCGATGAAGCGCTCGGTGAATACAGCCTGGCAGCTATCGATCAAAAGCTGGTAGCCAAGTTTCGCGATGAGCGCCTCAAGGGGACAACAGATCGGCCGAGCGTCAGCGAGAGCACTGTCAGGAAAGAAATTTACATGCTCTCGAAAGTTCTGGGTTTTGCCCAGAATGAAAAGGGCATCACCTTGCCCAGAGGCAATCCTGTCGAGAAAATCAGAAAGCCATCGGACAGCGCCGGTCGGGATCGTCGCCTCAATGCCGATGAGTGGACGGCATTCACTAACGAGTGCAAGAAATCCAGGAACCCATGGCTATGGTCAGCGGTCCAGTTAGCCGTCGAGACGGCTATGCGACAAGGTGAACTGCTAGGCCTGACTTGGAGTCAGTTTGATCGAAAACGCAAACTGATACTCCTGCTTGATCCCGAAAAAGTCAAGAACGAAGAGCCGCGTGCAGTTCCACTTTCTCCTGCCGCACTGGAACTGTTGGAGACATTGCCACGAAGCACAACCGGCAAGGTGCTGCCTGTTGAGCGGCTCACTTTGTATCACGCATTCGGCTATGCCTGTGATCGCGCGAAGATCAAAAATTTCACATTTCATGATCTTCGTCACGAGGCGCTCTCGCGCCTGGCAGAGCGGGGAGATTTCTCGGTTCTCGAGTTGGCCGCAGTGTCTGGGCACAAGACCTTGCAGATGCTGAAGCGGTACACACACCTCCAGGCAGAGCGATTAGCAGACAAACTGGCGAAGAAGAGGCCGAAGCGGGCGTAGGTGGCAGTCCTGTAGCAAGGTAAGGCAGGCGCAGGCCGCTATCACAATAATAAGTCCCTGCATTTTCGAAATGTGACGGTTTTGTGCGTTTATGACGCTCGAAAAGCCAGATCGGGTCTGTAGACTGCCGCGTATGGACATCCTTTCCCTGCTCCTCTGCGAATCGCCAGTTGATCGACAAACAGAGACAAGAATATGGCTCTGCATTGTGTTCAGCGCGATGGCTTTGGTGTTGGCCGGAGCGGGTGCCGAACTTTTTACCATGTGGCTTGGCATTGCTGTCGGTATTTGTCTTCGCGGAAGAGCCGAGGCCGGTGCTAAAGCGATGCGTGATGCATGTCGGCTGGCTTGCAGCTACACGCGCCAAGTTATAGGTCGTGTATGGCGTGCGCAATTATTCGACCAGACTGCCGCCGTCATGGTCAGGCTGATCACGTGGCGCAGAATCTTCGTAGTATTGCGTGCGCTGGCTTTCTATCAGCCACATTTCGGGATACCCCTGACGGCCTCTCCGCCCGCTCGCTGACACGCCTCGCCGAATCGGTGTAGGCAACCACCCCTCGTATTCCCTTCAGTACCTTCCTGATCACTCGTCACGAGGAGATTGGCAGGCTCCCCTTTCCCTATTTTTGTTGAGGCAAGAATGAACATCATCGACTTTCGCGGCCGCCTGGCCATTCACCCAGGCGAGGCGTTGTATCTCATCGGCTACAGCCGTACCTTGCAGGGCGCCAAGAAGACCGCCCGCAATCTGATTTACCGTAATGAATTCCCTCTCCCACTGACGCTTGTTGCCGGCCATAAGCGCGTGCTGGTTCCCGATCTGATTCACGTACTTGGGCTTGACGCCTCGACACCGCCAGATGCAGTTGCGGAACCAGCTTCGCCGAGGCGCCGTCCCGGCCGCCCACGCAAGATATCGCCAGCACAGGAATGCAATCATGAGCAATGACGATATTGTTGTTCGCAAACGCCGCTCCTGGTCAACGGTGCCGGATGATGTCCTGGAAGATGTACGACTGAATCCGCGCTCCCGCCTGCTTCTTGCCTGGATGTTGGGTCGTCCCAATGGCTGGAAGATCCAGGTTGGACACATGCTCAAGGTACTCGGCATTTCCGAGTACGAGTGGCGATCATCCCGTGCAGAGCTTCAGCGCTATGGTTACTACCTGCAAATGCGAGTCAGGCAGACCAATGGATCCTTTGCCTGGAAGAAGGAGGTTTTTGATCCCCCCGTGCCGCCATCCCCAAGAAACTCAGGGATGGCAGAAGCGATCCGTGGTTCAGTCGGGGATGAGGAACTCGCGCATGAGTTAGTGATGGATGAGTTTCTCGGGGATATACCACCACCAAGTAAACATGATGAATTACCACCACCACCTACCTCCTCCAGGAAATCACGCTCATCGTTATTGACACCGCAGCCGGTGGTGGCGGATCTCGATGATCTGGTCGAGGCCGCCTACTGGCAGGCCATGAAAGCCGACAAGCTGATCATGAATCCGTCGGCATGGCGGACTAGTGTCAGAAAACGTCTTCAAGAAAACGGCCCGAGTCCGGAAGATCAGTTGTGTCTCGATGAATGGCGTGCATCCATCAAGGCCAAGGAGCGCCGTCAGACCGAAGAGGCAGAGAAAGCCGCCAAGGTTGCACCCGTCGCAGATCCCGATGGAGCCAGAGAGCGTCTGCGCAAACTGAGCCCTCCCTTTGGCAGGTCAGGCCAGTCCCCGAAAAATCCTGGCA
>Ga0194058_10000770_pt1 | contig 15898 bp, 6 predicted proteins | sample SepL4417m_MetaG_FD_155490 | JGI IMG/M metagenome (GOLD analysis project Ga0194058, IMG submission 155490) | Anoxic zone freshwater microbial communities from boreal shield lake in IISD Experimental Lakes Area, Ontario, Canada - Sep2016-L442-17m | ecosystem: Environmental > Aquatic > Freshwater >... | reverse complement strand
CTGGACTTCCTCCGGCGGCTTATCCGGCGGGGGTTGATCCACTTTCTTTTCCTCTTTCTTCAAGTCCTCGGAGAGCAGTTCCACGGTCTTGATATGAACGTTCTTTTTGCTCTGAGGCATAAGCAAACCTCCGAAGAGCAGGATGCCGACTATTGTGGCGATCCCCAAAATCAGTCCCATAACACGCCCTAACATGAAACACCTCCCGTAACGGGATGGGCGTCAAACCTGGTCGCAAGCAACGTCATCATAGCGCTGGCGGCCTCGTCGATTTCCTGCGTGGCCGCCTCCAGGCTCTGGTTCATCAGGTTGAACGGAATCAGGCTGGTGATGGCAATGCCCAGGCCGAAGGCCGTGGCAATCAGGGCCTCGGCGATGCCGCCGGTGATGGCGCCCGGCGCGCCCAGATCGCCGCCGATCAGTGAAAATGAGGCCATCATGCCCGTCACGGTCCCGAGCAGGCCAAGCAGCGGGGCCAGCGTAATGACCGTATCCAGAATCGCGATGCCCCGGCGGTACCGGTGCAGTTCCCGTTCCTTGGCGTATTGCACCGCGCCCTCGAGGGCGGCGTTGCGATGCTCCAGCGCATAGCCAATCACCCTCACTACAAAATGTCGGCTGCGCCGGCTCATCTGGATCGCCTGCTCGATGTGTCCCTCGCCGAGGGCCTTCATTAATTTTTTTTGTTCCGCCGTTTTCCGGCGGAAGTGCTCCAGCAGAAAGAAACCGGCGCGCTCCAATACGGTGGCAATGGCAAGGAACGCGGCGCAGAGCAGCGGCCACATGATTGGCCCCCCTTTTTTGAAGACGTGAAACAGGTTACCCCGCTCCACCACATCAAGGAAGGCCCCGGCCATCCCGCCCATCGAAGAGCCGGAATCATCCTGCTCCTCGCCGGTCCACATGCGTGCCAGGCGTTTCGCCCAAGGCTGTTTGGCCAGCGTGTCCAGCCAGGTCGGGACAGCTTCAGCGGCGACGACCGCCGGCGGGGGAACCGCGCCGGTTTCCACGGCTTGGGCGGCAAGAGGAACCCACAGCGCCATGGTCAGCGTCAAAAGACCGCATCTTATTCGTGTTCTGTTGCCAGTCATGTTCATGAAAATCACCAAGTGCCGGAAATACTGAACGTGTAACGAATCCCCTCACGGTAACTCCGTTTGGGGATCTCCTTTCCGTCGGGCAGGCGGTACACCTCCCGGACCTCCTGATCCAGGAGATTTTGAGCGCCCACCGTGACACTGACCGTTTTATTGAGTTTCTGAGTCAGCCCGAAATTCACCATGGACGCCTTTTTCGTATAGACATCGGGAATGGCGGCGCTCGCCACGGCGGCGCCGGTCTTAAGCATGTCGCCACGGATATTGTAGAACCAATTCAGGGAGGTTCCCCATTTCTCAATGTCATAACCCAGATTGAAGTTGAATAGAAAAGCCGGCTGGCCTTCCATGTCGCGCGTGGCGCCTTTCGCAGCGCCCAGATCATTCATATTGAAGAAACTGAAGGCAAAGCCCTTTACAAACTGGTCAAAGGGCGACACGTATTGTTCAGCCGTGTCCCGCTCTTCGGGGTAGAGGTTGTAGGCTTTGAGCTGGTTTGCATAGTCAGCAGGCAACACCACCAATGATCTCATTTTCGTGTAGTTGGCACCCACATGCAAAGCCTCGAACGGGCCAGGGAGGAAATCCAGGTCTTTCCGGGCCTCGTATTCCATTCCTGAAACCTGACCCTCGGGATAATTGACCGCCACGACGTAGGGATCGCCAAAATAGTTGAAGGAGACCTTCTCGATCGGATCGGAAATCTTTTTGTAAAACCAACTCACTGCCCACACCTCGCCGGGTTTCCTAAACCACTCCCAGCGCACATCATCGTTCTCAATATGCGAGACCACGAGGTTTTGATTGCCAAAAAAGTTTTCATTGTCAATGGGATCCACGGACAGCACCGAGGCCGTTTCGCGGAAGGTGGGTCGCGCAATCGTCTGCGACCAGTTTACCCGCAGATTCATTTTCGGCGCCAGTTCGTAAACCAACCCCATCGACCGCAGCCAGTCCGCCTCCTGCAGATGGGTCTGGGCCTGATCCCGCGTGACTTGTTGTATGAGATAGGCGCCTGCATTATTAGTCAGGGTATAATACGGAGCGGTTCCAGGCATGACGGCTTCAAAGGAAGAGTACGGGTTGACCGAAATGTCGGTAACTTCAAGCCTGGCACCACAAAGCGCCTTGAGCCGCGAGGTCAAAGGATAATCCAGCATCCAATAGCCCGAGGGGATATCCTGAGCCCCCTCATAACTCATGTTGTTCTGGAGTTGCGGCTTGATATACCAGCGCATTTCATTTTGATAAGGACCCCCACCGATGTTGTCAGGGTTCGAGAATGAATCCGTCCATAATGCGCCTGGATCCGCCGCCGTCGTCTTAAAGGACGCGGCGTTGACATCATGGTTGTACCAGTCCACCGCATTCGAATTTGAACTGTCTGACGGGGGCTTCTGCTGGTATTGCGACACATTGACATAGGTAAAGGCTGACTGGGAGAACGTCCGTTTAGTCATATCCTTGACGAACCCGAGTTTGAAGTTTCCTTCCGACTCATGGGTCCGGAACGGAAAGGCCAGATTCATCCCCTCCTGCGTGTTATCCTCTTCAATATCGCGCCAGATCCGGGAGGCATTGAAAACCGCCTGGGCGCTGGTTGGTTGCTCCACGATATAATTCCAGGAATTTGAATCCGGGTGGGATACCAGTTCCCGGAACCGCCGCGTGTCCGGATCATACTGCCGCACCTTGTTCTGGGCCGCGAACAAGTCCACATCAAAGGCCTCGAATTTCCGCTGCCAGGTAAACTGCCGCGTATCCGTTGAACGTTCCGTGTACTGTATGCCTTGAAGCCGGTCGGATTGGCCGCTGTCCCCCAACTGGTAGGGAAACCTAACATCATTGCGGATGGAGGCCCGGTCGGTGGCTGTCTGCGTGCGAAGCCAGGTGAAGCCAAATGACTGCTCATCCCCTTTTGCCAACCCCACCGAGAGCAGCATGCTGTCCTTGATTTCCTGGATACCCGTCTGGCGGCGGTACTGGGCGCTATCGGCGGTCTCGATTCCGGGCGGATCCAACGCATACGTTCTTTCGTCCACATCCTGTACCGAGAATTTATTGCCATAGGTGAAAGCGCCAATACCACCAAGAGTCCAATCGCCGCCCACATTTTTGCGACTTCCGCTGCTCAGGGAATACCCGTAGTTGCCATCAGGCACCTGGGTGGACTTGGTTCCCATGGCCGGCGACAGGGAGCGGGTGATCTTGTCATACTCCGCAAAGACCGGATCCTGCGGATGGTCAGCATCAACCAACTGGTCGTGCCGGGAATAGTTTCCGGGCAAGCTGCCTGAAGCAATACTGCCCGCGAGCGTCGGATTGTTAACCATCGAAGCCAACTCCGCCGGCATGGCCCGCGATCCCTGATCGCGGCCCCACTGACTGCAGCCACCCCCCTCATAGGTCACAAAACCATCTTTCCCGGTATTCTGACCATTGATTTCACGGGACATCGAGAATTTTGCAAACGGTTTTTCCGGGATCGAGATGGTGCGAATGTTGACGCCACCCCCGCTATAATCACCTGGCAAATCCGGGGTAAAGGTTTTGGACACCGTCATGCTCTCGATCGTTCCTGAAGGAAAGATATCCAACTGCACGGCTCGCTTCTTCGGATCCGAACTGGGGACCCGCATGCCGTTCAGCGCCACGCCCACATACCGGTCACTCATGCCGCGGACGGTCGCATATTTGCCGTCCACCACCGAGGCCCCCACCACTAATTTCAACGCACTGGCAGCATCCCCCGCCCCAGCCCGGCTCATCATGTCCTTGCTGACGGAATCCTGGAACGACAGTGTGCTTCTGCGCAAGTTCAGGAGCCCTGACTCACTGGCCGTATCTGTCAGTTCCAAATCACGCACCATCAATTCCTCCATATCCGTGAATTCGCCTTTTAACTCAATCGCCAGATCCGCCAGCGTTCCGCCCCCCACGATCACGGATGGCTCAACACGGCGTTCATAACCCGGCTTGGAAACCGTGACGGTGTAGGTTCCCGGAGGCACTCCCTCAAACAGAAAATGCCCGTCTTCAGTCGTGGTTTGCTTCAGGTTCAATTCGACCAACTGAACGACTGCCTGAGCGGCCGGTCCGCCGAACTCAGCGTCCGACACCGAACCTCGAAGCCCCCCAAATGGCACCTGCCCCCAGGCCGGCGCCCCCAAGGCAAGTTCAAGCACCAGGATGGCCCTGACCAGCCACCCTCTATGGCTGTGCGGCATCGAATGTCCCTGCCAGGCGCTCGAGCTTCTTTTGGATATCTCCATCCATGACCTCTTTGTGTCCTGTCAGCAACACACATACATCCACGCCGGCGATAGCCCGTGGACGGCGGTTCACAAGTTCAATAGCGATGTCGAGCGCACGAAGGTAATAGGCCCGGGCCTTGGCTAAGTCGCCCGTTGCCGCATAGGTTTCAGCCAGCTTGGCATAAGCGAAAGGCTGGAAGATGACCTCCAATTTTCGCCCAATACTTTTTTCCGCCGCGTCAATCATGCCCTGGCTCTTGCCCCGGTCACCGAGTTTATTCCACAAAACCGACGCTTCACCCAACATTGATATCTGAATATCCACCGGCAATCTTACGGCACCGATGATATTGGAGGCGACTTGATCCAAACATTCGCGAGCTTGATCAGCCAACCCGTGAGTTGCCATGGCGTCGATGACCTTTAACTGCAATTCCCAGCGCCGATAGGGCTTGACACGTTCCGTCGTTGTCCAGGCACTCAGAATCATCTGGGTGGCTGTGCCCGGATTGATCTGGCCGGAAACCACCAGGTCCAGATACCCCCGCACACTTGCATCCGCCGTATCAAGCCCGTTGGTCTTCGCCAGGTTATTCAGGATGCCAGTGGCCTCATCCACCCGACCTGTTTTGGCAAGCGCGAGCGCCAGGTTGGCCGCCACGTCCCCCCCCAAACTGGAGTGGGCATTGAACTTGGCCGCACCCTGGGCCACATCGTTCCCCCTCCCCAGCAAGGCCTGGATGCGAATTATAGTTGAACGGAGATAATCACGCTGCCAATCTTTTGCCGTGAAACCACAGGTTTCGAGTTCGGGAAGCATGGCTTCAGCTTTCACCTTCTCACCGTGTGTGACCAGCCACTCTGCTATGGCAGCCAGAGCCATTCCCCTGCTCCAATCTTCAATTTGTATCGCACAGGCGCGGGCCTTTTCTGATCTCCTTCCGCCAGGTAGGCGAGGGCTATCTTCTTCTGGGCCTGGCCGCGATCGCTCAAGTCGATGGCCGCGTTGGTTATCGCACAGGCATATTTCCAACCGTAACTGAGCGGGACGTTCGTGCCCGCGTCCGCCGGTTTGGTCACCGCAGGGCCGCAACCCGTCATCATTGCGAGAATCAGCATGGTGGACGCGGCGCATCCAGTCACCCAGCCTGCTGCATTTATTTTCTGTCTTATTTTGTTCATTATCTACCTTCCTGCGACATCTGTTATTCCGCTTAATTGAAGAATGAGTAATTATGCACAGCCATGTTAGGCATCCATTAGGGGAGTGCTATTATTGCGCGAGATCCTCTCTCAAAAAAAAGGCGGCGGGAAGATTCCCGCCGCCAGTACTCCACTGAACCCCTTATCTGCAGGTTCAACTGTTTATTTCATTACTTGACGATATGCACACCCGCAACATAGAGCTGATCAAAGGTCACGATATTGTCTTTGACCAGATCCACACCGAAGTAGATGTCATATGTGCCAGTCGGCAACGACGCGGTTGAGATCGCGATCGGGGCGGTGGTGCTCAGGAGAGGCCCTTGCAGCGTACTCGTCAAACCGACCACCCAAGCGCCCGTGGCGAGGTTGAAGCGGTAGATGGCGCCCGTTGATTTCACCGCCACCAACCAGAAGTCGGCGTTGATGCCTTCATAGGTATCGGAGTTAAGCGCGATATTCACGACGCCAGCGCCACTGGTGATCGTCGGCACAATGCCGGTTTCATCACCCGTAGGAACGTTGTTCGTCACGAAACCGCCCAAACGCCACGGGGTGCTCCACGGACCCGCCCAGTTCTTCTTGCCCATGGCGCCGATGAACTGCACAGGAGTATAGAACCCGTCCGCAGGAGGCTGCACACCGTAGGTCGCAATGGCGCTCCAGAAGTTCGTATTGGCCCGTGGGTCGAGCTTCTTCACGCAGGTGTAGGGATGCGCAACAGGACGCATTGTGGTCTGGAAATTATAGACGGTGGTATCTCGCTCGTAATAGGCAATCGGGGTCATTGCCGGAGCCGGCAAGCTGGTGTTGTCGAAGACAAGGTTGCCGCCCGCGTTACCCGCCGCGACGACATCATAACCCGTGTTATTGGGGGTATACCCGAAGTGCTCATGGGTGGAGAAGCGGCTATTGTCTGTTCCAACCAGCACTTTACCGGCTGTGGTCGGATATCCGTTCGTCATACCAATGGAGTGCGGGGTCGCGAAGTTCCAGAACAAGTTGCGCTTGAACTCGAGCTTCTTGGAGCCGGCAATGGCATCAGGGTAACCAATGTAGCTGGCAAACCCGGGGATGTTCACAGCCAAACCCTGACGGTTCGTGTTGCCCAGGAAATAGCCGTCTTGCGCATAGTCCTGATACAACTTCATCGCCGAGCAGTTCGAGCCAAACGCCCAAGAGTTGGTATTGCCTTCAATCAATGTGATACCGCCGGCGAAGTCCATCGCGATACCGTTGTAGATCCGGCCACCGGCATTGTCGCGAAGGTTCGCGAAGGTGTTCGCAGGATCACCGGAACCTCCAAGGCCAACAAATGTGTAGTTGAACAACGAGCCGCAGGACTGGGGATCATCATTGAACCCTGTTCCATCGCCAGCGCCGTCCCACTCCAGCCCTTTGTCGGAACTGTCAGGCAACTGCGTACCACCGCCCGTGATGGTGCAAACACCCTGCACGACCAGTGCAAACTGGATTTTGCCCCGCCAGCCGGTGTCGGTATCGATACCGTCATCGGTGCCATTCCAGGCAACCAAGTGCTTCATGTTGGCGGTACCACCAAAGAACTCAATGACGTCATCCTTCGTGTTGTACACGTCCAGATGATCAATGGTTGTCCCTCGTCCCACGCCGCAGAAGGTGATGCCGTTGATCTCCTTCGTCGGGCCAAGCACGAATCCACCGTATCGGCTCGAGACGTAGTTCAGGATACCGCTGTTGTCCATATCATCCTGGCCACCGTAACTGCAATCGCCAGTGATATGGCTCAGCCCTTCGATAGCCGACTCAATACGACCATCTGGCGGGTAGATACCTGAGCTATCCAGGGAATCCCACGCGATGTATGACCGCCCGGCAAGGATCAGTCCGCCCCACTGACCGGTGAGTTGATTGTTCAACTTACCGTAGTCTGTGCCGACGGGGTTATTGGTGCTTCCCGGATTGGCGCCGATGCTGTCATCGTACTGATCCGTGAACACGATCGGGTTTGCCGCCGTGCCCTGGGCGTTGATCTTCGCACCACGGCAAATGAGCAGAGAACCCGGCTCGCTGGCCACAGGTCCCACGGGGAGTCCCCGGATGACCGTTCCTGGCTGAATCGTCAGGGTCGCGCCGTTCTTTACCAAGATCAGGCGATCCAATTTGTACACATTACTGCTAAACCAGGTCGTGCTCGCGGTAACGTCGTTTGAAACGACGATATCGGCAGCTCCGGCCTGCTGCGCACCGAGCGCAAGCGCCGCCGCGGACATCAGTCCCGCTAAAACTTTGTTTGTATTCGTTTTCATTGTTTCTTTGTTTCCTAACAGTTTATCGATCTCTTGTTTATTGTTCTTTACTTTGGATTAACTACCACACTGACTTTTTATTTTGCCGTTTTACCATCGTTTCACCTTGATGCCCCGCGCCTTGCCGTTGCCCGCGAACCCACCTCCCTTTCCTCTTTTTTTCTTTTCGCGGTTTGCGGTTTTTGCCCCCGCCTTCCGCTCCTCTTTTCTGATTTCTGATGGGCTCATACTCATAAACCCCCGTTTGCAGTGAATTAGGAGTTCTATTTTTTTCGATTAGTCTTCAGGGGCGGATGGAGACAGAAAATGACTGTTTCAGGAGCGGAAGATTAGGCTAAGAAGAAGAGAATCTAACATGGATGTACATGATAGACAGGATGGGAAAGACGGAGTGGGTTTAATTCGAACGGAAAGAAATACTCAGACATCCTTGAACCGGTAGCCGACGCCACGCACGGCCTCGATGCAATCCGCATACGAGCCAAGTTTCTTGCGTAAGCCAACCATCTGGACGTCCACGGCTCGCTCGGTTACGGCGATTTCCTCACCGCGCACGGCGTCGAGAATCTGCTGACGGTTCAGCACTCTGCCGGGGCGGCTGGCGAGAAAATGTAGCAGATGAAATTCCGTCACTGTGAGACTTTCGATGGGCTTACCTCTGGCAAGTACTTGAAAACGGCTTGGGCTGATCTCTAGGTCGCCCGCCCGCAGTTCACCCTTCTGATTATAGACGTGAACCTGCTGTCGGCGCAGTACCGCGCGGATCCGGGAGATTAGAATTTTGATGCCGAACGGCTTGCCCACATAGTCATCCGCCCCGAGCTCCAAACCCAAGATGATATCCGATTCCTCACCCTTGGCTGTGATCATGATGATCGGAATGTCAGCCGTTGCAGGGTCTCTTTTCAATTTCCGGCATACCTCGAGCCCGCTCATTCCCGGTAACATGAGATCAAGAAGAATGAGGTCGGGCTTCTTCTGGGCCACCACATTCAGCCCCCCCTCACCGGACATGGCTGAGACGACTCCAAAGCCTTCACGTGTCAGGTTAAAGTTCACCAGCTCGAGAATGTCTTTCTCGTCGTCGACAACCAGTATCTGTTTTTGAGCCACGGCCATAGGACATCCCACGCAATCCATTCACACGGATAAGTATTCCGAAATACCCGCCTACTTTGCCGCAGGTTCATTAGCTCCCGATTAGTGGAATGTCAGATATTCGTAAGAACACTGGCACTTGAACTGCGTTCTAACAGCACTCTGATTGTGCGCTAAAGATCATGGCTGGGGGCCGGTCGGCGCACGAGGGGCAAGGCGTAGCCGCTGAAATTGGGTGAACTTGCGAACACCACTTGAAAGGGGGGATCACGGAAAGGGGGTTTCCAAAGGGGGAAAACTGAGGAGGGAAACAGCATTGACAGTTCCAGTCCCCGCGTATGCGGGGCTTCGAGGGCGGCTACCGCCGACCGAGGTATTCAAGGGACTCAGCGCTGGAACCGACTTCGGAGGTTCGAGCGCGTGTGGGACAAGTCAAAAACGATGCACCGCCATGACCCTGAGAAAGCAACTGAATGGATCATAGGCAGTCCCGGCGGTGCTACGAGTAGCGGAGCCGACGGCGTGCTGGCTGGCCTTTTCCCGCAGCCAGCATGACGGAGGCGTAGCGGTCAGTGGGGAGTCAATAAAAGGCCCGAAGGGTCATGGCGAGTGTAAAATCGATGCAAGAGACCGAAGGTCATTATCGGCAAAGTTGCAATTTTCGGGCTGACCCGTCCGGTTCTGTGATGTGACTCCTATGCCTCAAAAAAACGAAAACGTTTTCGTTTTTTTCGGCGAACAGTCCCGGCGGCGCTCCTGTCGGAACCGAAAAGTCATCACCATCAGCCTTCGTCGCTAATCATTCGCCCAGAACATCTTCAATTAACCTGTCCCTTATCTTCCCTGGTATGGGACACTTTTCATGCTTCACGCTTCCCGAACCTCGTTCTAACGTTTTCCTGATTGAGGACTAACGGAAGCATGAAATCATGAGCACCTTGTTTATCGGAGATCAATACAATGACAGGGCTGGGCGATTTTCATTTCATGGCGACCTCGATTGCGGGCTTTATGGCTCCTGATATCGCCCTAGCCGCCATCCGGGCGGGCGAAATCGGCATTATCAATGGCGAGTCGGCGCCGTCCGAGGCCGCCCTGCGCTCCGCCCTCGCCGAACTCCGCGACGCCCCCCGCGAACGATGCGGTTTGCGCCTTGACCTGGGCAATACCACCATCACTCCCGGCCTCCTGAAAGACCTGCCTCCGCAGGTGGGCTGGATTATCCTCGCCCGCACTAAACCCGCGGAAGTGGGCGGGCATATCCTCCGCCTGCACAAACACGACGTGCGGGTCTTGGTTGAATCCGTTGAGCTTGAGACGGCCCAAGCGGCGGAAACGGCCGGGGCAGACGGCGTGATTGCCAAAGGAAACGAGGCGGGCGGCTGGGTCGGCGAGGAAACCTCCTTTATTCTCCTGCAACGGCTTCGCCAGGTCATCACGTTGCCAATCTGGATTCAGGGAGGCATCGGCGCCCATACGGTTGCTGCAGCCTATGTCGGGGGAGCGGTCGGCGTCGTGTTGGATTCCGCCCTGGCATTGCTGCAGGAATCAAAACTTCCCTCACAGGCCAAAGCCCTTATTGGACGTATGGATGGCAGTGAAACTCAGTGTTTCGCCGTGGATGGGGCCCTGTATTTCCGCTCCCTTGCACCCCGTGGTACGGCCACGCAAGGACTCCGGGCAGAGGATATCCTCCGCCAAGTCGGCTGGGAGGATGATCAGATGCACCTGTTACCGCTCGGGCAGGATGCGTGTTTCGCGCGTTCCCTGGCTGAGCGCTACGGCACCGTGGGCAAAACCCTGAGAGGCCTGCGCGCCGAATTGCAGTCTCATCTCAGCGCCGGATGCCGTCACACCCTCCTTATGAAGGATTCCCCCTGGGCGCTCGCACACCATACCGCGTATCCGATTGTCCAAGGGCCAATGACCCGCGTCAGCGACACGCCCACTTTCGCCAGAGCCGTGGCCGACGCCGGTGGCCTGCCCTTTCTGGCGCTGGGGTTGCAGCGTGAATCTGAAATCGAAGCGCTCCTCTCTGAAACCCGGCGCCGCCTCGGTGACAAACCCTGGGGCGTGGGCCTGCTGGGATTTCTGGACGCCTCCCTGCAAGAAGAACAGTTGGCGGTGGTTCACCGACATCACCCGCCCTTCGCGCTCATCGCTGGCGGTCACCCCGAACAAGCCCGGAGTCTGGATCAGGAGGGCATTTTGACCTATCTTCATGTGCCCGCCTCCGGCCTGCTCAGGCTATTCATCGAGGATGGCGCGCGCCGGTTTATTTTTGAAGGCCGCGAATGCGGCGGACATGTCGGCCCGCTCTCCAGTTTCGTGCTCTGGGAACAGACGGCTCAAGTTCTACTGGAATCGGTACCCGCCCATGAACTGCCCGACTGCCACATTCTGCTGGCAGGCGGCATTCATGATGCGACCAGCGCCGCCATGGCGGCTACCTGCATGACATCACTGGCGGAACGCGGAGTGAAAATCGGTGTTCTCATGGGAACGGCTTATCTCTCAACCCGGGAAGCGGTCTCTTCCGGGGCCATTTTGGAAACCTTCCAGCGACAGGCGCTGGCCTGTCAACATACCGTCCTTCTCGAAACCGGACCCGGCCACGTGGTGCGCTGTGCGCCCACCCCTTATGCGGACGCCTTTGCCACACGCAAGGCCCGGTTGCGCGCCGAAGGAGCTTCCACCGACCAACTGCGTACCACCTTGGAAGCCATGAATCTCGGACGGCTGCGACTGGCCGCAAAAGGGGTGATGCGTCAACAGGCCGACCCGGAAGCCCTGGTCCCGGTGAATGAAAACGAGCAAATCGCCGGGGGGCTTTACATGCTGGGACAGGCGGCCGGATTGCGGGAGAAGGTTTGCACCCTGCAGGAATTGCATCACGAGATCAGCGTGGGCGGAACCGAACTCCTGCGCGAGACCCGCCCCGCCACCACAGGCCGGGAACACGAATGCATCGCCATAGTTGGCATGAGTTGTCTGTTGCCAGGAGCCCGGAATCTCGACCAATTCTGGACCAACATCCTGAACAAGACGAATTCCATTCGCGAAGTACCCCCCACCCGCTGGGACTGGAAACTGTATTTTGACGAGCACCGCGAGACACCTGATCGCATTTACGCGCGCTGGGGCGGGTTCCTTGACCCCGTCGCATTTGATCCGGCGAGTTACGGCATGCCGCCCAGTTCGCTCGCCTCCATCGAACCCATTCAGTTGCTGGCGTTGGAACTGGCGCGCACCGCGTTGCGGGACGCCGGATACGAAAATCGTTCTTTCCCAAGGGAAAACACAGCGGTCATCATCGGCGTCAGCGGCGGTCTGGCAGAGTTGGGCCAGGACTACGTTCTGCGTTCTGCGCTGTCGGCTGGGCCTGACAGGCCCACCATGACGGGCATCCAGCGGAAACTGCCCGAGTGGACGGAAGATTCTTTTGCCGGTATTCTCCTTAATGTTATTGCCGGCCGCATCACCAACCGTTTCGACCTGGGTGGGCCCAGTTTCACTGTGGACGCGGCCTGCGCGTCTTCGCTGGCCGCCGTATATCTTGCCTGTCGTGAACTTGAAAGCGGTGCAAGCGACATGGTTCTTGTCGGCGGGGCCGATACTTTTCAGAGTCCTTTCAACTACCTCTGTTTCTGCAAAACACAGGCGCTCTCCCCACGCGGTCGTTGCCGCACCTTCGACCATACCGCTGACGGCACCTGCATCAGCGAGGGACTTTCCATGCTGGTTCTGAAACGGGTTAGTGATGCGGAACGGGATGGCGACCGCATCTACGCCGTCATCAAGGGAGTAGGCGCCTCCAGTGACGGGCGCGCCAAAGGTTTAACGGCACCCTCACCGGAAGGGCAGATCCGCGCGCTCCAGCGCGCTTATACCTCGGCAGGCGTTTCGCCCGCGACAATCGGTTTGATCGAAGCACACGGAACTGGAACCGTGGCGGGCGACCGGGCGGAGACCGAATCCCTGCGCCGGGTCTTCGAGACTGCCGGCGCCAAACCCGGTTCGGTAGCCCTCGGTTCGGTGAAATCCATGATCGGCCATACCAAGGGCGCCGCAGGCGTTACCGGCCTGCTCAAGGTAGCCATGGCACTCCACCACAAGGTCCTGCCCGCCACCCTAGGCGTGGAGAAACCGAACGACAGCCTGACCAACGGGGCGCTTTACGCCAACACCGAAACTCGCCCCTGGATCTCCGCCACTCCTGGCCAACCCCGCCGCGCAGCGGTCAGCGCTTTCGGGTTTGGTGGCGCAAACTATCACGCTATTGTTGAAGAATATGCCGGGGCGGCCGCCCCGGCCGCCTCCGAACAGTGGCCCTGTGAGCTTTTTCTGTGGCGCGCCCTCTCCGTCACAGAAATCGGGTCCCGCATCACCGCGCTGCTGGCGGACTTGAAGGCGGGTGCCCGCCCGGAGCTGAAAGACCTTTCCTTTACGTTGTGGCACATCGCCCAACACCAACTCGAGGGCGTCACACTGGCCATCGTGGCCTCCTCGCTTCAAGACCTGTCCGCCAAACTGGAAACGGTCGGCGCCAAACTGGGCGACGGGACAGCCGCCGTATGGGACACCGCCTCCGGCACCTATCTGGCCCCGCAGGCGCTGGCGCGGAACAGCGGCCTCGCCTTTCTATTCCCGGGACAAGGCTCACAATATCCCGACATGCTGCGTGAACTGGCTGTTCATTTCCACGAAATCCGCGAAGCCTTCGAGACCGCCGACCGGACCCTCGCCGGCCACTTTGGAAAGCCGCTATCGTCTTTTGTATTCCCGCCGCCGCGCTTCAATGAAGAAGAGGAACGTGCGGTGCGCCGGTCCCTCACGGCCACTCATGTGGCTCAACCTGCGCTCGGCGCCGCCGCCACGGGCCTGCTGGACTTGTTGTGCGCCCTGGGTGTGACTCCCAACCGGGTGGCAGGCCACAGTTATGGCGAGTATGCGGCACTCCACGCCGCTGGTTGCCTTACCGCCGAACAATTGTTGGCCCTGTCGGAAGCCCGCGGACGGTTCATCACGGAAGAAGCCCAAGGGGATCTGGGCGCCATGGCGGCGGTCGAGGCCGACGAGGAGAAGACCCGCGCCCTCGTGGGCGACCTCCCCGACCTCTGGATCGCCAACCTTAATTCACCGCGCCAGACCATCATCTCCGGCGCCAAATCCGCGATTGCGGCCGCGCTGAAGCGCCTCGAATCCCAGGAGGTCACAGCTCAAGCGATTCCTGTGGCCTGCGCCTTTCATTCGCCTCTCGTGGCTCCCGCCAAGGAACGGCTGCAAACGCTGCTCGGGGAGACGTCCTTCGCCGTACCCAAACTGGCCGTTTATTCCAACTCCACTGGCGGCGCCTATCCGGCTGACCCGGCCGCCATCCGGGCGCAACTGGGGGAACATCTGGTATCGCCCGTGCGGTTCGTGGCGGAAATCGAGGCGATGTATGCGGCAGGAACACGCGTCTTTGTCGAAGTCGGTCCCCGTAGCGTGCTGACCGGACTAACCGAACAGATTCTGGGAGATCGCGAGCGGATGGTCGTGCCGTTGGAGACGCGCAAACGCTCCGGTCTGGAAGCGCTGTTGCACGCCCTGGCTCAACTGGCCGCCCATGGAACACCGGTACGATTGGACCGGCTATTCGAAGGCCGGTGCCCTTGTAAATACGCATTGGAGCACTTAATCAAGGAAACCCGCGACGCCCCCTTCCCGCCCACCGCCTGGTGGGTGGAAGGTGGCCGAGCCACACCCATGCACTCACAAACCCTTCCTTCACAAGAGCAAAAACCAACTGTCCCGGTTTCAACTCAGGGAGAATCCGGCAACCTTGCGGCGATGCTGAAGGCTCATGAACAGGTCATGCAACGCCTCCTCGATACTCATCAACGCGTCATGGCAGCAGCGCTGGGTAAGCCCCCCCCCGTGGTGATGGCAAAGTATTCTGCACCCGCGCCCCAGACGCCCGTTCCCGCAGCAACGCCCATCCCGGTGGCGCCGGTCAGTCCCGCATCACCGGCAACACCCGTTGCGCAGAAATACAGCGCCGAGCACATCCGGCAGGAGGTATTGCGTATTGCGGGCGAACGTACCGGGTATCCGCCGGATATGCTGGATGTTGACGCTGATCTTGAAGCGGATCTCGGCATTGATTCCATCAAGCGCGTCGAAATCGCCGGCCGTCTGCGCAAGGCGTTCCCCCATCTCGGCGCCTCCCCCGACGCCTCAACCGCCGGAAACCTGGCAAGTCTCAGAACATTGCGGGGTCTCATCGAACGGATCGCCTCGGTTCCTGTCAACGGAAGTCCGGCGGTCCCGAAACCCGAAGGGGTTGCAACGGCTGAACCTGTCACGAAGGCCGATGCGGACGTTCCGGTGCCGCGCTTCATGATGCGAATGGAAGATGCGCCCGCACCGGCGGAGAAGGCCGGATTGCCGCAGGGCGTGCTCCTCATCACGGATGACGGGAATGGACTTGCCGACACCGTGGCAGACGCCCTCCGAGCCGAGGGTGCCCGTGCCGTGGTGGTTTCGGCAAATGGCAAGCCAGGCGGTACGGCCACCCATTATCCGGCCGATTTTTCAAGCCCGGCGAGCCTGCATGAACTGGTCGCCACCCTCCGCCGGACCGAGGGCCAAATCGCCGGCCTGATTCACCTGCGGCCACTCCGTCACCGCGCCCCCGCCGCCGAAAGGTCCCTGGACCTGTGGCGTCGGACGATCCAGGAAGACGTCAAAGCGCTCTTCTATCTGGCCCAGGCGGCCGCAGCGGATTTAAAATCTCCTCCCGCAGGCCACCATTGTGTGTTCGCGGTCATCGGAATGGCTGACGGGTTCCCCGGCCATGGTGGCCTGACGGGATTGATCAACACCCTTGCCACGGAATGGCCCGGCCTCAGGGGCCGCACCCTCGCCCTCGACAACCGCGAGTCCCTGCTCACGCTGGCGCAAGCGATCATGGATG
>Ga0194058_10000768_pt1 | contig 15899 bp, 11 predicted proteins | sample SepL4417m_MetaG_FD_155490 | JGI IMG/M metagenome (GOLD analysis project Ga0194058, IMG submission 155490) | Anoxic zone freshwater microbial communities from boreal shield lake in IISD Experimental Lakes Area, Ontario, Canada - Sep2016-L442-17m | ecosystem: Environmental > Aquatic > Freshwater... | reverse complement strand
GACAATGAGACGCTGTCGGTCGGCAACTCCGAGGGATCCGTGTTTGCCACCCGGGCCAGCAACTTCACAAACGCGCAAATCTTTTTCTGACCGACTCCCGGCGTATTGGAGAGTTCCCTGAATGATATCTGGAAGAGATCCTCCAGGGTCCGTCCCAGGAACGCAAGGGGCAACCGACGATCGGTGGGCAAGGCCCAATAGGCCAAAGGCTTCTTCAGGTGGTCGGCGTATCGCTCGGAGAGCAGCAACTTTCGCAAGCTCTCGAAGCGGCCGATCACCTGCAACTCTTCGACGGATACGGATTTGGTAAACTTCATCGTTTCCTCAGATCAGGTTTATTATATGTGGGGGGGTTAGTTAGTATTTTGATTTTTAAGCAAAAGAGCCACCCGCGTCGTGGAAATCGTTTTCCGACGCAAAGTGAGGAGTCGCTCCTCTTATAAACGAATTTTCTCACTCCGGCACCTCAATAGTCAAGTGGGTTGACCAAAATTTTTCAGTATTCCGTGGATTTCTGAAAGATTGGGGCCTTATTGCCATCGCAGCATAGCTCCAACGGATATTTTGCTTCAATAAACAGTGGGGGTATTGCGAGAAAACGAAATTCTGGTGGAGCCGCAAGCGGTTTGTCGATTTAGTCGAAAAACCTTGTTGTGGCCGGTCTCCGACCGAGCCACGCCGCCGACCGAAGGTCTCCACTTTATACCGGGAGACCTTCGGTCCGACACTTCGGCGGGGTCAGGAGACCCTCGCCGAACTCGTTCCTTTGGAACTTTCTGCGACTCAAATTGCCGCTTTTCGTGGAATCGGGTACAATCTGGGTTTTATTCCTCCTGACTCTCCGCGATTCTGCAACATGCCACGCTATAATCCGGCCGCGATCGAACCAAAATGGCAACACTACTGGGAAACGAACCGTACGTTTGCCACTCCCCGGCTACCGAAGGGGCCCAAGATGTATGTCTTGGACATGTTCCCCTATCCCAGCGGCGCAGGCCTACACGTCGGCCACCCGGAAGGCTATACGGCCACCGATATCGTTTGCCGCTACCGCCGCAACCGGGGTTACAGCGTCATGCATCCCATGGGTTGGGATGCCTTTGGGCTGCCGGCTGAGCAACACGCAAAAAAGACAGGCACCCACCCGCGGACCACGACCGAGAGTAACATCAACAACTTCCGCCGTCAGTTGAAGATGCTGGGCTTCAGTTATGACTGGGACCGCGAGTTGGCCACAACGGATGTGACCTACTTTCGCTGGACGCAATTTATCTTCCTCGTACTCTTTGACACTTGGTTTGACGTCGAGCAGCAGAAAGGCCGGCCGATCGCTGATCTGCCGATTCCCGATGAGGTCGCCGAGCAAGGTCCCGAGGCCATTGATGGCTATCGCGACGAGCATCGCATGGCCTATCAGATCGAGGCCCCGGTTAATTGGTGCCCTGCCTTAGGCACAGTGTTGGCCAATGAGGAGGTGATCGGCGGCCTAAGCGAGCGCGGCGGCCATCCCGTGGTGCGAATGCCGCTGCGGCAATGGATGCTACAGATCACCGCCTATGCAGATCGGTTGGAAACGGACCTTGATGGGCTCGACTGGTCCGAGAGCATCAAAATGCTCCAGCGGAACTGGATCGGGCGGAGCACCGGCGCGGAAGTCGATTTCTTCATCGGCACGATCGTGGACGATGAAGCCGCGACCGTGGACGACCAAGGCACGACGATCAGTAATATAGGAAAACCTTCACGGCGGGAGTATGAGGGCTGGCAGCGCGATCGCGAACTGGCCGGCTACTCGACCAAGCCGGACGAGCAGGTGCTGCGGATCTATACCACGCGGCCGGATACGCTCTTCGGTGCCACGTACATGGTCATTGCGCCGGAACATCCGTTCGTCGAGCGGTTGACCACGCCCGAGCAGGCAGAGTCTGTGCAAGCCTATTGCGAAAAAGCCGCACGGAAGAGCGACATCGATCGCACCGACTTGGCCAAAGACAAGACCGGCGTGCCTACCGGCTCGTATGCCATCAATCCCGTCACCGGACGGACGATTCCCATCTGGGTCGCCGACTATGTACTGATCAGCTACGGCACAGGGGCGATCATGGCCGTGCCGGCGCACGATGAGCGAGATCTTGAGTTTGCCAAGAAGTTTGGTCTGCCGATCACCGCGGTGGTGATGCCGGACGAGGAGTGGTTGAAAGAGCACGAGAGACCGGGCTGCTTCCGCGAGGCGTTCACCGGCGACGGCCATGCCGTCAACAGCGGTGCCTACGACGGCCTGCCGACCGCCGAATTCAAACAACGGATCGCGGCCGATCTTTTGGCCAAGGGTTTGGGCCGTGCTGCGGTGAATTACAAGCTTCGTGACTGGCTTTTCAGCCGCCAGCATTTCTGGGGCGAGCCGTTTCCGATCCTTCGCGAACTCGACGAGCACGGCCAGCCCAACGGCCGGCTCCGCGCGCTGAAGCCGGAAAACCTCCCCCTGGACCTGCCGGAGATGATGAAGTTCGACGCAGCCCACGACCGTCCCGAGCCGCCGTTGGACAAGGCCCCCGACTCTTGGCTTTACGTCACGCTCGATGGCAAGCGTTACAAGCGGGAGACGAACACCATGCCGCAATGGGCCGGCTCCTGTTGGTATTATCTCCGCTTCCTCGACCCAGAGAACGCCAAGGCCCTAGTCGATCCTGAGTTGGAAAAAGCCTGGATGCCGGTCGATCTCTACGTTGGCGGGGCGGAGCATGCTGTCCTACACTTGCTCTACGCGCGTTTCTGGCACAAGGTACTCTACGACCGCGGTTACTTGAGCATGTCCGAGCCGTTCCACAAGCTCGTCAATCAGGGCATGATCCTTGGCGATACGGAATACACCGGCTATCACACCGAGGCCGGCACTTGGGTCAGCAGTGCCGAGGCAACCGCCGACACCGATGGCAAGCCGGTTGCCAAGAAAACCCGCGAGCCGCTCACGGCCGTGAGCCTGAAGCCGGAGGAAGTGACCAAGCAGGGTGAAGGTTTCGTGCTCAAGTCCGACGCCTCGATCCGCGTCGAGAGCCGTGCCTATAAAATGTCCAAAGCCCGGGGCAACGTGATCAATCCCGATCAGGTCGTCAAGGATTTCGGGGCCGATTCGCTACGGCTGTACGAGATGTTCATGGGCCCGCTGGAGGCCGTCAAGCCCTGGAGCATGGAAGGTGTCAGCGGCGTCTGTGGTTTTCTCGATCGCGTCTGGCGACTGGTCACGGATGAACGGGCTGAAGAAACGCAGCTCAACTCGGCGTTGGTCGAGATCGAGCCGACGGTCGAGCAGAACCGCATGTTGCATAAGACCATCCAAGCGGTGACGCGGGACATCGAGCATATGTCGTTCAATACGGCGATCGCGCGGATGATGGAGTTTACAAATTACTTTTTCAAAGTTCCGCAGCGGCCAAAGGTGGTGATGGAGCGGTTCGTGCAGTTGCTCTCGCCTTTTGCCCCACACCTAGCCGAAGAGCTTTGGCAGCAGTTGGGCCACGCCCAGACGCTGGCCTACGAGCCGTGGCCGGAGTTTGACGAGGCATTGCTCAAGGAAGAGACGATTGAGATCCCCGTCCAGATCAACGGCAAGCTCCGCGGGCGGATCGTGATTGCCACAGGTGCCGATCAGGCCGCCATGGAAGCCGCCGCCCGCGCCGATGAAAAAATTGCCGAACTGCTCACCGGCAAGACGATCGCGAAGACAATCCTCGTCCCGGGGAAGATGGTGAATTTCGTGGTGAAGTAGCAGGGAGGGAGTGCGGGGCGGGCACCCAGGAGCTTCACCCTTCCTTGATTTTTGCCAATTCGGCTTCGGCCGCGCCAAGTTGCTTCTCGAGGTTCTTCACTTCTTGAGGGTCGTCCATCTGCTTGCGGGCACCCGCCAACTGCTGCCGCAGGGTGGTGATCCGCGTGTTGAGAACGTCGATCCGCTTCTTTGCTTTCTTGTCCATGACATGGTTCCGGGGGTTGATGGATGTTGTTGATCTGTCTTGCGAGATTTTACTTTTCTAAATCATTTCCGTGGCCCGTCGCAGCGATTCTTCTTGCGTTTGGATCTCTCCATCGAGCTGCGCATCGCGAACGGCTTGCAGGATCTTCTTGAACTTGGGGCCGGGATGGAAACCATGCCTGCGCAGATCGTCGCCGGTCAGCAGCGGCAGCGGGTCGAGCTTCTCGCGCGGTTGAGCGAACCATTCGCGGCAATACGCCGCTTCGTCCGGCCCATGCGACGACGAAGCCTCATGCAAGGCCACCAAGGACTCGGCCCAGGGATGTACGAGCAGGGGCTGCAACTTTGACCAGCGCAGGAAGCGTGCTCCAGCCAAAGCATCACGATGCGCGGCCAGCCAAGCCGCTTCGTCGGTCTCTTGGTTTGATAGCTTCCAGCGTATCCCCACCTCGCGGACCGTCGCTACATCAGCCTGTTCAGCCAAAAGGACCGCCAAGGCCAAGGGGAAGTTTGGATTCCGCAGTCGCCCCAATACGCCCAGCGCGTGCTCGGCCTGGGCTTGCGTTGTCGCATCGCGCGCGACGATCTCCGGCAGCACGGCCGCGGCCAAACCTAGTTCGACCAACAGGCGAACCCCCTGCACTCGGCCGGTCTCGGTCAGTACGCGGCGCATTTCCATGGCAATCCGTTCAGGACTGACGACCGTGATCTCGTGGGCCATCTCGCGGACTGCGGCGGCCGTCTCCGCATCGATTGTAAAGCCAAACATGGCGGCAAAGCGGACCGCGCGGAGCATCCGCAGCTTGTCTTCGCCGAACCGCAATCGTGGCGAACCAATCGCCCGGATCAAGCGGCGATGCAAGTCTTCCTGCCCCGCGACGAAGTCGATCACCTGACCGTCAATCGGGTCGAAAAACATGCCGTTGATGGTGAAATCGCGTCGTGCGGCATCTTCGCGGGCGGAACTGAAGGTGACGCGATCGGGATGGCGGCCGTCGCTATATTCCGCGTCGTGGCGGAAAGTGGCAACTTCAATCATCCCCGCCGGCCGCGGCCCCAGCACGGTAATCACGCCAAAAGCGGCTCCCAACGGAAGGGTTCGTTTGTGGCCAAACAGCGCACGGACTTCCGGCGGCGTGGCTTTGGTGGCCACGTCGTAATCCTTGGGCTTGCGGCCCAGCAGTTCGTCGCGGACGCAGCCGCCCGCCCAATAAGCCTCAAAGCCGACCGCGCGGAGTTGGCGAACCACATCCAGGGCAAAGTCACGTTGTTGTTCCGGATCGATCATGGGTGTAACAAGGTTCCACGGTAATTCTTTCTCGCCATGCGCCGATCATCGGTTGCCTTTTTTGTTCAAGACCTACTGGAGTCGTCAGATTTTCACTCGGCCAACTCCATTTTACCCAAAAAAGCCACGGCATGGAACTACGGCTGTGTGGAAAAGGCTTGGCCACGGATGGAAACAGGGCTGGAAACACGGATAAGAGGGGGGGCGAAAAGTAGAAAGTAGGGTGGGACAACGGCACCGTGCGCAGTATGGTCGGCGAGCCCCACCATTTTCACTACGTATACTGTCCGCAGTTGAGATTGTCCCAATCCATACCAGCCCGAAGCGCAAGCGAGGCAACGACTTAGCAACCTCGCTCGCGCTTCGGGTCAATGCGTTCCAATTCATGGATTGTCCTTACCCGCATCTTTTGGCTGGCCAACAAGCGTCTTCATGGCCATTTATGGTCATTCCCGGCGCAGCCGGTATTAGGCCCGTGCTTTAGCACGGGTTTTGGAATGACCGGATCGACCACCTCCCGCGTCCCGACCGCCGTAGGCGGTCGGGACGCGGGGGGAATGGGAGGTTTTGGTTGCTAAAGCACGGGCCTAATACTGCCTTCGGCGGAAAAGGGCCATTTATGCCCCTGAGCATCCGATCCACCGATCACTTGATTCGCTTGTCCTAATCAGGCTGCAAACGAGAACCTGCGCAAACCGTTAACCACAATCGGTTGTATTGGCAGCTTTGCTGTCAGCACAACATGTTGCATGTCGGGACAAAGGCTGACGGGTTGGCCGAAGCTCTACCCCTGATTCTGTCGCACAAGAACGTGTCTCCGTGAGTTTACCTCGTTGCTTTAAAATCCGCCGCAATTTGGTATTGCCCCACCAAGCCTCGTTTGCTACAAGTCGCTTCAGGCAGTCGTCGAAAAAGAATAAGTTGTGCAAATCATCATGTAGGATGGGCTTCCTAGCCCGTCGATTTTCAGACGGCCCAGGAAGGCCGTCCTAGCTAAGAAAGCCCCTCATGAGCGTGGTAATCGTAACCGGATCGGCAGGACTTATTGGCGCAGAGGCTGTGCGTTTTTTTAGCGGCAAGGGTTTTGAAGTCGTCGGCATTGACAACAACATGCGACAGGTTTTCTTCGGTGACGATGCCTCCACCAGGTGGAGCCGTCGCGAACTTGAGGCGACCATTCCAGCATACCGCCACCACGACATCGATATCCGCGACGTAGCAAGCATTGAATCGGTTTTCGCCGAATACGGCAAGGACATCGCTCTGGTTATCCATACGGCGGCACAACCTTCCCACGACTGGGCGGCGAAAGATCCGCACACGGACTTTTCCGTTAACGCGAACGGCACCTTGGTTCTGCTGGAAGCGACGCGCAAGCATTGCCCTGATGCGGTGTTTATTTTCACCTCCACGAACAAAGTTTACGGCGACAACCCGAATAAGCTGCCACTGGTGGAACTGGAGTCCCGATGGGAAGTAGCTCCCGACCACGCCTTTGCCAAGTACGGCATTGACGAATCGATGTCGATTGATCAGACCAAGCATTCGTTGTTCGGCGTCTCGAAGCTAGCTGCCGACGCAATGGTTCAAGAGTACGGCCGCTACTTCGGGATGAAGACCGGAACATTTCGTGGTGGTTGTCTTACGGGACCAGGCCATTCTGGAACCCTGTTGCATGGATTCCTGTCGTACCTGGTCAAGTGTGCGACATCCGGTCAGACCTATACGGTTTTCGGCTACCGTGGCAAGCAGGTTCGTGACAACATCCACTCATTCGACTTGATCAACATGTTCTGGCATTTTTATCAGGCTCCGCGCCCCGGCGAAGTTTACAACGCAGGAGGCGGACGCCACAGCAACTGTTCGATGAAGGAGGCCATCACGCTTTGTGAGCAAATGGCCGGTAAACGGATGAAGGTCGTCTATTCAGAACAGAACCGGATCGGCGACCACATCTGGTATATCAGCGACACACGAAAGTTTCAGGCCCACTACCCCGCTTGGTCCTACAGTTATGATCTCGATCGCATTTTGCGGGAAATCTTCTATTCGGCGTCCAATCGACTCCAACAGCCCACGATCGGTGTACCATGGCTTTTGAAAGCATCCTGATTACGGGCGGAGCTGGATTTGTGGGATCGAGCTTGGCGATCCGCTTCAAGAACCAGTTTCCCAGGGTTACCGTCACCGCTTTCGACAACCTACATCGCCGTGGAAGCGAGCTGAATTTACCTCGCCTTCGCGCGGCCGGCGTCCATTTTGTCCACGGAGATGTGCGCTGCGTGGAAGACCTGGAGGCATTGCCCGCTTTTGATTTGCTCATCGACTGTGCTGCTGAGCCTTCGGTCCAGGCGGGAGCCAGCGGAACTCCACGCTATGTTCTGAACAACAATCTCAACGGAACCATCCAGTGCCTGGAGGCGGCCCGCTTGCGGGGTGCTGCCTTCATGCTCCTGAGCACGAGTCGCGTTTATCCGATTTCCGCGATCAATGCTTTGCCTTTTCGTGAAGAATCCACGCGATTTTGCTGGACCGATGCCGGCAAGATTGCAGGATTTTCCGAGAAGGGGATTGCCGAATCCTTCTCGCTGGATGGCCCGCGTTCCTTCTACGGAGCCAGCAAGCTGGCCTCGGAGATATTGCTGCAAGAGTACGTCTACGCGACCGGCATGAAGGGGATCATCAATCGTTGTGGAATTCTGGCCGGCCCCTGGCAAATGGGAAAAGTTGACCAAGGCGTAATCACGCTCTGGGTTGCCCGGCATTATTTTCAGAAACCGTTGCAATACATCGGCTTTGAGGGACAAGGGAAGCAGGTGCGCGACCTATTGCACGTTGACGACCTATTCGACCTCATGGTACTGCAGATGGGATTGCCCGAGAAATGGGACGGCAGCGTTTACAACGTCGGCGGGGGATTGCGAACCTCCGTGTCATTGCTGGAATTGACTACTGCCTGCCAAACGCTAAGCGGCCATTGTGTCCCGATCACCCCCGTGTCCAAAACTAACGCCATGGATTTGCGCATCTATCTGACCGATGCCCGCAAGGTCGAGCGCGAGTTCGGCTGGCAGCCTCTTCGCGGTGTTGAGCAGATACTGCTAGACATCTACCAATGGATCGATTCCCACCATGATGCGCTGGCACCGCTTTTTGAATGAACTCTGTTCCCAAGGAGGTTCGGTTCCGTGAAACTATCGATCGTCATTCCGGCGTTCAACGAAGAGAAGAACATCGGCAAGACTCTGGAGGAATTGCAAAGGGTCGTTCGAGATGTCCACCACATTCCCTATGAAATCATCGTCGTTAACGACAACAGCCAGGATGATACTGAGGCTGTTGTGCGCAAGGCGATGACGAAGGATCCGGCTATTCACCTAGTCACCCGGAAGCCCCCAGGTGGGTTCGGCCGTGCTGTCCGGGCCGGCCTCGATCATGTGCAAGGCGATGTGGTCGTGATTTGCATGGCCGACCTTTCCGACGATCCAGAGGACGTGGTCGTCTACTATCGCAAAATTCTTGAGGGATACGACTGCGTCTACGGCTCTCGTTTTATAAAGGGAAGCAGTACCGAAAACTATCCCTTGGTCAAGCTGATTGTCAATCGTATTGTCAACCGCTGCATCCAGTTTCTGTTCCAGACACGATTCAACGATTTGACCAACGCCTTCAAGGCCTACCGTACGGCCGTCATTCGCGACTGTGGGCCGTATCGTGCGAGTCATTTCAATATCACGTTGGAAATGTCACTCAGCGCACTCATTCGTCGCTATGAAATCGTTCAGGTGCCCATACGCTGGTATGGACGCACGTGGGGTACTTCCAAGCTGAAACTACGGGAAATGGGACGCAAATATCTCTGCACGGTGCTGATGTTCTATTTTCAACGTCAACTCATATCCGACGACCTGGTTGCCGAGCGACTTGCCGCCGGAGTCGCCTATGAAAAGAGTATTTCCGACCTGGAATTACGGCTCAAGCGAATTGAAGAGGTCGTGTATCCATTTAAGCCAACTCCTCACGAAGCAGCGTCGCGCGATCTGGCGGCATGACTTGCGCACAATCGCATTGACGAGACGGCCCAGTCTGAAGCAGGCAGGAGAGCAGGAGCATTTCTTTCAGCAATGGGTCTCCGCTGACGACACGGTACTGGATCTGGGCTGCGGTTACGGCGAGTTTCTCAACCACCTGCGCTGTGCGCGGCGAATTGGGGCGACCCAGTTTCTCCCTTATACGACGCGCAGCCGACTCCCTAAGACCGGTTTGCTGATAAAAATGTATTTGCGTCTGCCCTTTGCGTGGCGAATCTTCGGCCGCCAGTTCCTTGTGCGCGCTCAGAAGAACGAGAGGGATTCTCAGCGGTGTGCCCTATCGGGGGCGTCGAGTGTCGCGCCCCGTGAGAAAGCCGCCTAATACATCGAAGCCGACTCGTGGCTGCGGATTTGTTGGGTGTGTTCGGCTCACAAGGCTTTTTGACAGGGCGACTACTATTGACATGATCGTGGTAGCCTGCGACAATCCACCCCGGCGACCCACTTAAAGCTTCGACCAACTCGTCAGCCCTTGTCTCGACATACAACATGTTGTGCTGACAGCAAAGCTACCAATACAGCCGATTGTGGTTGCAGGGATTGCCTGAGACGGGTTGGACGAATCCTTACTCGCCCCACCTACTGCCGATTAGGCGTTGTGGGCAACGGAGGCTAAGGATGGCTCATGCAAGAGAAGATCGCATGTCAGTAGCTCAACACACACGCGAAGAAAAAGTTTTTCATCTGCTTAACCAAAAAGGATTGGGGCTAGAAATTGGGCCAAGTCACAACCCGATTGCGCCGAAGAAAAAGGGGTTCAACGTGCATATTCTTGATCACGCAAGTGCGACAGATTTGCGAAACAAATATCAAGAACACGGAATCAATCTGGACAGCATTGAAGAGGTTGATTTTGTTTGGCACGGTGAACCCTATCCGATTTTGATAGGTAAAGAGAGTTGCTATGACTGGATCATTGCCAGTCATGTCATTGAACATGTGCCAGATCCGATTTCGTTCTTGCAACAATGCGAGGCATTACTCAAGCCCGAGGGAATTCTGTCTTTGGTGATACCAGATAAACGCTTTTGCTTTGACTATTTTTCTTCGGTTAGCTTTACCGGAAATGTGCTCGATGCATACACGGATAAAAGGGTAAAACCGAGTCATGGGCAGATATTTGATCACGTTGCAAATGCCGCCAAGCGAAAAGGCAATATTGCGTGGGGCGATGATGAACTAGGCTGCGCAGACGAACTTGTGCATACAATTGCTGAAGCCCAAGCACATTGGGAAAGATCAGTAGCTACTGAAGAATATATGGATGTCCACTGTTGGCGGTTCACGCCATCATCATTCCGCCTTTTGTTTTCCGATTTGCAAGGCTTGGGTTTGATAAGCCTGGAAATCAAAGCGGAGTTCAATACATGTGGGTGCGAGTTTTATGCCTCGCTAGGCAAAAAAGGAGCTACACCGGTGAAATTAGATCGCTTTGCGGCTTTGTCAGCAATGAAGGTTGAGAATACTTGATGCCGCCGCGTTTCACTAAAGTGATCATCCCATGGTTGGAATTTATTGTGGCCGCGCGACGTGTTGATTGACGTGGTACACCTCCCGGTTTTTTTTGAATCTGAACTCAGGAGACCAACGGTGATTTCAACAATCCGAGGGATATTCACGAGAGTGGCACCTTTGTCGCTGGCAACGAATCAGCCGCCCCATTTTGTTCCTAGCCGCTGGGCGACACTTCTGGCATTTAGTGCTTTTGCAACTATCCTTTTTGGAAGTAAATTATGGCTTATTGGCACCTATGGTAACGCAACACCCTATTGGGACCAGTGGGACGCGGAAGCAGCAAACTTATATAAACCTTTCCTCGAAGGCGGGCTGGGCTGGGCTGACTTATTTTCACCCCACAACGAGCATCGCATTTTCACGACGCGACTACTCGCCCTCGCACTATTGACCCTCAATGGAATCTGGAATCCTCTGCTCCAGATGGTGGTCAACGCCGTTCTGCACATCGTTACACTTGGGTTCGGCATTACATTGCTGACGCGAGTTATCGGGCGCAATCATTTGCCGACCTTGCTGCTTTTTTCACTGGTTCTCTTTAGCGTTCCCTATGCTTGGGAAAACACGCTAGCAGGCTTTCAGTCGCAGTTCTATTTTGTCTTGCTATTCAGTATTGCCTGTTTGTGGCTCACCGTAACCCAACATCCGCTTTCGGCCGGTTGGTGGGCCGGTGTGGTTTGTGCGATGTTTGCTTTCCTCTCCATGGCATCAGGCATTTGCGCCCCTGCCGCTGCTGCAATCGTAAGTCTTCTGTTTTATGCGATGGGGCTGCGTAGAACCCACAAGCAGTTGATTGCTGCTGCGATTCTTGCCGGCCTTGCCGCGATTGGCATCGCGCTGTCCCCGTCCTTGCCGCACCATGCAGCGTTGAAAGCCGCTTCGTTTCCTCAATTTCTTCATGCATTGGCGGCAATTCTCGGTTGGCCGATTTCGTCCTTTGCAGTACTCATTGTCAATCTACCGGCTTTGGTTTTTGTTGGCGTCATGCTTTGGAAACGTCCGCCAGCGAATAGTCGCAACTGGTTCTTGCTAGCGCTCGTCGTATGGACGCTTGGGCAAGCCGTCACCATTGCCTATGGTCGGGCCGTTGGCAATCGTTCCTCGCGCTATCTGGATTTGTTTGCGATTGGCATTCTGGTGAACTTTGTATGTTCGATTGCGAATGCCCAAGGCAGTGTCGGGAAACGGTATAGCTGGACAATTCCCGGTGTGGCCGTCTGGGCAAGCATAGTCTTGATTTCTTTGGGGATGTACGCCGGCAGACACATTCCGGCCGATCTGTCCGCAAAACGTGATACTGGGCTTGCGCAGGAAATCAACACAAGGGCGTATTTGGCTACTGGTGATTTCAAGCATCTGGAAGACAAGCCATATCTCCATGTGCCCTATCCCGATTCCAAGCGATTGGCTTCCATCCTTGCGTCACCCGACATTCGAGCAATTTTGCCTGCCAATATTCGTGTTGCCGATTCAAGCACAACGGATGGGATGGCGGTCAGTGCTATTATCAAGACGGGTAGGCTGGATAAAGTGATAAACCATCTCCTTGTAAGCTACCATGTGTTCATTATGTTGGGGTTTGCAGCCGTCGTAGCGTTGCTGACGCAATTCGGCCTGACAAGGCGATTAACTGAGTCCGTACAAAAATCTCGTGGCGTAACTATTCATGCCCCGGTGAGTAACGAAGCAGCAGCATGACCGTAGCCCTCTACTGTAGTTTGAATCTGGCGCACCCCGCGAAGACTGCTCATTGCGGATTCAGCGTAATAGGAAGACAAGATCAGAAAAGCACTCCATGGACAAGAATCCTGCGATGAAACGGCCGTGGTTGGGTCGAAGGCTGGAACAGCGAATCCGTCGTTGGCGTAAACGGCTCCAGTTGCGTTTCTACGAGAGTCGGATCGCGAGCGGCGTGCGGAATTGCTGGAGGTGGTTGTTTGGCAAGAACAAGACCGGCGACACACCTTGTTCGCGAAACGGTTATGTGCAGTGGATCGTTGAAAACGAACCGAGCATTGAGGATCTTGGCCGACAACGCAAATTGCGATTCGCACATTCACCTCGAATCAGCCTCGTGGTTCCGCTCTACAATCCGCCCGTTGCCTATTTAAGGGCCATGCTCGATTCCGTGCTTGCGCAGACCTACGAGAATTGGGAGATCTGCTTAGCCGACGGGGCAAGCCCCGCAGCGGAGATAGCGCGGATTCTGGAAGAATATGCTCGCCGGGATGCGAGAATTCGTCTGGCACTCCTGCCGGAGAACCGCGGAATCGCCGGCAATTCGATCGCGGCTTTGGAACTGGTTTCCGGCGACTACATCGCCTTCTTGGATCACGATGACACGTTGGCGCCTTTTGCCTTGTTTGAAGTCGTGAGGGCTTTGAATGACGAGCCTGAACTGGACTTTATTTACTCGGACGAGGACCACCTCAATGAAAATGGAAACCGAGAGCACCCTCATTTCAAACCGGACTGGTCCCCCGATACGCTCCGTAGCCACAACTACATCTGCCATCTGGTCGTGATTCGCCGCGACCTGCTGGAAAGAGTTGGCGGATTACGAGAGGGGTTTGATGGTTCGCAGGACCACGACCTAGTTTTGCGCGCTACGGAACGAGCATCGCATATTTATCATATTCCCAAGATTCTTTACCATTGGCGGCAACATCGCGCTTCCATGAGTAAAGGAGCGGGTAAGAACGAGGCGCACCAGGCAGGCAAAAAGGCCGTTCGCGAGCACCTCGCCCGGCAGGCAATCGCGGGATCAGTTACCGATGGCGTGTCTCCTCATACGTATGATGTCCGGCGGTCCCTACTCCGCAGACCGATGGTATCCATCATTATCCCAACCCAAGACCATGTCGACATGCTGGACCGTTGCCTTGAATCGATTGCGGGGTCAACCTACACAAACTATGAAATTCTCCTTGTCGAGAACCAAAGCCGCCGTCCCGAAACTTTTGCTTACTACCGGACTCTGGAACGACGGCCTGAGATTCGCCTGATTCCCTGGGATGATCGCTTCAACTACTCCAAGTTGAATAACTTCGCTGCGACCCAGGCCCGCGGTGAGGTACTCCTGCTTCTGAACAACGATACGCAAGCGAGGAACCCGGATTGGCTGGAACGCATGCTGGAGCACGCCATGCAACCCGAGGTGGGAGCGGTCGGAGCCAAGCTATTCTATCCCGATGGCGACATCCAGCATGGGGGGGTCATTTTAGGAATCGGCGGCGTTGCGGGTCATGCGCACAAGTATTTTTCCGGGTCGTCGACCGGATACTTCCACCGACTGGTGGTGACTCAGAATATGTCGGCTGTTACGGGTGCCTGTTTGATGCTCCGCAAGGAGGTCTTCGAGGGGGTAGGAGGCTTTGATGAGCGGTTCGCCATCGCCTTCAACGACATCGATTTGTGTATGCGCATCCGTCGCAAGGGGTACTGGATTGTGTGGACTCCTTTCGCTGCGTTGACGCACTACGAGTCAAAGACGCGCGGAGCGGATGATACCATTGAGAAGCAATGCAGGTTCAATGAGGAAGTGCGAATATTCGTTGACACTTGGCATGACGCACTTCATGAGGGCGACCCTTTTTATAGCCCTCATCTAACATTGTCAACTGAAAATTTCGCCTTGCGTTTGCAATCGCCAAACGAATTCACAACATCCTGACGTGTCAGAACCAAGTGCTACCTCAACCCACTAAACACGGGATGCTGGTCGATATAGAATTGTCCATAAAATCCAGGACTCGGATGGCGGCCTTCCGCGCCGCCAGGACACCGAGGCTCGCAGCGCGGTCAATTCAGCCCGCACCGCTTCCGAATAGATCGTTCCAGCTTTTTTAGAAGGCCAATCTTCCCTCGGCTTGCCTCAGGTCGGCGCCATTTGTGAAAGGCGCGATTAAACCAAGAACGCTTCTGCCATCGCTCTACAGATTCTACTGTTTGATTCAGGTCGGCTATCTGTTGGCAGGCTTCCGTAAGTTGGGTGTGCGCGACGGCCAATGCAGCGGCAGCTTGCTGAATCTCAGTTCGCAAACTGGCCACTTCGTCCTCGGTGAGTTGCTGCCGCTGATTGCGCTCGGCGACGGCTTTCTGCAGTTCGCCATAGCGCGAACTGAAGAACCCGGCGCACTTAAAGAACTCGACCACCACGTTTGCCAGCCCCTCATCGGCCGCCCATGCCTCGACGAGCTTCTGGCATCGCGTTTGGGCCTTGCCGACGGACACGATCGCCAATCCACTATCATGAGCGAGATTCACGCAGGCATAACGATTGGAAAGCTCATCCAGGAAACGGAACACGCCAAAGTTACCGCTCCGCACACATGTGTCATGCATGATGACGATGCCGGCATCGGACATCTTCGGCAACCAACTCTCAAAATCGTTCTTGACGGCGTCGTACGTGTGATAGCCATCGATGTGCAGTAAGTCGATTGAACCGTCGGAAAAACTCCCGACCGCTTCGCCGAACCGGGCGCGAACGAAGGACGCGAAGCCAGCGTAAGACGAATCGAGGCGGCGTTTGAATTGTTCAAATACTTCTTCAGGGTAGTGCGACGAATGCTCATCACCTCGCCAGCTATCGATGGCGATGCACTCCGTATGGCCGGGCAGTTCGAGAACCGTACGGCAGGCGGCAAAGAAGCTCGTGCCGTAATGGCTCCCTAGTTCCACAAAACGCCTGGGGCGCATGTAGCGGACCAGGCAGTGCATGAAGGGGACGTGGGTCGTCCATGCAGAGACGGGCAGATACTCATCTTCCGCGGGCAGCACCGCCGCCTCCGAGAGGAAGTGTTCCGTCTCCCGTAACCGATCGAAACGGGATTCGGCCTGGACGTCGCTTTTCTCGTGCAAGGCAGCCAGCCGCAAATGATCGGCATTGGGAGCAAAGGGCGATTCGCCCTCAGCGCGATCAGCAGTCGTAGTATGTCGAGTAGACATAATATGGTTTTCTCATTTAGGTATGCTTTGTATTCTCTGTTTCTCCGCTCTTTCGATATGCGGAGTGCCACAATATTCAACCATG
>Ga0194058_10000761_pt1 | contig 15953 bp, 16 predicted proteins | sample SepL4417m_MetaG_FD_155490 | JGI IMG/M metagenome (GOLD analysis project Ga0194058, IMG submission 155490) | Anoxic zone freshwater microbial communities from boreal shield lake in IISD Experimental Lakes Area, Ontario, Canada - Sep2016-L442-17m | ecosystem: Environmental > Aquatic > Freshwater... | reverse complement strand
GCCCTAAGCCCTGAGCCCTGAGCCCTAAGCCCTAAGCCCTGAGCCCTAAGCCCTAAGCCCTAAGCCCTAAGCCCTAAGCCCTAAGCCCTTCTGCCCTGGCTCCCCGCTACACTTCAGTTACAAGAAACTGACTATTATATAGAGATGCGTAGAAACCTTTTTTCGAAAGCAACTCTTCATGTGTCCCCTGCTCCACGACGTTGCCCTCATTCATCACAAGGATCAGATCAGCATCTCTGATTGTGGATAGCCTGTGTGCAATCACGAAGCTCGTTTTGCCCTTCATCAGATTGTCCATAGCCTTCTGTATCAGAAGCTCGGTACGCGTATCCACAGAACTGGTGGCCTCGTCCAGAATAAGCATCGGCGTGTGCGCAAGCATTGCTCGAGAGATAGTAATCAGCTGTTTCTCTCCCTGCGAGATATTATCTGCCTCTTCGTTTAGCACCATATCGTAGCCGTCTGGCAGAGAGTGGACAAAGTAGTCCACATGTGCAGCCTTGGCCACCGCCTCTATTTCAGCTTTGGTTGCATCTGCTTTTCCATAAGTGATGTTGTCCTTTAGTGTGCCGTTAAAGAGCCACGTATCCTGAAGCACCATCCCGAACATCTTGCGCAAATCAGCTCTTTTCATCTCACGAATATCTACACCATCGACTTCGATAGAGCCAGAATCGACATCGTAGAAACGCATCAGTAAATTTACTAAGGTTGTCTTGCCTGCACCAGTTGGCCCGACGATCGCGACGCGATGACCCGGTTCGATGCAGACATTTAGATTCTTGATAATGATTTTTTCTGGATCATAGCCAAAGACCACATTCTTAAACTCAATTTTTCCCTTAACATCACCTACTTTTACAGGTGAAGCCGTCTCCTTAGCCTGCTCTTCTTCGTCAAGGAATTCAAAAACTCTTTCTGCGGCAGCAGCAGTCGACTGCAAAACGTTTGCGATGCTTGCTGTCTGTGCGATCGGCTGATTAAACTGCTGAACATACTGGATGAAGGCCTGAACATCGCCGATCTGAATTTTGCCATTTATCACCAGCCAGCCGCCAAGAACTGATACGCCGACAAAACCGAGATTTCCGATGAAATTTAGGATCGGGAATAGAAGCCCGGAGAGAAATTGAGATTTCCACGCACTCGTATATAGACTCTTGTTAATCTTCTTAAACTTGTCGACAGATTGCTTCTCACCGTTAAAAACTCGCATAACAGTATGACCGCCAAACATTTCCTCAACATGGCCATTTAAGTGACCAAGTGAATCCTGCTGCTCTTTGAAATATTTTTGTGATTTCTTCATAATCGCACCGAGAAAAACAAAGCTAAGGGGCAGTAACAGAAGCGATACCAGGGTCAGTGACCAGCTAATAGTAAGCATCATCACGAGAATTCCCAAGATCATAGTGACCGAAGTAACAATTTGCGATAAGCTCTGATTTAGTGATTGGCTCACGGTATCGACATCATTTGTGACTCGGCTAAGTACTTCACCGTAAGTTTTTTTATCAAAATATTTCAGCGGTAATCTGTTAATTTTTTCAGAGATATCCTTACGGAATTTGTACGTAATCTTTTGCGAAACTGCAGACATGATCCAGCCCTGAAGATAGCTAAAGAGAATTCCTAGCATGTACAAGACAATGAGGAGTGTGGCTATATCGCCAAGTATTCCAAAATCTATAGTTGGACGCTTACTTAAATCTAGCTTCTCTATAGCGCCAACCTTATCCGCAGGTATTTTTTGTAGTGCTTCGGCAGGCATAAACTTCATCAGATCTTTGCCCGTCATGCCCGGGGTTATAGTAACGCCTTTTGGCAAGCCTGCGATTACACCATCATACATTTTCATATCTACGTAGTCATTTACAATCTGGTTTGTCATTCTGCCGAGAATTTTCGGACTAAGAATTGCAAAGACCGTACTTGCAACAGCAAATACCAAGACCAAGACTATTTGAATCCAGAAAGGCTTCATATAGCTGCCGAGAGTCTTCATTGTTTTCTTGAAGTCCTTTGGCTTCTCTGGTGCGCCACCCATCATCCCGCCCATCGGTCCGCCACCCATCGGCCCCTTTGGAGCTGTCTTCTTCAGCACGATACTATCACTTTGTTCATACTTGCTCATACAGCCTCCTTTCTGGTTAGGTTTTTCACGCTTCTATCTTTGTCATGAAGCGAGAGGCCAATATTTTTTAGTTCTTCATCAGATAGCTGAGAACTTGCTATTTCACGATAGACTTCACAGCTCTTGATCAGCTCTTCATGACGTCCTTGGCCACAAATCTTGCCAGCTTCAAAAACTATGATGTTGTCAGCGTTCATGATCGTGCTAATTCTCTGCCCGATAATAAGCACTGTTTTATCTTTTGTCTCCGACTCGAGAGCCTTGCGCAAGGCAGAATCAGTCTTCAGATCAAGCGCAGAGAAAGAATCGTCGAAGATGTAGATTTCAGGTTTCTTGACTAGAGCGCGAGCGATAGAGAGACGCTGTTTCTGCCCACCAGAAATATTTGCGCCAGCCTGAGCGATGGATGTTTCAATATTCTTTTCAGATTCACTCACAAAGTCTTCTGCCTGTGAGGTTTTGATCGCTTTTGTGATCTCCGAGTCAGTTGCTTCTTGCCTACCATAGATAATATTGCTCTTGATAGTCCCGGAAAATAACACACTTTTCTGTGGCACATAGCCGATTTTTCGATAAAGATCTTCTAGTTTCAAATCCCTGACATCGACGCCGTCGATACAAACGCTGCCAGAAGTCACATCATAAAACCTTGGAATAAGATTTATAATAGTAGACTTTCCGCTACCAGTGCTTCCGATAAAGGCGGTTGTTTCTCCGGGCTTAGCAGAGAATGTGATATTACAAAGAACTGGCGACTCAGCACCAGGGTATGAAAATGTCACATCCTTAAACTCTACAAGGCCAGTACCCTTTTCGGTAGCTTTTACTGGTTTCTCTGGATCCTTGATGCTTGGCAATGTGTCGATAACTTCAGCAATTCTCTTGCCAGAGACAGAAGCTCTTGGCACCATGATGAAGATGATAGAAATCATCAAGAAAGACATGATCACTTGCATCGCATACTGCATGAAGGCAAGCATATCGCCAATTTGTAGCGTTCCACCACCTATTAGCTTCGCACCATACCAGATTATGCCGATAGTTGTAAAATTGAATATCAGGGTCATCAGCGGCTGCATGATCACCATCAGCCTATTTACAAACAGATTGGTATCAGTGAGATCCTGATTTACTTTATCGAATTTATCTTCCTCAATTTTTTCATTATTAAACGCACGAACTACACGAAGACCTGTAAGATTTTGTCTTGTTACAAGATTTAGCTTATCGACAAGTTTTTGCAAAAGCTCGAACTTCGGCAGTGCAATAGAGAATACAACACCAATAATACCGAACATAATTACAACAGCGAGCGCAATAATCCAGCTCATCGAAGGAGCCATATGATATGCTTTGAAGATTGCTCCGACAGCCATGATAGGCGCAGACAAGACCATGCGCAAAAGCATGATTACCACCATCTGAATCTGCTGAATATCGTTGGTCGTTCTGGTGATCAATGAGGCTGTGGAGAATTTGTTAAACTCCACAAGAGAGAAGCTCTCGATCCGAGCAAAAACGCTTTCGCGAAGATCACGAGAAAAGCCTGTCGCGATTTTGGAGGCGAGATAGCCAGCGCCTACCGTACAAGCAGCACCAGCAAGAGAGATGACGAGCATCCTGATGCCGTCTTTCCAGACAAGACCGATGTCCTTGCCCGAGATTCCATTGTTTATAATTTTTGCCATATAGTCTGGCAGCTCAAGAGTCGCCATGACCTGTGCGTATGTCAAAATTAGCAATATAACGATCTGCCAAGTGTAAGGTTTTAGAAATTTAAAAAGTTTTAGCATATTTTTAAAGATTATTAGTGATATTTCACGATTGTCATTGTGAGCCTGCCTGCCGGCGGCAGGAAGTGAACTTGTGACGCGGTGATCATTATTATGATAGATTGCTTCGCAGGGACACTCGCAATGACAGCTCTGCGAAAATAAACGACGGTAATCAATATTGTTTAGACAGATTCTTCGTCACTTGCAGTCTCGGCAAAATACTGCAGCTTCTCGAAATTTTCATTCATTTTCTTGGCATATTTTCTAATAACGTCCGGTTTCATGATGAGCAAGCCCTGATTTCCGGGTCCAGAAATAACCAAGAGTTTCTCCCCTACCTTTAGGTCTAGGGCGTTTCGAGCCTCTACAGGGATGACGATCTGACCCTTCTCCCCGATGGTCGCTGTACCAAATAATTTGTGATCAAACATAAAATTCCTTAATTTAATTAGTTATACTAATCATACTTGTTATACTTATGAAAATCAATAGTTTTAGTCTAAACAGAATATTATTTAATACTATAACCCCCACCCAACCTCCCCCTGAAAGTGGGAGGAGCAAAAAGAATACACACTTCAAAAGGCTACGGAGGACTGGTCTGTTCACTCTCTTCGAGACTGAGAGATGAGGCCGCTCACCTCAGAGTCGATGGCAGGGTGACAGATAAAGAAGCTGGGGCAGCATTTGAAAAAGATGTGACGATAAACAAAGAAGCCGAGATAACAGATAAAGAGACCCAAATGCCAAGCTTATGTTGTCAAATCAGACTCTCTGACACTCGGGCTCTCTGTTACTCAGCCACTAAATGCTACTCCGTCTGATCAAGAGTTCGCGAACCTTCTTTTTTCTTCATGCCACTGAGAGGGATTTTCACAAAGAAAGTAGTACCGACATTTTCCTTGGATTCGAAGCGAATACTGCCGCCGACATTGTCAATAACAGTTTTTACAATATATAAGCCAAGCCCGGTTCCTTCTACATTCGAGACACGAACATTATCGGCACGGAAAAGTTTTTCGAACATTCTCTTTTGTTGATGTCGAGGGATCCCGAAGCCAGTATCTGCAACCTTTATCAGGATGTCCTTGTCATCTTCTGAAACTGAGATAGCCACTTTGCCCTTTTCGGTATATTTTACCGCATTTGATAGCAAATTCTGAATTATAATTCGAGTAAGTTTCGGATCAACGCTAATCTTTGGGATCTTTGCGTCATAATTTTCCTCAATCTTTAGCTTCTTCTCTGCAAGCAAAGCAACAAGCTCCTTGACCGACTCTTTGGCGATAGTCACAACATCAGTCGGAACTGGCTCGACAACGAAGGTGCCGAGCTCAAGTCTCGAAACATTTAGAAGTGAGTTTACAAGCTCTACCATTCGCTTGTTACCCTTCGTGATCTCAAGCAAATACTGCTGCTGTTTTTCATTTAGCTTACCAGCATCGCCATCTGCTAGCATCTCTGAATACCAGCCAATCGCTGATAGCGGAGTACGTAGCTGATGCGAAGCGAGCGAGACAAACTCCGTTTTCGCTTTGTCTATCTCTCTCTCACGAGTCACATCGCGGAATACCACGACACAACCGATGATTTCTCCTACATCATTTTTCAACGGAGCCGAGCTATCAGAAACAGGAATTCGCTTCTTATCCTTACAGATAATCACATTGTGATTGGACATTTCTTGGACCTTACCAGTAGAAATTGCATCATTTACAAATTTATCATTGACCACATCAATTTTTGAGTTTGCATCATCAGGCACGAAGCGTAGTACATTTGAATATTTTTGACCAACGAGCTCAGCTTCGCTGTATCCCGAGAGTTCGATAGTAACCTGGTTCACTAAAAGGATCTTTAGCTCACGATCTATGACAAATACAGCGTCCCCGATACTTTTTAGAATCGTTTCCGACCGTTCCTTCTCCCTCTTAGTCAGCTCCTTCTCCGCCTCTACATCCTCTAGGATATTTACAATCGCTTTTTGCTCATCACGCAGGTAAGATTCGTTTTCGACGATCACTTCTGTTTGCTCTGCAACCTGCCTATCCACAGATGCACGGGAAGTGATAATGGACTTCATCATCCGACTAAAAGATTTCGAGAGATCACCTATTTCGTCCTTAGTATGAATGACTACCTCTCGATTTAGGTCTCCACCAGCAATGATTTCGGCATTTGCTTGAAGAGTTTCTATAGGACGAGCGATTGAATTAGCTAATCGAAATGAGACAAAAAGCATGATGATTATCAAGAGTACCGCGATAGAACCTAGCTGAATAGCATGGCTATAAACAGGCTGATATATCTCTGCCTTATCGACTTTTACCACAAGGCCCCAACCGACAGAATCAATATATCTTGTCACTGCATATATAGAGTGATTACGATAATCAATATTCTTTTTCGTTAACCCGTTAATCTTCCCTAAGGCAAGATTAACGGCGACGGTGGTCTTGTCCTTGGATATTACAAGCTCTGTGTTCTGAACGGCAAATCGTGGCGGCTTGATATACTCTGCATCGCCAGCAGAATTCTTCACTGCGATGATCGTCTCACCAGTACTACCAAGACCCGAGTAATCGTTCATAATTTCCTGTAGCGGCTCCGAAGAGCTAATGATCAGAATGACACCTTCGAAAACCCCTCCCCGAGAAACTGGTGAAGTCAGTGCCAAATCTTTAGCAGGGGCATCCGAATCATACACAAAAAATTGTCGATCTAGCTTACCACTTTCTATCTCGCCACCTTTTAGCCGGCTGAGCGGATCAGCGTCGTCAGTACCTGTGATGACCTCGCCTTTTTGGTCTAGCACATAAACTGATTTATAGTCTGATACTGCGTTCTTCACATCAGCTAGGCGAACCTTCAGTGAAGAAATATACTTCTCATCATGAGTCAGATTGTAGTTTATGACATCGTCGGTAAGGCTAGTACGGCTAGAGACAAGACCAGCTTGCAACTTATGGTTTTCTATCTCCGAATTTATCCTGCTTTCCTGAATCGAAGCGATTGCCTCGAGCTTGGACTCTGCACTTTTGGTAATATTGGAATCAACATTGTAGAAAGAGTCTGCCATTATTATGATCATGACAAAAAAGGTGATCGCCAGCGAAAATATTAATATCTTATTTCGTAATTTCATTTATTATCCAGTTAGATGCTTTGCTCTTATTCCCAATACATGTAAACGCCAGACTCTTCTGCCTCGATGCGAATATTTAATGTCTCAACAATACTGCCAAAGTCGCTTTCAAATTCAGTAATACCGGTTTCAATCTGCGCCTCTTCGTTATATTTAGCTAGAAAAGCTTTTACCGCTTCGCCGATAATAGCCATTTCGCTAATAAATTTTTTTGTATTTTCAGTATCATCACCTTTTGCTTCCATTTTCTTTAGGAGCTCGACATAGAAGTAATCATTTTCTAGCTTCAAATGCTCACTTAGATCAGAAGCAAAAGTTTTTAGCGCTGCGCTAATCACAATGACTGAGCTATGCGACTTGGCAAGTTCCTTTGCGACAACGCCAAGATCTGATTGGAGTAGTCTGTGCTGTCCGACCAGCCGTAATACTATATTTTTTGATTTGTCTTCCATAGATTGCCTAAATTAATAATTATTTCTTCTCAAGCTCTGCTATACGTTTTTTCAGCTCAACCATCTTCAGCTCTCGCCCAGTCATAAACTTGTTTAGCTTTTCAAGCTCTTGGCTATTGTTCTGATACTCGCCTAAAGCTTTTTGTAATTCTTTTGATTCTTTATCCGACTTTTCGATCAATTCATTAAGCGAAGATTGGCCTTTTTCGACAATATTTTGCCTAAAATAGCTCGTAGCAGAAAGAATCGCTAGTATAACGATTTGATTTATGATTACAGCGGTTGAATATGGCGATTTTGGAAATCCGTAGAAGATGCTGCCGATGGCAGTCAGAATTATTAATAAGAAAACAAGGAGCGTCCACCGAAGACCATTCTTTTTACCCTGAAATGTGAAGACGAGCCCTGGGAACAAGAAAATCCAATACACACCTGTCTCTGCGACCCCGCCAGTCGAGAAATTATATAGAGTGATGTAGCTCAGGACAAATGTCGAGATGTTGATTGGCCATTTTAGATCTTTGTTCTTTTGTATTAGAAACAATGAAACAAGCAAAAGCACAGCCATGATGGCCTGCATAATAGCAGACGGAAAATCTTTTATCACAAAATTATATATGCTATATACACCAAATAAGACAAGTGCCATTTTGATTGTTGCACGAAGAAAACTAGCTCTGTCTGCTGCGATAGAGTCTTGGACAGATTTCACGCTCATGCTGCGATCGTCTATATTCATGTTTCGCTCTTTATTAGATTAATAATTTTTGTCACGATCTTCATGTGACGCTCCTCGTCATCATGAATGCCCTGAATGACTTCTCTTTCATGAGCAGATAAATTGTCCATGAGCTGCTTTTCGTAGAGATCATGAGCTGCTTTTTCTACAAGATAGAGCTCCTCAAAGGAATGTAACAATTTTTGAGTTTGTAGATTCATGATAAATCCTCCAATGCTTTTTCATGCCGTCGAGAGTCCAAAAGCAAAACCTCTAGGTAGCCGACGATGATATTTTTCTTATTCCGCGACAAGGTAGAGTCCATCACCATTAGCATATAATCATGGTCGAGGGACTCAACGATTTTTTCTTCAAGCTCTACCCCCTCCTGAAAACGAACATCACTGGCCTTAGAGACTTGGGTGTGCTTAGTTTTTAGCTCGACAATTTCTCTTTTTAGCTCCACCATCTTCAGCTCTCTGCCGATCATAAGCTTATTAATTTTTTCTAATTCGCCTATTTTTTCAGCCATTTCATTTTCTTGAATTTTAGCCTGAGAAATATCTAGCGTAATAGTTGCTGCTCCTATAATATTTCCTGCAACATCCTTGACTGCCTTTACGGATAGAATCACATCAATAACGCTGCCATCTTTTTTTACACGCTTGGTTTTAAGGTTCTGAATGATTTCGTTTTTTCTTATCCTATCCAAGATTTCAGATACTTCATTTTTCCGGTCAACTGGCAGAAGCAAACTTATATTTTTGCCGACTATTTCATCTCTCTTATAGCCATACATTTGCTGAGCGCCGCTGTTCCAGCTCGTGATTTTTCCATTCAAATCCTTAGTAAACATAGCATTACTAGAAAGATCGATTAGCTCAATATATTCACTTATCTCATTCTTTAGCTTGTCGATTTCAAGACTAGCACTATTTGCGGTTGGTGAGACTGTATCGCCAATTCTTATCTTCTCTTTTCTGAGCTCTTTTATGCTTTTTTTGAACAATCTCTTTGCAACAATGTTTGCGTCTAATATTTTGCCCGTCTTCTTGTGCAAGACCAAAATAGCCGCATCATCGGCTTTCTTTTTCACAACTTTCGGCTTACTAATATCGTTTTTTTGCATAATTACTCAGATGGATTTGCAACACGAAGAAGCTCATTTAGAGTTGTGAGCCCCAAGATGACTTTTCGAACGCCATCGTCAAACATCGTCTTGCCACCCTGTTTTTTAGATAATTCAGCAATATCTTCAGAAGGTGGGCGCTTCATCAGCAGCTCCTTCATTTCTTTCGTCACCTGTATGATCTCAAATATGCCAGTTCTACCCTGGAAGCCGGTGTTGTTACAAGCTTTACAGCCTTTGCCTTCATATAGTGTCGTCTCAGTATGAGAAAAGTATTTGCCGACATGTGAATCTATCTTGTCCAGATCGGCCTTCGAGAAGGACTTGCTATGGCGGCAGTTTGGACAGATCAGACGAACAAGGCGCTGAGCGATGATTATATCTAGCGTGGAGGCCATAAGAAAAGGTTCGATCTTCATATCTAGCAAACGTGGATAAGCAGAAGCAGCGTCATTTGCATGAAAAGTAGATAAAAGAAGATGACCTGTAAGTGCCGCATTTACTGCAACTTCAGCCGTTTCTGTATCGCGAATTTCACCGACCAAGATAATATCTGGATCCTGACGCACGATCGAACGAATACCCTTTGCAAATGTTAGATTGGTCTGGAGGTTTACCTGAATCTGATTTGTACCAGCAATCCGATACTCGACTGGATCTTCGATAGTAGTAATATTTACATCTTTGCGATTAAGGAGCTTCAAGAGTGAATATAGAGTTGTTGTCTTGCCCGAGCCGGTTGGCCCAGTGACCAAAATCATGCCAAAAGGCTTCTTGGCGGCGGCCTCGATGATCACCTGATCTTCAGCAAGCAGACCGACATCTGAGAGACTAAGGCCCTTTACATAGTGAGAGAGTAAGCGAAGAACAATCTTTTCACCGTCGACAGTCGGAACTATAGAGACGCGCATATCTACAATATTTTCTTTGTCTTCGAAACGGATCGAGCCGTCCTGTGCTGAGAAATGGTCGTCGATCTTTACATTTGCCTGAACCTTTACCAAGTTGATAATGTTTGTATAGTTTTCATGATCGAGTCTAGCCGCATCTCGAAGAAGTCCATCTACGCGTAGACGAATAAGAGCATCCTTCTCCTGAGCTTCGAAGTGAATGTCTGAAGCATGCACAGTGATGGCTTCGGTAAATATTTCGTAAAGAAGCTGTGGGGCGATAGGCTTGTCAGACTTAAGCACTGTCGCAAATCTCTCGGATAGTGGCTTTCGATAAAAAAGAAGGCAGGCATCTATGCCTTTGGCTTGGCCATAGCTAATAACTATCTTCTTCTTTTTCAAATATTCGCCGGCAGCTGTCAGTAGCCCAGATGCCTTTGGCTGATCAGTGACAATAAGAAATTCTTTTTCTGTCTCCTTATAGAGGGCTGCGTGATATTTCCTCACAAAAGACTCAGGGAGTTTCATCACAATATCTTTATCCGGAAGAAGCTCACTGTCGGTAAAAGGTACGTCAAAATACTCGGCAACAGCCTGACCGAGTGTTTCGTCACTAATTGTTTTTTGCTCAAGGAGTAGATCGACTGTATTTAGCTGATTCGCGGTAGCGTATACTTCAGCCTTCGCCATGTCATCTTTCGAGACATAGCTCTCAGAAACTAAAATCTCCTTGAGCGTTTTATCATCAAGCACTTCCCTCCTCCGATTTATCCTATGGTTTGAGGATATTCTTCACTTTGTCTACAAGATCGCTTATCGCGATATCTGACTTAATAAAGAAATCCACCGCACCGAGTTTCATCGCGCGCTCCTTGTCCTCAACCTGGCTTAGGTTTGATGCGACAATAACAGGTATTTTCATACCCTCTTTTTTGATCATCTCTAGTACTTCGAAGCCGTCTGCCTTTGGCATGACAAGATCGAGGATCAAGAGGTCAGCCCCACCAGCTCTAAGCTTGACCTCTGCCTCTGCACCGTCAATTGCATGTTCGGTTTCATAGCCTTCATGCTGAAACTTAAGTTCTAATGCTTTTGCCAAAGCAACATCGTCCTCGGCAATCAAAATTTTGGTCATATTGTTCCTGTACTAATTATCTGGAAGCTGAGATACCTGAATTTTCGGAGTTACAAGCAGTTACAGTGACTATTCCATTTGTGTCAACCTGAATAGCGTATGCTGTTGAGCCAGATGTACCGTTCAGTGGATCCACTGGAATTGTCTTCAAGTATTTAGCCAAAGGTGTTGTCAAATCAACATGTGCATTTAGAGCAACTGTACAATAAGTGTTGCTGATTGCAGCGCCAGAAGCTGTACCAATCTGTAGCTGTGCAGCCATGTTGTTTGTAAGACCTGCAGGCAAAGTACCCTTGTTGTCGATGATCGACGAATGAACCGCTGATAAAATAGAATCTACATCTTCGCTTCTTCGTGAATCTCGGCTGTCAGCCAATCTCTTGGATGGATTAAGACTAACAAACACGACAATCGCAAGAATCGCGATGATAAGGACCACTAGCAAGATCTCTACGAGCGTAAAACCTTTCCTTTTCATTTTCTTCCCTCCTAATTATTTATACTGTTATATTTTACCGATATTATTAGCTGTCTACAATCGACCAATTTAATGCATACTGATTATCTATATCCAGACTATATATTTCATATTTCCTGCCAACTTGTGATCGTGACAGTCGTCGCACCCCTCGTCACTACGGCTTTGATTTTTTTCACATAAGTCATGTCGGCTGGACTAGCAGTGACAGTATAGACGCTCCCAACTTTTGAAACGACTATTGTACAATTTCCATCTGGCGTCGTCGTCGTCCCACCGGCGTAGCTTGCCGAGTTTCTGATCTTCAAGATTGCATCTTCTGTGCAGCCGTCCACGAAGCTAAGCCGCTCCTCTCCCTTGGATGAAGCAAGAGATGACTGACCTTCATTTAGGGAAACAAAGGTGACCGTAACCGTGACAATAAGTGCAACAGCCGAAACAAGCAAGACGGTCGTGAGTGCAATATAACCTTTTGTTTTAGACATAATGTTGCTCATGATTAGTTTCCCCTTATTTCTGCCGCAGACTCTAAGATTATCGACTGCTTGATCTGTCCTGGGCTAACCACATTTGATTCGAGTGTCAGAGCAAAACTGATATTTTTTGTCTTGCTGTCGCCTGAAGAATTGTTTGTGAAGACAAGATTCGTCACAGAAATGTTTGTAGGGGTCAGATTTGCCACGGGATTAGCCCCGACAGTTGCGCGAAGAGTTCCGGAAGATATATCGATCACGATAGGATTTCGTGAGACATCGGCGCTAGTGAGGGTCAGCTTGCTTCCAGGCGTGGTCGCGAGGTTTACTCCGAAATATGAACTACCGAGAGTTATACCGCTAGAATTTCTGATCTCATATTTTATCCTTTCAGCTGTATAACGAGCTGAGTAGCTAACTTCGTTTAGATTGCTGCTTTTCTGCCCACCATAAACAACATTCCAGGCGAAATATACGACTGCAGTGATGATCACAGAGAATATTGCCAAATACAGCAAAAGCTCTAAAAGCGTGTACCCTTTCTTAGTCGATAGTCGATAGTTTTTAGTTTTTAGTGGGCACATATGTTTATAATACACTAGTCATTTTATTTAACATTTTCATTATTTCCCCGAGCGTATTCGAAGCTGGACCGGCTTCCTTGTCGTTTATAAATTTCAACTCTGTCGAAATTAGCAATTGTGTTTCAAGCTCTGCGCCAGACCCATATGCAATAAGTAAAAATTGATTGAAGTCCTTCTTTGTTCTGCGTTTGCTGCCCTCGGCGATATTGCTTGCAATAGAGACAGCGCATCTTCTCATTTGAGAAGTTAATCCAAAAATTTCAGATTTAGGAAAATTTGTCGTCAATAAATAAACTAACTTTACTAACTCAATGGCCTTCTGCCAAACTATTAAATCTTTGTAGGATCTGCTTGCCATATATTTCCAATTAATAAATCTAAAAACTAAAAACTATCGACTAAAAACTAGAATATGTCCCATGCAAAGTCATAATAATACTCTATCGCAGCCGAACCAGTACTTGCATGTGTGGTGAAACCAAGTGCATCTGCCGAGCTATACACTTGGTGATTTGTCCCGTCCCAAAAGACTGTGTACAAGGTCATGTTAGTATCCGCAAGGACGATAATCATCTCGTCGGTAAGAAGCTGTGGAATGACTCGAACGGTTTTTAGCGACCCAATCATATTGCTTAGGCTTGTCGCAGCCGCATCAAAGGTGTCAGTTGCCTGCGTATACTTCTTCAGCTTAGGTGTGATTGTGGCGTCAGAATAAACTGCGACACCATACACTCCGCCAAGCATTTCGTAGCCCATGTCGAAGGCTTTTTGTATGCCAGAGTCAGCCGTAGGTGCAATAATCGGATTAGTCGGATTTGTAATAGTCAGAGCCGTATCACTTCGGTAACAAATTATTTGCGGTACAGTGTTTTGGTCACAAGCCAAAAAAGTTGTTGCGTTCGGACTGGTCAAAGCCTCAAGGACACCAGTTCTTGTACTTGCCGTACCCTGATTTGCGCCGTTTGTTGTGTTGCTCCATGTGCCTGCCCCTAAGCCATTTGCCGTAAACATCTTATATCGAATATTTCGATCATTTGCGTTATTTGAGAAAAGTAACATGCCTTTAGTCGGATCAGTTATATTCCACTCGAAGTCAATAATCTTCTTTGTATTTACTGGAGCAACTGCAGAGTGTTCAGTGTGGAGAGTCCAGTTGCCTGTGATATAGGTGCCACCGTTGAAGTATTCACTGTTTGTATCGCTTGATTGGTCAAAAGCTACAACCATAACTTCATTTGTAGCATCGCGTTGTCTGACGACTATATAGTTTGGAACTCCGCCAATAGTCTGCGTCGAGACCTGTGCACTCCAAACTGTGCCGTTCCAAGTACGAGACTTCGGAGTAGTCGTATTATCTGAAAATACTGTCATGAAGTCGCCGTTTGCTAGATATGTGCCGTCGAAATTCTGGACATCCAAGAAGGTATTTACACTTAGAGTCGCCAGAAGCTGTGGAGTGTTCCAAGTAGTACCGTTATAAACCTGGCCATAGATAAATTGATTCGTTCCGTTGTAGTGGCGGGAAATCAAGACTTTTTCATTTCTTGTCGAAGAAGAGTAAACCTTGGCGGCGCGCAGTGCTTTATTCGATGACCCAGCGTCGACATCACTGGCTGATAGCTCAGCGCTCCAAGTTTTCGCAATAGGATCAAATATCTTATATTTAATAGCATCTGTGGTCGCACCTCCGGCGCCATAAACTAAGATTCCGCCTTTTTTTGGTACGGCGAAGCTACTCTTCCAGTTAGTTAGATAAGTAGAGATGACCGAGCTGTCGGCTCGAGTCGGTGAGATGTTCCAGTTTACTGTAGAGGTAATCTTTTTCGAAAGTGGATCAAGTGTTCCACCAGTTGCAACAATATTTCCGCTGCCATCACGATAAACGTCTGCAACGGCTATAGTGCGAGTAAATTTACTACTATCAAAAGTATTGTTTGTACCAGAAAAAGTCCAAACTCCTCCCGACTGAACGATACCAGTCGAGCCAGTGTTTACCAAGGCAGCAAAATTTTGATTACGTATTGAACGAGCCGCCTCTATCCCCTCTGAAGCATACTCTTTTGCGACTGAGCCCTCTTGTGCAAGTCTGCCCATCTGCCAACCTTGCAAAATGAGGCTTATGGCACCAACAGAAAAAACGCTGAAGAGCGCCACTGCGAGTAAGATTTCAACAAGAGAAAAAGCGTGAAGAGTCGATAGTCTATAGTTTTTAGTTTTTACCAACAGAAAAGAAGTCAAAGAACTTTGCGTTTTTTGCTTGAAAGACTGATGTATTTTGTTTGTGTTATTCATAATTACTTTTGAAATATTCTTACTAAAAACTAAAAACTTCCCTTAATAACTCACTACACCTTCTGTATTTACTGAAATGTTCTTGCTGTTGTTCCCGCCCGAGACAGTGACAGCAACAGGTGCTGCAAGACGGCCGAGAGGACGAGTGAAAGTGACAGTTGTAAGTCCGGCGATAGTCACATTGGAGTTTAGTGTGTAGGTGTCAAAAACAGTGTTGCCACTCTGCTGAACTAGAGTTAGCACACTTCCAGTCAGCTTGGCTTGCCAAGCACTATCGTTTTTACCGGCGATCGTATACTCCTGCGCTTTTCTGAGCGTACTCACTATATGCTCAGTCGAGCTAGAAACTGAGCTCTGCATGAAGAATCTAGAGAAAAACGGGGTCGAGGCGGTAGCAAGAATCCCGATAATTCCGATGACCAAGAGTAGTTCTAGAAACGTAAAAGCGGAGGAAGTCGATAGTCTATAGTTTGTAGTATTTCGAAATTCCATATATATAAATTCGCAGTCGCTTAGCCTCTCCACAATCTGTCATCTCGACCGTAGCGGAGAGATCTCCTAATAGTAAACATCAAATTTTTTAGATTTCTCCAACCGTTCGACAACGCTCACGGGGTCGAAATGACAAAATTAAATCCTAAAAAATATCGACTAGAAACTAAGAAAACTATCTAAGAACATCCGAAAGTTGATAAATTGGCAAGACGACTGCAAGCGCGATAAACAAAACAACGATTGCGATAGTCAC
>Ga0194058_10000759_pt1 | contig 15968 bp, 12 predicted proteins | sample SepL4417m_MetaG_FD_155490 | JGI IMG/M metagenome (GOLD analysis project Ga0194058, IMG submission 155490) | Anoxic zone freshwater microbial communities from boreal shield lake in IISD Experimental Lakes Area, Ontario, Canada - Sep2016-L442-17m | ecosystem: Environmental > Aquatic > Freshwater... | reverse complement strand
TTGCAGTAATTGGTTTTTTTATTCCCATTGGGTCTGATACCCCGAAGCTTGCTTCGGCTTTGTTTGGTGGTCTTCTGAATTCATATTCTTAATGCCTCGTGGGCTTGCCCCGAGGTTCTTTACTAAAACTAAATTTGACGCCCAAATGATGCGAATGAAGACATTTGATACAATGGGTCAAATTCTTGTCACCCTGGACAAAGGCCTAAATTCCAAATCCATAAATGGATATAATCCCGTTATGGAGGCCAGGAAGATTTACCCGCTCATTCCTGAAAAAGACGGCCAAATTATTGATGCCTGGGGCAAGCCTATTTCGATAGCAATTCAGCCAACCGAAAACGGTTTTCAGATTCATATTATCAGCGCAGGTCCAGATAAGAAAATGGGCACCGCAGACGACATAATTAAAGACGAGTTTTTGAGAAATTGACGGAAAGGCAGTCAAAGGGGTCATTCCCTTGGACTATAGGAAAGAGGAAAAAAGACCCTCGGCTTCGCTCGGAAGGAGTCCCACGTTCTGCGTCCTGCTGCGTCCCGCTGGCGCGGGATCACGGGACCTGCTGGCGATGACATCGCATAACAGTCGAAGGGGTCCGTGCATGTGTGCAGAAGTGGCGTGCCCCTCGATGGAAAAGCGTCGGTTCACGACATATTCTGCCGAGTCTGACATGGAAACAACCCTTCCACTTTTCAAATCATCTCGTCATTTCCGAGGAGATCAGCCAGAGCACTCACAGTGATCGACCTCACACGGGATCTCGGAAACACCTCTTTCTTCAGCCGTTCATCCACAGGACGGACTCCATGCCACTACAGGCTTGCTTTTCTTCGAGACCCACTGCTAGTTTTTGCCATAGAAAACATGCAAAACCACGATACCCCTGAGCTTGTGCAACGCCGACAGGTTGCTGCCGCTGCACAGAAAGGCGACGGAGGGATCGTCATGGCTCTCCATGATCCGATTGAGGACGACGAAGTATTCGCCTCAATAATCAAAGAAGCTCGAAAAGAGGCTGAATCGCTCATCGATTCGCGGTTGGGGATGGGACGTTGTCATAGTATATGGGCGCGAATGAAAAAGATTCTTAAAGAGAAGCATGGAATCGTCTGGTATACACCTGGCGAGATGAACCCGCTCGTCTGTTTTGACTGAAAAAGCAGAAGGAATCATCCGCGACGATCACGGGCGCCTGTCTTTCCACCTTTTTGTGGCGTTTTTCTTCCGAGATATTTATCGAGATTTCTTGGGGGTAGGACGGTTTTTGACCAGCATGATGTGGTATGCTCGCTCAAATGAATATTTTTGAGCGTTTCTGTTTTGCGATTATTGGCGTGTTCCTGATGTTGGTGGCGGCGGTTTTCATGTTTCTGTTCTGGCCATTTGGTATCATCCTCGCCATTTTCTGTGTTTTCTGTTTTGTAAAAGCCTGTGATAAACCGCAGCCGGAAATTATCAGACGCGGCAGCAATCCGACCGCGACTTTGGAATTCGGTCAGTCCGGGCCACCTGTGCTGGATGGGACTCCCCCACTCGAAATCAGCGGGACCACGATTTTTCCTACTGCCATCCGTTCGATCACATTCTACCCGAAAAGCCCTCCGGATTTGGAGGTTTCCCCTGATGGGGGCACGACAACCGTTCCCGGATCCAGCCGCGACCACTACTCGCGGCTGCAGCTGGAAAGCTTGGACGAGGTGATTGCCAGGGGACAAGATGACATTTCCATGCGGCGGTGGGTGGTACAATATGTCCAGAATACCGAAAGCATCGCAGGAAAAATCAGGGTAGTTCATGGATTATCGTAATCGGCGGGATTTTTTCATCCCTCCCGGAATCTTCTGCAGTCGCTGCGCTCGCAGTGATATTGTGCGACGAACCAGTCTGAGCGGATTAATTCACTATCCTCGCGCGTATTGACCTGAGGAGAATCGACATCAGCAAGCCCGATTTTCCTTGCTCAGGCAGGCATGATGGGCAAAATGCTCAAATGAATCGACAGTGTCAGTCATTGCACTTCGGCGCGGCAATTGTAGGCAAATTGCCGCGCGCGGGTCATTAATACTGTTAGCAGAACTATGAAGATCATCATCCTTATTGCATTTCTCGGTCTCGCGCTGCAGGCATGCTCCTCAACACGTCGCGCACAATATGAATATTCCGTTCTCTCTGATTCTGATCTCATCTCGGAAGAGAATGGAACGACTACAGGCTCTGCAATGACCAAAGCCTTGAACAATCGGGCTACTGGTGGATGGCGCCTCATCTCTGCTGTTTCATCGTCGGACGAGATTCAGACTGAAGCAGTCAGAAGGGTGATTGGAGGTCCTCCACCGTTTCCAAGCGCATGGACAGTCGAGACGCATTTCGTTTTTATATTTGAACGACCCCTTGCACCGGTGGAAAGTAGCGTTTACTCAACGAATATTAGCTAACATGACAGGCGACCGAATGTCGAGAATGCGCTTGCTTTCGACCGCGACTCCTCTCCCCCCGCCAGCCGGTCACTTTGGACGTTTGGCAAACTAATACAATATGCAAATCGACGACAACCCTGTTGAATATATACGCAACCACATGGCGTTTAGTGACTTTACCCTTCGGCGGAGATGGCAGTCATTGCTCTTGCTTTTTGCTGCAGTAATTTCCGGTGTATCTATATGGATACTACTAACTCTACTCCCTCCGGTTTCCGCCATCTTGCAACGTCAAGAGCAGCTTATGGCCGCCGAGCTTCAAGGCATCAATCGAATACCGGACATTTCCGATAAGCTGCTAAAGCTTGATGCTCAAATGATGATTTTAACAACGGACTCCATAGATAGTCGTCTCAGAACAGTTGAAGCCGCCTTAAGTACCGGTAATGTTAGTCCAGATCAGATTTCATCATTAATTGAAACGCAAAAGGAATTAGGCGTCCTTAAGACCTACATGTTTCAAGATCCACGCGGTCTTGTGGAGTTGAAACAGTTGCAATCTGATTATAAGGTTCTAAATGAGCAGCTCGGGCAAGCTGCCACAAAAGATATGCTCAAGTCTGAAGTTGGAGTTATTCAAACAATAATGACAGCATCATTCACAATTCTCGGAATCTTACTGACTAGTCCTTAGCATAGACTACACTTTCTGCGGAAAAAAAGGAACGAACGAGTTTCGGTTTCAATTTGATCGCGGCCAAGTCATTCTCCACCCTCTGCCTTAGCGACTCGTTCCGCTTGAGAGGTTTTTTAGCCACCCCGTTCGTCTTCGCATACTGCCAGACAAACTCATCAGGGTTCAAATCCGGCGCATAGGGTGGCAGGAAGTGAAGTTCCAAATCTCCGTGGCACGATGCCACGTAGGAAGCAACCACTTTCGCCTTATGGCTTGGATGTCCATCAACAACCAAAAACACCTTGCCGCGACCTCCTCTGCGAAAACTTTTGAGAAAGTCTACAAATCGTCCGGCATTCAGCATGCCGGTGTAGACTTGGCTCCAGAATCCCCCCTTGGCACTTACCGCGCTGATCGCATTGATCTTCTGCCTCTGCCCGGTGGTATTCACCACCGGAGTTTGGCCCTTGAGCCCATAGGTTCTTCCCAGATTTGGCTCTGAACTGAAACCCGCTTCATCGAGGAAGAATATCGTCGCCGCATGCTTCTTGGCCCGTTTGCGCAGCAGGGGATATCTCTCCTTGACCCACTGTTCCACCGCTTCTGGATCTCGTTCGTAGGCTCGCCGAAGCGGTTTCTGTGGCGTAATGTTCAGACTCGTAAGCAGGCGGCCTACTGCCGTGAGTTTAAGGGTGATGCCAAACCTCTCTTTAATAAGGTGTGCTACGATTTGCCGTGTCCATAAACCGAAGTCCAAGCCGAACTGCCGCGGATCTTTTCCAATGATCCAGCGGCGCACTTGCAATCGCTGCTTGTTTGAAAGTTTTGGCTTGGGGCCGCTCGCCTTACGCATGAGGAGAGCCTCTTTGCCTTTCTTTTTGTGCTTGCGCAGCCAAGGGTAAATTGTCGTGCGGCACAACCCCAGAGATCGCATCACTTCACTCGGGCTTTCCCCGTCATCGACGACACGTCGCACCGCGATGAGTCGGAGTGTTTCCAGTGATTTGTGATCTAGTTTTCTTCCGTCATGCTTTGGCATGACGGTATTTGTATCACAAATTCATGTGTAGTCTATCCAAAAGACATGTCAGTAATCGCAGCGGTGATGGCAAGCTCATTGGTCGTTTGGGTGGAATCTGCGACAGAGAATGTGCGGGTCCCTGAGCCGAGATCGATCTTTCCCGAAATCGTGGCGGTGCCTGGATTAGTGCCCGATGCGGTGCTATATGTGACGGCAGTCGAGCCCCCGAGGGTAAGAGTGCCAGAGCCAGTGCTGAGAAGGTTTGCGGAGCCAGCAGCAGCAGCGGTGCCGCCAAATAAAACACTGTTAACGGTGGCATTGAAGCCCGCGAAATCTATTGTCGCAGTTGTTGAAGTTCCAACGGTCTTGATATTCAACACGCTGGTGGCTGCAATAGTTTGATTGGCTCCGTAGATCAGCGTGCCGCCGGTGACCTGCGTTGTTCCGCTGTAGGTGTTTGCGCCAGAGAATGTCCATGTGCCGTTGCCTATTTTGTTCATTGTGCCTGCCGTCCCATTTGCTCCATTCCAGTTGGAAATGACACCTGAGATGGATCCATCGCCGTTGTTCGTCCCGCCGAGGACCAAAGTATTGCCGCTCGTGCTATTCGCGGAGAGATAGACATTCCCGTTAATATCGGTGCGCCCGACGCGGTTGATGGATGAACCGGCGGATTGGGTTATGTTTCCAGTCCATGTAATATTGCCAGCACCTCCGCCAATACTTGCTCCGGCAAGAGTCATATTGTTTGAAAAGGAGAGCCCCTCTGCTGCGCTGAGGGTAATCGATCCCACATTTGTAAGCGTCAAATCTCCAGTGCCGAGAGCGCTGGAATTCCCCAAAAACAGTGTCGCTCGCGTGAATCTTACTCCGCCAGAAAAAGTGTTGGTTCCATTAAGAGTCAAAGCCCCGGAGCCGGTTTGGGCAATCGCAACCTGCCCCGCGCCATCTGAAATGACACTTGTGCTTTGAAAATATGCCGCGCTGCTATTGTAGCTTATCGTTTTCAGCCCGGCCGAGGCTGCAGCAACTGTTCCCCCAAAGTTGGGAAACATTGATGCGCCGGAAATGGTCAAATTGCCTGCCAGCAGCATCGGCGCATTAAAGGTGTTTGACGCGGCGCTGCCCTGAAATGTGAGCGTGGCATCTGACGCGCCGTTGTCGAATGTCAGTGTGGAGCTTCCGCTCAGTATCAGGGCAGAAGGGCTGGTTGAATTGCCGTCTCCGAATATCATCGTGCCCACCGTGGCGTTGGTGTTGAGGATGATTGTCTTGGTGCCGGCCGTGAAATTCGAGTTCAGGTTGACGGCGTCCCCTGCCGCTGTTCCTGGGACAGCGGCGGGAGTCCAGTTGGCTGTGTCTGTCCAATTTCCACCAGCTGTGCTGGTCCAGTTGCCGCTTTGTTGGGAAAACACCGACGGCGAGAGCACGAAAGACGCGGCGACCGCGAGGGCGGAGGTGAGTGATTTGAGGGTTTTCATAGGAATGTCTTCCCTTTTAATGGTGATCTATATTGTCGTTATTTAGTGAGGTCAACCTTGTTTGAACCCTTCCAGCAGGCATTCAACCAAGGAATTTCATGTTTTTCATAACGCTTGATAAACCATCATTTTTGAGCCTGCGGTATTCTGGAAAATTATGCAAGATGTATTTATGGCTATTTCATCATTCATGACTTTATGGCCACTGTGTAAAAATCGATGTTGTCGGACGAGGTGACGTCATGGTTGCTGTTCGGTAATGTTCTTAGTAATACCATGACATTTAGATTAATACAAAAGCTGCAACGCCCGGAACCGGAAAAAGAATCGAGACAGTTATAAACGACAAACAGCATTGAAACCGAACGCAATCGACTATTCTTTTATTTTTTCTCAGGGCGACCCAATTGTTCGTCCGGGATTGTTTTGACCGGCAAGCGGCTTTCTTGTCGCTCATTTCGCCGCAGCGGAGTGCGTCGGCTACATTGACCGCAAAGCACGGAGAAGGGTGCAGTTTTGGCCGATAGGTTCACCTTTGGCGGGAACTGTTGCCTCAGTCTGGAGCGGAGATCAGCGCGGTTTTCCGCTGATGGCCTGGATCCGGCGTGGCGGGCCTTCGTAGATCGCGCTGCCGTCCACCGCGACGGCGAGGAGGCCTTTGTTCAGGGTGACGTCGAGGGTATGCCCGCGGTAGCCGAGGCCGGTGAGGGTGATGGTTTCGCCCTCCGGCGGGTGGGGGTGGATGGAGAGCGACCCGTCCAGGCCGGGCTGCAAGCCGAAGAGGCCGAAGAGGATCGCCTCAGCGGCCGTGAGGCCGGATATGATGTTCGCACGTTTCTGCGGCGGGCTTTGCGGTCGGTCGGCGTAGGATTCCTGCGGAAAGTAGGGGTAGTGGCGGCCCATCCAGAAATTCCGCCGCAGGAGATCCCATGCCAGGGCGGGTTCGCCGGCTTCGTAGAGAGTAAGAGCCAGCTGAGGACCCTCCCCTGAATAGGCGCCGCCGCCAGACCAGTCGGGGTCGTTGAGTTCGTAGTGGAGGGTATCGGCCTTGGCCACGCTCGAGAGCCCGTAGCGTCCGAGGAATCCATCCTCGACCAGATGGCGCAGGAGATCCGTCTTCATATCCGGGGAGCAGGCTCCCGCGCGCAGGGCATCGAAGGCTTGAATCGAGAAGACGAGTTCCGAGTGGCCGCCGGGATGGAGGCAGCGGAACCAGCCAGCCTGCTTGTCCCAAAGATGGTCCCGGATGGCCTGCTCGATGGCATCCGCCCGCTTGCGCCAATCGGCCGAGAGATCGGCAGGCCCGCCGCTGAAGTCCGCAAGGTCGGCAAGCCGGCGCAGGCAATGGGCGCGCTCGGCATTGGGGCTGGCGACCACGTGCTCCCAGCCGGTGCCCCGCATTTCCAAAAGGGCATCGTGCCCGCCGAAGTCAACGAGACAGCGCTCGTCCGCCCGCAATTCCAGAGCCAGCACGAGTCGGCGGGCCTCCACGAAAAGGTCTTCGCGGAGGCCGTGCTGGACGCAGATCGCCCAGACCATCTGGACAAACGACCAGACGCTGTAGGCGTAGGCAACGCCCACCGGATGGCCATCCGGGGCCATGGCGTAGTAGCGGGTGAGGTCCATGCGGGCAAACTCCTGGGCAATGGCAACGGCCTTGTCCCCCAGCATCAGGGCCAGGGTTTGCGGAGCGTATCCCCCAAGGTCCCAAAGGTAGGAGCAAAGGGCGCCGCCATCGAGCCCGGAGGTGGCAATGTGGGGCTGCATGACAAACCCCGGGGTTTCCCAGAAGCAGACCAGGCCGCTGATGAGCGACCGGCGGTAGTAGGCTTCCAGATCCGGGTTGGTGCCGGTCAGCTTCGGCATCGCGGCCAGGTAGGTATCCAGACGATTCTGCCATGTCCGCAGGGATTCGGCTTCCAGCTCGTCTGCCGCCGCCATCGGCGCATCTCCGCCGGCCACCACGGTGCAGGAGAAGCGGTTGGTTGCGCCAGGCGCCAGTTGAAACCGCAGGTTTTCGCAGGCCATCCGCAATGTCACTTCGCTGTTCTGCCAGCATCCCGGGCCGCACGGCAGGGCCTCTTCCCTGCCAGGAGATGGTTTCGGGTAGGCCCAATCCGAGAGCGGGATCAGCCGCGGACGGCCTGGCTTCAGCTCCGGATGGATGGCAATCGAGCAGGGCGAGGGCGAGCGGTTCTCGATTTCGACCATGAGAAGGAATCCCGCCCGGCTGACCAGCGGCACGAGGCGAGCGCGCAGATACAGGGAACGGATATGGCCGTCTTTCCTATGGTGGTAGGTGCCGATGCGCTCGATGGCATGTGGCATCCAGCGCCCTCCCGCGTAAAGCAGCCCAACATCGCCCCCTCCGCCGGCTCCCCAGTCGTGGACCATGTGGCCATCGGCCGCGAGGGTCACATCAAGGAGCAGGTCCGGCGCGGCATAAGGCGGAGAAAAAAAGCCCCGCACTGCCATGACCGTTCCCGGCACCGGATGCGCGGTGGCGGATCCGCTCCCCACCCAGAGATGGTCCGGATGCGTGGTCAGCGAGGCCAGGTCGATCGCGAAATCCTCTGGGGTGGTGGCGTTCATCGTTTTTATCTGAAGATCATGGCTTGCGGGCCCCGGGATTCCGCATCCAGGTTGTCCATGCGGGCGTCCGGCGCGTCCTCGACCAGCAGGGCCGGCCGGCCGTCATCGGCACGCATGCGCAGCCGCAGGCCAGCCAGCCGCAGGCCCCGCACATGGCGGATGTAAAGGCCGTAGGCCGGGAGGGGACAGCCAAAGAGACGGTTCACCGGGTATTCGCCAATGTTCTCAGGCACATCGAGGGACAGGATTTTCTCGCGATCCTCCGGATCGGCCGAGCCGTGGACGAGCGGATGAACCCATTTTGGCGTGGGCAAATGGTCGACATTTCCGGAAAAAGCCGAGCGCGCGACCTCGATCTGGATATTTTCCAATGCGACGTTTTCCAAGGGGCAGCCGGGATAGCCGGTGAGCGAGCTCGCGATCGGGCCGGCCCGGACCGCCTGGATGTTTCTGATCGTGATATTCCGGACTTGTCCGCACTCGCGTTGTCCCTTCGCCCATGGCTGGGCTCCGCGGTCGCCGAGGCGGACGAAGACCGGGGATTGCACGCCATCGATCTTGATGTCATGGACCGTCACATCCTCCATCACGCCTCGATCCACGCATCCCAGATCGATGCCGCACAGCCCGCCGCGGACCTTGAACGGGTGGTGAATCTCTGTGGCCTTGGAGGTTTCCACGGTGCAGTTCCCGATGGTGATCCGGCGGAAACCGCCAACCGAGCCAGTGCCCAGCTTGATCGCAGAGGCCTGGGAGCGGAGGAGGCAATCGCTCACTTCGACATCCTCCGAGGGCTGTTCGCTCTCGGATTTGATCACCAGGGCATCGTCGCTGGCATCGATCACGCAACCTGTGACGCGGACCCGGCGGCAGCCGTCAATGTCCAGCCCGTCGTTGTTTAGGTTGCAATGGTTATAGACGTGAAGGCCTGCGATCTGCACCTCCTCGCAGCAGAAATAGCGCTGCATCCAAAACGCGGAGCCCTCCATCTCGAGATCCCGCACGGTGACGCCCCGGCAGTTGACGAAGTGCAGCCCGAACGGGCGGTCCGGGCTGTCGCCGATGCCGTTCTGAAAAACCGGATGCGCCCCGCCGGGCGCCAGCTTTCCGGGCCCTTCAAGGCAGATCCCCTCGGCATCCTCGGCGTAAAGAAACGCCCTCCATGGATCCCGGCCCAGGCGCGAGTTCCGCACCGCCGGAATCCCAGGAAAAAGCCCGAGGTCCGGACGTCCCTGCAACACCGCGCCCGCCTTGAGCCGCAGCATGGTGTGGCTGCGGAGGAACAGCGTGCCGCAGGAGTAGCTCCCGGCCGGCAGGATGACCAGGCCGCCATGATCCAAGGCGGCTTGGACGGCGCGGGTATCGTCGGCTATTCCATCTGCCAGCGCCCCAAAATCGCGAACGGTTTTCATATGGCTTCAGTGCTTCTCCGCAGACCTTAAGTCATGTCATTTACGCAGATAAATATAAAAAATAAAATCCTTTAAGATTTGTCGTATTTGTCTTTTTCTTGGGCGACTATGCGATCTTTCCCTATTTCCTTCGCATCCGCACGAATCGTCCTTCCGTGCGCAATGCTTTTCCTTGGCCCGCTGGCGTCTTCCTCGCCGGGGGCGGTGGTGACGAGCGCCGGGAGCGGGGCCTGGGGCAGCTGGGAGACGTGGGTGGGCGGGAATGTTCCGGCGGCAGGCGACCAGGTGGTTGTGGCGCCGAACCATGCGGTATCGATCGCGGGGGATGTGGATATCGGGCATTCTCCCGATATTGGCGTGCCTTCCGCCTTGAGCGCGAACCGGACTGCGGACTTGCCATTTCCCTCGAGCGCGAGCAGCGCGGGCGCCGCGCTGTGTGTCAAGAAAGGCGGAACTCTAACCATCGGCGCTGGGAGGACGCTCACCGTGCGGGGGAATCTGGATCTGAACAGCACGCTGGCCATGGAGGCAGGATCCAAGCTGGTCTTCGACACAAGCCAGGCGCCGCATCCCACCGAGGCGCAATACTGGATGAAGATCTGGCCGGTGGCACCGTCGTTCGGAAAGCTGGTCTGCCGGGGAACCGCCGAAGCCCCATGCCGGATCGAGTCGAACCCGTCAAACCATGCCTCAATCATCAGCGGGTATCATCTCACTGTCGTGGGAGCCAATGCTGGACTGATCAACTACACGCCAGTTGGCGAAGGCGGGCAGATCGACGCCGAGCATGCGATCTTCCAAGGGATGGGAGACGGGAAATTCCCGGCATTCAGCTACCGTCCCGGCGCGACGGGCACCTATCGGCTGCAGGACTGCGCGTTTAACCGGTGCGGGCGGGTGCTGGTGAATGGAGCCCCCGCCTCGATCACTGTGCCCGTGACCACAAGCTTCGAGCGCGTGCGCTGGACGAATTCGATCCCGAAAGACCCGACGTTCAACACGGCCGGCAACTGGGGGATCCTGCTCACCGGGGCAGGTGCCGCCGCTGGCACATCCTGCCGCCTGATCCAGTGCGATGTGGATTTGAACGCCCTGCTCTTTGACCTGAACGGCTACACGATTGAGGACTGCATCTTTCGCGGAGGGGTGCTGGGATTCTCACCGAACGCAACCAACCCGGCGATTCCGGCCTCGTTCAAGCGGAACTTGATGAGATTCGTCGCCGGCCAGAACGACCGGCTCAACCTGCCTTACGGGGGGACGATGGAGGACTGCCTGCTCATCCACGACTACGACACCCAGGACAACCCGCATTTTCTTGGGATTCATTACAATACGGGCACGGCCACCGTGCGAGGGTGCATCTTTTGGTATTCGAGCATCCGGGGCGTGGTGAATGACGGCGGAGATGGAGCCAAGCTGTGGGAGCCGTCGTCCGGGACCCGCGACAACAACTCGCTGCTGATAGAAAGGTGCATTTTCCTCCCGAACGGCAAAGGCCCGGATGACCATGCCAACCTGAGCTGCAACATTACCAGCGGCCTCATGATCACGGCGAACGCAACGGTCACAGTCCGGAGAAATACGAGCTTCGGCGGCCAGGGCGTCTCGTTCGGGGAAACCTCGACGACCTATGCGGGCGCGATCAAGGCCGTGAAATCCAACCTCTTCATCGGGCCCGCCGACAGCTCGGGAATGAAGATGAACGATTTCGGGCACGGCGAGACAAACGTCGTGGCGGCGGCCGATGCCGACTACAATGCGGGGTTCCGGATGAAGAGCGGCAGCAACTATGCCGCCGGGCAGACCGGCAAGGGCTACGACCTGATGAAGCTCGGCGGAGACCTCGCGATCGGGCATCACGATTTGGACGATGTGGATCCGCAGCTCGTGGATCCGTCCCGCACCCCGCACACATGGTCCTCCTCCCTCGGTGGAAACGGAACGATGGCCGATGCCATGAGCCGACTTGCCCCGAACGGCACGGCGGCCATCCAGGATCTCCTCGAATACATCCGTGAAGGCATGCGCCCGAAAAATCCGGCGCTCAAAGGGGCGGGCGATCCCTTGGACGGCAGCCCCGATATCGGGGCGGTGGACTTGGCATCTCCGGCGGCCTACCAATCCTGGGCCGCAGGGATTCCCTTGGCCCTGGCCGAACCGCCGCCAGATGCGGAGTTCGAAGTGGCGACCTACCGCATTCACGCCCCCCTGGCCAATGCCAAACGCGTCTTCCTTCGGGCAGAATACCGATTCCCTTAGGAAGCGGAAGTCACGGCATCTTTGCGGCCGCTCGCAGGGTTTCGCGCAAGCGTGGGAGGTCGAGAGGCGTGACAGGTGTCGGGATTTCCTCCCCGCACCAGTCAGGCCAGGTTCCGGCTTTCAGGAACTCCTCCATCGCGACAGAGAGACCATCAACGGAAAGGAATTCGGCCTGCCCGTCTCCGGAGGGCTCCCTCTGCACAAGCACTGAGGGGAAATGCCTCACCTGTCCGGCCGACACGTATATTAATGCGTTGAGGTGAACAAAAGGCCTCGACTGGACGAGCGATGTGGAGGGGCCCGGGGTTTCCCCTCGGAGGAAGGCGCAATACGCCCGCTGATTTTCGACCACAGCATCAAAGTCCGGCAGCTTCCGACGTTCCAGCCGTCCGTCCAGCCAAGCGATTTCGTAATGGGATCCGACCACGAAGCGGATCGTTGCGCGTGCGCACACGAGCTCTTCCCGCTGGGCATTGCCTGGCGGGCAGGCATGGGTCATGGCAAGCCGGAGTCGCACGTGGTTTGCCGCCACGCATTCCACGAAAACAGAATCCGGCCCTTCAATTTCGTGAGCTCTAAAAAGCGCTGCGCGCACCACAGCAGGGGCTGCCCAGTCCTGCAAGGCATGGGGTCCGGCCCAGAAAAGCGAGTTGTGGACAAAATGCGCCATGGCGTTGCCGAAGCAGGAATCGAGCACGGGGCGTCCGTCGGTGCCAAGGAGTCGACCGGCCCAGCTGCTGCGTTGAAAATAGGCTGAGGAGCGCCCCCATTCGCCGATAAACCGCACTTCTTCCAGCCTGCCGAACTCGCCCGCCAAGAGGCGTGCTTTGATTGCACGCCGTTCCGGCTGGATGATGAAGTTGAAGCCGACATTTGTTGGTCGAGAGGCTGCCTGGTCGGCCACGATCATCTCCTCCAGCTCGTCGGGATCGAGCGTCGGAGGTTTTTCCAGGTAGACGGCCAAACCTCTCTCCACGCAGGCCCTGTGCATCTCGGCGTGGAGCGGGATCGGCGTAGGAATCACCACCCAATCCAATTCCCCTGCACACGCGTCGAGCATCGCAAGGTAGGCGGAAAAGACCTTGACCCTCCGCAGGGGAAAATTCCACGCCTCGCTTCCCTGCGGCAATCGATCGGCTGCCGGGTCGCATGTGGCCGCCAGGCGAAGCATCCCCTCCAGCTTCAGCGCGGCCTCATGGTGAAATGCCGCATAGCCACCCATCCCAATAATGGCGAGCCGGAGAGGAGTTTGCATTTCAAAAGATGAGAGGCATGCGCAGAACGGCTTTGATTTTTGCCTCAACGGCAAGACCTGCACAAGACGAATAGGCCGGAGGTTGACAGAATTGCATATTGCGGATGCAATTTGCCTTTCATGCCATCGAGACCGACTTCAGCGAAACCCCAGCAGGCCTCACTCCGCGAAAGCCCGGAGGCCCACCTTTTGTGTTCTGTGCCCGAGAGCGTCAGGCGCATGGTCGCAGACATTCCCGAGCCAAAAGACTTTTTTTCTGGCAGGCACATCCTCGAATCTCTGGTTCCGGACAACATCATCGCCTTCCACCACTCCCGCGTTAACGAGTTCCGGCCGTCCGATGTCAGCAACAACTACCACCACCGGTTTGAGCTCCTCATCGTGATCGAGCGAGGCGGCCCGGCCAGGATCGGGAAGGAGGAATACCGGATTGAGGCGGGCGAAGCCTTCTTAGTATTCCCCAACCAGTTTCACCTGTATTCCGACGTCGAAGCCGATTCGTTCAGCTGGCTCTTTTTCACGTTCAACCTTCACCGAAGCGACCTGGTCCAAGCTTTGCGGGATTCGCCAAGAAAGCTCGATGCGGCCGCCTTTGCCTGCCTCGACCGACTCCTGGGCGCCTGGATCTATGGAAAAAATGGGGATCCGGACGGGCTGGAGCTTTCGTATCGGATCGCCGAGCTGCTGCGCGCGCTGCTGGCGTGCCCGCAAATTCCCGCAGTCCGGCGGCACCTCCGCCAGGGCGACGATCGGAGAGGGCTCATCATGGAGCGGATCAATGCGCACGTCCGGGAAAACCTTGGCAAATCAATCACGATCGCAGAGCTCGCGGAATCACTTGGCTATTCCATCAGCTACATCCGGGCGGTTTTTCGCGAGCGGCTGGGCGTCAGCCTGGGAAGATACATCCGAGAGTCCCGGCTATCCGAAGCCGCGCAGCTGCTCCAGGAGCCGGCAATCAAAGTGACCGACGTGGCCGAGCGCTGCGGGTTCGAATCGCTCGTCGTCTTTTCCCGTGCCTTCAAAAAAACCTTCGGCATCTCGCCAAAAGATTACAGCAAGATGATCCAGCAAACGCCACTGCTCAGGAACGGCTGAAAAATCCTCGCTGACATCATGCCGGGAAAGTAGGAATCGGCTCTTTCCATAACGTCCTGAGATTTCTTTGCGTCTTTGTGCCTTCGCGTGAGCCTCCTGTTTTCCGAGAACGTTATGCGGTGGAGTATAGCATGCCGGGGAGCATCAGATTCCTCCTTGTTTTTGTGAAAATCCTGATATACCGAACAGATGGACGGCATATCATTGACAGAGAAGCAATCTGAGATCCTGGGCTTCCTCCTCGAGTGCAGGGACGAGCGTGGGAGCGCGCCTTCCACTCGGGAAATCATGGCCCGCTTCGGGTTCTCCTCCCCGGCCACGGTGACCAGCCATCTCGACCTCATGGAAAAGAAGGGTGCCCTCCGCCGCGTGGCTGGCCGTTCGAGGAATATCATTTTGCCAGATCACCGGCCCCGGCTGATGGAAATTCCGCTCTACGGGACGATTCCGGCGGGCCTGCCAGAAAATCCGGACCAGCGGACGGAGCGATGCATTACCGTGGATCCCGACACGATTGAGCTGCCAAAAAATGCCCGGACGTTCGCGCTGGAGGTGAGGGGGGATTCGATGGTGGACGCCGGAATTTTTGACCGGGACATCGTGATCATGGAGCTGGCCGAACCTCGGACGCGCGACATTGTCGCCGCCCTGATCGACGGGGATGTCACGCTGAAGCGGTATCTCGTTCACCGGGGGAAACCGTTTCTTCGGGCCGAAAATCCCAAATACCCCGATCTGATTCCGGCTCAGGAGCTCGTGATTCAAGGGGTGTTTCGTGCGCTCATCCGGATCAACCGCGCGCGTGGATGATCGTCCACCTCGATGCCGACGCATTTTTTGCGTCCGTTGAGCAGGCCGCCGACCCGAGGCTTCGCCGCCGCCCTATCGCGGTGGGAGGGTCCAAGCGCGGGGTGATTGCCTCGGCTTCGTATGAGGCGAGGAGGCTTGGGGTTTTCACGGCCATGCCGACTGCGAGGGCGCGGAAGATCTGTCCGGGACTGGTCGTCATCCCTGGGGACTTTGACAAATACGAGACGTTCAGCCGGCTGATGTTCAGCTACGCCTACGACCACACGCCGATGGTGGAGGTCGCATCGATTGACGAGGGGTATTTTGACGTGAGCGGGAACAGGAAAACGTCTGCGGTGGATATTGCGGAAACTATCCGGGCCGCCATCCGGCAAACCCTCAAGATCTCGGTCTCCGAGGGGGTGGCGTCAAACAAGCTGGCTTCGGCCATCGCCTCAAAGCTCAAAAAACCCTCTGCATTTCTCGAGGTCCCTCCGGGCGGGGAGCGCGAATTCCTGGCCCCTCTGGAAAATATCTGGCTTCCGGGCGTGGGGGCGAAACTTTCCCAAACCCTGAGCCATGCCGGGCTGGCGCGCATCGGACAAATTGCCGCGGTCGGTCCGCAGCGGCTGTCGCTCTTTGCCGGGAACCAGGCGCGCTCGCTCTGGGAATTTGCCCAGGGGGTTGACGGGCGGCCAGTCATCCCCGAGGCCCCCGCCGCAAAATCCTATTCCGAGCAGGAGACGTTCGAGAGCGATGTCACCGACGAGTTTTGGATTCTCGCCAAGCTGCGGAGCATTGCCGACCGCCTGCTGGCCAAAATCCGCAGCGAAGGGAAAACGGTGCGGACCGTGGAGGTCAGGCTCCGATACAACGATTTTGACGACTGCCGCCGGTCGGAAAGCCTTCGCGAGCCCACCGACCTGGAAAGCGACCTCTATCCCGTGCTCCAGAGGCTCATGAA
>Ga0194058_10000757_pt1 | contig 15995 bp, 20 predicted proteins | sample SepL4417m_MetaG_FD_155490 | JGI IMG/M metagenome (GOLD analysis project Ga0194058, IMG submission 155490) | Anoxic zone freshwater microbial communities from boreal shield lake in IISD Experimental Lakes Area, Ontario, Canada - Sep2016-L442-17m | ecosystem: Environmental > Aquatic > Freshwater... | reverse complement strand
GATCGACTGGAAAAGCGCGTTCCCGGCGAGGAAATCCGTGATAAAAGCCTGACGACTTTGTAGTGCCTTTGGAGCCCACCCCTAGGTTTTATGCGGGTTCAAGCCCATCCATAAGAAACTTGGGTTAGGGCTGTCCTTTGCTATGCGTTTTCAAAATGACCCGGAATTCAGAAAAGATGTAAAGAACTGGGCTAAGGAAGAAAGTAAACAACCCGAGGAGTATTATTTATCTGAAGACGCGTATTGCCACGAGCGACGCGGACCCTACGGATACGATTTTCTCGACGAGTTCTGCTACAAAGCCAGAATGAAAGCTTCCAGCTTGCTTCTCCCCAGCACATACTGTATTCCCGAGTTGAAGCTTGAGTTATGGGGCAACCCAAAATACTTCCGCGAGATGCTGGAAAAATCCGGCGACCCGCTCCTTCGCGATTTCGATCGCGAAGTTGAAGATGTTCGGCGGCGGCTCTCCCCACTTACTCACCGCACCGTATGGGCTCGCCGAGGTGCAAATATATCGGAGAAGATCAGCAAGAAAATCAAGGACTGGTTCAAGCAGAAGCAATACCTTCTGAACCCCAAGGCAAAACTGCCCAAGTGGCCCAGGCTGACTGTTAGCGATGATGCCCCCCCCGCCTTCCGCGAAAATCCGTGGATGAAGAAACTCTACGATGAAGATCAAGAGGGTTTTAATTTTGAAATGCCGTCCGATACCGAGAGCCTCCTTGGAGTATACCTGTGGAAAACCAAGGAGATTATCATCTGGCGGAAAGGGGTTGAGTTTTGCGCCCGTGCAAAATACCAGCTCAATGGCGGCGAAGTGAAAGCCCTCTATGAGGATATCTACACCTGCGTGCTGGTTCATGAGATGGGGCACTGGTTCAATGCCGAAGCCATTACCCCAGGCAATGTGCCTTGGAACACTGCAGAGCTTGAGATCAGCACGAGGACCAAAATAGAAGAGCCGCCTTGCAACCCGGACCATAATATCCCCGGCGCCACGGTCACGTATCCTTTAGCTGGGAATGCCCGCTCGCTTTCCAGCCGCTCTTACCACGAGGCGTGGGCCCAGTGGTTCGCCTGGCTTTACGGGCAGGAGGTGGATGCTGCTGCTGGCGTGGCGATGGCAGTACTCAACCCGCGCCAGTCTGAGCCATACCACGCATGGAAGAAGCTGGTAGATAACAACACACCTTCAACGCAACACAAGGATTACTCATTGAATGATTTGGCGGCCCGTTGGCCGAAGCACATGCCGCACGTTCAGCAGCGGATCTTGCAGAGCCTGGAGTGGTCGAGGCAGTTGACGGACTCGGCGGGAAATCCTGTGCCGGCAACATTTGATGATAAGAACTACCCGGAGAGGAATATGCTGGGGTGGTTATAGACAACCGCCCTGTCACCATCGACCAGACCGGCAATCATACTGTTTGAGGCTCCGCCGCAAGAAACGCTGTGACCGGCCACATTTTGGTACCTCGCGCCCTTAAGACAACATCTGCGGTGCCGATCCAGCCCGCTCAATGCCTGTGCGGATCAACTGAGGGGAAGAGAAAGACCTGCTGTCGCAATAGCTTTGCGTTAGACTCCCCGGCATGATAAACTCGGATACTATAATTCGGCTCTTCCCATAACGTCCTGAGATTTCTTCGCGTCCTCGTCCCTTCGTGTGCGCCTCCTGTTTTCTGAGATCTTTATACGGTGGAGTATAATCCCTGCCTCTCCGCGGAAGCGGCCTCTCCAACGATCGGGAGGTCGTCGATACCACCACGTTTCGCCGGCTCGATAGAAGCAGTCATGTTGCGTCCACTCCAGGACATCGCCGAGCAGGATTCCTTCCACGTGGCGTGCTTTGCTTATGGGCGGCGGGCTTGGCCGTCGCGCCTGCGGCGAAAAACAACCATAGCGGTAAGAGATAAGGCAACGAGAGCCCACGTTTTCTCTTCGGGAACAACAGACAGGACGCCATTGGCCTCAAATAGGGATGTATCCCAGGAAAGCCCAAGTGAAAGAGTGGGCAGGTCACCAAGGGCAGCACCAGAAAAATCGCTATTTGTTAAATAAAACACATCATCTTTAGCGCCAGCATACGAGCCAAGGATGTTGATGCGCATTGTGGCCGTGGTAGTTACACCATCCACAAGAAATCTCCCATATTCGCTGGCGCTGTTAATCGTGAACGACAATGCGGCGCCTGTCTCGGCAGCATCAAAAAAAGCTGAGTTTCCAGCGATCGTTACGGTATTCGTTCCAATATTCACGTTGGAGTAGAGATTAAAGTCGCCATTCCATATGGAGTCTCCCGTGACATGAAGCGTGTTATAGAGCGTGAGAGCGCCACCAGTGGGGGAAAAGGACATATTGCCACTGACAGACAATGAGGTGCCACCTTCACCAATCGGGTAAATACTTATAGGTGAATTAACATTTTCCATAAACGACAGAGACCTGATGGTTGCGTCCCCGCCCTGAATATAAAGCAGAGCGGAATCCGGGGTCGAATCGAAAACGACATCGTCTTCAGAGGACGGGAGAGTCACACTTGACCAGTTTGCTTCCACATTCCACGCGGAGCTAGTGTCAGCGGCGTTCCATGTGATGGTAGCGCCGGTCGAGGCGCCAATTGAGAAAGTCAAAGCAAGAGCAGCAGAGCAGAGGTTTTTCATGATATTTTGATTTCAGATTGAAATATTGGGGCCTTCTTAAAACGGAATGGAATCGCGAGGGATTTCCCCGCACCAGCGTTCACGGTCTGCCGCGCTGTAATACCGCGGGTCGTGCTCAATCGTATCGGCCGGGTCATCAAAACAAGGCGGCCAGTAGCCCGGATCCGGCACGGCTGGAGAATAGTCCAAGGAGTCGGCCTCCAGCTCATTGATCGCCGCTTCGACGTCCTCCGGCTCGTAGAATTCGTTGAATTCGTGGGGCAGGATTTCCCGCGGGCTATACGGCCCGCCGTAGAGGAACATATATTCTCCATCCAGATACGGCACCATCGCCTCGTCGGGAGTCCTGTAGCGATCTTTGAACCACAGCCGCATCGCCTCTGCGGGGGAGATTTTCGCCTCGAAGATTTTTTCTTCGTTCCCCTCATCTTCGTACACAAAGGGAAAATTGATACCCTCGGGAATTGCCAGCCAGGTCTTTTCTCCCTCTCTGACATGGAAAACCGTCACGCGCTCATTCCCCTCCGGCCAGTAGAACCCCGGCGGTAGGAAAAGGCATCTGATTTCCCCCTTGCCATTCCAGCCCATCTGGCGGAACGCCGATCCTATCCGCTTGTGGATCAGCTCGATCCTTTCCTTCGCAAGCGGCTCATCGAGAACTACATCCTCGAGCGGGCGCAGGCAGCCTTGGTAGTTGATTCGGGTTCGGATCACCACAAGGTATCTGTCGCGAAATGTCTTCATGCTTATATTAACGGATGAGCGGCCCGCATTCTGATCCGTTCAGGCTGATCGGGTTTTCCTCTTTTTCCGCGATGCCCGGCCGAGCGACTTTCTCCCGCAGAAAAACGCATACTCCTCCAACCCTCGAAACCCTTTGAGGCCGACCACCGCATCGCGCGCGCGGGCCATCCGCTCTTTTTCTGTCTCCGGCTGGCCGGTTGCCAGCTCGATTGCCTCGTACGCCTCCGCCAGCTCCATCGGGGTGGGGGGGGCCACGTGGATAACTGGCCCGACCCTGTTCAGCAGCTCAGTTGGCAGCCCCGAGTGCGCCTCCAAGTCCTCCCGCTCGATCCTCATATTGCCGACCTCCTCGGGGAAATGAATTCGCTCCCCGATTTTGTCCTTGAAAATCTGCTGGAATGCTCCGGCCGTGAGGATCCAGCTTTCCCGGAGATTGTCCGCCTGGGTTGCGGTCATTCCGATATCCGGGACATGCCTGTCCAGCAGCATCATCACCTCGGTCTGGCATGCCCGGTGATAATTGTCTGCACCTTGGGAAGCGGTTTGGATTTTGTCCACCTCGTCCACAAATATCACGAGCGGAGATTTTGATAAGCGTCGTTGGATTTCAACGAGCGTCCAAGGTTCGGCCTTGGCGGAGTTCGGCACCCACCCCCCGGCCGTCGTCGAATAGAACGGCCATCCGGCTGCGCTTGCGAACGCGTTAGCCACGAACGTCTTCCCCGCTCCGCTCATCCCGACCAGCAGCGCCGATGCGCGGATGGGGACTCCGGCAATAGCCCCTTCGAATTGGCGGCGGACGCTGGCAATTTGTGTGAGCGTCTCGAGGGCATTGCGTTGGCCGATCGACTTGCACGAGCCAGAAAACCCCGGAGTTGGGTTCGCTGCGGCTGGTTTTCCCCCAGCTGTCGGCACGAAATGGATCGATGGGTAGTCGCATTGAAACGAATAGAGGTTAAATTCGGCCATCGGGGCAACGACCCACCGGAGCATCTCTCCGACCCCGGCGCGCAGATAATTCAACATCCCGACATGCTGTGCGACGGATTCGGGATCTCTTGCTGCTAGCCCCGCATCCGCGACAGCCATCGCGATGAAAATCTTTTTTTTGATGGTGAGGTGCTCGCAATACCCGCTCAGCAAGACCTCGGCCGCGAGGCATCGGACGCCCGCTTTCAGGTTGGCCGTTTCGATCGCCTGCTCAAGGCCGCTCGCATCGGAAACGCCCGCGAGGGCGGCGGAAAAGAATTCCGACCACATGATGACGTAGGTCACCCCGGCAGCAACGCTCAGGCGGAATCCGTTTTCGGCTTTGATGTGGGACAGGTCGCGAATGATTTCCATACCCTCTATCAACGGATGGCCGGCTTTTTCTCTGATCCGGCGGCCTGGAATCAGAATATTTTCCCGCCGCGCGTTGAATACAGCATGAACAAAATCGTCCATACGAACGCCATGGTAGAGAAAAACGAAGCCGTGATTGACCGGTGCATCGAATCATCGGTTCATTTGGTGCATGCTGCGGATTTCGGAGCTTCCGCCGCGGGAGGCTCTCTGGAGGAGATGGGGGAAGCTGCGATGCCCCTGTTGATTCAAAACCCCGACTTCATCGCCGCCCTTGCAATCCGCATGGCACTGTCGTGGCTTCGCGATCGCACGCGGAATTCCTCGTCTATTGTCGTCGGCACGACACGGGTGGACTGGCAGATTCGACTGCTCAAGCACGAAGGGTTTCTTGCTGAGGTCGCTACGGTCGATGACATTGCCGCGAACTGCGCCTGCGTCGGGTTCATTGCCAAGGAATCCACCCCCGCCCTCGTTGGCGCGGTCGAGCTGCTCCGGGCAGGCATGGAGACCGACGATGAAATGTCCGTGCGCCCGGCGATTATCGTCAATGGCATTCCCGTGAAACAGCCTGATTTTCAGTACATTTCATGCGACTGAGAACCCCGGCAATCAAAATTTCCTGAGCCAAAGCGTTTACTCACGATATGGACAAACTCAACCTGACGGGATCCCAGCGGGCGGCCGCGGATCGGATCAAGTTTTTTTGGGATGTCAAGATGAGCCAGACCAGCGCGCTCGGCGGGATTTCCACACGCCCGATCCCGCTGCTGGTCGGCCCGTCGGGCGCAGGGAAAACCGCATGCGTTCGCGACTTCGCAGCCAAGGAAGGCATCGCGATCTTTTCCGTCAGCGTGACCTCCTGGATTGTCCGGGGAGCGAAGGCCGAAGTCGCCTACACATGCCAGGCTCTGTCCGAGTTTGTTGATAACAACCCTTGCGGGATCATCTTTTTCGATGAGCTGAACAAGCTCCGGGCAAGCCACCTCGACTCCAGCTGGATGATGGATGTGATGAATGAAGTGATGGCCGTGCTGGACATGGACGAGCGGCTTCTGAACATGGGATTCACACCCGAACAGTTGGAAAAGATCAACTCCCGGTTCCTGCTTGTCGGTGCCGGAGCGTGGCAGGAGGTCTGGGTTGGGTGCAAACCTCGTGCAACCATGGGGTTTGCCCGCAAAAGCGATGGCGGGGAGCCCATCGATCACGAGGCATTCATCGCGGCAGTGAGAAACCAGGAGGTTATCCCCGACGAAATGCTGTTCCGGTTCAACGAGCACCTGCTTTTGATCGCGCCACCTTCGGTAGAAGAGGTCGCGGCACGGATCTCGGCCATCCGCGAGGAGGCGATGGTTGATCCCCTCGGAGCACATGAGCTGGCCGCGCTGTCCACCGTGGCGGTCGCCTCGAACCGGGCGATGCGCTGGCTGGAGGCATACACCCTTGAGATCCTTGCCGTGATGCCCAAGGAAAACTGGAGGAAGAAAACGGAAGCATCGACTGAAGGCATGCTGGGAATGGGGGACAACGCGTCGAACACCCTGCGCTATACGCGGATGCATGCAAGCACTTACGCGATCCTCCAACGCCTGGCCTACGACATCAGCCTCGCAGCGACGAACCTCTCCAACCGCATCCGCTCAGAGGGTCTGCACCGCGATTCGACGACCAGGTGCTGCCTCTTTCTCGATAATCTCGCATCAGCCGCATACAGGTTCACGCAGCCCAACCAAAACCATTCTCAGCAAACGGAACAATTTGATGCGGTGCGCAGAAATGTTGGTGCGATTGCCATAGAGTTTTCGGACTTTTCGCAAAGGATTGTCATCGAGAGGGTAGACGCCGCCACACGGGAATCTCTTCACCGCCTCCAGCAGCTCGCATTTCAATTTTTGAAGGAAGCGGACCTCCTGATTCAAATCGTGTATCGTCCGGAGGAGTTGATCAGCAATCAGATCATCGACCGCACCGACCCCCGCGTGGAATGGTTTGCCATGTGAGAATCGTGAACCGTGAGGTGCAACGCAAAGTGGGGCGGAAAAAAATCACCGGTTTCAAAGAATTTTTTAAAGAACCGACGAAAACGAGCCTTTGAGTATGAAAGGACACCATATGAAGAAACTCAGGCAGCAGCAATTCCAGTTCGTTTTGACTCTTCTCCGTCGGATCCGACAGGCGGATATGGAACCGCCGAACGGGTCGGAGGAGTCGCAGTACAGCACGCCGTTTCGCCCTGGAAAAATGACCAGGGGCGATGTCGGATCAACCAAAATACACAGGAGTGGGCGATCCCGTCAGCCCTGAGGCGGCGGGATGGCAAAACAAACCGTTCAGAATCATTCGAGCCCAGCCGTTGATATCAATATGCCGAAGCCCACCCTCGGGCTCACACCCAACAAAGAACCCAGCGGGGCGGATAAGCCGCCATCACATTAACAAACTGACCATTAGAGACATATGCATCTCACGAAATCCAGCCGCGCCTCGATTATCGCCACCCTCAATGCCATCGCTCGAAAAAGTGTCTGGATGGCCCTGCCCGTCGACGATTTCCTCTGTGGATGCCTGCTGGTCTTTGTCCATAAGAAAGCGGCCGCCCTATTCGGCCAGGTTTCGACGGCCTCGCTATTCGCCCAGAACGGAGAGGCCAGCCAACTTTCGGCCGAGATTTACAGAATTGCCTGCATCCACAGGTTGGCGGTGGCAACCCCGACGATGACCGCCTGCCCGATCATGGTAGAAACGGCTGATCGTGAATTTCTTACCCATTGATTCTCATGAAGAACGCCTATTTCATACTGGGTCTCCGGTCGGCATCTTGCACCGATGATGAAATTCGTGCCGCCTACAGAAAGGCGGCCGCGATTCATCATCCGGACGCCGGAGGCACCCAGGCCTCGTTTCAGGTGGTGCAGGAAGCCTATGATGCGCTAAGAACACCCTCTGCAAGAAAGGCTTACGATGCGGCCATGTCCCAGCGCATCGTGGAGTGCATCGCCGAATCCTGCGCCCGGATTGTCTCTGAATTCTTCGAGGCATGTGATCCCCGGGAGAGCGAGAAAACGAACCGGTTATGAACACCCTGACACAGCAGGATTTTGAGAAGCAGCCGACCCGGAGCGGTTCCCTCAGCCGAGAGCTAGCGCCCGCCTTGCGGCCATGGACATTTGAAAAAATTGTGCAAGCACCGTCAGATAATTCCTCTGGAATCCACCTGGAGCTGAAAATCTTCGAACCCAACCCGTCCGTGCAGTTGGCCATCTCTATCCGTGATTCGTTGTATTGGGGTGGGTGGGCGGCGTCGAAACAGATCGAAAAGCTGGCATTCCAGCACGATGATATGGAGCTGGAGGCTGCGGTGAAATCGCTGAGAGCCGGCGAGATGGTGACCATCCTCTGCGAGTGTCCTGATTCCCTCGCCGCTGCCTACCTCAGCGAAGAGCAGTTTGCGCTGGCATTTGACTTCATCGGAGCAAAATGGCGGCGGCCAGATCCCGCTGATTTCTCCGCCCAGCAAGAGGATCTTTCCTCGTTCCTCGTTTCCGCCATCAACGATGGAAGCAACCCCGATCGCTTTCAAGCGATGCTGCTGGCTTTTGCAAAAAAGGACCTCGCTGCCGGCGCGCTGGTCTTTCTTGCGATCAATTCGCAAAACGAGTTTGAGGTCTTTTTACGAGGGCCGGATTTTCCCTTCGAGCGGGATTCGTTCGAGCAGGTCGCGGTGGGCCTCCGAGAATACTCTCGCGAGAGATTTGATGAGGCGCGGGAGATCGTCATGAGCCTCATTGAGGAGACCGCCGATGGCAGCACTCTTGAACAGAGAATGGCTGAATTCGCGGTGGATTTCATCAACGACGCCAGGGAAAAGGCCAGCGAAGCCCAAGGTGGGTTCGAGAAGCGCGGGCGAGTCTTTTTTAATATATGAGAAAACAGAATGCCATTTTTGCAAGTGAGCTAGCGAGCATTTCGGCCTTGGAAATCGAAGATTCCCCATTGCGGCTGGCGCTTGCTGAAGCCTACCGGAGCAACGATCCCTCCCTGCCTCTGTGGCGGAGCGAGACAACGCTTTTCGTGGAGGAATTGGCATCGCGTTTGTATGGCACGCTGACCGAGGGCAACCTTCGTGAGGCCATGCGGACCGCCGATATTTTCCTCTCCATCGGAATTTTATTCACGACCCTCCAGGCACGCAAGCGGCCCGAAGACTTTTTGGATGCCCTGAAGGAGTTGGGGATTGGCGGGCTTTCGGAAACGACAGCGAGACTGGTTAGGATTTGCGGTAGCCTGCCGGCGGATGCGACGATTTCCGAGGAACCGCTCGACGAGGCGCGTCAGAACAACGAGGTGGCGATGGCCTGTGCGGAGAAAAACTCGGCATTCTCAGCCTTGGCATATATTCTCCAGGTTATCTGCACAAGAGTGGTGCTGGAGAAAAAACTTCAGCTCGGCAAGTGGATCCTGAGCAATACTCCATCAGGAAGAATGATTCTAGCTGATCCCTGCACGTATCTCGGGGGGGACACGCTGGATGCCGAAGAGATTCTTTCGCTGGTGGTGCCCGTTGAGCTGGGGCTTCTCGCCCGGCTTCCTCGGTTCGAAGAGCCGTCAGCCACCGGGAGCAAGGAGGTCTGGACCACCTCGGATCTCTCGTCGTTTCAGGTCACTGCCGCAAAGTTTTCAGAGGTCTCCCATGCGTTGCAAACCCTGACAAACAGGATCCCTGCCGATCTTCGCAACGCATTGGGGCAAGATTGGTTGCAAGAAAAAGTCCGGATCGTTGTTGCCCGCCCAAGGAGATCCAAAAAACATAAATCAGAAAAACCCGAGTCCGCACGTTCATTACTGCTATGAACATCCACCTGCCAGAAGAGTTAAAGTCCATCCGCGTCGAGGACGTGGAATGGGCGATGCAAGGGATCATCGAGGAATCGATCGAGATCAAGAATAACGCATGCCTGACGAGAACAGCAGGAATTCTCGAACGGTTCCCGGGGTTTGCGACGTTGCTCGAGTTAGAGCCCGATGAGGAGAACCCGGCGCTCGGGGAAGGCAAGATCGAAGGCTACAGGTGGGCCACCTGCCTGATTGCCGCAGTCGCAGAAAATCGCAAGTCCGCAGGGCTCAGAAATGCGCTCGCCTCCATCACCTCCGATGAGATGATCGATGCGTTTTGCGGGGTTTTTGATGGTGATTCCGCCGACCTCGTAGATTACGTCCTCAAGCAGTCCGAGCATTATTGCGGCTTATGTGCAGGCTGTTCCAGGGTTTTCTCATTTCTCGATGAATCCAAGCGTCTGGACCAGGTGGCCATGGGCCACACGATCCTCTGGGGCACTCTCCTGAAGATTGCCGACGCGCGGGATGCACTCGCCCAAGGGTGGCCTTCGCTGGACTCCTTTTAATCTCAAACCAACCAAACAAGCATATGAACATACACCTGCCAGAAGAGTTGAAATCAATCCGCGCCGAGGAAGTCGAAATAGCGATGGAAGAACTCATCAAAGATACGGTCAAGAGCAAAAGCAGCGCCTACTGGACGAGAACTTCAGGAACTGCCAAACAGTTCCCGGGGTTTGCTACGTTGCTCGGATTCGAACCCGATGAGGAGAACCCGGGGCTTGGGAAAGGCAAGGTCGAGGGCTACAGGTGGGCCATATGCCTGATTGCCGCGGTCGCAGGAAACCGTAGGTCCGCAAGGCTCAGAAATGCGCTCGCCTCGATCACTTCAGTTGAGATGATCGACGCGTTTTGCGAGGTTATTGAGGGTGGTCCCGCCGACTTTGTTGATTACTTGGTCAAACAGTCCGAAGATTATTGCGGCTTTTGTGGCGGATGCTCGCGCGCCTTCGCATTTCTCAGTGAATCCAAACGTCTGGATCAGATGGCCATGGGCCACACGATCCTCTGTGGCACCCTCCTGAAGGTCGCCAACGCGCGGGATGCCCTGGCCCTGAGGTGGCCCCCGCTGGACTCCTTTTGATCGCAAACAACCCAAGCAACCCAAGCAACCCAAGCAACCAGACATGAAAAGCACATCCAAAATCACTCAGATCCTCTGCCACAGCTCCCGCAAGGACGACGGCACTCGCGGGCCGCTCGCTGTATTGTTTATGACCGAAGATCATCTCGCGGGCTATGAGGTGACGGACAAGGAAATCGATTCCTGCCATAGCTCGCAGGACCCGGATGCGAAGGCTGAAACCCTTCTCGCCGAGCTGGTTTTTAGCTTCGGGAGTGGCGAGTTGGAATTTGCCCGGGCTGGAAACCGGATCAGGAGCCTTGATGGGGCCGTATGGGTCGGATTCTCCTCAGTGCAGAAGCGCCAGGAAGCGCCTTCAGTGGCAGCCTGGTGGCCAGCCAGTGCGATCTGAACGAAACCCGTGCGTCCGGGATGGCGGAAAACTGATGAAAAGCCCCATTCGAAAACCTGTATCTTTTCGATATGAACTACACTGGATGCCGACCGCTGAGCGAAGAGGAAATTGCCCTTCTACTGGACGCCTGCGAGGGCCGATATCGCGCCCGCGATGTCGCACTGATTGTCATGGGTTTGCATACCGGATTTCGAATCAAGGAACTCCTTTCCCTGCGGGTCAAGGACATCTGGGATGGAACGAAGATCGCCAAGGAGGTTCATGTGGATCGCGGCTTCATGAAAGGCAAGAAGAAGTCGCGGACGATGCCATTGCACGAAAAGGTTCGGGCGGCCCTGCAATCCTTGCTCCAATCCTCCCGCATGTGGCATCCGCTTTTTCAGCAATGGCCGCTTTTTCACTCCCAGGGGCGTCCGACTCCGCTCTCCACCCGCCAGGCGTTCGATGTCGTCGTGGACGCCGCGACGAACGCGGGTTTGGATGTGGATCGGGTCGGAACCCACACGCTTCGGAAAACCTTCGCCCGCCGCATGTGGGTATCACCGCTCGTGAATCGCGATCCCGCGAAAATGGCGAGGCTCCTCGGCCATGACAATTGGGGAAACACTTTGCGTTATCTCGAATTCACGGACGAGCTGGATGCTGCCGTGCTGGCGTAGCTCTGCTGCCTGGTATCTGCCCTTATCCGTATCGATTGACCTGAAGCCCCAACGCGCCCGAGAGTTTTTCCGCCTGCCGTAGGAAATATTTTGGCGCAACCGCTCACATTCTCTTTATTGGAGTTCTGAAAGCACCATTCTCACACGATATATTTTATGCGCATCCTGCTCTTGGCCGACCTTCATTTCCGCGAACCGTGGTATCATTGGCTTGCCGCCCAAAAAGCTGAACTTGCTGTGATCGCTGGCGATCTGTTGGATGGGTTCAGGCCGGGGGGGCTTCTGCCGCAGATGGTCGGCCTTTCGAGCTGGTGCGCGAGGTTTTCTGGGAATCTCGCGGTTTCTAGCGGCAACCACGACGGAAACGAGCCGGGAGGGTCATTTGATCCCGAGGGCCTGGCGGATTTGCCGGAGGAAAAACGCAAGACGCTCGTCCCGATGCTCCAGGCAAAGCATTGGATGGATTGCTTGGAGCGCCCGGGGCTGGTGACCGACGGGCGGACTTCGCTCGTCCAGACACCGGACCGTGCGGTGGTCGTGACGACGATGCCATTCAACCACTGGCTGCACGGGAACAAGGTGGCCGATGAGCTTTGGCAAGAGGGACAGCGGCTTCGCAGTTGCTCGCGGGCACCATGGATCGTTCTCCACCACGAGCCCCCCGCAGACACGGCCGTTGGCGGCACAGCGGGCGATCCGGAGCTGTTCTACAAGATCCAGGAATACAGTCCGAACTTCGTCGTCTCCGGCCACATGCACGCTCAGCCATACTGCGGATCGTTTGCCGACAACGTCGAAGGCACATGGTGCTTTAATCCTGGATATCCGGTGCTGGCCCGTGCCATGAAATCGAAAATTCCAAACCACATCGTGCTCGACCTGTCCGCACGCACGGCGACTTGGCACGCGACCTCGAATGTCGGGCGGGCACCGATCATCAAGCAAATCCGGCTGACATGAACCTCATTGCCGTGATCGGCGACGTCCACCATCACATCGGTCTCGCTGCGGAGGGTATGGATCATATCGAAAATGAACTCGGACGTCCGGTCGCGCAGGTCTTCTCTGTCGGCGATCTTGGGCTCTTTCTTGACGCGGCGGACTGGGGTTTCCTCACCGGCCCGAAGAAATACCGGAAGCCGGAGGACTCGCCAGAAATCCGGGAGGCATGGAAGGCGTGGAGGTGGCCGCTCTCGGCGATTGCGGGAAACCACGAGCCATTTCACCGGCTGCGGGATTGGGACGCCTCGTATTTTTCTTTCAAGCTGGATTACATCGATGCAGGGGAACTCGCACACAAAGTTCCGGGCCTCCGTATCGCCGGGCTGAGCGGGATTTATCACCCTCAAGAAATGGAGTTCATGACAGCGCTGGAGGCAAGGACGATGAAGACATTCCGCGCGGAGACCTGGCCGGAAATGGTCCGCCTGACGGAGACAAGCAAGATCAGCAGGAGCCGGCTCACCTACTACAAGGAAGTCGAAGTCGAACACATGAAATCGCTGGGTTTTACCCCTGACATCCTCCTGCTGCATGACTGGCCGGTGGCTCCGCCGCATATCGGTTACTCCTACCCGCGTCGCCCGGAAGCCGAGATCGTCGACGCGCTGCACCCCCCCTTCGTCTGCTGCGGGCACCACCACACGGCAGACGACTTCCTGATAGGGCAATCCCGCGTCTTGCCGCTCAACATCATCTCGACCAAGGAACTCATCCGCCATCGCATCATCAATCCCGGATGGTGCGCGCTTTTCGAGTGGGAGGGAACCCGTTTTCAATTCCTTCAATCCTGGCCAGAGAAATGACCATCTTCATCGACCTCGACGAAACCCTCGTCCATTCGATTCCCGCACGACGGGGTGATCCTGCCCGATCATCTTTTATGAAAATCAGACAACCTGACATGCGAGGAAAGCTGGTGAGCCGATCATTGGTAGGGATGGCTCGCCGAGCCGTCCGACTTCTCTCGACGGACGCCTCGGCGATGCGTCCCCACGGTCGCGGGTTGGGTCATCTCTTTTCCTCGTCCTATCATTTTCTCCGAGCGAGGTCAGGATGGCTGGGAATCCTGTTTTCCGCCGATTCGGACCACATCCCATCCGCAGCCAGCATACCCTGGAGCCGGACATGCCGATGAAAGGTTCTACGCGCAAACTTCTCGTTCTCGACCTCGACGAGACGCTGATCCACGGATGCCCGGGGGCCTCTGGCGGCGATTTCCTTGCCGCTGGAATCCCGGTGTTTGTCCGGCCTGGAGCGCGGGTTTTTCTGGAGCAGATGGCGGTGACCTTCGATCTCGCCGTGTGGACATCGGCCTCCTCCGATTACGCCTCAGAGATCGTGAGTGCGCTATTCCATGATTCGCCTCAATTTGTCTGGTGTCGCGAGAGATGCGTGCGGCGGTTCGATCCGGAAACCCGGGAAACCGAGTTCGTCAAAGACTTGAAAAAGCTACGTCGACTCGGATGGGATCTGGCGCAGGTCCTCGTGGTGGATGACTCGCCGGAAAAGCTCGCCCGCAACTATGGGAATCTCGTTCGTGTACCCCCTTTCACTGGAGCGCCAGATGATCTGCTCGCCCATTTGGCGATATTCCTCGCTTATCTTGCCCGGCAGCCTGATGTGAGAAAAATCGAAAAGCGCAGGTGGCAGGAAAACATGTTCGTGGAAAGCAAATGCCCATGAAAATCCTCTTCACCGCCGACCTTCACCTGAATATCCCGGCCCGCAGCCCGCGCACCGGTCGCACCGCTTTCGACGTTTTCGCGGAGCAGGTTGATCTGGAAAATCCGGAGGTTGTTGTCGTGGCGGGGGACATCGGCACGCCAGCTCAATCCGCCCGCCATCTTGTGGCCCTCCGTAACGTTGTCGGCGACCGGCCCCTCGCCATCACGCTCGGAAACCACGATTTCTGGCTCGACAGCACTGGACATTCGCAATTTTCCAACCTCGCCCAAGTCGTTACCTGCTACTGGCGCGAACCCGCCCGCGATGTCGGAGCCGTGTTGCTCGACATGGAAAACGCGGTTGCTGGAGACCTTGCCATCGTCGGCGGCTACGGGCATTTCGACCTCGGGCTCGCCGAGCCGAACCTCCATGTCCGCGGCAGGCGGATCACCGAGGATATCTACCTCTCAGGCGGCATGAAAGGACTCTTCTGGAACGATTTCCGTTTCATCCCGAACTGCGGCACGCGGGTTCGCGCCGAAGCAGGCGAACAGGCTGAGGGCATCGCCGGGCGCATGGATCAGGCGATCTCCTCCGGGAAACGCCTGCTCGTGGCTGTCCATACCTGCCCTTGGCGCGAGCTGAACGGTCATCCCCTGCGGGGCAGCGAGGAAGATATTCTGTCAGCCTACTCGGGAAATTCCTTGGTCGGAAAAGAAATCCAGAAACGTGCGGCCTCTGTGGATTTTCTGATGTGCGGTCACACCCACATGCCGGTCCGCGAGCGCTCTCTCCACGGGATCACCAGCCTGAATGTCGGGGCAGATTACGGACGCTTTCGCGGCATCATTTACGATACGGACAGCAGGCAGATCCGCTGGATCGGCGAGCCTGTTCCCGCCGCGGCCTGAATTCAAACAACCAATATGCGACTCCTCCTGACATCGGACCTGCACAGAGACGGCAAAAAACTTCTCTGGCTCCTCGACGAAGCCCCCGAACACGATGCCCTACTCGTAGCAGGCGACTTGCTCGACATCTTTTCCAACTCTGGCTTCATCGAACAAAAATCAGGCGTGCTGCGTTGCAGAAACACCTTCTTGAAGTCCAGAAAATCCCTCGCATGGTGCAGCGGGAACCACGATTTCTTCAACGGCGACCACGGGATCTACCCGTGGGACTTTTTCCGGTTTCTCCGAATCCGGAATATCCGGTGACTACTTTGCTATATCCGTAGGCTGGCACTGTTTGGATCAAACGGTCGTGGGGAAACCATTCATCCGCTGGGATAATTTCGGGTTTCCGGCATTTCCCCCATCGGATGGCTACGGGTTCGGCTGTCCGGCAGGCTTCGACGAGTTCCCGCATCCCGGTTTTCGGTGTTGCAAGGTCTTTCGCGAGTTGCCGGTTTTCTCCGCGCAGGCTCGCCAAAGCTTCCGCCAAGAGTTCCTCTGCGAGGATGGCGTCCTCTTCTTCCCGGCGCAAGACTTGGCGGCTTTGGACTCCGCGGTTGGCGGGGCTCATGGTGTTTCCCATCA
>Ga0194058_10000756_pt1 | contig 16004 bp, 13 predicted proteins | sample SepL4417m_MetaG_FD_155490 | JGI IMG/M metagenome (GOLD analysis project Ga0194058, IMG submission 155490) | Anoxic zone freshwater microbial communities from boreal shield lake in IISD Experimental Lakes Area, Ontario, Canada - Sep2016-L442-17m | ecosystem: Environmental > Aquatic > Freshwater... | reverse complement strand
CTTAAAGATAGTGAATCAAATAATTTAAAACTTGAGTGGAGTTTTCAAAGAACTTTGGCAAAAGTAAATTATCGGATTCATACTGATGCCATAAAAGAAAAATTAATTCCGCCGGAATTGACTAAAAACCAAATTAATATGCAATATGCCAGCGAAGCGGATCTGCTAAATGTTGCTTTGTTTGGAATAACTGCAAAAATATGGCGAGATCAAAATAGAAAATTAGTTGGAAATATTAGAGATTACGCTTCAATCGAACAGCTTGTGGTTTTATCAAACCTCGAAAGTATCAATGCATTGTTGATTCGCGATGGACTGTCCTCTGAAGATCGAATTCAAAAATTAAATATTACTGCGATTATTCAGATGAAATCACTACTGACAAACAAGGAAACAAAAAAAAGTTTTTTAGTTAATTAATTTAATTTTTTTTAATCATATGACAAAAGTAAAAGTTAATGATGAGATGTGTATTGGTTGTGGAACATGCGAGTCGCTTTGTTCTACTGTTTTCAAAATTGAAGATGGAAAATCCAAAGTAATTTCTGAGGAGTGTGGTGATTGTGATTGTCAAAGCGTGATTGATAGTTGTCCGGTCAGCGCAATCTCAATGGAATAAAAAAATATGGATCTCAATTTTTCGCAAAAGATCTTTTTTGGAATAAGGCAACTGGTCAAGTGGAATTTAAAAATAATGAGCTGAAAGATTTCGAAAATAATTTAGAAAAAAATTCCCCAGATGATATTTCGGTTTTGTTTTGACGGGTGTTATGATAAAATAAGTAAAATACGGAATAATATTAAAAAATATGATAGTAAATGACACAAAATATTTCAAGGAATACAGGGAAAGACTTGGCTTTACAAATCAAAACGGAGTTAAGATATTTTTTGCTGCAAAAGATATAGTTCCAACTGTTGATTATGATTATATTGAACTACTAAATAGCAGACTCTTCGAAATTATTGCAAAAATAAATGATTTGGTTGCTAGTGATGTTAAGCTTGAAAAGCTAAATGATTTTTGTGCTGAAAATATAAAATTAGTTTTTAAAAAATTAAAAAAACACAATATTATTTCAAAGTTAAATAATCAAGGACGCAGACCAGAGGAAGTTTATTTTTCATGGATGAGAGGATTTGTAATTTCTTCGTATTCCCTGAAGGCGTTAAGTCAGGTTTTCGAAGTTGATATTGCGGATATAGACCTGATTGGCGATGACGATTGGATGAACATTGAAACATTCAAGCGAACACCAAAAGCAGATTTGCAAATCAATTTAAAAAGTGGTGAAAAAATTAGAATTGAAGTTCAATCGGGATTTCAAGGAATAAATGATATTAAACAACATAAAGTCATAGAAGCAAAAAAAATAAAAAGAGAAGAAAATATTGCATCATTGGTAATTCATTTTGATTTATATAATGGTCAAGTGGCATTTGTAAAAATAGATGCTATTGATGACGATAGTGTAAATTGGATAACAAGAATTTATACCAGCGAAGGTGTCCTTTACAACATTGATCAAAATTATTTTGTTTGGCAATTAACAGAAAAACCACCTAAATATGCAGATTTAACTTTTGAATAAAAAATGAAACAAGAACTTCAAAAAGCTATGTTACTCGGAATGTTTTTATCAAAATTTGATAAAGACGCTTTGTTAATTCTAGGATTTAGTACTTTTTCTGAGGCGTTTAATGTGCTTGGATTATCTTTAGGCGTCAAACCTTTATCGATAAGAAACTATAGAGATGAATTCGATCCTTTTTTTCCAAATGAAAGAAAAGGCTGGCATAAAAGACAGATGTTTCAATCAAGAGTAGAAATGCTTGAAAAATATAAACATTTAGATGCTATTGAGTTTTCAAAACTAATAAAAAATATTATTTATCAAAATCCAGAAATTGATTTATTAGAAGAAAATATTGAAAAAGAAGAAGATGGTTCTAGTAGCTTTGCGAAAAGACTCTTAACAGGACAAGCTGCCGAAGAATATTTTAGAGAAAATTATAGAAATATAAACCTATTTCAAGATGCCAATATAGAGGATACCACGAAATTAGGATGTGGATTTGATTTTAAGTTGAATTTTTCTGATAAATTTTATGCAATAGAAGTAAAGGGATTATCTCAAAATGCTGGTTCTATTTCTGTCACTGAAAAAGAGTATAAAATTGCAAATAAACTTACCGAAAATTATTTCATTTTTTTAGTTAAAAATTTTGTCGAGAAACCGAATCATATAATTTACCAAAATCCTTTTAATAATCAGGTGTTAAGTTTTTCGAAACAAGAAGAAACAGTCATTCGAACAAGTTGGTTTTCTAAAATTTAATGGATCATAATGCCCCAAATAATAATAAAAATTTAGTAAAGATTATGGAAAATTTACCAGATGGTGGAACACCAAAAGATTTGCCTGAAGAGTTGAGACCTAAAAGTGGATTTGCGAATACTTATTGCAGATTATGGTGGAATAGACCAAGCCCGACCGTTACAAGAAATTTAAGTACACCATCGTCATCAAGATGTATTCATCCGAAAGCTCCAAGGCCATTAACCACAAGAGAGGGTGCTAGGATACAATGTTTTCCAGATAATTATATTTTTTATGGATCAAGAAGTGATCGGAATTTACAGATAGGAAATGCTGTGCCAACTTTTCTATCAGTTGCATTAAAAGAGGCTATTAAGGATTATTTTTAGTTAATTAATTTAATTTTTTTAATCATATGACAAAAGTAAAAGTTAATGAGGAGATGTGTATTGGTTGCGGAACATGCGAGTCGCTTTGTTCTACTGTTTTCAAAATTGAAGATGGGAAATCTAAAGTAATTTCTGAGGAGTGTGGTGATTGTGATTGTCAAAGTGTGATCGATAGTTGTCCGGTCAGCGCAATTTCAATGGAATAAAAAAATATGGATCTCAATCGATTTACAACTAAAGCACAGTTGGTCTTGCAACACGCACAAGAATTGGCCATTATTAATAACCAACAACAGGTGGATGTTTTTCATTTGCTTTTTGCTCTTCTTGATCAAGAAGATTCAATTATTCCAGTAATTTTTAAAAAAATGGAACTGGATGGGGATAAAATAAAATATGATATAACCAGAGAGATTGAAAAATATCCACATAACCCACCACAAGGAATCAAGCAAATTTTTATTGCTCCTGAGGTTGTGCTGGTTTTGAATAATGCAGAAATTGAAGCAAGAAAAAATAATGATGAATATGTTTCCATGGAACATTTGCTACTTTCTTTTCTAGCAACTAGAGGTGTGATTGGAGATTTTCTGGCCGAACACGGAATTATTTATGAAAGTATTTTTAAAATTATTAAAGAGTTGCGAGGATCACAAAAAATAGATTCACCTGATCCGGAAAATAGATTGCAGGCTTTGCGAAAATATACAATTGACCTGACTCAATTGGCAAAAGATAATAAACTTGATCCTGTGATTGGTCGTGATGATGAAATCCGACGAGTGATGCAAGTGCTTAGTCGCAGAACAAAAAATAATCCGGTGCTTATTGGTGAAGCGGGAACAGGAAAAACAGCGATTGCAGAAGGTTTGGCGCAAAGAATTGCCGATGGTGATGTGCCGGAAACTTTGAAAGATAAATCTTTAATGTCATTAGATTTGGGACTTTTAATTGCTGGCACAAAATTTCGGGGAGAATTTGAAGAACGCTTAAAGGCTTTGATAGGTGAGATTGATCGTGAAGCGGGAAAATATATTTTATTTATTGACGAGTTGCACACACTGGTTGGTGCTGGTGCGATTGAAGGCACGATGGATGCGTCTAATATGTTAAAGCCGGCACTGGCTCGGGGAAAACTTCGCATGATTGGTGCGACAACAACCAAGGAATATCAAAAATATATCGAAAAGGATGCTGCTTTTGAAAGAAGATTTCAACCAATTATAGTGGGCGAACCATCAATTGAAGATTCGATTGCAATTTTGCGTGGACTTAAAGAAAAATACGAAGTGCATCATGGAGTGAAAATAACTGATGCAGCAATTCAAGAAGCGGTTAAGCTTTCTGATCGGTATATTACGGATCGTTTTTTGCCGGACAAAGCGGTGGATTTAATTGATGAAGCCACAAGTGCTTTACGAATGGAAATTGATTCGATGCCAACGGAAATTGATTCCACGGAAAGATTATTGCGTCGCATGGAAATTGAAAAAAAAGCGCTAGAAAAAGAAAAAAATAAAGATGTGAAGAAAAAAATTCGCGAGCTGAATCGGAAGTTAGCGGAAATTCGAGAAAAAGAAAGCACGGTTTTATTACAATGGCAAGCGGAAAAAGAATTAATTACTAATATTCGAAAACATTCAATTGAAATTGATCGATTGAAATCAATGGCGGAAATTGCCGAGCGAAAAATGGAGCTGGACAAAGTGGCTGAAATTCGTTATGGAAAAATTCCCGAGCTAGAGAAAAAAATTATTTTGGAAAAGAAAAAATTAAGCAACCTTCAAAGTAAAGGTGCAATTCTTAAGGAAGAAGTAACCGCTGAGGATATTGCCAAAGTTGTATCTCGCTGGACAGGCATTCCTGTAGCTAAGTTGATTGAAGGTGAAGCCCAAAAATTAATCCAAATGGAGGAGGCGATTGGCAAGCGAGTGATGGGACAAACTGATGCCATTTCTGCCGTAGCAAATGCCGTTAGACGATCTCGTTCCGGAATCGCAGAAAGCAAAAGACCAATCGGATCATTTATTTTTCTGGGACCAACTGGCGTGGGAAAAACAGAATTGGCAAAAGCGTTGGCAGAATTTTTGTTCAATGATGAAAAAGCAATCATTAGAATTGATATGGGAGAATATACAGAATCGCACAGTGCTTCAAAATTAATTGGTTCACCACCGGGCTATGTTGGCTATGAGGAAGGTGGTCAGCTAACAGAAACTGTTCGGCGAAAACCTTATTCGGTTATTTTATTTGATGAAATCGAAAAAGCCAATCAACAGGTTTTTAATATTATGCTTCAAATTTTAGATGAAGGTCATCTGACTGATGCAAAAGGGCGAAGAATTAATTTTAAGAATACGGTCATCATCATGACTTCAAATCTTGGTTCCGATATTATTTATAAAAATAATCTGGGTTTTCGTGAAGAAAAAGAAGATGAGACAATTGCTGAAGTGGATATGCAACAAAAAGTGCTGAGTTCACTTAAGGAAAATTTTAAACCAGAATTTTTAAATCGCATGGATGAGATAATTATTTTTCATCCAATTAGTCGCCAAATGCTTCGTCAAATTGTTGATTTGCAATTAGTGCAGATTGAAAAAAGATTAGCGGAGAAAAATATAAAAATAAAACTTACGGCAACTGCAAAAGAATGGTTGAGCGAAAAAGGTTATGATACAACCTATGGTGCCAGACCATTAAAGCGACTTATTCAAACTGAAATAATGAATGAATTGGCAAGGATGATTATTGAAAATAAAATAATAGCAGGCAACACTTTGAAAATTGATGCAAAAAGTGGTAAACTTACTTTTGAAATTGCATAAATAATATGTTTTTAAAATTGCGTCCATTTCTGTATAGTCTTTTATTCTTGCTTGGCTTGGAATTTGTTATTTATATTCGCGATAATTTTAATCTTGTTATAAGTACAGTAGCATTTTTAATTTTAGTTGCTCTTTGGGAGGGAAAGCATGTTGGGGCAAAATGGAAATTTTCTATTCTTCCGATTTTTTTCACACTTTCTTCGGCGGCCTTATTATATTTGATAACTTTGGCATATGAACAGCAGATTTTCATCGTGCTGGCTTCTAGCATGAATTATCTAGCACTTTTTGGTGCATATCGTTTGGGAATATATGAAAAAGATCAAACGGCCAAAGGCATGAATATGGCGGCGACATCTACGACGATTTTTTTTATTTATGCCAGTGCCTATGGACTTTATTTGAATTTTCTCGTGCCATTGTATATATTAATGTTAGTTTATTTCTTAAGCACACTGTTAGTGAGTTATCAATATTTTTCTATTATAAAAAACAATGAGCAAAAAGTGGTCTGGACATATAGTTTTTTGCTGGGACTGGCTATAATGGAAATAGTTTGGGCGATTAGTTTTTGGCCGTTTGGGTATTTGACCACAGGCGTAATTGCCCTTATACTTTATTATATCCTCTGGAGTATTGTTCAAGGTCATTTTCTGAACAATTTAAGTCAAAAAAGAGCGATAGTTAATATAATATTTTTTTCATTTTTGATCTTGCTTGTGTTAATAACTTCAAAATGGATTCCGGTGATTTAATTTAAAATATTTTTTATATTTATTCTATGCGAAAAACTAAAAAAAGCGTTTTTATTCTAGGGATTATTTTTATCAGTGGTTTAAGCGGTGTGGTGACTAATCGATATATTTTTCCTCGTCTGGCTACGATGAAGTTTTTTGCTAAATATGATTTTATAAAAAAATCCACCGAAGAAGTAACAATCATCAATAAAACAGAACAGATTTACATTAAAGAAGATGCTTCGGTAAATAAAATAGTTAGTCAAATCACTGCGTCTATGGTGAACATAACTTCTTATGCTGTGGCAGAGAAAACTAATTTGCCGGTAATAAAAAATGGCACAGGCTTGATTGTGGCGAGCGATGGACTAATTGTGACATATGCTGGAACATTGCTCACAGAGAATGCAAAATATAAAGTAGCGACGGACGACGGAAATATTTATGACGCAACTCTTTTAAGTATTGATTCTTACAGTAATTTGGCTTTTCTTAAAATAAACGCCAGCAATCTTTCTGTGGCTTCATTTGCTAATTCGGATGAAGCAATTCCGGGAGAAAAAATTATTGCTATTGGTAATGACTCGCCAGTTTATGCTCCATTTTTTGCCGCAGGAATTTTAAGTAGTTTTAATGCCTACTATAATTTATCAGAAAAGACGATTGCTTCCTCAGAAAAACTGGAAGGTGTATTTGAGATTGATCTTTCTGCACAGGGTCATTATTTGGGCGGACCCATTGTGGATTATGCTGGTCAAATCGTGGGCATCACAGGCATGGTGCGAAGAAACAATTTGGAAAGTTTTTTCCAAATCCCGTCTAATAAAATAAAATTGGTTATCGATAAAGAATTGCGAAAAGAAATTAGCACTAATTCTACGCTTGGCATATATTATCTTCCAGTAAATAAAATATACGCATCAATAAATAATTTACCGAGTGAATCTGGCGCATTGATTTATTCTCCTTCGGGACAGCAAGGACTTTCAATTATGGCAAATTCTCCAGCGGAAAAGGCGGGATTAAAAATCAATGATATTATAATTTCCGTTGCGGGTGAAAAAATAGATGCTCAAAAAACATTGCCGGATTTATTGTATAAATATAAAAAAGGCGAAGAACTGGAATTAACAATCTTGCGAAATAGGGAAGAATTAAAAATAAAAGTGCAGTTATAATTTTTTTGTAACGCTATGTCAATTAAAAAAAAATATCAAATTAAATTTTTATTGTTAGTTGTCTTGGCTGTGTATTTCTTTTTTGGATTTACGCATCTGACTAAGTTTGTTTCATTTGATGAGCATTATTGGTTGTATAATTCGGATAATGATCGAATCCATCAATATTGGAAAGCAATTGCCGAAGGGGATTGGGAAAAAACAAGAATCAATGATAAACCAGGAATCACGCTGGCTTATACTTCTGGCCTAGCACTTTTATTTGATAATAATATTGTGGATGAACATGTGATTTTTACAGATAAAACCGTGAAAATTTTTGATCCGCAAAAAACAGAGAAAATTAATTTTCTCTTTCGTTTGCCAATTTTGTTGACGACTGGTTTTTTTATTTTTTATTTTTTCTGGATCATTAAGAAGATCACAAAGAATGAATGGCTGGCACTTTTGGCAGTTGCTTTAATATATCTTTCTCCTGTGATTATTGGGATCTCGCAAATTGTTAATCCCGATTCGTTGTTTTGGATTTTTGCTTTCGCGGCGATGTTGACTTTTGCGGCTTGGCTCTTGCAAACTGAAAAAAAATATTTTTGGTTAACATTATTTTTCTTTGGTTTGTCTATGGCAAGTAAATATGTGAGTGTTATTCTCGTTCCGTTTTTTCTTTTTATGCTGTTAGCTTTTTATTTATTTGAATTTTCTGGTTGGACAAATAAAGCGGAAAAATTGAAAGCGCTCGTTTTGAAAAACAGTTTAGCTTATCTGGGAATTGTTTTTGGCGGTTTTTTGATTTTTGCTTTAATGATGCCAGCTGTTTTTGTTGAGCCACAATTTTTCTATGCTGGCACGATTGGTTTCCCCGGTATGGCTCCAATCTTTTGGTTTTCAATGTTGGTCAATTTGCTACTTATGGCGGATGCTTATTTTAATCAAAATAAAATTTTATATTATTTATTAGAAAAATTGCAATTTGTCAAAAAAAATGCGCCAAAATTAGTTGCATTATTATTGCTTTCTAGTATGGTCATTGTTTTGATTAATTGGATGCTTCGTCATCGCCTGATTGATCTTTCGGATATTTCTTTTGATATGAAACGAAAACCAGAGTTTGGCAATTTGCCATTAAGCTCTCAATTCATTATGGAAACCGTGCCGTTAGCCTTTGCTTCTTTGCCAATAATTTTAGTTTCTTTGATTTATCTTTGGTCAAAAAGTATCTTTCAAAAAATTAAGCATGAATATTTGGCATTTATTTTATCAGCTTTTATTTTTATTTTTTATCTAGCAGTAATTAAACAAGGCTTGGTGTTGACTATTCGCTATAGTATTATTCTTTTTCCTATTTCTGCTTTGCTTTCAGCGATTGCGCTGGAGAATTTTTTTATAGCCCAAAAAGAAAAAGAACATAAAGATTCGCGAAAATTTTTAATTTTTTTCGCATTGCTATTTTCAATAATCTTGCTTTTATTTATGACATCTGCTTTTGAGCAAGCCAAGATTATTAGTGAAGCAAATTTGCGAATTTTTTATAATTTTCACCGAATTATTTTTGCATTGATTGTTATCGCGGTGGTTGCCATAACAACAAAACTAATTTATATTTTTATAAACTGGAATAAGTTGCGCAATTTGACTTACGGAGTAATATATTTATTAGTTGTCTGTTCGGCTTGCTTAAGCATCTGGCTGATCAGGCCGTATTATTTTAGTTATAGCAATGATTTTTTGCCAAAAAAATATATCATTACTAGTGGTTGGGGTTATGGTGGTTATGAGATAGCCCAAGAAATGAATAAATTGCCTGATGCGAAAAATACAATAGTCTGGGCGGATTCATATGGTTTTTGTGAGTTTTATATTGGCAAATGTATTCGTAAGGCAAAAACAAGAACAGAACAATATCCAATCGATTATTTTTATGCCACACTGCAAAATCAATTGCGTCCAAATTTCGTGGGACCAATTTATAGAGAAGATGGAAAACCAGTTTTCAATCTGGAAATCGATGGTCGGTATAAAAATTATGTGCGAGTTTTCAAAGCTAAGAAAGTCGAAGGTGCAATTGGCACAGAATAATAATGAAACAATGCAAAAAATTCAATCCATAAAAAAACAACTAAAAAGCAAATTTTTGCTACTGCTTTTAATACCGCTCAGTCTTTATTTTGCTTTTGGTGTTTATCATATAACAAAATTCGAAACAGCTGATGAACATTATTGGATTTATGATCCAACGGCAGGTAGGATTCATGATTATTGGAATGCGATTGCAAAAAATGATTGGCTAAGCACACGAATAAATGATAAACCTGGAGTGATGTTGGCGTATGTTTCTGGTATTGGAATTTTATTTGAAGATAATTTACATAAACGCACTATTGAGCCAGCCGATTATCAAAGTAATTTTACATCTGCGGAAACGGAAAGAATTAATCTAGCGTTTCGTTTGCCACTTTTAATTTTCAACGGATTATTTTCGCTGTTTCTTTTTTGGGCAATCAAACGCTTAACGGAAAATAGATGGCTAGCACTAACCGCCGTAACTTTGATTTTATTGAACCCGATTATTATTGGCGTTTCTCAAATCATCAATCCCGATTCGCTTTTATGGATTTTTTCTTTCTCCGCACTCATTTCACTTTTAAATTATCTGAAATATCGAGGAAAAAAAGATGCCATTTTATGCTCGATATTATTTGGCTTTGCACTTTTAAGTAAATATTCGGCCGTTATTTTTATTCCGTTTTTCTTTATGTTGCTGTTGGTGCATTTATTGCAAGAAAAAAATCAGCTTGAATTTTCTCAAAAAGCCAAGGAGAATGTGATAGCTTACCTGTCTATCTTGGCGGGTTCATTTTTTATTTTTGCATTTCTCATGCCAGCTGTCATCGTAGATCCTAGTTTTTTTTATTACGGCACGATTGGCTTTAAAGGCATGGCACCAATATTCTGGTCTATTATGTTATTTAATTTGTTGATTTATCTTGATGCATATTTTTTGCAATCTAAGATTATGTTTTTTCTGGCAAAAATAATTAACAAGATTTTTCCGTTCTTGATGAGAGTAATATTTTTTATTATTGCAACGATGTTTTGTTTGGTTTTATTTAACTGGTTTGGTACGGATAATTTTTTAAACATAAAAGGCATGAATTTTGATGCGGGGAGTAGCTATCCATTTCGCAGACAAGATTTTCTGGATAAATTATTTCTGGAAATTTATCCACTAGTTTTTTCTCTCACCCCATTAGTTTTATTTTCGGTCATCGCCTTATGGATTAAAGGCATATTTGTAAAATTAAAATATCCCTTGATTGTTTTTTCCACCTCAGTTTTCTTGATTGTTTTTTATGCGGCGGTTTTAAAACAAGATCTTTTAGTTAATATTCGTTATAGCGTAATGCTTTATCCATTATTAATGTTGATCGCAGCTTTTTCGATTGATGAGTTTATTTTAGGAAAAATAAATCGTGTGCAACATAAATTTATAGCGGTGTTAGTTATTGTTGGCATAAGCAGTTTGAGTTTATGGTTTATCAAGCCGTATTATTTTAATTATACAAGTAATTTATTACCAAAAGATAGAATTATCACGGGTGCTTGGGGTTATGGTGGTTATGAAGCGGCACAAATTTTAAATGCTTTGCCAAATTCGACTAATTTAAAAGTCTGGTCAGATTATTGGGGCGTCTGTTATTTTTTCAATGGAACTTGCATTCAAGCTTCTGGGTATAATAATTATATGGGAAAGTCAGAAGAAAATACGATTGATTATTATGTCATGACACGCAGGGGAGCAATAGCAAATAATAAAATTTGGAATATTCTTAAAGAGGATTTGTCGGAAAAGCCTATGTGGAAAATAAATATTGATGGCAGACCAAAAAACTTTGTGAGTATTTATAAAGCTAAAAAAGATTAAGCGCACCAGTTGCTCTGTGGCTTATTGGTTAAACTTGTTAATTATTGTTTATCTCTCCCATTCTTTTATATGCGGTGAAAAATCAAGCTGGTAATCTGGGATGCCTAATGATATGCCATATTTCGTTACATTGTTATATTGCTTTGATTTGGCACGATCAACTTTGAATATTTTATTGCGGAAGATAATGTAATGAAAATCACCATTCTTGAAATCAGCATACCAATCCTGCTTAGAATCCAATGCCTTGCTAATTTCTTTCGCAATATTATCAGCTTGATTTTCTAAAATTTCAACGGTGTGTAAAGTCCATTGTTTTATCCAGGGAGTTTCATGTTCTTTGGTTACCTGTTCAACATCCGTTTTGAGAATTTTTATTTTTCCCAAAACATCTTTATTCTCAAGACTTTCTTCAATAATAACACCGTTGAAATTTTTCATATGATTGATTTCAGTTAATGTTTATTAGAAATCCACGAACCAGATATGCTGTGTTATCTAATGTAAATTAAAAACCTTTCGTTAGGAATTTTTTTGATTTTTTAGCGGCGACTTTACTTATTGCCCTGTGCCAGGGAATTTTTTCTATGGCGCTAAATTTTATCCATTTGCTTTCGATATGTTCATGGCTAATTTTCACAGTTTGTTTGCCAGTCAATTTACACAGAAAAAATACCCCATACTTCGACGGCTTCTCCGACCCCCATCTTGCGACATGGCACGGACAAATAACTTTCACATTCAAACCAGTTTCCTCCATAATTTCACGCTGAAGTCCTTGCCCTGGCTGGTCATTGATATCAAGTCGGCCACCTGGCAACATCCAAGCCTCTTCAGGATACTTCTTGCTAGTCGCTAATCTTAAAATCAAAAATTCTCCTAGTTGATTTACGATGATGCCATATTCGCCCACATTACATTTTAATCTCTTCATACTTGGTGAGGTGTTTAATTTTTTTTCGATAACGTTTCGGCATATCTGAAGTTGCGTAGCAATTTGGGTGGAGGCTTTTGTATAAAAGCCGTAACCAGATATGCCGTGTTATGTGATGTGCATGTTTTACTTTAATCCCGATAGCAATCGGGATTGCTCTAAAAAAGAATTTGAATTTTGTTTTTTGTTTTGGATTTTGGGCAGAGGGGCAGGGGTGAATGCCCAAAATCCAAAACTCCTTATTCTTTTATTGTTTTTCCGTAAGCCATTTTAAGCAAATTTATGATCAACTCCTTATTCTTAGTTAAGTCTTGTTTTGATATTCTTATTCTATATCTATTCCATTTATTGTCATATTCCATTAGATCTAAACTTGCATCTTCAATCAATTTATCTGTTTCTACTGTTTGTTCCAGTCTTATTTCCATTGTGGTATTTGATTTTTTTGGTCTAAAAATAACAAAATTATCAGGTTGTCCGTCTTTAGCTAGTCCAACATAGAATTTGTTGTATTTTAACTCATAACCGCTAGTAAATTCATTTATCATTGCCACTAACTCATCAGCCAAGGCAACTGTTTTTGTTGTTCCTCTTTTTTCCCAATAATTTCTATCTGTTGCTTCTTTAATTTCATCTTCTTCTACAAGTCCGAGACTAACTTCATTTAATACGGTTGTGAAATTTAACCAATAATTATTTTCGTTCTTGAAAGCTTCCATTTTTATCGCAATAAGTGGAATCGCACCATTGAAAATATTGATTACATTCAAAAATCTATTTGTGATATCTTCGGCAATGATAACGGCGCAATGATCATATTGTGGGTATCTTTTTTTCTCAATATCCCAATATTCAATTGTTCTAATAATATGACTCTCATCGACTTTCCCAAGCTGAATTTCTACTTCGTATCTTCTTTCAGAGTCAGGATCTTGAAGTAATAAATCAAGTCTTCCTGCTTTTGGATGGATTCTTTCTTTATCTTTCAATATCAAATCGCCTAATCCCAAAATAGATGGATCATTTGCAATTATTTCTTGCACCCATTTTTCAGTCAAAGTGGGGTTGTTTATAAGATTAATCTTTTCTGGTCTAATAAGATTTATTTTATCACTCATATTTTTTACTTGTTAAAAATTAAAATTATTTCTCAATTTCTTCCTCTACTCTTCTTTTCGCTTCATCTAAAAGTTCTTTGCTTTCTTTTCTCAGTTTATGGCTTTCCTGGATTTTTTCAGCGATTTGTTTTTGGATTGATGGTTTGATGAGAGGAATTTTAATTGATTCTAATTCTGTTTTTGAAATAGCTGTCAAAATTGTTCCTTTTGATCCTCTTTGTAAAAGTTCTTGAATAACAAGAGATTTAAACAAAATAAGCAAAGTTTCAGAATTTATTTTTTCAGAATTTAAGACGAAAAATCCAGTTGAACAAATGGAATTATCAAACTCTTTTTCTACTAATGCACACGAAGACAAAGAACCTTCAATAGATGAAATAATCAAATCGTCTGTATTTATTTTTCTTCTTGCTCTACTCGGTAAATCTTTTCCAAATTCTTCTTGATAATCTTGAATATAACCTTGACTTGAAATATTAGAAAGTGCTAAGTACTTATATTTTTGGTCGACTTTTGGAGTAAAATTTTTGTCTTTGAAATGTATCGCATTTTTCACTAAATCCCATCCGCTGTCATATTTTTCAATTTTCTTGATAATCTCGGCATATTTTGGCTGAAAATATTCGCTGTCGTATCTGTGAGCTTCTTCGATTGCTTTTTTGGTCGTGGAAAAAGTAAGTGAGTGTATGACTTGATAATCCAAAAGTCCCAGTTCTGCCAAAAGTAATTCTTCGGCTTCACGATAGAGTTGTTTAGATTGAGTTTGTTTTTGTTTTGATTCTATTACTTTACTAGCAATTAGTTCTTCATTATTTAATCTTGGGATTTTTAAAAATTTTATGTCATCTAAAACAATTTTCTCTTGCACTTGTCCAGATTGTTGTTTTTCAATTTGTTTTCTTCCATATTTTGAATTGAAAAATGCGATTACATAAGCAGAGTTGATTTCATCTTGTTTAATTTTAATACCAACATTGTTTTGGCTAAAATTAACTTTTTCATAGTCTAAATTTATAACAGCATCACCAATAGTTCCGACTTTTGATAAAACAATATCTCCTTTTCTTAATTCAGTTTTATTATTTTCTTTGTGTGTTTCTTCATCAAGATAAACCATATCTTCATCGTTGATAAAAAATGATTTTGTGTTAGACACTCTTAAAAATGGAATACCATGTTTTTTGTATTTTGTTGGAGATATGTCAAAAATTCCTTTCTTTATAAAAAAACAATAATTATCCAAATCTTTTGAATTTAATTTTTTTAAATTACTGTTTATTATTAAATACTCAGGCTTAAAATACTCCGCATCATATCTGCGAGCCTCTAGGACATCCTTATATTTTATGTAGCTTATTTGTGCCATAGTTATATATCTAATGGAGTAAATTTATTTTTGATAAACTCAAAGATTTTTTTGAAATTTTCTTTTGTTTCTTCAGATAAAATGAATGATTCTTCACTAATGAAAAGCTCTTGAATCGCTGAATTGAAATGATTTTTGTTGAAAGATGTCTCGCTCGGAAATGATTTTTGTTGAATTTGTAATCTTTCGTCTTCTGTAAATAGCTTTTCTGTTGTGAAAGTGTCAAAATTTGTATCAATGTCATCAAGAGTAAATATTTGTTTTTCTAATTCTTGAGAAATTTCTTTTAAATATCTGTTTTTTGCACCTTTTCCTTTTGTTGTAGCCGTTCCATCGGCATCAAAAATAGCAATGAATTTTTTATTATGTGCCAGATATTCTCTAAAAATATTTTCATATTTATCAACACTCGCTCCAGGATAAAATTTGAAATCAAAATTCTGATCTGCAAAAAATTTGTCCTTAATCCATTTGAATGTATAGTAATCAAATTTCCCCTCGGTAAAAACAATTTTATCCGTAAGCTCAAAATCTGTTGCGTGAAATTCTAAAACATCAAGAATTGGCTTAAAATGGGTTTCTTCGTTTGGGTAATTTGCCACAAATTGTTTGTGTGGTATCGCCTTAATGTTTTGCCTGAAATCGTAGTCATTTGAATTTTCTCTCCCTGTGTCTTTTACAATAAAACAATTTAAAATAAATTTTGGATTTATGAGATACGGGCTATGCGTTGAATAAATAATTTTTGATTTATCAATAAGTTTCTCAAAAAGAGACAGTAATTTTTGTTGTGAGCTTTCGTGGAGATTGCTTGCAGGTTCATCAAACAAAAATAGATATTCACCGCTTTCATCAGCTCTTGCTTTTCTAAACTCCGTAAAAAGAATAAAACCAAAAAACCATCTAAAGCCAAGACTTCTTTCATTTATCAAAAATGCGCTTGTGCCTTCGTTCACTTTCAGCTGGATAAAATACCCAGTTTGATCGTTACCTGTTTCAATAATGATGTTTTTATTTGGTCCTGGAAATATTTCTTGCCAAGGAGCTACAATTTTTTGATTTAAAATTGAAGAAATTTCTTGTTTTATTTGAGATGAAGCAGATTGTTTCGCTGCATCTGTTAGTGTTTTTAACTTTGTTAAAAAGTCGTTGAGTGAATAACTAGAATTTATGGTATGCAATATGTCGTCAATTATTTGTCTGTATTCTTT
>Ga0194058_10000754_pt1 | contig 16021 bp, 23 predicted proteins | sample SepL4417m_MetaG_FD_155490 | JGI IMG/M metagenome (GOLD analysis project Ga0194058, IMG submission 155490) | Anoxic zone freshwater microbial communities from boreal shield lake in IISD Experimental Lakes Area, Ontario, Canada - Sep2016-L442-17m | ecosystem: Environmental > Aquatic > Freshwater... | reverse complement strand
ATTTTTTACTAAAGAACAAGGATGACCAAGAAAAATCAAGTCTTTCTGAATCATCCTAGTGCTTTAGAGTACAATTTGGCTCGTATAAATGAGTATTTGAGTGTTCGGATTGAGCCCGTCGGGTAGGCTATTTGTTAACTATATATTATACTCTTTTTTAAAAAAATGTCAATAGCAAAAAATCCCAATTCAAAATAATTAGGATTTTTGGCTTTAAAAAGGCTTTTTTTATGAAAAAACGCGAATTTACTAAGCGATTTTCTTTTTCAAGATCTCCAGCACCACTTGCGGATTCGCTTTACCGCCGGTTTGCTTCATCACTTGCCCCATCAAAAATTTGAGGGCATTTTCCTTGCCAGCCTTGAAATCCTCCACGGATTTTTCATTGTCAGCAAGTACCGCGTCCACCGCGCTTTCCAACTCGCCACTATCCTCCATCTGCCCAAGATTTTTTTCAGCAATAATTTGCGAAGGGTCGCCGCCGGTGTGATACATTTCTTTCAGCACTGTTTGCGCTGCGCTGGAGTTGATTTTTCCATCCGCCACAATCCCAATCAGCTCGGCATAATTTTCCGCACTGATTTTCAAATCTCGCATATCATGCTTGCTTTCCGCCAAATGTTTGCGCAGTTCGCTGAGCAAATAATTTGTTGCCAACTTGATCGCCTTTTCTTCGCTGGCAGAAATTTCATGCGAAACAATTTTTTCGCGAAGCTCGCCAATCACATTTTCAAAATACTCCGCCAAATCTTGCTGGGCAGTCAACACGGCAATATCCTCGCTTCTCAGCCCATATTCCTGCGCAAATCTTTTTTCTTTCGCATTAGGCAGTTCTGGCAAACTCAGTTTCAATTTTTCCACATAAGCTTGCGAAAATTCCATCGGCGGAATATCTGGCTCTGGAAAATAGCGATAATCATGCGCCGATTCTTTTTTGCGCTGCGAAACCGTCACATTTTTCACGCTGTCCCAACCGCGCGTTTCCTGCACCACTTTTTCCCCATTTTCCAACAGCTCCGTCTGGCGCTTGATTTCATAGTTGATGGCTTTCTCTACATAACGAAAAGAATTGATGTTTTTGACTTCCACTTTGGTGCCAGAAAGTTTTTCTTCATCTTCTTTATGAAGCGACAAATTCACCTCACAGCGCATATTGCCCTTTTCCATATCCGCATCTGAAATTCCCAAATAGCGACAAACTTGTTGCAAACGGGTGCAAAATAGCCGAGCTTGCTCCCCATTTTCAAGGTCTGGTTCCGTCACCAGCTCCATCAGTGGCACGCAGGCGCGGTTTAGGTCCACCAAGGTATAATTAGCCCCTGTTGGATGAACGAGCTTCCCAGTGTCTTCCTCGAGGTGAATTCGGGTGATTCCTATTGATTTGATTATTGTTTCTTGATTATTGGTTATTGCAATGTCCATATTACCCAAACCACAAAGCGGTTGGTCATATTGCGAAATTTGATAACCTTTTGGCAAATCAGGATAAAAATAGTTTTTGCGGTCAAATTTGGATTTCAAATTAAGCTCGCAATTCAGCGCCAGCCCAGCCAATTGCACAAATTCAATTGCCTGCTGATTTGGCACTGGCAGTGTTCCTGGTTGACCAGTGCAAACTGGGCAAATATGCAAATTCGGCTGGCTCTCCTGCCCCAACCCATTTTTGCAACCACAAAACATTTTTGATTTGGTTTTCAGTTCCACATGAACTTCCATACCAATGACGGGGATATATTTATTCATAAAATTTTCAAATTAAAAATTAAGCTCGTTTTTTATTTATAATTATTTTTTTATTGCCGAAACTCTAATTACACGATTCAGATCATTGCCATCAAACTTTATCTCAATAAATCCAAGCGCACTAAGCTTTTTCTCGATTTGCACCTTAGTAAACACAATCTTGGGTGATGTATTCTCATATTCTACCGTTTCGATATTTGCGATGAAATCAAAAATAACTTTCCCGCCTTTTCTAACTAATCGAGCAAGCTCATGAAAAAAATCATCAATAACTTCAGATGGCAAATGAGAGACCACCACGCCACGACTGATCACAAAATCCATTGAATTGCTAAGCAGTGGCACATCAGTAGCAGAAGCCCTTAATGCTACGGCGTTAGGCACTTTTCGAAGAGCAATCCTGAGCATATCATCAGCCAAATCAAGTATAAATAACTGTTTAACTTTTTTACCCAGTTCAATAGATGTAATGCCGGATCCACAACCCAGATCCAAGCCTGTCGCCAACTTTTTAACACTGCGCAACTCTGATTTCAACAAATCCATAAACCGCTGATAGCCATCCTCAAAATTAGCATAGTGTTCCAATTGTAAAATATCATTATCCCAACCATCAGCGCGCTTGTTCCATCTGAGACGCTGTTCTTCCAATTGTTTTTTAGTTATGGATTTCATATTATCTTTTCAATTCCTTAATAACTTCATTTGGTTCGTCAATAATAACAAACTGTTTTAGAAAATCCTTTTTTATAAAACCACTTGATACTTGGAATTCCACCAACTTTAAAAAGTTTTTCCAAAAAATTTTTGAAACCAATATGACGGGTGTTTCTTTTTTTATGTTACCCATGAACTTACCCGCAAGAACCTCACATAATTCATACACAGTGCCCAAGCCACCAGGTAATATAACAAAAGCATCAGCCATTGAAATAATTTTTTTCTGTCTAGGACTAAGCTTTTTGTAGATAATGGTTTTAGTGTTATATTTACTAGCTTTTCGTCCTTCAAATTCAAAATGAATGCCAATCATATTACCACCATTTTCAAATGCACCCTTAGCAACTCTATCCATTAATCCTGGTCCACCACCGTTAACAACACTGAAATTATTTTCAGCAAGTGTTTTGCCTAAACCCTCGGCTAGTTTGCAATATTCGCCATTGCCATCATTGCTTCCTGAAAATATAGCAACGACTTTATTTTGATTATTTTTCATTTAATTATTTTTCATTTGATTAACGGAATATTGACACAAGACTTGTTTTAAGGGTATCCTTATTCTGAACTAAATGCAACGACATTTTATCAATAAAAACTAGGAGAATTCCATGGAATCGTCAAAAGCTGGAGAAATACCTTTGAAATTGGGCGATAGATTTATAATGGATGTTGACAGCCACAATAAAGCATACAAAGCAGGTGCGGTTCACGAAACCTGGGAGATTACTGAAATTCCACATGGTGGCTACACAGACTATTCTTGCAAGAGCGTGCTTTCAGGTAAGCCATTCGTTTTTGGTCTTGACCCGGAAACCCATGTAATTCAGGTAGCACTTTGAATTACAATTAATCCTTTACAGCCCTCTTGAATTATCGGAGGGCCATTTTATTTTCAAAAAATCAAAATACGACTCATCCTTGTTTCTATTTCACCAATTTCTGCCAATTCTTTTTGTAATATTCAAATTTTTCACCAAATTCTGCTTTTTGCGTTTCAGCTATTTTCAGTGTGGCTAGTTTATTTTTCAGCATTGCAACGGTTTTTTCTTTGTCACTTTCTTTGCACATTTTTTCCAATTCAAGAATGCAACCGTAGCCCTTCGTATCATCCAGCATCACACTAACCCCTTGCCATGCAAAAATATTGCGCTTGCGAAACCATTTGATTTTCACTTCATAGCCCAAAGCCTCAAACAACTTTTCAGCATTTTCAAACTGCTTCAGATCAAGTTTGACTTCAATTTCCTCTCGCGAATCAGCGTGCATTTCACCTTTTTTAAGCCAAATTTTGGCGCTTTTATCACTTTTTTGAATTCTCAAATCCTGTTCGCCAGAAAAATAATAAGAAATCTGATTTTCCACGGCCAAAAATTTTCCTTCTTTCTTGAAAAATCTCAACAATTTCTTATATTGTTCTTGTGAAACAAAACTTCTGATTTCTGCTTCAATATTTTGCTGTTTCATGAAATATCAAAATTAAAAAAAAATTATTTCAAACCCGTGCTTCCAAACCCACCACTACCACGGTTGGTCTGCTCAAATTCGGAAACTTCTTCAACTTCAGGAGTTTCAATTTTTTGAAAAAGCACCTGGGCAATTTTCTGACCTTTTTCAATCGCATAATCCTCCTTGCCCAAATTGATCAACCCAATCAAATATTCTCCCGTAAAGTTGCTATCAAAAACTCCCCCCAAAGTTTTGATGCCAAATTTGTGCGAAGGACCACTCTTGTCCCAAATCAAACCCGCATAGCCCTGGGGAATTTTAATCCCAATTCCAGTTGAGCAAGAAATTTTCTCACCCGGTTTCAACACCACATCCTGCACCGAATACAAATCCATCCCCACATCGCCCTCCAAGGCAAAATGAGGAATCTTCGCTTCTGGATGAAATTTTTTGACTTGGATTTTCATATCACCAATATTGAATCAAGCAAGTTACCTACGCCTTGTCATTCCGGACTTCTTGCCTACCGGCAGGCAGGGATCCGGAATCCCGAGCTTAATCACGCTAGACTTATTGCAACGAAGATGCTGAAACCTGCCTACCGGACAGGCAGGCAAGTTCAGCATGACATCATCAATTAAGTTAATTTCATATATAGCATAAACATATCTTTAATTCTCCTGTGCAAAAACTTGCCAGGCATTTCTCAGCTCCTCAATTTTCGCAGTATGTTTTTCAGCAAGACGCTCCTGATTCAAATGATTTTCCACCCCGTGAGAAATTTGCTTGGCATTCTTCTGCAAATAAATTTTGGCACTGCGATATTTTTCAGCATGCCCAAGCAAAATTGGCAGATGCTCAAAAAGCTCCTGCGACACCAACTGATCCCATTGCACAATCGATTTTCGCTCCAGCATTTTCAAGGCTGTGTTCATTTGTCCGCGTCGTTGCAAGGAATCAAAAAAACCGACCAAATCAAACTGTTCATTCTCTGGATTCTCCTTGTGGGCAGAAATTTGCAAAACCTTTTCCATGATTTCCCTGACATAATCACTTTGAAGCTGACTGAGAATATTCTGCCTGACAAAGGCAGCTTTTTCAAGCTCGCCCGCATCCAGCCCCAAATCATGGAGCTCTCCCAATTTGCCAAAACGCGCTGCCCATAGCAAAAACAAAGCTTGGTCTTCTGCGAAATTTTCCACCATCACTTCTCGATAAGCAATTTGCTCCATCAAACCTGAATGCAAATGCAAATTTTCATCTCCCGCCACGGTCTCATCTTCGTTCAAATAAGACTGCCAGCGCTTTACCTGTGAACCTCTTTCAGCCAACAACCCTAGCAAAAAATCGACATCGTTTTTGATTTCATTGCTTGAAAGCGTTTTTTTGTGCAAATACAAAAGTGAACTTGTGCTCATAATAATTCAGAATCCTGTCATTCTGTCTGCCAGCTGGCGGATCAAAATCTACATTCTTTATTTTAGCTTATTGACTAACTGCGAGATCCTGAAATAAATTCAGGATGACAATTATTCAAATCAATTTTTTAGTTAATTAAAACGGAAATTTTTTCGATAATATCTGCTTGAACTTTCTTGATTTTTTGATTGGCATTTATTTCTATCCAGCCATAGCGTTCAGCCAACAACTCATGAAAAATTTTACAAATCATAATTCGCTCGCCATCCATCTCATTGCGATGATCTTTTTCAATCGCAGACAAAAATCGACTTCCATTCATCAAAATTTCCAAATCTGGCTTCAACAAATCCTCATTAATATCTTCGAGATAATCCAACTGCCCGCCCCAAGTCAATCCCCAAGCTATGCCAGTGCCCCTATAATCTTCAGCTACAATCCACTCACCATCGGCTAGTCTTTTTTTCAACACAGCCTCATAGCGGATTCGATTTTCAGCATATTTTTTCTGCAATTTGTGCGTTGACAATTCATTTTCGTGGCGAAAATCAGGCTCGCGCAGATATTTGTAAATAAATGGACCTTCTGGCTCAAGGTCATAAACTGGATATTTCAATCTTGAAGCTTTTTTGCCAATTGATTTCAGATATTTCACCAGCAAATCAACCTGGGTTGTTTTCCCAATACCATTGATTCCATAAATTGCAACAAATTTTCCCTGCTTCATATCATTTTTCCAATTCCAAAAAAGTAAATTTAAAATTCTCATCTTGACTTTTGCGCTGCGAAACAATTTTTGAAAATTCCTCATACGGCGGGAAAAAAACATCCCCTTCGAAATCACCCTCTACCACCGTCAGATAAAGCTTATCCGCCATTCCAATTGTCTGCGCATAAACACTGCCACCCCCACAAATGAAAATTTCTTCCCTTTCCAGCTCGCACGCCTTGGCAATCGCCAATTCAATCGAGCGTGCGATGAAACAATTTTGAGCTTTAAAATCTTGGTCTTTTGTAACAATAATATTTATCCTACCTGGTAAAACTTTTCCAATTGATTCAAAAGTTTTCCTGCCCACAATCACCACATGTCCAAGTGTGAGCCTTTTGAAGTTCTGCAAATCTTGCAAAATTTTCCAGGGAGTTTTGCCACTTGAGCCAATGACTCGATTTTCACTGCAAGCACAAATCAAACTAATCTTTGGTTTTGACATAAAACTATTTTTCAGTAATGTCTTGCTGTCCTCGTCTAATATCAAACCTGTTTGGCTCATCATCCAAATGCAAAACCAATCCATTTTTTCCAAAAAGTTCCTGCAGGCTAGCCACCAACTTCAACATCTGCTCAACCAAGGTTGCATGCACAAATCTGGTTGAACGCAGCTCTGCCAAATAAACCAAAGCTTTCAAATCTCCTGCCACTCGACAAACCACCCGATAACCCATCGCCGTATAATATTGCTCCTGCGCTTGACTGAGGTTTAATTTTTCAATTCTCGCTTCTTGTAATTTGATAAATTCCTCAGTCTTTTCGCGCAACTCAGTTGGCAAGGATTCCAAATACCATTGATTGAAACCGTGCTTGCGAGTCAGCAGTGGCATTCTTTGCACAACCGCCCGATGCCTTTGCAAATCGCGATATGACCCAAAATCCAACAAGAATTCATATGCCACCATCCCACACTCCGCAATTGCCATGGGAAGTTCAGTTTTCAGGGGACGAGTTCTCAAAACATTTTCATAAGCTGAAAGCATTTTTTTGTCCACCTGATCATAAAGCAGGGTAAAATCCTGGCAATTGTCATTTTGATAATAGTAACCACCTTGCATCCAATTTTTGTTATAAGCTTCTGTGTGAAGAAATCTCTCATGCCCAAAAGAATTCGGATACAACTGCTTCAAAACTTCCTCGGTTTTTTCAGCAATTTCGCGAACTTCTGCCAATGGATGATGTCGCAGCAGCATTAATTCATCCGCAAATTGACGGAAATTCATGCGCCAAGACAAATTGGTCGTTGCCCCCGCTGGCAGCATTGAGCGAGTAATGTCAAAAGCTCTCGCGATAATGGCTTTGTCATACACCCCCTGATTTTCATTTGCTTGCTTAGGAAATTGAATTTTCAAATGCGCAATCAAAGGTTCCTGCGCTTGCAAATAAAACGCCCGCCAAGCTTCCAAGATTTCTTCGCCTGCTGGCGTGCCAACAATATTCAAAAATTTCTGTTTGGAAAAATCCACATAGCGCGTGGAAGCTTCTTGCCCAGAATATAGCCGCCAATCTTGAATCGCCTTAGCCGCCAACATTGAAACACCTTCCACGAAAACTGTTGCGCTACCACAATCGCCAATGGACTTGTGACCATAGCCAACATAAAACTTCTCCATGAAGTTTTCCGCCCCTTTTTCTGCCAAAATTTTCAGATGACTTTCAATCCCACCTGTTGAGCGTGAATGCAGTGCTTGCAACATTGCCTCAGCCTGCCCATCGATTTTTGCCTCCACATTAAGCGCCAACACAAAACCCCCAGTATTTAACTGCCTCGTAGCATGTTTTGCAAAAATATCCGTTTCCATATTTTTTATTTTGAATTTATTAAATATTCTGCGCGATTATTTCGTCAATTTGTTTGTATAAATCAATATAAAATCTTTATATTTCTAGAAATTTTTATGCATTTTTGATGCTTCCACAACCTTACTACTATAATATTTACTATTCAAACCATTACTGCCATACGGCTTTTCACAAGGAGAAGATAGATATTCAAAAGCCATTTGCGCAATTGGCATTCCATAATAAAGTTTGATCGGAAGCGGACCAGCGTTGAAAAGTTCCAGTGTCATTTTCAAGGAATTTCCTGGATCCAGAAAACCAGCCGTCGTATGAATAATGAGCCCAATTCTCCCAAGTGAACTCTTGCCCTCAAGTCTAGCAACCAATTTGTCAGAAACACCTGTTTCCTCTATTAAAAGACCCAAAGCAAATTCACCGGGATGCAAAATAAAAGGCTTGTCTTTCGTGATAACAACCTTGTCCATCAAATCATCCGTTTTATTCTTAACATCTATGATAAAATTTTTCACTGTATTAAAAACCAAAAAATCTTTATCCAAATGCAAATCAACACTGGCCGGCTGTAAATTCTTCTTGTTAAAAGGCTTTACAATAACATTGCCATTTTTCAATTCTTTCAAGATATCATTATCTGATAAAACCATATTTTTGTATATAAAGAAATTAATTTTTAATATCAGTTTATATATTTTCCTTCAAAATCTCATCGATTTTGGCATAAAGTTCAACATAAGTCCCATTATTATCCACCACATAATCTGCATAATTTCTCAAATCAGGAATCGTTTTTTCTGTTTCATATTGATGCGAAGCTTTAAATTGTTCAAAGGACATTGTACCGTCATTTATTTTTTCTCTGCGTTTAGAAACTCTTTCAAAGCGCAATTCCATGTCAGCGTCGATGTATAAAAATTTAAAATTAGCCAATTGTTTTAAATACGCCATATCCTCAATGCGACGAATACCTTGCACCACCACAACATCAGTTGCATCTTCAACTGAATCATGATACATAACCTTAGCCAGAATATCCTCCCCAAAAGTTTTACGCAAAGCCAAAGATAAGGGTGCTTGATTTTCCCTTGTAATTTCAAGATGCAAGCGTTTTAAAATGTCATTAAATATTTGCGAAAAATTATGAGAATGAGCTTGATAAGAATTAACCAAGTGATGCGTAACAGCCTCCTTTCCACTTCCCATTTCCCCTGCAATTCCCACGATTAATTTTGGCATAAATTTAAATCAGCTAATTGTTTATGTTCTTCTATTGTATACATTAAATCCCCTCTCGTAAAGAGCATATTATACCACAAAAAAGACGCCCTCAGGCGCCTTTTGCAGATTTGTCATCGCGAGGATTTTGTACTCAAAATCAGTGGCGATCCAGAGCAGAGCTCCGCCCTGGATTGCTTCAGAGGAGTACCTCCTCGCAAAGACAACTTTTTTCATATTTCCCTAAAAAGCTAATGAAGCTATAAGCTACAAGCTAATCTTCAGCCCCGGTCCCATAGTGGAGCAAATTGAAATTGCCATCACATAGCGACCCTTCACGCCCGCATTTTCAGCAGCCTCAGCCAATGAAATATTGTGCCTTTTGATTTCGCCCCGCAAATTCAATCTTTCTTTCTGCTCCAGAGCCAATTTTGACCATTTCGTCCACTTGGGAAAAATGGTTGTGGATAACTTCACCACTATTTTTGCAAGCTTCTTTGGCTTTTTCGATTACAACCAAAAAATTTCGATAATCCAAATATTCCAGAGCTTTCGCCAACTCTCTTGCTGACCAAAATTCACTTTGATATTCATTGACTCGCTTGATGCTTTCAAAAAGATTTTTTGCCATATGTTTGTTTTTTACTTGTTATAATGATATTTTATCATCATAGCCAAGCGCTGTCAAATCTGGCTCGAAAAGGCATTTTTTTAATAAGAAAAAACATTGCAATTCTGTCCATATGGCTATGCTTGCAATGTTCGGATTTTTGTTTTTCAGTTGTCAGTTCAAGATCTCCGACGGCAGCTGGATTGTTCTTTTCTTAAAATTCAAAACTATTTCGATTTCCTCCAAAGTCTGGCAGGCAGGTCATAGGCACTAAATTGATTAAAGATTATAACCAACTTAACTTAATAATTTTTGAATATCTTCCTGGCTAAATTCTTTGCGATAATTGATGAGTTTTGGATGTTTAATTCGGCGAAGCTCCTCGTCATAAGTTGCCATGATGTTTCTAGCTCTTTTTTGATAAACCAACCAATTTCTTTGAGCAGAAAATTCCTTAAAGATTTTTTCAAATTCAATTTGCGTCAGCATTCTTTGCATTTTCTTGAATTCTTTCTCCACCTCCCCAGCCAAGCCAGTCTCAAAAGCGCCCACGATCAAAACGATTTCTTCATACATAAAATTTCTGGTCAGATCTTTCTTAGCCAGACTCGACAGCTTCCGATATTCTTTAGCTCTCTCCAGAAAAAGAAAATTATAGAGCATATCAGTATAAGTTCCATAATTTTTCACTTCCACAAAATCCTTGATGCAATCCGTGAAATCTCGACGATATTCTTTTGTTTCCTCTCGCGTTTCAAAAAATTGACTTGCCAACTGATTGATGAATTTCGGATCTCTTGTGGCAATTTGCATGACTTTTTTGAAATCACCCTCAACTCGAATAAAGTATTTTCTGACCTGCTTTCCCTTTTCATTATTTTCTAACATTGCCAACTCTTTCGCCATATCAATGGAGATGACATACTCTCTGGCCAAAATTTTTCCCGTTTGGGGGTCTATTGTTTTTGGCTTTTTCGAGCCATCAAATCCATCGCCAAATTTGGCGAAGGCGATAAAATAATCAACATCTTCCACGAAATCATACTTCTTGATTCTGTCTTTTATCCAATTGGAAAAATCCCTACCCACTCCCAACCATTTGTAAAGCTCCCTGGCATTTACAAATCTTTTCTTCTCACCGTTAAAATCTTTTCGAATCACTTTGATATTGATGAGCTCGTTCATATGTTTGTTTTTAACTTGTTATAATGATATTTTATCATCATAACCAAAACCCGTCAAATCTGGCGCGAAAAGGCAATTTTTTTAACAATAATTCGCTTGCCTAAAATCATTTTTGCAAAAGCAGAAGTAGGAGTCCGATTATCCTATCTTTTTCTTTTGGATCACTTTCGGCCACCAAAAGGGTCAACGCAGTCAAAGCCTCAGGAGTTATTTTTTTTCTAAAGTTAAAACCAGTTTTCTGCAAAAACCAAACAAAAGAGAAAGCTCCACTGCGCTTGTTGCCATCAATAAAGGGATGATTTTTCACCACAAAATAAAGCAAATGAACTGCTTTTTCTTCAATTGTTGGATACAAATCTTTGCCGCCAAAAGATTGCAACACATTGCCCAAAATTCCCGCCAAACTGCCACCTTGCCGTTCAATAGAAAAAATTTCTGTTGCCTGCTTCTTGGCAATCAACTCTCGCTTGAGTTGCAAAATTGCATCACTTAACTCCGCTCCCGCCAAAACAACTTTCTTTTTGGTAATTCCCCTGATTGGCAAAGATTCCTTATCATAAGCATCCAGCGAAAACCAAGTTCCTGCGAACAATTTGATCAACTCCATGGCATCTTGGGCTGAAATCTGGTTATCAGCAGGAAGCAATTTTTTTGTTTCTTCCACCGCAAGCAGGAATTTTTCATAATTCTGGGCAATCCTGCTTGGGTTGATGACATAACCTTCGGAAATATATTGTTTCAAGGTCTTGGTCGCCCAAATACGAAATTGAGTCGCTTGCTTGGAATTTACTCGGTATCCAACAGCGATTATTCCGTCCAAATTATACATCGCTATTGCGCGCTGAACTTTTCTTTTGCCTTCAATCCCAACTGTTTCCATTTTGGAAACAGTTGCTTTTTCAGCAAGCTCACCTGATTCAAAGATATTTTTGAAATGTTTTGAAATCGCAGCTTTCTGCACGCCAAAAAGTTGTGCAACCTGGTTAAGATTCGCCCAAAATGTCTCCTTTTTGATATCCACCGCCAATTCAATTGCCCCGTTTCTGGCCTGAAAGACAACGACCTCGTTTTTCTTTTTTTGTTTCATAATATTTAACTTATTTGGATTATAATGATATTTTATCATCATAAGCAAAACCCGTCAAATCTGGCGCGAAAAGGCAACTTTTTCAATCACAAAAAACATTGCAATTTTGTCCATATGCGTATGATTGCAATGTTTGGATTTTTGTTTTTCAGTTGTCAGTTCAAGATCTCCGACGGCAGCTGGATTGTTCTTGCGGATTCAGCACTATTGTATTTTCCTCCAAGGGCAGTCAAGGTCAAAGGTGCCAAACTGGTGAAAAAAATTAAACTTTGTATTTCTCAATAATTTCGAGATTCTCTGCGGCAACCTGAAGATCGCAAAATTTGTGATTAGGCTTGTTTTTTTCAATTGCCTCAACCAATTCTTTTACAAAAAATTTCAAAGATTTTGTCAAAATTGAATTTCCAATTTTAATATTAGGCATGACATCTTCCACATAAATTTCCGCTAGTGGTTGCTCATTCGCGTAGCTTACTCGCAAGCCTTGGGTGTCACTGTATTTTATAATCCCCTTGCTACCCACAACTTCAATGATAAAATCTTTACCACCAAAGCAGTAAGAATCATTGAAAAGCTCAATGCAAGTTCCCTTATCTGTCACTAGATTGCCTGAAAATTGAGATTCCACATCAACAGACTTTTTGAAGCGAGGGTCGTTATAAATTGGAGCAAAAATAGCGCCTTTTTTAATTTCTGGCATATCAAGCAGGAATCTCGCTAAATCAATTTGATGAACACCCATAGCAAGAAGCTGACCCCCCCCCTAATTTCTTGGAATTATACCAGCTTCCGATATATTTTTTATCTGAAAAAAGATTAGTAAACGCCCCAATTCTAATTGTTAATATATCTCCAAGTTTGTTATTTTCGATATAATTTTTTATATAGCCAACAATAGGATTGGATCTTGCCTCATGATTAATGACAATAGTTTTTGGATAATTTTTAGCTAAAGCAAGCATATCTCTTATGTCTTTAGCGGTAGTGGCTGCTGGTTTTTCAAGCAAAATATGCTTATTTTGTTTAATTGCAAATTCAAACATTTCTTTGTGCAAATTACTTGGCGTGGCTATCACCACAAGCTCGATCTCTGGTCGCTCAATTAAATCCTCCCATTTTTCAATAGCCTGGACGCCCATTTCAGAGGCAATCTTTTCTGTTTTATCCTTATCCGAGCCACATAAAAATATCGTGCAATCTTTATCAATAGCCTGAAAAGTCTGTGCGATTGTTTTCCCAAAACCAGTTCCAATTATACCTATAATCATATTATTTATGCTAATTTTTATACAAATTGATTTTCATCAATTTGATACATCTAGAATATCGGGATTTAATTTCCTACCTCAAGGCTACCACCAAAGACCCACAAAATCAACCGGCAATTTTTTTGATTTGCGCCAGCAGTTCTTCTTTTTTGGGCAAATAAAGTTGATATTGTTTGGCAAAAATTTGTTTGCTGTTTTCAGGTAAGGTATATTCAACCACAAATTTGTCATTTTCTTTGCACAAAACAATTCCAATGGTGCTATTTTCATTTTTTTCTTTGACTTCGCGGTCAAAATAATTCACATACATTTGCATTTGTCCGAGATCTTGATGCTTGAGCTCACCAATTTTCAAATCAATCAACACAAAACATTGCAAAAGTCGATTATAAAAAACCAAATCAATATAAAAATGCTTCACCCCACTGGTTATCCTCCTTTGCCTTGCCACAAAAGTAAAACCCTTGCCAAGCTCAAGTAAAAATTTTTCCAAGTTTCCAATTAAGGCTGACTCCAATTCATTTTCCGAATAATGCTGATTTTCATCCAAACCCAAAAATTCCAAAACATAGGGTTCTTTAAAAATATCTGCTGTTTTTTCAACGATTTGTCCTTTTTCTGAAAGCTTTTTCACTGCTTTTTTGTCTCGACTTAAAACTAATCTTTCATAAAGAGCGGAATCAAATTGACGACAAAGTTCTCGCAGTGACCAACTATTCTTTTCACATTCAATCTCATAAAATTTTCTTTCGGCGATATTTTCAATCTTCATTAGTTTCAAATAATGCGACCAGCTTAAACCAAAAGATTTCCGAGACACTGTTTCGGAAATTTGATAATTCAAATAAAATCTTCGCATATTCTCCAAATTATCTGCAGAAAAACCTTTTTCAAATTGTCTAGTTAAATCAATTGAGAGTTGTCTGATGACTTCCTCACCATATTCAGCGCGCCTTTTTCCACCTTGCTGAAATTCCACAATTTGCTTGCCAATTTGCCAATAGGTTGCTGTCAAAACACTATTCACATTTTGAAAAGCAAGCCTCTTACCTTGTGCCAAAATTTCACCAATCTCGTTAACTAAATTTTGATAATCACTCTTCTTTGAAATTATTTTCGTTTGTTTTTTGAGCATATGTTTGTTTTTAACTTGTTATAATGATATTTTATCATCATAACCAAAACCCGTCAAATCTGGCGCGAAAAGGCAATTTTTCCAACCTTAAAAAGTATTGCAAAAAGTCGCATATGCCAGAATTTGCAATATCTTTTTTTGAGAAGTTTTTGGCAAAATTTCTGTGAAAAAATTAAAAGAGTTGAAAATTATTGCGATAGCTAAAAATTTCAACTCTATCTCATATGGTCAAATGGTAGAGAAAATAAAAAAAGTCCTTATGTGGTTGAATGGACTTATTTTATTTTATTTTATTTCCCTTTCACTAAACATCAGAAAACATTGCAATTTTGTCCATATGCGTATGATTGCAATGTTTGAGTTTTTGTTTGTTTATTGTTTATCAGTTCAATGTCTCAGACGGTAGCTGAATTGTTCTTGTATCGAAATTTAGGACTATTTTAATGTCCTCCAAGGTCGGACAGGCAGGTCGAAAGCATTGAACCGATTAATATCAGTCTTCAGCTTTTTCAAACTTGCATTTTTCTGATTTCGAAAGTCCCACCATAGTCAAACGCGTAAAAAAATTATTCCATTCTGATCCAATAGCTTCGGATATCAATTCTTTATTCATATACTTTTTGCCAGTATAGGATTTTTCTTTTTTGTTATACTCCAGCAATACACACCACTGCATAGCAACATCATAAATGTTGAAATATGTCATGGATTTTGTCTTTTCATCCTCGACATAAGATGAAAAATCTGGTTCATAAAGAGCTGTCCCAATAGTATGAACTCCATCAATAACAGCCTGACTACCAAATAAGATATTCAGTGGAAAATCAGAAAAATGTTGTTGATCTTTTATTTCTAATTCATTTGGGATGAACCCTGCCAGACCAAATTCGATGTTCATATGTTTTCTATTTTAAATAATTTAACTGCGTTCGATTGTAATGCTTGGGTTTTAGTGGTTGCGATTTTGAAGGATGAAGCGTTGGATTTTGCGGGCTTTTTGTTTTTCGGATCTGGTGAGTTGGCGAAGCACCATAGGATTGCGTTTGCCCCAGATCATTTTAGGCAAAATATGTTCACCGATAATGGCGGTGGTTTCATCAAGGTATTTCAAATGGGCGATGAATGACAACTCGTCATCTTTGTCCAGATAATGCGTGTACTCGTGGATCACAAATTTCTTCAGCTTCTGCACCACAAAGTCATCACAACTGCTGTGTCCATCAAAAATGTGAGCATAGATGATGATCCGATTATTTTCAAGATCGAGCTGTGATGCCATAAAGCCCTTGGAATTTTTTATCTTGCCATATTCTTTTTTCTTTTCACTGGCTATTTTTGTCAAAGGATCATCTGAAATTTCCAGACTTGGTTTCGCATAGCCGAAATTAATATAGGCGTAAGCATCGTTTAGGTTGCTTTGAGCAAGGGTTGCAAGGTCACAATTAGCTTTAGCGTTTGGGATTGCGAAGAAGAAGGTTGAGAAAAATGTGAAGAAGAAAAGTTTTTTGGGGTAATTAAACTTTTGTAAGGATTTTATACTCTGAATATCTCTTGGATTACCTTGTATCGACGCTCTTGGTTAAGTCCCCTGTGGACCAGCAGGAGCGTTTTTGTTTTT
>Ga0194058_10000748_pt1 | contig 16068 bp, 18 predicted proteins | sample SepL4417m_MetaG_FD_155490 | JGI IMG/M metagenome (GOLD analysis project Ga0194058, IMG submission 155490) | Anoxic zone freshwater microbial communities from boreal shield lake in IISD Experimental Lakes Area, Ontario, Canada - Sep2016-L442-17m | ecosystem: Environmental > Aquatic > Freshwater... | reverse complement strand
GCCCGCGCCTGCACGCCTGCACGCCTGCGCGCCTGCGTGTTGATTCCCACCGGAGCCGCTGATAGAGTCGGACGACGTTGCCACCCGTAACAGCAAGCTCGCACATCAGCGCGGCACTGAGCTCAGAGACCCCGGTACGTCCGTGCCCGGGTCTTTTGTTTAACCCGAGATCGTCTCATCCGGTTCGCGTTTCTGTGAGGAGGACGGCATGGAAGTAGAGATCGGCCGCGGCAAGAAGGGCCGCCGCGCTTACGGCTTCGACGACATCGCCATCGTGCCCAGTCGGCGCACGCGCGACGCCGAAGACGTCGACATCACCTGGAAGCTCGGCCCGCACACCCTGCCGCTGCCGTGCCTCGCCTCGGCCATGGACGGCGTGGTCGATCCCCAGCTCGCCATCACCATGGGCAAGCTCGGCGGCCTCGCCGTGCTCAACCTCGAAGGCTTGCAGACGCGCTACGAGAACGCCGACGAGCAGCTCGACCGCATCGCCGCGCTGCCCAAGGAGTCGGCCACCCGCACCATGCAGCACATCTACCTCGAGCCCATCAAGCCCGAGCTCATCGCCCAACGCATCAAGCAGATCAAGGCCGGCGGCGTGCTCGCCGCCGCGTCGCTCACCCCGCAGCGCGTGGAGGGCTTCTACAACATCGCCCTCGAGGCCGGCCTCGACGTGCTCATCATCCAGGGCACCGTGGTCTCGGCCGAGCACGTGAGCACCAGGGTCGAGCCCCTCGACCTCAGGAAGTTCATCGCCCAGTGCCCCGTGCCGGTGATCGTCGGCGGCGTGGCCAGCTACGCCACCACGCTGCACCTCATGCGCACCGGCGCCGTGGGCGTGCTCGTGGGCGTCGGCCCGGGCCACGCCTGCACCACGCGCGCCGTGCTCGGCATCGGCGTGCCCCAGGCGACGGCCATCGCCGACGCCGCGGCGGCGCGCGTTCAGCACGTCCTCGAGACGGGCCAGTACTGCCACGTCATCGCCGACGGCGGCATGCGCACCGGCGGCGACGTCAGCAAGGCCATCGCCCTCGGCGCCGACGCCGTCATGATCGGCTCGCCGCTGGCCGCGGCCGGCGAAGCTCCGGGCCGCGGCTATCACTGGGGTATGGCCACCTTCCACCCCGAGCTGCCGCGCGGCACGCGCGTCAAGGCCGGGGTCAAGGGCACTCTCCGGGAGATCCTCCTGGGCCCTGCCCACGAGAACGACGGCACGCTCAACCTGTTCGGCGCCCTGCGCACCAGCATGGCCACCTGCGGCTACGAGACGCTCGGCGCCTTCCAGAAGGCAGAGGTCATGGTGGCGCCGTCGCTGATGACCGAGGGCAAGAGATTGCAGAAGGAGCAGGACGTGGGCATGGGCTGAGGCCCGCCGGCACGACTGCATCAGACTGAGGGAGGCGCCGTGGCGCAGGGCTCGCCGCAAGTGAAGGGGTTCGACACCGTTCTTGTGCTCGACTTCGGGGCGCAGTACGGGCAGCTCATCGCGCGCCGCGTGCGCGAGTGCCGCGTGTACTCGGAGCTCGTGCCGCACGACATGCCCATAGAGCGCATCAAGGCCTACGCGCCCAAGGGCATCATCCTCTCCGGCGGCCCCATGAGCGTGTACGTCGATGATGCGCCTCAGCTCGACCCCGCGATCCTCGAGCTGGGCATCCCGGTGCTCGGCATCTGCTACGGCATGCAGAGCCTGGCCCTCCACCTCGGCGGGACGGTGGCGCGCACCGACCTCAGCGAGTTCGGCAAGACGGCGCTCAGCGTGCTCGAGCCGGGGCTGCTCCTCGAGGGGCTGCGCGGCGAGGAGCAGTGCTGGATGAGCCACCGCGACAGCGTCACCAAGGCGCCGCCCGGCTTCAGCGTGCTGGCCGCGAGCGCGGCTTCGCCCGTCGCGGCCATGGAGGCGCGCTCGCGGGGCTTCTACGGCGTGCAGTTCCACCCCGAGGTGATGCACACGCCCAAGGGTATGGACGTGCTCAAAAGCTTCCTCTACAAGGCCTGCGGCTGTGCTCCTGCGTTCACCCCGGCCTCCATCATCGAGGAGTCCATCAAGCAGATCCGCCTGCAGGTCGGCGACAACAAGGCGATCCTGGGGCTCTCGGGGGGCGTCGATTCGTCGGTCGCCGCACTGCTGATGTACAAGGCCATCGGCGAGCGCCTCACCTGCGTGTTCGTCGATCAGGGCATGATGCGCAGGCGCGAGGCCGAACGTGTGGTCGAGACCTTTGCGGGCACGTTCGGCATCCCGCTCATCGCCGTGGACGCCAGCGACCGCTTTCTCGACAAGCTCGCCGGCGTCACCGAGCCCGAGAGCAAGCGCAAGATCATCGGCGAGGAGTTCATCCGCTGCTTCGAGGAGGAGGCGCGCAAGCTCATCGACGCCAGGTTCCTCGTGCAGGGCACGCTCTATAGCGACGTCATCGAGAGCGGCACGCGGCAGGCCGCCAGGATCAAGAGTCACCATAATGTGGGCGGCCTCCCCGAGAAGATGGACTTCGAGCTGGTTGAGCCGCTGCGCTGGCTGTTCAAGGACGAGGTCCGCGCCGTCGGCGAGGAGCTCGGCCTGCCCGAGCGCATCGTGTGGCGCCAGCCGTTCCCCGGCCCCGGCCTGGCGATCCGCATCATCGGCGAAATCACGCGCGCGCGAGTAGACGTGCTGCAGCGCGCCGACGCCATCGTGCAGGAGGAGATCCGCAAGGCCGGGCTGTACCGCGAGCTGTGGCAGTGCTTCGCCATCCTGCCCGTCATCCGCAGCGTGGGCGTGCAGGGCGACGAGCGCACCTACGGCTATCCGATTGCGATCAGGGCGGTCAAGAGCGACGACGCCATGACCGCCGACTGGGCGCATCTGCCGTATGAGCTGCTCGAGACGCTTTCGTCGCGGATCATCAACGAGGTGCCCGAGGTCAACCGCGTCGTGTACGACATCTCGAGCAAGCCGCCGAGCACGATCGAGTGGGAGTGAGGCTTGGGGTCCGCGGCGGCCGCGCGCTCGCGGGCGCGGCCCGAACGGACATACGCTTGACGGCGCCCGCCTGCTGTGGTCGTATGCAGGGACGATGCGCCTCAAGACGGGAGGCACCCCAGTGGTGAGGCACAGAAGCCTGACGCGAGACGCGGTTCTCGCCGGCCTGCTCGAGTGCGGCGGTCTGCTCGACCGCACGGCGGCGGAGCCCTCCGCGCCCGCCGCTCCGCCAGAAGACGTCTTTCACGACGTCCTCCAGGCGCTGGCGCGCATCGCGGGGGCGGATCGCGCCTCGCTGATGGTGGTGGACGACGAGCGCGACGCCCTGGTCATCATCGCTTCCCTGGGCGTCCCCGAAGACGTCGCCGAGCACACGCGGGTCGCGCTGGGCGCGGCGATCAGCGGTTGGGTGGCCGAGCACGGCGAGTCGCTGCTCATGGCTCCGGGACAGGAGATCCCCGGCCCGGTGCGCGCGGCCATGACTCAGCCTTCCATCAGCTCCTCCCTCTCGGTGCCCATCTCCTGGGACGGCGGCGTGCTGGGGGTCCTGAATCTGGGCCGCCTCGGCGGGGCGGCGCCCTTCGACCACGCCCATCTTCAGTTCGCCGCCGTGGTGGGTGAGCTGTTGGGGCATTTCCGCTCGCTGTCGCGCCTCGAGCACGAGACCAGCGAGCACGGGCTCTTCGTCAGCCAGTTCATCGAGAGCATCCCGAGCTCCATGGTGGTCGTCGACCGCGGCCTGCGCGTCGTGTCCGCCAACCGGCATTTCCTTGAGAGCGCCCGGCGCGCGCAAGCGACTACCATCGGCCGCCGGCTGGTGGACGTATTGCCCGCGTGGCTCACCCGCTACGCGCCCATGGAAGAGAATCTGAGGGCGGTCTTCAAGACCGGGGAGGCCATCGACGGCGGCGACGTCCTGCAGGTGGGCGCCGGCAACGTGTTCTTCTTCCGCTTCGTCCCGATCATGGCAGGGGACGTCGTGCAGCAGGCCATGCTGCTCGTGGACGATGTCACCGAGCGGCACAAGCTCGGTGTCGAGGCCAGACGGGCCGAGCGTCACTTGAGCGGCGTGGTGCAGAGCGCCAACGATGTCGTGGCCTCCCTTGACGGGGACGGCCGCATCGTCACCTGGAACCCGGCCGCCGAGCGGGTCTCCGGACGGACGCTCGCCGAGGTGCGCGGCAAGCGCTTGCGGGAGTTCTGTGCGCCTGACGACGCAGAGCTCATGCAGACGATGCTGCAGGCGGCGGCGGCGGCGGCGGCGGCGGCGGCGGCGGCGGCGGAACATCAGGTGCCCACCTACGAGGCCCGGCTCGTGGCCCCCGACGGGCGAGAGGCGATCGTGGACTGGAGCAGCTCGCCGATGACCGACGACAGCGGCGCGGTCACGGGGACGGTGGTCGTGGGGCGCGACCTCACCGCCTACCGCCTGTTGGCGAACCAACTCATCCAGGCCGAGAAGATGGCCTCGCTGGGGGTGATGGCGGGGGGCATCGCCCACGAGCTGCGCACCCCGCTGGCCGTTATCCAGGTCAGCGCCCAGCTGCTGCTCGAAAAACCCGATGACCCCGAGCTTCTGGCGACGTGCCTGCAGAAGATCGACGCCTCCACCAGGCGATCCGCGCTGATCATCGACAACCTGCTCAAGTTCGCCCGGCCTCAAGCGGAGCTGCTCGGCGAGGTCGATGTGGAAGCTCTGCTCGACGACACCATGGTGCTTCTGGCCGATCAGCTGGTGCTCCAGAGGGTACGCGTGCACAGGAAGCCCATGCCCGACGGCCTCCGCGTCGCCGGCAATGCCGATCTGCTGCAGCAGGTGTTCACCAATCTCGTGCTGAACGCCTGCAACGCGATGCCCGAGGGCGGCACGCTGAGCGTCGTCGTGCGCGCGGGGCAGGGCGGCACGGTCAGGATCGCCTTCCGGGATACAGGCGTGGGCATACCGGCCGCGGACCTGCCCCACCTTTTCGACCCCTTTTTCACCACGCGGCCCCCGGGCAGCGCGTCCTCGGGACTGGGCCTGTCCATCAGCTACAGGATCATGGAGCAGCACGCCGGCGGTATCGAAGTGGCCAGTGAGGTGGGCAAGGGCTCGACCTTCACGGTGTCGATCCCCAAGGGGGGTGTGTAGATGAGCCAGAGGGTGCTGGTGGTCGATGACGAGCCCGACGTCTGCTGGGCGCTCAAATCGGCGCTCAGCGGGGCCTACGATGTGGTCACCACCTGTTCCGGCACGGAGGCCGCCTCGTTGCTGGCCACCGGCGACTACCGGTTGGCGTTCGTCGATGCTAAGCTCGGCGACATGGACGGGCTGCAGCTTGCGCGCGAGGTGTCCGATCTCGACCTCGACACCACCGTCGTCCTCGTCTCCGGGTACGTGGCCGGCGACGACGACGCGGTGCGCCAAGCCCTCGAGAGCGGGCTGCTCAGGGCTTTCGTCGCGAAACCGTTCTCTCTGGAACAGATACGGCGTCTTGCCGCCGAGGTGCTCCCGGCCCGGCGGCCGCGCGAGGGGGGGTAGACATGGCGCGCGTCCTCATTGTCGACGACGAGCCCGACCTTGTGTGGGCGGTCAAGTACGCGCTTCTCGACGAGGGCCACGAGGTCCTCACCGCCAGCGACGGCGTCGAGGCGCTGGCTCTTGCCCGGCAGGAGCGTCCCGACCTCTTCGTGATGGACGTCGTCATGCCGCGACTCGACGGCATCGAGGTGTGCCGCGAGGCGCGCCGCGACCTGCGCCTGGCGTCCGTGCCCATCCTGTTCCTCAGCGGCCACGGTGAAGTGCAGGACCGCGTGAGGGGTCTGGACGAAGGCGGCGACGACTACCTGTGCAAACCCTTCGACCTCACCGAGCTCAAGGCCCGCGTGCGCAGTCTCTTGCGGCGCACGGCTGCGCCGCCGCCCGAGACCGCGGGCGATGCGCACGTGATGCGCGTCGGCGCCCTGTGCCTGGACACCCGCGAGCGGAGTCTCCAGGTGGAGGGCGCGCCGGTCCCCATCACGCCCGCCGAGTTCACGCTCATCGGGTTTCTCATGGCGCACGCCGGCGAGGTGTTCTCGAGCCGGCAGCTCCTGGAGCGCGTGTGGGGTTACCCCACGGGGAGCGGCGACGCGGCTGTGGTGCGCTGGCACATGAAGAACCTGCGCGCCAAGATCGAGCCCGACCCCGCGAAGCCCTTGTACGTGCGCACGGTGCCGCGCTACGGCTACATCCTCGACCGGCGCGCGGCCCCACGGTCGCCGGCGGCGCTCTGACCGGGGGCAGCTCGCGGGCGGCTTTGCCGGGGCACACGCAGCGCATACGGCGCATTCCACAATCCTTACGTAACCCACACGCTACTTCGCGTTTTCCCCACGGTGGCCAACCTATCAATCCGCTGGACCTCGGGTAGACTATCAACGTGGTCCGGGTTACGCGGACCTACCCGCCGCATCAGTGGTAACGCAAATGTTTTGGAGGAGGTGACAGAAGTGGCAGTCGAGAAAGCAATTGCATCCAGCAGCCTGGCCGAGGTGATCGACCGGATTCTGGACAAGGGCCTTGTGGTCGACGCATGGGTTCGTGTCTCCCTCGTGGGGATCGAGCTTCTCGCGATCGAGGCTCGCGTCGTGGTGGCTGGGGTTGACACCTGGCTCAAGTACGCAGAAGCCGTTGGCCTTACGTCCAGCGAGGCGGTCCCGGCCTAAGGGCGACCTTGGTCGATGGTTGAAGGAAGCGCGGTGACTGGCGTCGCAAGAAGAGCAACGCCAGTTACCGCGCCTCTTTGTTGTAGGCGGTCGATTGTTTGGCCGCCACGAGACCGAACACCAGGAGGTGAGACATGGCATTGAATCAAGATATCGCGAAGCTCGCCGCTGAGTTCGGCGCAGCTTGGGATGAGCGGACGACGGCTATCGCCGGCATCCGCATCGACACGGCTGCGCAGCTCGCCGGCTTTCGCGAGGAGCGCGCGGAGATGGCCGAAGAGCAGGACGAGCGGCTCAAGGCTGGGGTCGCGGCACTGAGGATCGACGTCGCCGGCATGCTGGGCGATCTGAACGAGGCTCATGCGGCGATGGCCGCAGAGCAGGACGAGCGCCTCAAGGCCGAGTGCGCGACGATGAAGAGCGACGTCGCCGACATGCTGAGCGATTTGAGCGAGGCTCACGCGGACATGGCCGCGGAGCTGAACGACCGGCTCAAGGCAGAGCACGCCGCAATGGTCAGCGACGTCGCCGGCTTCATGGACGACTTGGCCGCCGGCAGCGCGGCACGCGCTGAAGACGTCGCCGCCACGCTCGACGACCACGCTACGGCACGCGCCGAGATGGGCCGCGAGCAGGACGCACGGCTCAAGGCATACGTCGCGGACGTCAAGAGCGATGTCGCCGATATGCTGAGCGATCTGGACGAGGCTCACGCGGCCATGGCCGAAGAGCTGAACGAGCGGCTCAAGGCCGAGTTCGAGGCGATGAAGAGCGATGTCGCCGGCTTCATGGACGATTTGGCCGCCGGCAGCGCGGCACGCGCTGAAGACGTTGCCGCCACGCTCGACGACCACGCTACGGCACGCGCCGAGATGGGCCGCGAGCAGGACGAACGGCTCAAGGCGGAGGTAGCGGCAAGAAAGAGCGAGGTCGCCGATATGCTGAGCGATCTGGACGATGCTCACGCGGCCATGGCCGCGGAGCTGAACGACCGTCTCAAGGCCGATCACGCGGCAATGAAGAGCGATGTCGCCGACCTTATGGACGACCTGGTCGCCGGCAGTGTGGCACGCAGCGAAGACGTTGCCGCCACGCTCGACGACCATGCTACGGCACGCGCCGAGATGGGCCGCGAGCAGGACGAACGGCTCAAGGCATACGTCGCGGACGTCAAGAGCGATATGGCGGATATGCTGACCGATCTGGACGAGGCTCACGCGGCTATGGCCGAAGAGTTGCGTGCACAGATGTCGGAGGACCGCGAGCGTCTGGCCGCCGATGGGGCAGCAGACCGTGAAGAACGCCTCGACGACGTCGCCGGAAGAAAAGCCGGTTGGGCGAAGGTCACCGCCGCCATGGCCAAGCGCCGTGAACGCGCTGCTTCGGCCAAGGGCCGCAAGCGTCCAGCGGCAGCCAAGCCCGTGGTGAAGGCCCCCGTAGCGGAGCCTGCGCCCGAGCCCGTCGCCGTGGTCGCCGAGCCCGAGCCCGAGCCTGTGCCCGAGCCCGTCGCCGTGGTCGCCGAGCCCGAGCCCGAGCCTGTGCCCGAGCCCGTCGCCGTGGTCGCCGAGCCCGAGCCCGAGCCGGTGGCTCCTCCGAAGCCGAAGGCCACGCGTGACGATCTCACGCGCATCCGCGGTATCGGCGAAGGCATGCAGACCCGCCTCAACGAGATCGGTATCTTCTCGTTCGCGCAGCTCGTCTCGACCAGCGTCCCGAAGATCCGCGAGGCACTGGGCGATGTAGGGCGCATGGCGCGCATCGACGAATGGATCGATCAGGCCCAGGAGCTCTCTGAGTCCGAGTAGAGGCAAGCGTCGGGGTCCGCGTCACGCGGGCCGCGACGATCACGAAGGCTAGTCCGCGGCGCCGCCGAGCGCAAAGGTCGCGCCGCAACGAAGCAGCGGTTGATCGCCCGAAAGGCGATCGGCCGCTGTGCGAGTAGACTCGGGTGGTGTAGTAGAGTTGCATTCGGGGTATCTGCTAGATAGAGTGCTAGAGGCTCTAGCCCAAGCGGTCGGCGAATAGGCGTATGCGAGAGGATGGCTTGATGTACCTGGGCACCAGGAGGGTGCGTTCGGCGGGCCGCACCAGCGGCAGCGTCGAGGTCACCCTGCCCGTGCAGCTGAGCATGCTGCAGGGGGTCGAGTGCCGTCTCGTGATGCGCGACGGCGCGCGCCCCGAGCTGGTGCTGGAGCCCGAGCTCGGCGAGGCGCAGAGCTTTTTTCGCGACATGTGGGAGAAGCTGGCTCTGGGGCTGGCCAGGGTGGACGAGATCGGCGACTTCTCCGCGGCGGCCTTCGAGCTCACGCTCTTTTCGGCGGCGCGCGCCCCCGAGCGCCCGCCGCTGACCTACGCGGATGGTCTCGCCGCCTTGCGCGAGCGCGTGGTCGTGGGCGTGGGCGGCGCCGCGGCGCCGGAGCTCGACGCGGCGCGGGAGGCTCTGGCCCGCGTGCTGGGGGCTTTGGGCGCAGCCGCCGGGCAGCGCCTGGGGCTGACGCATGCGCTGGCCATGGCGTTCGGTGACGGGCTGGCCTACGTCATGACGGGCGTGCCCGTGGGGTGGGGCACCGATTTTGAGCGCGGCGTGGCGCGGCAGGCCTTCCGCGACGAGTCGGCGGCCGCGGCGCGGAGCAACAGCGCGCGGCCCGCGTTCTCGCCTTATGAAGATCGTGCCTGGCAGGAGGCCCAGCCCGGCCTGGCGCGTGTGTTCGAGCAACACAAGAAGTGGCAGGCGGAGCCCGTGATCTACGAAGCGGCTCGAGATCGATGGCATGTGGCGCTGACCCTGGAGTTGCGAGTTGCGGCTGCCACGACGACCGGTACAGAGACCTGGAGGTTCTTTTCACCATGACGAATGTGCAGAAGTTGAAGCCCACCGGCAATGAACAAGAGCGCAGCAGATTCGACCGCAAGCAGTTCCAGGAGAAGCAGGAGTTCGAGCGTAAGCTCCTCAATCTCGACGAGAGGGCCGCGGCCTCCGCGTCGGCGCGCCCCGACTTCGTTGAGACGCCGGCCGTCAAGGAGATCATGAATCGGGCGCTCGGCTATCTGGATGCGGGCCTGCCGGTGCACTTCCGCGGGCCGGCCGGGACGGGCAAGACGACCCTGGCCCTGCACGTGGCCGCGCAGCGCGGCCGCCCCGTGATGCTGATCGCCGGCGACGAGGACCTGCGCACCGCCGATATGGTCGGCGGCCAGTTCGGCTACCGCTACAAGCGCGTCGTGGACAACTTCATCCACTCCGTCAAGAAGCTCGAAGAGGATGCGGTGCAGCGCTGGGTGGACAGCCGCCTGACCACGGCCTGCCGCGAGGGCCTCGTCCTCGTCTACGACGAGTTCACGCGCTCGCGGCCCGAAGCCAACAACGTGCTGCTGGGGGTGCTCGAGGAGCGCATCCTCGTGCTGCCGACGCAGGCGCGCAAAGACCAGTACCTCAAGGTCCATCCCGAGTTCCGCGCCATCTTCACCAGCAACCCGCAGGAGTACGCCGGCGTGCACGAGGCGCAGGACGCGCTCTCCGACCGCCTGCTGACCATGGATCTCGACTACTACGAGCGCGACACCGAGGTGGCCATCGCCGTCGCGCGGTCGGGTCTGCCCGAGGAGCAGGCGGCGCGGATCGTCGATCTGGTCAGGGCCTTCCGCGCCTCCGGCGAGTACGATCAAACGCCGACCCTGCGCGGCAGCGTCATGATCAGCAAGGTCTGCGCCACGCAGGAGCTGGCCCCCAACGCGGCCGACCCGGCGTTTGTGGCCGTGTGCCTCGACGTGCTTGAGTCGAAGACGGCCTTCACGGTCAAGGCCAAGGAGCGCCGCCTGGAGCAGCGCAAGATGCTCATGAGCCTCATCAAGCATCATTGCGGGTGATCACATGGAACCAAAGGTCATGATAGTCGGCAGGCCCAAGGGCCTGCGGTACGCGCACACTCTGCGCTGGACCGGCGTGCCGCGCGTCGATGGCGTGCACGAGGTGGCCACGGCCACCGGCCGGCTGGGCTGGGCGCCGCCGCAAAGCCGCGCGCGGGCGGCCAGCGAAGCCGCCGGGCTGAAGCGTGAGCGCGCGCGCCTGCGGGACGAGCTGGGCGCGCGGCAGGTCGTGCAGGCGCAACTGGACGCCCGCACGAGGGCTGCCGACCGGCGCCTGGCCAAGGCTTGCGAGCAGAGCGAGGAGCAGCCATGAGACCGAAGGGTATGCAGTACGTGACGACTCTGCTGGGCACCGGCGTGAGCAAGGCGCCGGGCCTGCACGAGTCGGCCACGGCCACGGGTAATACGGGCAGCCGGGCGCAGGCGGCCAGCGAATTCGCCCGGCTCGAGCGCGAGCGCGTGCGTCTGGAAGAGAAGCTGAGCATGCAGGCGGTGATCGCGGCGCAGACCGAAGCACGGCTCGATGGAATCTGCAGAAGCCTGGAGCTGGTGCGGCGGCAGCTCGACGAGACCCCCGCCGAAGCCGCGCGGTCGGCGCGGCCCACGCGGACCCCGCCAAAGGCGGCCCCAGCGCGTCCGGCCGCGCGCCCGGCGCAGCCCGCGCCGGAAGAAGAAGACGATTTGATGGAGCCGTTCGCGGTCGTTCCGTTCGAATACTGAGGCAAAGCACACAGCAAGCACAGAAAGGTGGCCGTGATGGCCGAAGAAGGCAAGGGTGCGGGGAAGCGGGAGGTCGATCTCGACTTGGGGTTCGGCAGCCTCTTCAAGGGTCTGGGCGACTTCCTGGAAGTGCTGTCCGACAAGATGGAAGCGTTTGAGCAGATGGACACCTCCGGGGCGGAGCCCCGCGCATCCGGCGGGCGGATGCCTCGCGGAGCGCCGCCGACGCGCACCGGCCAGTTCAAGGTCAAGGGCCTCGGCGACAAGGCTCAGGGCGTGTACGGCCTGAGCTTCCGCACTCTCGCCGACGGGGTGCCGAAAGTGGAACGCTTCGGCAACATCCGCCGCACCGAAGACGGCCCCGTGGTGGCGGACGTGCGCGAGCCGCTGGTCGACCTGTTCGACGAGGCCGACGAGATCGTGCTCGTCGCCGAGATGCCCGGGGCCAACGAGGAGGACGTCTCGGTCGAGCTGCACGACGACGTGCTCGTGCTCGAGACCACCGGTGAGCGTAAGTACGCCCGCGAAGTGCTGCTGCCCGCCGCGGTCGACGCCGCGAGCATGCAGAAGACCTTTCGCAACGGCATTCTCGAGCTGAAGCTCAAGAAGGCCGCGGAGTAGAGGCTGAGGCGCGGCATGCCACGGACCATCAAGCACTTCGATCTTCACCAGGTGGAGGGCGCCGAGTTGCGCGTGGTCTCCGACGTGGAGAGCGGCGTCTTCGCCGTGCTCGAGGCCGAGGACGAGGTGGTGCGGCGGTACGCCGCGCGCGAGTTGTGGCGGCATGACTGGGTGGACCTCTTCATCCTTCAGGATCTGCAGGTGCTGGCCGAACAACTGGCCGGGGCCGGCGGCCTGCCGCCCGGGGGCACGCAGGCGCTCGATCGGCGTCCGGTGGTCAACGCCTTCGACCTCAGAGACCTGTCGGGCTGCCACGTGTTCGTCAATCACAAGGTCATGGTCGAAGAGGGCTACTGGGGCGATCCGGCCGCCGTGCGCGCCCTGCTCGCTCACGAGCATGCTCACCCGCTCTCCGAGAACCCGACCGTTGCGGCCTCGCGGGCGCTGCGGGTGCGGAGCTCTCAGGCGCCGGCCGCCGAGGCGCAGCCGGCGCTCAATGGGCGGCCGTCGCTCGAGAGGCTGGCGGCCGCGCTCGCCGAAAAGCTGTGCTGCTACGGCCCTCGCGAGGTGTTCGCCAACGACCTCGCCATCGCCGCGGGCTGCGGCGACGACCTGTTTCACCTCGACGAGCTGGTCGTGGCCGCCGCCGCCCGGGGCGTGCTCGGGCGGTACGCCCTGGTGGACCTCCTGGAGGCCGACGTGGCACAGGGCAAGCGCCCCCGGCAAGCCGCCGGGCAGGCGCTGCTGCTCGGCGATCTGCGCAGCTGCCTCGACCTGGCCATGGAGATCGCGCCGTTCTACAGGGCGGGCCGCGCGGACCAGGCGGCCCGCCTGGAGGCGATGCTGTTCGAACAGGTCTTCCCGCGACTGGAATCCCCGGTGGAGGGAACCTACCAGACAGTACGCGATCTTTACGTGGATCTGGGCGCCGACCTTACGGGCGCCGCCCTTGTCACGTGGGCCGGGCGTGTGCTCGACCCGCTGCTCGCGGCGCTGCGCGAGCGGGGCCTCGAGCTGGACTTGAGTTTCAATCTCTCAGAGAAGGAGGAGGGCACGCATGCTTGAGCCGCGCGACTCCGAAGCCCAGTACGTGTACGTCTACTGCGTCATCCGCTGCAAGGAGCAACCCGAGTTCACGTCCCTGGGCATGGGCGAACGGGGCGACGCCGTCTACACGGTGCACGAGGGCGACCTGGCGGCTGTGGTCAGCAATTCGCCGGTCGACGCCTACGAGGCCCGGCGGCGCAACATGATGGCCCACACCGCGGTGCTCGAAGAGGTCATGAGCAGCTTCACCATCCTGCCGCTGCGTTTCAGCACCGTCGGCCCCGACGTGGATGTCATAAAGCGCAAGCTGCTGGCCGAGCGGCGCAGCGAGCTGCTCGGGCTCTGGCGCGAGATGGACGGGCGCCTGGAGCTGGGCCTCAAGGCCTTCTGGCACGAGGATACTCTGTTCCAGGGGCTCGTCGACGAGAACCCGCGCATCCGCGCGCTGCGCGACGCGCTCGCGGGCAAGCCCGCCGAGGAGACTCACGCCGAGCGCATGAAGCTCGGCGAGCTCGTCGAGGTCGCCATGAAGCAGAGGCGCAAGCGAGACTCCGAGCTGATCCTCTCGCGTCTGCGGCCCCTGGCGCACAGCGTCGCGGTCAACGACGACTACGGCGAGCGCATGGTGCTCAACGCCGCCTTTCTCGTCGACAATGACGCCGAGGCTCGCGTGGACGAGGCGGTGCAGCAACTGGACGCCGATCTGGGGCAGCGGCTGATGTTCAAGTACGTGGGCAGCGTGCCTCCGTACAACTTCGTCAAGCTCGTCATGCACTGGTAGGAGCGATAGCGATGATCAGTACTCTCCTGAAAGTGGCCACGTTCCCCGTCTCCTTGCCGCTCGAGGGCGTGCTCTGGATCGCCGAGAGGATCAAGGATCAGGCCGAGGCCGAGTACTACGACGAGGGCGCCGTGCGCGGCCGCCTGCTGGAGCTCGAGCTCAAGCTCGATTTGGGCGAGATCACGGAGGAAGAGTACCAGGCCGCCGAAGACGAGCTGATCGGGCTGCTCAACGAGATCCGCGAGCGGCGCGCGGCGGCGCAAGGCTTGTGAGCAAGCGCGAAACGGGCGCGGAGGGGCCCGACGTACCGCTGTGGACTGCAACATCATGCGCGATGAAGGGAGTGACGTAGCAATGAAGCCTTCTGAGGTGGCCCTGCGGGCCAAAGAGCACTTGACCGCGCTCACCGGGCTGGACGCCCTCACGGTCTCGGCTCTCGACAAGGTCGAGACGGGTTGGAGCGTAAGAGTGGAGATGCTGGAGCTCAAGAAGATCCCGGATTCGCACGACGTGCTCGGTTCCTACGAGTGTGTGGTGGACGACGACGGCAACCTGATGAGCTACAAGCGCACGCTGCGCTACCGCCGTAGCGATGTCATGGACGACCGCACGGTCTAAGGGGCCGGAGCGGCAGGCGGGTCTGGGGCGAAGGCGCCTCCCGGCCAACGAGAAGGGTGGCTGATGCGGTCATGGAGTGGATGAAGGACGACAGCGCGGGCGCGGCCGACGGCAGCCCCGGCGCGACGGGACCGATCGAGGTCGCCTGCGCGTTCTGCGCGGGCAAGGGCAAGGACCCCTTCGGCGTCATGTACGCGGGGTCCACCTGCCAGGTGTGCGGCGGCGCCGGTGTGCGCCGGCTCGCGCCGCCGGTGGCCGAGTGCGCCTACTGCGGCGGCACGGGGGTCTACCCCGGCTCGCGGCTCACGTGCACGAGCTGCGGCGGCGTCGGTCAGGTGACGATCCCCGCGGATGCGGTGGCCTGCCCGGCATGCGCGGGCAGCGGCCGCGCCAAGGACGATTTCTGGCCCGATTCCCCGCTTCCCTGCGGGGTGTGCGGCGGCAAGGGTGTGGTGGCGCCGTAAAAGGTGGCCAGAGGGTGGACAAAACGGCGGACGAGATGAGAGTCGAGGCGGTATGAGCACGGTGAAGAAGGGCGCGGCGAAAAAGGGCGCGGCAAGCGCGGCGCCGAAGGTCGAGGTGACCTGCGCGTTCTGTCGCGGCAGGGGCACGTTGCGGCATCGCACCTGCCAGGTGTGTGGTGGTCGCGGGGTGAAGACGATGCGCGCGCCGGTGGCTCGCTGCCTGCCGTGCCACGGCACGGGGCAGGCGCCCGGCAGCTCGCAGCTCACCTGCAGCGCCTGCAACGGCGTGGGCCAGGTGTCGATCCCCGAGGGCGCCGTGCCCTGCCCGGCCTGCGGGGGCAGCGGCCGCAACAGGGAGCATCCGGATTCTCCGCTGCCCTGCGCCCGCTGTCGCGGCAAAGGGGTGGTCGCGCCGACAGGAGCATGACGGGTCCCCGCGGGGAGTGATCGCAGGTTCGCGTGTGACGTAATGACAGGTTCGAGGATGGAGGACGGAGAGTTGCCGGCAGGAGCAGAGTCAGAGAAGTCGCTGAGCCGACGTGTGGCCGAGGCGGCGCCCAAGGACGCGGGACGCGGCCTGGCGCGGCTCGACCCACAGGATCTGGAGCAGTTGGGAGTCGGTATCGGCGACGTGGTCGAGGTCGCGGGACAGCGCACCACGGTCGCTCGGGCAATGCCCACCTACGCGGAGTCGCGCGGCCGCGGCGTGGTGCAGATCGACGGCATCCTCCGCGCCAACGCCGGCGCCGGGCTGGACGAGCAGGTCACCGTGCGGCCGGCTGTGGTGCAGCCGGCGCGCGCGATCCTGCTGGCGCCAGTGGAGAGGAGCCGTCCGCTGGCCGGCGCCCAGGCCGGGTACCTGGCCAAGCTCCTCGACGGCATCCCGGTGGTCGCCGGCGACCGCGTGCGCGTCAATCTCATCGGCACGCGCATGCAGAACTACACGGTGGTCCAGACGACGCCCAGCGGCCCGGTGCTCATCGGTACCTCCACAAAGGTCCGTACCGAGGGCGAGGCCAAGGGCGAGGCCGGCGCCGGCGCGCCCATCACCTACGAGGACATCGGCGGCCTGCACCGCGAGACGCAGCGCATCCGCGAGATGATCGAGCTGCCGCTCAAGTATCCGGAGGTCTTCGAGCGGCTCGGCATCGACCCGCCCAAGGGCGTGCTGCTCCACGGGCCGCCCGGCACCGGCAAGACCCTCATCGCGCGCGCCGTGGCCGCCGAGACCAGCGCCCACTTCGTGCACATCAACGGCCCCGAGGTCATCGACAAGTGGTACGGATCAAGCGAGGCGCGGC
>Ga0194058_10000745_pt1 | contig 16098 bp, 14 predicted proteins | sample SepL4417m_MetaG_FD_155490 | JGI IMG/M metagenome (GOLD analysis project Ga0194058, IMG submission 155490) | Anoxic zone freshwater microbial communities from boreal shield lake in IISD Experimental Lakes Area, Ontario, Canada - Sep2016-L442-17m | ecosystem: Environmental > Aquatic > Freshwater... | reverse complement strand
CCCTCATTTTTCTGCCGAAAGTCTTTCCTGTTTTTCTCTGTGTTCTCCGTGACCTCTGTGGCTAAATAAAATTAGCGGAAGGGGGGGGGGAAGGGAGAGGGACGAAAAACACGAAAAGGGAAGAACAAAATTTAGACAGAAAAATTTTGGACAGAAAAATAAAGAGTGGGAAGATAAAAGAGTGGGAAGATAAAAGAGTGGGAAGATAAAAGAGTGGGAAGATAAAAGGACGGGAAGATAAGGACGGAGAGGGTATTTATCATCTGCTATCCGTGTCTTCCGTGTTATCCGTGGTTTGTTTATTTCTTTTCTATTTTTCTGTCCCTCATTTTTCTGCCGAAAGTCTTTCCTGTTTTTCTCTGTGTTCTCCGTGACCTCTGTGGCTAAATAAAATTAGCGGAAGGGGGGGGGAAGGGAAAGGAAGGCTTTCATCGGTCTTATCGTGCCGTCGGTGTTATCCGCGGTCAAAATTCCTGTTTTCAAAGGAAAAGGCTTGTTTTGCCGTGCAGCATCTTGCATAATGTGGGCATTATGACAATCAACGTGGAGCAAGAAAAGGGAATGGTCCTTCCAGAATAACGAGTTGGACGAGTTCCTTGCATGGCTTGCGGACTACGAAGCCAATCCTACGGACGCTTGGGATAAAAGACAGAAAGATGGATGACAGGAAGATAGAAACCGGGGAAGCCAATTCCTCTCGCCGGCGAATCTGGTTGCGGGTCTCTTTAACTGGGTTGGTGCTGCTGCTCATTTGGGGCATTCCCGAAGCCGTTGTCCGCTGGCGGAACCCGCCGCTCGAGGATTTCCGAACCATCGCCTTTGGCGGGGATCCCCATTCATTCGACCTGTTCATGCAGGATTGGCGGTTGCATTGGAAGTTGCGTCCCAGGGTGACGACGGATTTTCTTGGGGTGCCGGTCCGCACGGATGCCCACGGATTCCGTGGCGGAGAACCCGGGACGGGAAACCGGGTGGTGCTCTGTCTTGGCGATTCCACCACCTTTGGCTGGAAGGTGGAGGAGGCCGACTCGTATCCGAACCAGTTGCAAGCCCGCCTGAACGCTGCGGCGAACAGCGGAAAACCGTGGAGTGTGCTCAACGCGGGTGTGCCGGGATACACCTCGATGCAACTCCGCCTACTCTCCGAGAAACTGATCCATCGCTGGAAACCGGAGGTCGTTATCGTCTGCGTCGGCAACAACGAGGCGTGGCCGGTAGCTCGATCGGACGAGCAGCTCGATGACGACCGTGCCGTGGCCCGCTGCCTGGGGCCGGTGCTCTCCAAGAGCCGTTTCTTTGTCTGGGTAGCCGAAAAATTCCGCTCGAAAGAACCGCAGCCGTTCATTGCTCCGACTTTGGAAGATGCGGTCCCGCGAGTTTCCCGCGAGGAATTTGGTCAAAATCTCCTTGCGATCGTGCAAGCCGCCCGCGCGGCTGGGGCCAGGGTGATCCTCGCCAGCCCGCCGGTGAATTTGTACTGGCCGCCCGCTCGGTTCCAACTCTTTCCAGGGTGGCAGGAATGGGAGTCCTTCCTCAAGAGAATGGTGGATTTGCGAAATTCAGGGCAAAATCAAAAAGTCTTCGAGGAGATCGACTCCCAACTCTCACAACACCCGGATGCCTTCGCCGCCCTTTGGGTCAAGGGGGCCGTGCTGAGCGATCTCGGCCGGGAAGACGAGGGCCGGGAGTTGCTTGAACAGGCCATCGAACACCACCCGTTTCCGGAAAACTGCAAACGCTCCTACCGTCAGGTCATTTCCGAAACCGCGCGGGCGGAAAAGACCGGGTTTCTGGATGTGAACGAACTCTTCCGCCGCAACGCCGGAGCCTCGACGCCTAAAACCCTTTATCTGGACTGGTGCCATCCGACCCCGCAGGGTCATGCGCTCATGGCGGAGGCTTTGTACCGCATGATGAAGGAGGGCGGGCGGGAATAATGCCATCCAAGAAGACGAAACCACAGGATCGCTCTTGCCGGTGCGATCCCCCAGCGGCTGGACCGGGTTATTTTCAACACGTCGGGTGGTGGGCCGTTATTTTGGTGGCCGTCGTTTTCTTGGCCTACCTGCCTGCCTGGCACGGGGGCTTCCTTTGGGATGACGATGCCCATGTGACCCAGCCCGATCTCCGTTCCTGGGAGGGGCTGTACCGGATCTGGTTCGAGCCGGGGGCGTCGCAGCAATACTATCCGCTGGTGCATGGCACGTTTTGGCTGGAGCACCGGTTGTGGGGTGATGCTCCCACGGGATATCACCTGCTCAATCTGGCCTTGCACTCCGGGGCCGCGCTGCTGGTGGCATTGATCCTTCGTCGGCTGGCCGTCCCCGGGGCTTTTCTCGCCGCGGTGGTTTTTGCGCTGCACCCGGTCCACGTGGAATCGGTCGCTTGGATCACGGAGTTGAAGAACACCCTGTCGGCCGTTTTCTATCTTTCGGCGATGCTCTGTTACCTTCGGTTCGACGAGAATCGGGTCGGGCGTTGGTATGCCGCCGCGCTGGGTTTGTTTCTCCTTGCGCTGCTCAGCAAGACGGTGGCGGCCACTCTGCCGGCTGCGCTGCTCGTGATCTTTTGGTGGCAGCGAGGGCGATTGGACTGGCGAAGCGATGTGCGGCCGCTGGCACCGTTCTTTGTACTCGGCGCGATCAGCGGACTTTTTACCGCCTGGGTGGAAAGGACGTTCATCGGTGCCGAAGGTGCCGAATTTCAGTTCTCGCTGGTCGAGCGTTGCCTGATCGCCGGGCGGGTAGTCTGGTTTTACCTCGGCAAACTCCTCTGGCCGGCCAATCTGATCTTCAGCTATCCGCGCTGGGAAATCAGCCAGCAGGTCGGGTGGCAATACCTCTTCCCGCTCGGCGCGACCGGCTTGCTCGTCGGGCTGTGGCTGATCCGGAAACGGACGCGGGCACCGCTGGCGGCCATCCTTTTCTTCGGCGGCACGCTCTTTCCGGCCCTCGGATTTTTCAATGTGTATCCCTTTCGCTATTCGTTCGTGGCGGACCATTTTCAGTATCTGGCGAGCCTCGGGATCATCAGCTTGTTCTGTGCCGGCGTGGTTGGGCTGGCAGCCCGCGGGCGGCTCGATTCAGGCTGGACGCAGGGGGTGGTTGGGTGCGCCCTTGCCGGCCTGCTCGGCACCTTGACCTGGCAGCAATGCGGGCAATACGCCGACGTGGAAACCCTCTACCGCGAAACCATCCGCCGGAACCCGGCCTGCTGGCTGGCCCACAATAACTGGGGAAACGCCCTGAATGGGCTGGGGCGTCCCGGGGAGGCGATCCCCCATTTCCAGGAGGCCGTGCGGATCAAGCCGGACGACCCCAAGGCCCACAACAACTGGGGAAACGCCCTCCAGGCACTGGGCCGCATTCAGGAGTCGATCGATCGCTATCAGGAGGCCCTGCGGCTCAAACCGGACTTTGCCGACGCCCACAACAACCTGGGAAGCTCACTGCAAGCCTTGGGGCGATCTCAGGATGCGATCGCGCAGCATGAGGAGGCCCTGCGGATCAAGCCTTCCTTTGCCGAGGCCCACAACAACTGGGCCAGCGCCTTGACCAATTCGGGCCGGCCCGAGGAGGCGATCCAACACTGCGAGGAGGCATTGCGGCTCAAGCCCGATTATGCCGAGGCCCACAACAACTGGGCCAACGCATTGAACATGCTGCGCCGCCCCCTCGAAGCCTCCGAGCACTGCCAGGAGGCCGTGCGGCTCCATCCGGAGTACGTCGAGGCCTATGTGAACCTCGGCAACTCCTTGAATGCCCTGGGACGCCCGCAGGAAGCGGTTGCGCACTACGAAGCGGCCTTGAGGCTCAAACCGAACATGCCGGAGGCCCACAACAACCTGGGGAACGCATTGAATGCCTTGGGACGCCATGAGGAGGCGGTTGCGCATTGCGAGGAGGCCCTGCGGCTTGTCCCGGATTATGTCGTCGCCCATCTGAATTGCGGCAACGCATTGAAAGCCTTGGGTCGCTACGAGGAAGCGGCCCGGCATTTCGAGGCGGCCCGGCGGCTAACGCCAAGGCGGTAGCCCGGATTATTCATAAACTAGGGTGCGTGGAGCGAACCCGCTAGGTTAATTCCATTTTGAGTAGCGGAGGATGCACCAGAGTACCCGCAGGGCGTCGCGGAACTTGATTTTTTTCCCTTCTTCGTAGGTGCGGCCGAAGTAGCTGATACCAATCTCATAGATGCGGAAATTGCGACGCGCGACTTTGGCGGTCAGTTCCGGATCAATGCCGAACCGGTTTTCACGCAGTGTGTGGGCGATGGTCTCGATGACTTCGCGCCGAAAGACTTTGTAACAGGTTTCCACGTCGGTGAGATTCAGTCCGGTACAGATGTTGGAGAGCGTGGTCACGAGCTGGTTCGCGACGCGATGCCAAAAATAGAGTACGCGATGCGGTCCCGTGGGGAGAAATCGCGACCCAAAAACGACGTCGGCCAGACCTTCGACAATGGGTTGAATGAGCCGATAATACTCGCTGGGGTCGTATTCGAGATCGGCGTCTTGAATGATGACGATCGTGCCGCGGGCGCGTTGGAAGCCGGTGCGCAGGGCAGCGCCTTTTCCGAGATTGTGATCGTGGCGGAGAACGAGCAAATTGTTTCCCGCGATGCCGGCGAGCAACTCATGCGTGCCATCGGTGCTGCCATCGTCGACCACAATGATTTCCGCCGGAATGGAGATATTGCGAATCCGGTGGATGGTTTCTGCAACCGTGCCAACCTCATTGTAGACGGGAATCACGATCGATAGCAGCAGATCCTTGGGCAGAGAATAGATGCCGAGTCGGCGGCAGATCTGTTGACCTAGCAGGCGTTGGAGGTGGTCCGTGTCGATGTCGGGTGCTTCGGAGCCAGGTTCGTTCAAGGTTGTTTTGGGGGTAGGGATTAGAAAGAGGAGGGATGTGAGAAGAAAGAAGATGGATGCGTCGATCCGTACCCATTGTGCGTCATTGCGGCGGCCAAGTCAATCCAGGAGAACAGCATCCAGGAGAACTGCAAAGTCCAACGCGAAGGGGTCAGGTCGATGTTTTCGGGCAAGGATCAGGATCGGCGCGGGGCTTCTGACCCCGCCGAAACGCCCGACCGAAGGTCTCCCACGCAGTCTTTCACGTGCGGTCTTTCACTTGCCTTCTCCTCACGGCGGCGTTAAAATGCGAAGACAGTCGGATCAGGAATCGTGGGACAGGTAAGGACCGGCGCAGAAATAACTGTCGCAAGAAAAGTAGCAGGCACACTCCGTGTGCCGTCTGCCCCCGCTCCGCGAGTGGGCAAAACACGACAGTTAATTCCGCGCCGGTCCTTAACGGTCAGCGGCTGGGGAACCGGTCCTGCGGCAAGCCCTGTCGGCCGATCATCGCCAGCATGACGGTGATGGCTGCCAGTGCCGTGGTCCTGACTTGACTGAATCTTGACTACTTTCAGTGCCAAGTTTTGCGAATCGTCCGCAATCGTTGCCAACGGAGATTCGGTCGTAACCCCTTGGCTCGTAGCACTTTCCAGAGAAATCCGCAACGATCCATAATCGTTGCCAAAGATACCCTCACAAACCGGGGCCTTTTTCTTGCGCTCAGGTCGCTCATTTGTACCTTGTTGCGTCCGACCGTGGTGGGTTTGAAAACCACGTCTTCCATTGCCACAAAGGTGTTGTCAACAGAGGGCTTTACGGGGTGCGTTTTTGACGCTAGAATTGACGGTGAAAGGTTTGCAGTATGGTTAAGATAGTCGATTTATTCGAGCCAAACGCAACTCTGTCCGAGTTGGTGTCCCTGGCAACCTCCGGTACTCAAGTGGTCGTCACCCAAGCCGGAAACCCGGTCGCACGCCTTATTTCGGTCGCTGCCGTCATGGAACCGCGGGTTCCAGACTTGCATCTCGGCGCGTTCGAGCCAAGCGAAGACTTTGATAAACCGCTTCCGGACGAGTTTTGGGCTGGAGAACCATGAAGCTCTTGCTCGATACCCATGCCTTCATTTGGTGGGATTCTCTATCAAGTCGGCTTTCCTCGCAAGCTCTTGCGGCTTGTGCTGACCCGGCTAACGAATTATTGCTGAGCGTGGCTAGCGTTTGGGAAATGCAAATCAAGCCCCAGTTAGGCAAGTTGCAGTTGCGTACTCCGTTAACCGGTCTCATCAAGGAGCAGGAGCGTACCAATCGGATCGGGATTCTCCGTATTTCGATTGACCATGTTTTCGCGGTCGGAAATTTACCTCCGCTTCACCGTGACCCGTTCGATCGCCTGCTGATAGCTCAAGCGATCGAAGAGAGGGCATCGCTTGTTTCCAATGATTCGCTCATGTCGCAATATCCCGTCAAGGTGCTTTGGTAGCTTTACGCGGCCGAAACGATACCGACCGCTCAGGCCCCGGCCGCAACAAGAACTTCGCGCTTGGCGGTTGCGGTGCCCGACAAAGCTTGTCGCCACCTCCGGAGACGTTTTTCCGCGTCCTCAATAAGCTCGATCAATTCGGTTTGGTCCAGCGGCTTCAGCAAGTAATCCGTTGCGCCAAGCTCGAGTGCGTCGGTCAAGGCTTCGAGCGTCGAGTGTCCCGTAACGAATAGGACTTGGGCGCACGGGTTCTTCCGCTTGGCGCATCGCAATAACTCCAAACCGTTGACGCCCGGCATCTCGAGGTCGGTCACCAAAATGTCGACCAGGTTTTGCTCGATCCACTGACGAGCCTCTTTGGGGTCGGTCAGAGAATGTAATTGCATGCGGTTGCCGAACGACCGCTCGATGATTTTCGCGAGTAGCCGCATCATGCACGGGTCGTCATCGACCAACAAAAGCGTCGTTGAACGATCTAATTGGGACATTCGAGGGTATCCTTGAAAAAATGGGTAATCCAGCCTATATCTCGCACAGCCCGACTTCCAAGCAAATATCTCCCCAGGGGGACGAGAACGGAATGCAGATCGGCGTGACCTTGGTCGGAAACTCGACGCAATGGTTCTTGCCCGTGATGACGGTCGGTAGGCTCACGCTCATGCTGAGGTGCTCCAGCTTGGCTTTTGCGCTGCCGGCGATCATGTTCACCAATTCGCCGATGGCGTCCGTAACGTCGCCATTGATTTCCGCGGGACGCTCTTGGAGCATCGCCTCGGTTGCGCTCAGGGCCGCTTCCCGGCTAAGCTCCAGAACCACCGTCCCTTGTGCCTTTCCGGAGAGGCCAATCACGCCGCTGACCTCATGCTGCGGCTGGACGCCGCTCTTGAGGTAAGGGGCCCCTCGCTCCAACTTGCAATTCAGCATCGTGTCAAAGACCGAGATCGTTGACGTCAGAAACGGATTGATATATTCGACATTCATGATATTTCATTCATGCTGGAACGGGGCTATTGGTTTACAGGTTTTGGGTGGGACTCGCCTAAGCTTGGCCCACCCACCATCTTCATTCATGCGGTGACGGGTTCGGTGGCTATCGGTTTACAGTATTTCGTGACTTTTTCGCGGAGTGCCGCAGGCTCGAAGGGTTTGATCAGGTAATCGGAAGCTCCGGCCTGAAGTGCCTCAAGAACCCGCAATTTGCTCGCTTCTGCCGTGACCATGATGATCGGCATGTGGTATCCCCGCGAGCGGACGATCTTGAGGACCGCCAAACCGTCGGGGGGGGGCATGTCCCAATCCAGGAGCAGGAGGTCCATATCGGCCTGCTTTAGCTCGACGAGGGCCTCCGCGCCGTCGCCGGCCTGCCGGATTTCTGCAATGTCTTGCAGACACATGGCAACCAGCGTGCGCATCAGCCGATCATCGTCAGCGATTAGGATTCGTAGGCTCATGTTGGCTTGAGGTTTCAAGTGCTGCTATTGGGGACCAATTGTTCCAGGGTGGCCTGGAGGTTTCGCTTATCGAATGGCTTGGCGACGAAGTCCGAGGCGCCGGCCTTGATGGCGTCCTTGAGTACGCCCCTTTGCTCCAGGGCACTGACCACAAGGATTTTGGCCTCGGGATCGAAGGCCATGATGCCGTGCAAGGCATGTAAGCCGTCATGTTCGGGCATGACCAGGTCAAGCGTCACGGCATCGGGTTTTAGTTCCCGGTAACGGTCGATGGCCTCCTGGCCGTTGGCGGCCTCGCCGACCACTTCCCAGCCGGCATGGATGGCCATGTCCTTGATAATTTGCCGGATGATCATTGCGTCATCCGCGACTAAGAGTCTGCGTGTCATGGTTCAAGCCCCCTGGTTCGTAGGACAGGTTTTCAACCTGTCCTGAAGTCTAGGTTAGTTTTTCAACCTATCTCATGCGGATTGGTGAATATTATAAAGTTTTCGTGGGTTGGCCGGCGGATTCGACGATCATGGCTCCGCTTTCACATTCAAAGGTTACGCGTCGTCCGCGCGTTCCGCCGACGTCTTGTCCCGCGACGCGAATGCCGACGGCTCGTAGCGATTGGGCAACGGCCTCGATGTTGCTATCGCCGATCTGCAAGGGACCGGAACTGCCGAACATGGCTGCGCCGCCGGCAAGTTTTGCCGTCAAGCAAGGGGCGGGCGCGTTCAACTCCTTGAGCAATTCCAGCATCTTAGGAATCGCCGTATCGGCAAACTTACCCGGCGTGCCATCGCGCCCCGCCGAGACCGGTAGGACGATGTGTGCCATCGCGCCCCGTTTGAGGCGCGGGTGGTAGAGTGCCAGGGCAATGCAGGAGCCGACGACCGCCTTCATTTTTTTGGGTGGCCCGCCGGCGGCAATTTGTCCCATGCCGACCAAGGTTTCCTCGGTCGCGCTCATCGTTGTGGTTGCCATTATGTGTGGATCCTAATACTGAAAAACCCGGGGTGTTTTCAGGGTTGGGGTGCTGCATGGAGGGACCGTTCGAGCGACTCTTGCAGTCCGGGGGTCGGAACAAAGACGACGCGCCAATCGAGTTTTCCACCATTGCGGCGGAAGGCGATGTCGCAGAGCAACAGGTCGTCGCCGACGGCCGCCTGGGTCATCAGGGCCTGCTGGAGGACGCTGGCCCCGAAATCCTGGATGAAGTAGGGTGGCGAAGGGCGGAGGTCCATGCCGACTAGGCGCGTCAGGGCGTTCACGTAGGCACATCCGAGGATGTTGCCCGTTTCCATGAGGGCTGACTTTTCGAGTTCACTCCACTCGGGATCCGTGCCGACCTCGCGTCCCAGCAGCGATGCCGCCAGTTGCCGCCCGTTCATGTCGTCGAACATCAAAATGATGCTGCCGCCGCCGCACTGACCATCGAGCGTCATGACGACCATCGTCATCGCCTCGTCGCCGATGGCCAACTCGACCGCGACTTCTTCCAACGCAACCTGTCGGACTTCATCGAGCGTGACGGTGATGATCCCGTCGGTCCAGCGGCACATTGCCGCCGAGGCATCGTGCGTGGCCGACCCGAACAGCTCCTGAAGGCCGGCGAGAGTTTTTACGTTATCGTTAGCAGTTGTTAGCATGATTATTGTCCTTTAAGGATGTGTAGGATGGACTTCCAAGTCCGTCATTACTTCCGCGTTCTGTAGGATGGACTTCCAAGTCCGTCTTTACTTCCGCGTTCTGTAGGATGGACTTCCAAGTCCGTCTTTACTTCCGCGTTTTTTAGGACGGACTTGGAAGTCCATCCTACGGGATGCTTAGCAGGTTACGCACCCGGCCTTTTTGGATACGATTCCAACGAGGCCGGCGATGTCGAGGATCAGCGATACGCGTCCGTCGCCGAGGATGCTGGCCCCGGCGATTCCGAGCACATTGGCGAAGTTGTCGGCGATGGACTTGATGACCACTTCTTCTTCGCCGATGACGCGGTCGACAACCATGCCGACTTCTTCGCCCGCCTCGCCCACGATCACCAGAATGGTCTCCGCGGCCTGGGATGCCATATCTTTTTCGGTGCCGTGGAAGCTGAGCAGGTCACCCAGCCGCAGGAGGGAGACCGTTCGACCTCGCACACATGCCATCTGATGTCCGTGGACCGCATTCACCTGGTTCTGGGCGACACTCACAATTTCCACGACGGCCTCCATTGGAATGGCAAAGACGTCGCCGCGGATTTCGACCAGCAGCGAGGGGAGGATCGCGAGCGTCAGCGGCAGCTTGATGGTGATCGTGGTGCCCTGTCCCGGTACGCTGTTGATATCGACGGTCCCGCTGAGTTCGTCGATCTTCGACTTGACGATGTCCATTCCCATTCCGCGCCCGGAGACCTCGGTCACCTTCTCCGCGGTGCTGAGTCCAGGCTCCCAAATCTTCTGGTAGATCTGCTGCGTCGTCAATTTTTCGGCGTCGGCCTTGGTCACGAGGCCCTTCTCCAGGCACTTGCGCAAAATACGATCGGCATCCAGCCCCTTGCCGTCGTCGCGGACCTCGATCACGATGCTGTTGCCGCGATGAAAAGCATCAAGCGTGACGGTCCCTTCGCGGGGCTTTCCGGCCGCCTCCCGGACCTCGGGCGATTCGATGCCGTGGTCGACCGAATTCCGCACGAGATGCACGAGCGGGTCTCCCAGTTCGTCGATCATCCGCTTGTCGAGTTCGGTATTCTCGCCACGAATCACCAGCTTGGCCTGTTTGCCATTCGAGCGGGTTATGTCGCGGACGACTCGCTTGAATCGAGCGAAGAGAGGCCCGATGGGGACCATCCGGGTATCCATGACGCTCTGCTGAATTCCGTCGCTGACTCTCCCCAGTTGATGAATCGCTTCAAACAGATCCTGGACAAAAACGCGTGTCTGGCTGAATGCCTGGACCTCGCGGCGGAGGGGTTCCAGCTCAATCTGGATCCGCCGCACGTAAGTTCGGATTCCTTCCGCCACCGCGGCCGAGTGTTCGCCGTCAAGTCGCAGCGCGATCTGGCTACCCATCCGGTCCAACTCGGTGGACACCCTGTTCAATGCGTGTTCCGAGTGCTTGCAGCCCATCGCACCCCGGAACTTATCGCCGATTTGAACGAACTGCGCCTTGTTGATGACCAATTGGCCGGCGAGATCCATCAGGTGATCCAATCGGTCGATGTCCACGCGCACCGTTTCGGTGGGCCGCTGCCCGGCGTCGGCCGCTCGCGATTCACTTTCCTGGACGGGTTTTGATTTGGCGGCTTCCGGTACAAAGAGAGCAGGCGAGACGCCCGCACCACAATTGGCCGCGGCTTGTGGTGTTGGCGGCGCGGTGGCAAGAAGAGCAGGCGAGACGCCCGCACCCCAATTGGCTATGATTTGTGGTGCGGCCGTCCCGGCTGCAACCAGTGGTTCGACCTTGGCTTCCAACACGCCGGAAATCCGCAAGCGGTCCTTGATGATTTCCAAGGGCTTGTCGGTGACCAGTCGAAATCGAAAACAATCGAGTTGCTCGATCTCGTCGAATGTCTCCGGCCGCGGGTCGCAATCGGACATCTCTCCCAGTTTGGAAAGTTTTTCGTAGATCAAAGTGGCCTTGAGCCCGACGGCGGGTAAGGAGGGCTGGAATTTGACTTCGCCCAGATAGGTCACCCGACCGAAAGTCTCCTCGACCGAACTTTCCGACCGTGCTGGCGGCAGTGTACTTGCCGTTTGGCCGGAAGGATCCGCAGCGGAAATTCCCGACTGCGCCACTCGCAATTCACGCGCCAGTTGGCCGAAAGGGTCGGAGCGTGACGTTCCATGTTTCAGTGCGGCCACGTTCCGTTGCAGCGCGTCGGTGCATTTCAGGAAGACATCGACCACACTCATCGACAACGAACCGTGCGTCTCGACTAACTCTTGCAGTAAGTCCTCCATTAAATGAGCCAGTTTGGCAATCCGGTTCAGGCCGATCGAGGCCGCCGAACCTTTGATCTTGTGCGCGGTGCCCATCAGGTTCTTCAGATCGTTGCCATTGCCGCCATTGTCCAGCGCAAGCAAGGTGCTGGACAGACCATCCAGGGCCTCCTCGCTCTCGCCAATGAAGATCGATAGGTACTTCTGCGGAATCTCGGCTTCGTCCTGTACATCTTCCAAAGGATCCGCCTCATTACTCCCCTCGCCCGTACTCGGGAGAGGGGCAAGCAAATCACTCCCCTCGCCCGTACTCGGGAGAGGGGCCGGGGGTGAGGGCAAGTTGCCGGGCATTTCTTCCGACATGAGCCTCTCGGCCTCGGCTTGCGACGACTGCATCTTCTCCACGCCCGCCGTCTGAAGCAGTCGGCGGATGGCGTCCACGACTGCGCTGCAATCGACCGGTTCGTTCCCCGGTTCCTTCAATCGCTCGATCAGCGCGGTCAGTTGGTCGAGTCCCATGAAGACCAATTCGGTCACATCGCCGTTGACGGCCAATTCGTTCTTTCGAGCGGCGTCGAAGACGTTTTCAATCTTGTGCGTGAGATTGTTGATGTCCGTAAGCCCCAACATGGCCGACAGTCCTTTCAGACTGTGGGCTGCCCGAAACATCTCGTTGAGGACCGTGGCATCGCACTGCTCGTGGTGATCGTCGCCGAGCGCGCGGACCCATTCATCCAGTTGCAGCAACCGCTCATTAAGTTGCGTGAGGAGTTGGTCCGACTCGTCGAGGAAGTCGCCCAGAAGGCTGTCAAGCAGTTCGTTTTGACCGTCGGATTGCATGTCGCTCATGGTCTGATCCATCTATCTTCTTGGGCGTTTCATGGTGGGGCTCGTTTCACTCTCCCCACCCTACGATTATTGACTGTCCACAACTATACTCTTCTTGTCTTCCAAATGCAGGTGATGCCGGGATATGGCGTCCGCCAATTCGACCAGGTGCGGCCGTTGTTCCGGCGGCAATCGATCGATTCTCATGCGAAGCCTGCTCAGCTTCTGCTCGAAGCCATCGTCTCTCTTCATTTCTTCAGACATGTTCTTCTCCTTGGTTGGCTTTTCGGCACAAGTCCTCGATCGACCCCATCCAGCTTGCTGGATGGTGAATCAGGTTATCCAGCTAGCCCAGGTCCGCGATGTAGCCAATCAACCTCTTTCACCATCCACCAAGGTGGGTGGGGTCGTGTCGGTCTTTGCTCTCCATTTTAGCCATTCAACCTTATTCACCATCCGGGCAAGCCGGATGGGGTCCAAAAATGTGTGTAACCTTGTTGTGGCCGGTCTCCTGACCGAGCCACGCCGCCGACCGAAGGTCTCCAATTTACCGGGAGACCTGCGGTCGGACCTTTCGGCGGGGTCGGGAGACCCGCGCCGAACTCGAACATGGTGGGGCTCGTTTCACTCTCCCCACCCTACAATTACTGTTGTGGCCGGTCTCCAGACCGAGCACTGTTGTGGCCGGTCTCCAGACCGAGCCACACTCTACCTAACTACCGCTCACGGCGGCGTCCATGGCCAAGGTTGCTTCCTGGCCGAAAAGGTGATCCACATCGAGGAGGATCAACAATTGCTCCTCCAGCCGGACGAGGCCGGTGATGTACTGGTTGCCCAGGCTGGCCACGGTCGGCGGGGCGGGCGAGATCTGGTCCTGCGAAACCCGCAATACCTCGTTCACCGAATCGACCACGATGCCGATCGTCCGGCGGCCGACATTGAGCACCATGATGCGGCTGTCTTGGGTCAGTTCGTTTTCGGCGAGCGCGAAACGTGCCCGCAGATCAATCACCGGAATGACGGAACTGCGGAGATTGATCAACCCCTTAATGTAGTGCGGGGTTTCCGGCACCCGTGTGATCTGGCCCACCAAAATAATTTCGCGAATTTTGGTGATCTCGATCCCGTAGGTTTCGTTGCTGAGCTTAAAGCTCACCAGTTGCATCGAGCCAGTTGAGTTGTTGCGAGTCTGCTCTCGGAGGGTACTATCCGCGATGCTGACAGGCGGTTCTTGCATGACGGTGGACATAAAATATCTCCTTGGAGATGATGTGTGTTAAGGAAGGTTTCTGTTGCGGGAAGGATGAAGTAGGGTGGGCTTTAGCCCGCCATCCTATTTCTCGGTCCGATCGGACCGATCCGTCGGATCGGTCGGATCATCTCTTCGTCAGTAGGGTGGGCTTTAGCCCACCATCCTATTAAGGAAAGTGTTGGGGGGCGGCCTCGGCGAGCCGAGGCCGCCCTTTACCTTACGGGACAATATCAGACGGCCATGCTCCTGGCGTCTGCCTCGGACTCGCTGCTGGCCGATTGGCTGCTCTTGGTCCGGAACGTGCTCACCAGGTCGCGGAGGGCCTGGGCCTGGGCACCAAGTTCTTGGCTACTGGAAGCCATTTGCTCGGTCCCTGCCGCGGTCTGCTCGGTTATCTGGGCAATGCCCTGGGTGGCCTTGGAGACCTCCTCGGAATTGGCGGCTTGTTGAACCGTCGCCGTGGCAATCTCGGAGATCTTGGCCGCTGTGGCCTTGACGCTCTCCACGATCTTCTTGAGGGCCTCGCCCGTCTCGCCGCTCAGTTGCGCACCTTGCTGCACCTGTTGCGTCGATTCCTTGATGAGGCTCGTGATCTCGCCGGCTGCCTTATTCGACCGCTCGGCCAGCTTGCGGACTTCATCGGCCACCACGGCAAATCCACGACCGTGTTCGCCCGCCCGGGCTGCCTCGATCGCCGCATTCAACGCCAGAAGGTTGGTCTGGCTGGCGATCTCGGAGATCACCTGGATGATCTCGCCAATCTGGGTGGAACTGGTGCGGATTAATTCCATGGCCTCGACCGATTGCTGGACGGCCGCTCCGCCCTGCTCGGCCAGAACGCTCGTTTCCTTGGCCAGCTTGTCGGCGCCATGTGCGGCATCCTTGACGTTATCCACGGAGCGGCTCAGCTCCTCGATGGAAGCCGTCACCTGCTGTACCGATGCGCTTTGCTGTTGGGCACCCGAGGCGAGGGTCTGCGAGCTTTCGGCAATCACGCGAGAGCCTTCGCCGAATTGGGCTGCGCTCTCGGTGATCTGGCCGATCGCCGAGCGGACGTTCTCCACCACCGCATTCACGGCGTTCTTCAACACCTTGAAATCGCCGGCGTAGTCACCCTCGATCGGCCGGGTGAAGTCCTTGGCCGCCATCGACTTCATGGCCTTTGCGACGTCGTTCACGGGTCCGATTACTGCGTCCAACGTGTCGTTGACGCCTTGCACGATCTTGCGGAAGTCGCCCTGGTGCTTCGTGGCGTCGGCCCGGGTGGCCAACTTTCCTTCCACGGCCGCCTTCGCCAGCATCGCGGCGTCGGCCGTTAAGGCGTTCACCGCGTCGATGCACTGGTTGAGGTTGCTCTTGATCGTGTTGAAGTCGCCGTTGTAGTGGTCGGTGATCTTCGCCGGGATATTCCCCTTGGAAATGTCATCGACATACTTGGCAGCCACGTTCAACGGGTTGATCACGGCGTCCAACGTATCGTTGACGCCTTGCACGATCTTGCGGAAGTCGCCCTGGTGCTTCGTGGCGTCGGCCCGGGTGGCCAACTTCCCTTCCACACCCGCCTTCGCCAGCATTCCGGCATCGGCCGACATGGCGTTCACGGCGTCGATGCACGCATTCAGGTTATTCTTGATCGTGTTGAAGTCGCCGTTGTAGCTGTCGGTGATCTTCGCCGGGATATTCCCCTTGGAAATGTCATCGACGTACTTGGCGGCCACGTTCAACGGGTTGATCACGGCGTCCAGCGTTTCGTTGACGCCTTGCACGATCGCGCGGAAGTCGCCCTGGTGCTTCGTGGCGTCGGCCCGGGTGGCCAACTTCCCTTCCACGCCGGCCTTCGCCAGCATTCCGGCGTCGGCCGTCAAGGCGTTCACCGCAGTGATGCAGGCATTCAGGTTGTTCTTGATCTCGTTGAAGTCGCCGTTGTAGCTGTCGGTGATCTTGTTCGGGATGTCGCCCTTGGAGATGCGATCGACATATTCAGCGGCCACGTTCAACGGGTTGATCACGGCGTCCAGCGTGTCGTTGACGCCTTGGACGATCTTGCGGAAGTCGCCTTGGTGCTTCGTGGTGTCGGCCCGGGTGGCCAACTTCCCTTCCACGCCGGCTTTCGCCAGCATCCCGGCGTCGGTCGTCAATGCGTTTACCGCAGTGATGCAGGCGTTGAGGTTGTTCTTGATCTCGTTGAAGTCGCCGTTATAGCTGTCGGTGATCTTGTTTGGGATGTCGCCCTTGGAGATGCGATCGACATATTCGGCCGCCACGTTCAACGGGTTGATCACGGCATCCAGCGTTTCATTGACACCCTGGACGATCGTGCGG
>Ga0194058_10000741_pt1 | contig 16127 bp, 6 predicted proteins | sample SepL4417m_MetaG_FD_155490 | JGI IMG/M metagenome (GOLD analysis project Ga0194058, IMG submission 155490) | Anoxic zone freshwater microbial communities from boreal shield lake in IISD Experimental Lakes Area, Ontario, Canada - Sep2016-L442-17m | ecosystem: Environmental > Aquatic > Freshwater >... | reverse complement strand
CGGCCGGGTACTCGTAGTGCCAGGTTGGCGTGGAATTGATGGTGAGAGCAAGTCCGACGAACTGCTGCCGAAGCTCTCTGAGGGCGATGTGGTCGGCGTCGTTGATGTCGAGAGTGAGCGCAAGGAAACAAAGCCGCCGCAGCGCTACTCAGACGGCAAGTTGCTTGAGGCGATGGAGACCGCCGGCAAGGACGTCGACGATGAAGAGGCGCGCGAGGCGATGAAGGAATCGGGCATCGGAACGCCAGCGACACGCGCCGGAATCATCGAGACCCTGATCTCTCGCGGCTACCTTGAGCGTGACGGACGGGCGCTGGTCTGCACGGAGAAGGGAACGAATGTAATCCGACTGCTCGGTGAATCACCGCTTACATCTCCGGCCCTGACCGGGAGCTGGGAGGCGCGCCTAGAGAAGATCGCGAAGGGCGAAGAGCAGCGCGATGCGTTCATCGGTGACATTGCATTGTTCGCCAAGGAGACCGTCGGCATGCTCGACGAGGTACTGAAGGACGTTCGGATTCCCCGTGCCAACCTTGGTCCCTGCCCAATCTGCGGCAACGACCTGATGGAGAATCGCAAGGGGTACTCATGCTGGGCAAAGGATGATCCAGGCTGTGGCTTCGTGATCTGGAAGGCAAAGGCTGGGAAGACCCTCAACGCCCAGATCGTTAAGGAATTGATTCGCACCGGCCACACGGCCAAGCAGGTAACTGGCTTCAAGAGTCGCGCAGGTCGCAACTTCCGCGCAAAACTGGGTCTCTTCCAGAATGAAGAGGGCAAGTGGCGGGTTGAGTTCGATGAAGCATGGGCGAAGGAGGGCTACAAGCCGCCGGATCCCGAAGAGGAAGGCGGCGAGGGCGAGGCAAAGAAGCCGGCTGCCAAGAAAAAGCCTGCAGCAAAGAAGAAGCCTGCTGCCAAGAAGAAGCCTGCTGCGAAGAGGAAGCCGGCCGCGAAGAAGAAGCCGGCCGCTGCCGCTGATCCCGTCGATTCAGACTGAGATTCTGAGACTGGTTGTCAGGAATGTGCCTCCAGTTGCGACCTGATCTCTTGTGGCACTAACACTTGTAACCGGACCAGCTAACGCCGCCAAGGCCGGTGAGCTGCTGTCTGGGTTTAGGGATCAAACGAAGGCTGGCAACTCGCCGATTCTCGTCGTCCCAACTGCTGCCGACCGGGATGTATATGAGCTCGAGCTCTTGGAGTCCGGCGCGCTGATCGGTGGACGGGTAGTCACTTGGGAGCGCTTCGTAACTGATCTATCGAGAAGGGTTGGCGTGCATGGCCGCGTAATTGGTCCAATTCGGCGCAGACTGATTGCGCGAGAGATCGTGACTACGGCGCTAAGTGACGGTCAGCTAAGTGCTCTTGCCGCATCGGCTGCTGCGCCCGGGTTCCCCCAGGCCTTGGAACGGCTGATACTTGAGCATTCGCGGGCGCTAATTGATCCAAGTCGCCTCGAGCAGCAGATTGCCGCGTCGAATCAGCGGCTGGCAGCAGAGGTAACACAACTGCTCGATTCATATTTCGCACGGCTCGACACGGCGGGACTGTTGGATCGTGACCTGCAGGCGCGACGCGCTTCAGAGGAGCTTGCCAAGAACACCGGTCTTTGGAGCGGCGAGCCAGTCTTTATCTATGGGTTTTCAGATCTGACGGCCGTGCAGATCGAGGTCATTCGACTTCTGGGAAGTCAGACCGAAGTGGCGGTCTCGCTTCCAACGGAAATGACGCGGCCGGTTGGTGTCGGCAATCTGGTCGCAGCGCGCCTGCGGGCAAGAGCTGAGCTTGACGGTCAGGTGAACGAAGTCGTTATGGCGTTAGCTGAAGGAGATTCATCCACGCTTGCCGGCCTCGCGAATCGACTGTTTACCGATTCAGACGACGGCTCAGTTATCGACGACGGAGCAAGCCTTCAGGTCTTGACCGGTTCGGGCTCGCGCGCAACAGCAGAGCTCGCTGCCGGAGCGGTCCTTGACTTGTTGGAGTCTGGAATCGCGCCAGAGCAGATTGCAGTTGTTAGGCCTCGATCGGAGGAGGATGCCCTGCTTGCCTCGATTCTTGAGCTGTCGGGGATTGAGGTGTCGCGTCCTGAATCAGCTGAGCTTGGCGCTACGACACTTGGCCGTGCCCTACTCGGCCTCTGTCGAGCAGCATTCGATCCCGAGTCCGCAACAGCCGAGGATGCGATTGTCTGGATTCGCGCTACGGCTGGCCTTGATGGCGCCTTGGCGGTTGACCGGATCGAGGCTGAGCTGCGCAGAGCCGGTGCAACCCGCGCAAAGGATGCGCTCAGCATCTGGGCAAGGCAATCGGGTCAACAACTCGCAGCGCTTGACCAGCTGCGCAAGCACCAAAGCAAGAAGGAGTTGGCCGAATCGCTGGCCGCAGCGGCAACTGCATTGATGAATGCTCGTCTCGTTCCCAACGGCCAGCAGGTCGGCCGTGATGTTCTGTTTGATGCGAGCGTCGTTTCCTCGGTTTCGAAAGCTGCCGTGGATCTTGCGGAGATCTTTGAGCGCAGCGATCCAAAGCCAATGATCGAAGAGTTGGCGGCGCTCGAGATCGATGTAAGCGTTGGGGCCTCTAGGCCCGGTGCTGTGCAGATTTCCGACCCTTCGTCAATCCGGGCACGTAGTGCCGACGCGATCGTCGTGCTTGGCTTAGAGCACGGCCTGTTTCCCGCCTCGCCAGCCGGCGACCCGTTCCTTGGCGATCTCCCAGCCGATCGCCTGGCAGCAAGCGCCGAACCGCAAAACCCCGACGACGACCCACGCCTCTTTAGTTCGGCAGCCCGTCAGCAGGCCGGCGAGCGGGAAAGGTTCGTTGCCTGTCTTGCCAGGGCGCGTAAGCGGGTCGTGCTGGTTAGGCGCATCCGTGACGATGCTGGTGCGTCCGTATCGGCGTCTCCCTACCTTGACGAGACCTTGCGGCTGCTCGGTCGCGACCTCAAGCAGATTTCGGAGCCGGAAGGTGTCCGTCTGGCCGGTGCCGTTGCGCCGGTTTCCGCCGACGACCACCGCTCACAACTGCGAAGCGAGGCTCTCAAAGCCCAGGCGTCGAGGCATCCGCAGCTGCCAGCACAGCTCGCTGCTCCGGCTCGAGATTGCATAGCCGACCAGCGCGAGACTGTTGTCTCGCCAAGTCGGCTTGAGGCTTACTGTGAATGCCCGATTGGTTGGCTTGGGCAAAACCTTCTCAAACCAGCCGAAATGGAGCCCGAGGGCGAGCCGACATTCCGTGGGACGGCAGTCCACCTTGCTTTGCAGAAGGCCGTCGAAGCGGCGATTGAGCATGGAGATGGGCGGATCGAAGATCGAGTCATGGAGCCAGCGCGCAAGGCGATCGCGGCTGCGATCGCTGAGTCAACTGAAAAAGGTCCCAAGACACTTGCTGCTGCAATCGCATTGAAACGTGCAGAGATGCTCTCGATTACTTGGCTCGAAGCAGAGCGTGACCGTGACTGGCCTGCGCGAGCAATTCAGACTGAATTCACATTTGGACGCGACGGCATCGACCCGTTGGACCTAGGTAGTGGACTCGAGCTAGCGGGCACGGTTGACCGAGTCGATGTGATTGGCGAAGGCGACGAACGGCTGCTGCTTGTCCGTGATTACAAGAGCGGAGTTGGGGTCTGGTCGCACACCAAGTGGGAGGAGAGCCGCAAGTTGCAGCCGGCGCTCTACATGCTGGCGGCCATCGAGTTCCTTGGCGGCAAGCCCGCTGCCGCGCTCTACGAATCGATCAAGTCGCAGCAGGTGACTGGAGCGATCGTCGAAGGAACTCCGGGCGAAGCAACAGTTAGCCCGGCACGAAGTGGCGAATCAAAGGATGGGGTCACAAGTAGCGAGATGATCGAACTGATTGAGGCCGCCCGCAAGCGTGCGCTTCAGGCAGTTAAGGACATCGAGGAGGGGCAGCTTGGCTCTGATCCCTCTCACTGCGGTGGCGGCTACGGATGCCGTTACCCATGGCTCTGTGGAGGGCGCCGATGACCACTTCAGAGATCAGGTGGACCGAGGAGCAGGTTGCAGCGATCGCTGCGCGCCACGATCAGGCAGTGATCGTGGCCGGAGCGGGCAGCGGTAAGACTGGGGTACTTGCCGAGTGTGTAGCGCTCTCAATTGTCGAAGACAAGGTCGACGCTAGCTCGATTTTGGCGATCAGCTTTACGCGTAAGGCTGCCGCGCAGATGCGCGACCGAATCCGTGCTCGGACACGTGAGCTAAGGAATAAGGACCTGCCCGACGAGGGCCACGCGCCAGTTCCAGACCTAGGGCTACAGGTTGCTGAAGCCGATTCAGAGCCGCTGGTGGCGACTATCGATTCCTTCTGCCAGGGCATCGTGCGTCGCAATGCTCTCTCACTTGGCGTTGACCCGCGCTTTGGGATCGTTGCCGATGAAGACCCCGAGTTGCTTGCTCGCGCTTGGTCGGATGCGCTTAGTCGTTTCATCAGTGCTCACGGTCCAGATGCGATGTCATTTGCGGCCAAGTACGACGACAACAGTCGTTCACCCTTGCAGCGCGAGGTACAGCTCGTCTACTCACGGCTGAGGACCGGTGGCGACCCACACCCACGGCTTGAGGTTCCGAATGAGAAACGGTTGGTCGCTGCGGTCGAGGTGCTTCTGCCTGCGGCCAAGGATCTAGCGGAGTCATTTATTAGCGAGGCACAATCATGGGACTCTGACTCCAAGTTGCTAGTCAAGTCGCTCGAAAAGGCGCGCCTTGTAGCGGATGCGACGTTCGAAACGATCAACTTGTTGCCGGCGATGGTGTTGGATCGCCGCTTGAACTTGATGAAGCAGTCAGAGGTTGGGGCTCGGCTAGATGAAACGCTATCTCAACTAGTTGAGGCTGCCAACAACCTTGCTGCTCATAGCGATCTAGCATTGCTTGCCGCACTGCTTGAGATCTGGGATGACTCCTATTCGCGGATCAAGGCTGAGGCCGGACTGCTCGATTTCTCGGATCTCGCGTTGCTGACAATTGATCTATTGATTTCTGCCCGCGAAAAGGGTGCCTCAGATAGCGATCCCGACTGGCGACCCGCGGGTGCGCAGTTCAGCCGAGTCTTCCTTGATGAGGCGCAGGACATCAATCGTGTTCAGGCTCAGTTGATTGAGCTTATTTCTCCCGAGGGCAAGTTCTACTCGGTCGGCGATGTCGCCCAGTCGATCTATCGATTCCGTCACGCCGAGGTTGAAATCTTTGAGCTGCGTTCCTCAGAGCTTGGTGCTGAAAGCAAGCGATTTGAGCTTACGACCAACTTCCGCTCTAAGTCTTCAATTCTTGATGTCAACAATCAGGTATTTGCAAGCAAGGGACTAGCCGGTTTGCTGGAGCTGACTGCCGACGAGGCGAACCGCTCATCAGACCAACTCGTTGAGCTTCTGCTGACTGACGTGCAGAGGGTCAAGGAACGGCTCGAACTGCCAGATGATCCACCCAAGTGGCTTGAGAGCCTCGTTGATAATGGCTGGCGCGATGCTGAGGCAGCGGCGGTTGCAACACGCATCAAGCAGCTAGTCGACAGTGGCGAGAATCGACCGGCTGAGATAACGATCCTCGGCCGAGCAGTTAGTTCGCTGCTGCCGTTCGCCGAAGCGCTCCGTTCAGTTGGGATCGCGGCAACGATCGAAGGAGCCGGCGGGCTGTGGATTCGGCCAGAGGTCTCAGACCTTGTCGCCTTGCTTGCAGCGACAGGCAACAGCTGTGACGAGGAGCGCCTCTATCAGCTGCTCTATTCGCCAATCTGTGGACTCTCGCTCGACGCGCTTGTCGTGATTGCTTCCGACGCTCGCGCGCGAGAAATTCCTGTACTCGAGGCCCTGGAGTCGGTTGAACTTGATCAACCGGATCAGGAGCTGCGCGACCGCTTCACTATTTGGTTCGCGCGACAGCGGGAACTTGCCGGACGGCGCTCGCTTGCGGACGCAATTGAGGCGGCATTGATTGAGACGGGATATGACCTGTACCTACTTGGCCTGCCAGCCGGAGATCGGCGGCTGGCGAATGTCCGGCGCATGCAGTCACTGGCAGCAACGTGGGAGTCCGAACATGGTGCCGACCCAGCCGGCTTTGCGCGCGAAGCCGATTCGCGAGCTGAGGAGGAGGGTGGAAGGCGCGACGGCGAGGCGGTCGTCGAGCAGACTGAGGGTGCCGACGGGGCGGTGCGGCTGATGACGATTCACCAGGCTAAGGGGCTTGAATTCCCGGTGACTGTGCTCGTTGATCTTGGTCGAGGTAACAACTCGAGCTCGGACTTGCTGTCAGTCAACTCCGACGCAAGCGAGATGCTGTTTCGCTGGCGTCCACGAATCGGAGCGAATCGGATCCCAACATTTGCAAGTCATGACTTCGTGGAGCGCGAGAAGGAGTCAGCGGTTGCCGAGGAGATCCGGATTGTCTATGTCGGCTTCACGCGTGCCGAGGGGCGATTGCTCCTATCTGGATCATTCAACCGGCCGTCGGATCCCAAGAAACCCCCGACCGGCGCAGGCCGCGGAGACACGAATCTTGACCGGATGCTGAAGGCCGGGCTGCTTGACGGTCTAGCCGACTTCTGCGCTGACGAAGACGCTCCAGCCTCCTGGACTGAGCAGCTGCCAAACGGTTCGTCAATCAAGGTGACGGTGAGTGACAGTGCGGCGCTCGACCTGCTGGCAGACTTGGCGCCACCACCAACTGAGGCTGCTGGCCATCCGAACCTGCATCGAGTCGAAGGGGCACTCGACCCAGCCCCACTGGCCTTCAGGCCATCTTCAGTTAGCTACAGCGGTCTCCAAACGGCTGGGCGGTGCGCATTCCGCTGGTACACAGAGAATGTGCTCGGATTGTCCGACAGCAGTGAGGTGATTGGTGCGGCAGAAGAGTCTGCAGCCAGACGCCTTAAGCCGGTTGAGCGAGGGGCAATTTTGCACGGGATCCTTGAGCGAACGCCGCTCGATGGATCCTGCCCGACGATTTCAGATGTGACTGCCGAAGCTGATGCTCAAGGACTCGAACTGGCCGCTGCGGACGCTGCCGAAGTCCTTGAACTGGTCGCCGCAATTACGAGCAGTCCAACTTGGCAGCGGCTTGTTAGCAACCACGTTGAAGGACGCAGGGTGGCAAGGGAGGAAGGCTTCGCCGTCCTGTTGCCAGTTGAAGGGCAGGTGATTCCCCTGCACGGAATATTTGATGTTGTGGCGGATAACGGAGACGGCTCCTTGTTAGTCGTTGACTGGAAGACCAGCAGATCTGCGGCCGATGAGGACGATCTAGTCGGCCGCGTTGAACGTGACTACTCGATTCAGCGTGACGCCTATGGTTTCGCGGCACTTTCGGGCTCGCTTGGTCAGACCTCTCATGATCGCGTTGAGGTGGTTCACCTCTATGCGGAGCGCCCCGACGAGCCTCAGGTAGCTTCGTTTACTAGCGCTGACCTCAAGAGGCTTGAGATAGACCTTGGTCTACTTGCTAGGCCACTGCTTGAAGGGGACGTACCCGTAGCGGACAAGCCGTGGGAGGGTCTCTGTAATGGCTGCCCAGCACGGGGCAGGCTCTGCTCATGGGCGCTGGAACAGACGGCTGGGACGACGCCACCGGCCTGAAACAGGTTTTAGCCGGATTCGATAGCGAGCAAAATCTGTTTGCGGCTTAGTCCGCCTGAAAACCCGCCAAGCTTCCCGTTCGCTGCCACCACGCGGTGGCAGGGGATGATTATCGGTAGCGGATTACGAGCAAGTGCGGACCCTGCCGCTCGCGCTCCGCGCGGTGAACCGGCCTGCCTAGCGACTTCGCCATAACTAGCTGTGCCACCGATCGGCAGCAGTGAAGTGACGGCAAGTACTCGAGCCGAGAATGCCGTCCCGCGCCGTGGGTCGTCTGCCAGTGAGAGGTCAAATTCCTTGATTTCGCGGCTGAACCAAGCGTCAAGTTGGTCGTTGATCGTCCTGTGGGCCTCCGCTGAATGTCTAGCTACTAACGACCTGTTGGTCGCAATGTTCAGCGCCTCGGCATCAGGATCGGGGATGTCCCAGCTCAACGAGATCAGGCCCTCGTCAGTACTGGTCAGCAGCAGTTCGCCCACCGGCGAAGCCGTCAGCGACCAGTAAAGGGTCCTATCTGCCATTGCAACAGCCTACGCCGCACTAGCGAAGTCCGAACCCCCTGACTCGTTGCGACTAGTACCAAACTGCCAAACAGCGATACAATTCAGATTCCTTTTCCGTACCGACCGCAGGAGCCGATTCGAGATGCAGAAGCGACCCGGCCGGTCCGGGCTATACGACCCCAAGTATGAGCACGATGCCTGCGGCGTCGCGTTTGTCGCCCAGCTGGTCGGTGGGCCCAGCCATGGCGTTGTCGAAAGGGCTCTCGTAGCGCTCGCAAACCTTGAGCATCGTGGTGCGGCGGGAGCCGACCCGGAGACCGGCGATGGAGCTGGGATCCTGATTCAGATTCCCGATCAGTTCTTCCGCTCAGTGGTTGGCCCAGCCCTGCCAGCCGTTGGTCGCTATGGAGTTGCACAACTCTTCTTGCCGCGCGGTCGAAGCAAGCGGCTCGCCGCCGAGCAGACCGTAATTGACGCGGTCGAATCGGCCGGCCAGCAGGTAATCGGGTGGCGTGATGTTCCGGTTGATACGCGCCACTGTGGGCAGACGGCCTTGCTCAGTGCGCCGGTCATTCGACAGCTGATTATTGGCGCAAGTGACGCACTCGAATCACAGGACGAGTTCGAGCGGACGCTCTATGTAATCCGGCGCGTCGCCGAGCAGCAGGCTGGCGAGGAGATGGCAGTCGCCTCGCTCTCTTCGCGAACGATCGTCTACAAGGGAATGCTCACAGCAACCCAGCTGCCCGGCTACTTCCCTGACCTGCGAGACCCAATGGTCGTCAGCCAGATGGGAGTCGTGCATTCGCGCTTCTCAACCAACACCTTCCCCTCGTGGGAGCTCGCGCACCCCTTCAGGATGATCGCTCACAACGGCGAGATCAACACACTTCGCGGCAATGTCAACTGGATGCGTGCTCGCGAATCGCAGATGGAAAGCGAGCTGTTTGGCGATGACCTGAAGAAGATTCTGCCGGTTGTCCGCGATGGTGGCAGTGATTCGGCAACGCTTGACAATGTCTTCGAAATGCTCGTTCAGTCGGGGAGGTCGCTGCCGCACGCGGCGATGATGATGATCCCTGAGGCTTACATCGGGCGTGAGGGCGTTGATGATCAGCTTCGTGGCTTCTACGATTACCACGGCTGCCTGATTGAGCCTTGGGATGGCCCAGCAGCGGTCGTCTTCACGGATGGAAGAGTTGTTGGCGCGACGCTCGACCGGAATGGGCTTCGCCCAGGCCGCTGGGCTCAGACTTCGGATGGGATGGTTGTGCTCGCCTCTGAAGCCGGCGTACTCCCGATTCCACCCGATGAGGTTGTCCGCAAGGGGCGCCTCGAGCCAGGCCGGCTGTTCCTCGTTGACCTAGAGGCCGGTCGGATCGTCGATGACCGCGAGGTAAAGGCTGAGCTTGCGGCTCAGCAGCCCTATGAGGAATGGTTCAGGGAGTCAACCGTTGCGCTCGAAGACCTTCCCGATCGTGAGCCCGATCTTCCAAGGCTTGAACCACTCAGGGCCCGTCAGCTGGCCTTTGGCTACTCACAAGAGGATCTGCGGCTCGTGATCGCACCGATGGCGGAGAAGGGCGAGGAGCCGACCGCTTCGATGGGCAACGACAGTGCCCTTGCCGTGCTCTCTGATCGCCAACCACTGCTGTTCGGCTACTTCAAGCAACTATTTGCTCAAGTTACGAATCCGCCAATCGACCCAATTCGTGAAGCGGTCGTAATGAGCCTTTCGACTGGTATTGGCAGCGAGGGCAACCTGCTCGATGAAACCGCAGAGCATGCGCAGCAGCTGATTCTCAAGCAGCCGATCCTGCGCAACCACGAGTTGGAGCGGATTCGCAACATCAACGCCAAGGGGCTGCGCTCAGCCGTGCTTGACATCACATGGCAGGTTTGGGAAGGAGTTCCCGGACTCGCCGCTCGTCTAGCCACGCTTTGCGAGCAGGCTGAGGCGGCAGTCGCTTCAGGATCGACAATCCTGATCCTTTCCGATCGCGCTGTTGGAGCCGATCGCGTCCCGATCCCATCGCTTCTGGCCGTTTCAGCGGTTCACCATCACCTCGTTAGGGCGGGAACACGCCTTAAGACTGGCCTTGTAATCGAGTCAGGTGAGCCTCGGGCAGTACACGACATGGCGACTCTTATTGGCTACGGAGCAGCCGCCATCAACCCGTACTTGATGTTCGAATCTATTGACGAACTGGTCGAGAGGAGTCTGCTCCCACAGGATCTTGACCGGGATTCAGCCGAGCAACGGATTGTCAAAGCAATTGGCAAGGGGCTGATGAAGACGATGTCGAAGATGGGAATCTCAACGATCCCGTCTTACTGTGGCGCGCAGATCTTTGAGGCTGTCGGACTTGAACCTGAGCTGATTGACAGTTACTTCACCGGTACGGCCTCGCGAATTGGTGGTATCGGCATCGAGGTGCTTGCTGCTGAAGCGCTCGAACGCCACTTCCGAGCATGGCCGGGAAGTGGCCGCGAAATGCTGCCGGTCGGTGGCCTGCTCCAGTGGCGGCGAGATGGTGAGCATCATGTTTGGAACCCAGACTCGATAGCCAAGCTTCAGCACGCGGTTGGCAGTGAAGGTGACGAAGGCAGCGCGACCTATCGCGAGTGGGCGGCCGAAGTAAACGGAGACGTTAGTCGTGGTGCGCTGCTGCGCGGCTTGATGCGGTTGAAGACATCCCAGCAACCTGTTGCACTGGATGAGGTTGAGTCCGCAACCGACATCGTCAAGCGCTTTTCAACTGGCGCTATGTCACTCGGTTCCATTTCGCCTGAGTCACATGAGTCGCTGGCGATTGCGATGAACCGAATTGGCGGCAGGTCGAACACCGGTGAGGGGGGCGAGGATCCGCGTCGATTCAAGCCGGACCCGAACGGCGACCGTCGACGTTCCTCGATCAAGCAGGTGGCTTCTGGTCGCTTCGGAGTGACAGCCCACTATCTGGCAAACGCCGATCAGTTGCAGATCAAAATGGCCCAGGGCGCGAAGCCTGGCGAAGGTGGTCAGCTCCCCGGTCACAAGGTCGACGAGTACATCGCTTTCCTGCGTCATTCAACGCCTGGCGTTGGGCTGATCAGTCCGCCACCACACCACGACATTTACTCAATCGAGGACCTCAAGCAGCTGATTTACGACCTCCGCTGCGCAAATCCCGATGCTGAAATCTCAGTCAAGCTTGTCTCTGAGGTTGGCGTCGGCACGATCGCGGCCGGAGTCGCCAAGGCAAATGCCGATCACATCGTTATCTCAGGTCACGATGGCGGAACTGGGGCGTCGCCGCAGTCCTCCATCCATGGAGCAGGAATACCGTGGGAGATCGGGATCGCCGAGACTCAGCAGACGCTGGTCGCTAACGACCTGCGCTCTCGCGTGACACTTCAAGTCGACGGACAGATGAAGACCGGCCGGGACGTCGTGATTGCCGCTCTGCTCGGAGCAGACGAGATGGGATTCTCGACAGCACCACTGATCGCGATGGGCTGCATCATGATGCGCGTCTGCCATCTCAACACCTGCCCGGTTGGTATCGCCACGCAGGACCCGGAGCTGCGTCGTCGCTTCCGTGGAACTCCTGAGCATGTCGTCAAGTACCTGTTCTGGGTTGCGGAGGAGGTCAGGGAGTTGATGGCCTCGCTTGGTGTCCGTAGCTTCGAGGACCTGATTGGTCGTGTTGACCTACTCGAGATGGATCCTGCGATCGAGCACTGGAAGGCGCGTGGAGTTGACCTCACTCGCGTTCTTGAATCCGGCGATCTGTCGGAGGACACTCCGCTGAGGCGCGTTCGCTCTCAGGAGCCGGTACTGGGCGACGCGCTCGACTGGGAGTTCATTTCCGCAGCAGCCCCTGCGCTGGAACGCGGCGAGCGGATTCGCCTTGATCGACTGGTACGCAATGTCGACCGCGCTGTCGGCGGGATCCTCTCCGGCGAGATCGCGAGGCGGCATGGCGCAGATGGCCTCGCCGAAGGGTCAATCGAAATTCGCTTTGAGGGATCAGCGGGTCAGAGCTTTGGCGCCTGGCTGGCTAAGGGAGTGACCTTCGATCTTGAAGGTGAGACGAATGACTACGCCGGCAAGGGATTGTCCGGCGGCATTCTTGTCGTTCGGCCGCCGGATTCGACCGGTTTCCTCGCTGAGGAGACTGTCATTGTTGGCAACACAGTCCTCTACGGGGCAACCTCTGGCAGAGCTTTCTTCCGCGGTCTCGCTGGCGAGCGGTTTGCCGTCCGCAACAGTGGAGCAGTCGCGGTGGTTGAGGGGGTTGGTGATCACGGCTGTGAGTACATGACCGGTGGTCGAGTAGCAATTCTTGGGCCAACTGGGCGGAACTTTGCTGCTGGAATGAGCGGCGGCGTTGCCTATGTCTACGACCCTGACGACAGATTCCCGAGCCTTTGTAACACAGAGTTGGTTGATCTGGAGAGCGTTGGCGAGCACGATGAGGCAGAGATCCACCAGATGGTCTCTGAACACGCAGAGCGGACTGGCTCGGCGGTAGCTCGAAGGATGCTCGCCGGTTGGGAATCAGCTTCGAAGGATTTCGTAAAGGTCATGCCACGTGACTATCGGCGTGCGCTTGAGGAGCGGGCGGCAGCTGAAGCTCAGCTGGCCGATCAGGCGGTGAACCAGGATGGGTGAGGTTGGCGGATTCCTGAGAATCGACCGGGCCGGGTTCGTTACGCGAGACCCAGCTGAGCGTGTCGGTGACTATGACCAGTACTTCGACCTCCAGCCTGAGGAGAAGCTTCGAGAGCAGGGCGCTCGCTGCATGGACTGCGGCGTTCCGTTCTGTCATCAGGGCTGTCCGCTTGGCAACCTGATCCCCGAGTGGAACGACCTCGTCTATCGCGGTAAGTGGCGCGAAGCACTAGACGCTCTCCACTTGACAAATAACTTCCCCGAGTTCACAGGCCGAATCTGCCCAGCACCGTGTGAATCGGCCTGCGTATTGGCGATCAACTCAGACCCAGTAGCTATTGAGCAGATTGAGCTGTCAATCGTTGAGCGCGGTTTTGAGGAGGGCTGGATTGTTGCTGAGCCACCCGAGCATGAATCTGGCCGTCGCATTGCGGTGGTTGGCTCTGGGCCGGCTGGCTTGGCAGTTGCGCAGGAACTCCGCAGGCTTGGCCACGATGTAACCGTTTACGAGCGTGATGAATCGCCTGGTGGGCTGCTTCGCTACGGAGTGCCCGACGCGAAGCTGCCAAAGGGGATTATTGATCGGCGCGTCAAACTGCTCGAAGCCGAAGGCGTTGAGTTCCGCTGTGGAGTTGAGATCGGTGTTGACATTACGGTCGCTGAGCTTCGCGACGATTGCGATGCGGTTGTCGTAGCAACTGGTTCACGTGTTCACCGTGACATGGATGTCTCCGGGCGCGAAAACGGTGGAGTTCACTTCGCAATGGACTACCTCTACCAGCGCAATCGGGCAGTCGCTAGCGCTGCCGGACTCCCATATCGCGATCCAGAGCCGGGGCACGAGATCTCGGCAAAGGGTCGGCGCGTTGTCGTAATCGGCGGTGGAGACACTGGAATGGATTGCGTTTCAAACGCTCTGCGTGAAGGTGCGGCGGAAGTGACCCTGCTTGATGTCTATGGACAACTACCTGACTCCGGCCGCGACGCCGCAACTCCTTGGCCAATGTCGCCAAAGCGCACCGCTAGTACCTACGCGTTGCAGGAGGGTGGTGCACGCGAGTGGGGGACTGAGGTGACCGCCTTTGCAGGCGAGGATGGACGCTTGACTTCAGTGCAGACACGCCGAGTCGAAGGACCAAGCTCACGTGAGCTGACGCCAATCGAGGGAAGCGAGCAGACACTGCCAGCCGACCTTGCCTTGATTGCAATTGGCTTCACCCACACTGAGCACGGCGGACTGGTTGAGCAGCTCGGTATTGCTCTCGATCCACGCGGGAACATCAAGGCGCCCGTCTTCGGTGCTTCGCGGGATGGAGTATTCGCCTGTGGTGACGCCCGAGTTGGCCAGTCGCTCGTAGTAACGGCTATCGCTGAGGGACGAAAGTGCGCCCGAATGGTTAACCGCCACCTCGGTGGTGAGCCGACTTCAGCCGACCGCGATCGTCTCGCAATTCAGCCGGTAGCAGTTAAGCCTTTACAACGCTGAGGCGCCACCTTCAGTGAACTGTGACAAAGATCACGGTTCTGCTGTATGTTGGCGCGAGGTCGCCCAAAACCGGGCGCCATGGCGAAGAGGAGAACCAAGACCGTGAACCCCCGTTTCAGTCGTTTGGCGATTGCCCTTACCGCGTTGACTACCGCACTAGTTGCAGCTGGGCCGGCCACGGCTCGCACTGACTTTGCGGACCCGACGCGTGCCTTCAATATTCTCACTCCAGGTGAGGATGGGGCACTCGTGCCAACGGCACACTCCTTCGACCAAGCGAAGATGTACGACGCGCTTACGCCATTGCGTGGCAACGTAACGCTCCAGAACCTTCGCGGAACCCGCTACTTCAAGCCGGTTACATTCGGGATTACTGGAACGACGAAGACTGTCGTCAACTACAAGTCGACTAGCCATCCCGGTCTGACGATCGTCCGTGACTCGTTCAATGTTCCTCACATCAATGCTCGCACGCGAGCCGATGCAGCATTCGGAATGGGCTTTGTTGCTGCCGCTGACAGAAATGTTTTGATCGACTCGGGCCGTGGCCCAAGCTATGTGTCAGCACTTTCTGTTCCGGGCGTAAACGCCTTCGGCCTGATCACCAGTGCGACGAAGTTCACGCCAAGTGCTGAGACGCTCGCTTGGGTGCATGCGCAGGTTGAGACGTTCCGTAAGGCAAACGCTGGCAATCAGCAGGTCTATGACGACTTTAAGAACTATGTCGCCGGAATCAACCAGTGGTACTACAAGGTCGGCGGCAAGAGCCCGAAGAGCTATGCGGCATGGACGGTTGACGATGCTTTCGCGGCCTTCTCGTTCATCGGCTCAATCTTCGGTAACGGCGGTGGTAACGAGGTAAGTAACGCCAACTTCCTTGCCAAGCTTCAGGCTGAGTACGGTGAGGCCGAGGGCCTGCGCATCTTCCGTGACTTCCGTGAAGTTAACGACGCTGAATCACCAGTTTCATGGCGCGGTAGCTTCCCCCACAACGTTCAGCCAACTGGGCTGACGAATGCCGGGAGCCCAGGCTCTCCAGTAGTTGACGCCAACTCGCTCGATTCAAGTGTTGGTCGTAACGCTCAGGTAGCTGAGAAGGGCCCGAGGTATAAGCGCTATATGTCGAATGCGCTGCTTGTGCCGGCTACCCGTTCACTGACTGGCACGCCGCTCGCGGTGATGGGGCCTCAGCTCGGCTACTTCCACCCTGAAATCGTTCAAGAGGTAGATGTTCACGGTGGTGGCTATGACTTCCGCGGAGCGGTAGCACCGGTTGCTCCCTACGGTCTGATCGGTCGCAGCAAGGACTACGCATGGTCGCTTACATCGGCCGGCAACGACAACACCGATCAGTTCCTTGAGAAGCTCTGCGTACCAGGCGGAGCATCCGAGCCGACACGTGCAACCCGCACTTACCTGCGTAATGGCAGCTGTGTGGCGCTTATCCACAAGTACGCTGGTGACCTCGGCAGTTCCAAGACGAAGACGTACTTCTGGGAGTCGGTCCACGGACCAATCTCAGGAACGGTGCTCGTTGGCGGCAAGCCATACGCGGTCGCAAACGCAAGGGCTACGCGCAACCGTGAGCCATGGAGCGCGCGGGCACTTGCTGATCTCACAACCGCGCAGGTCAAGGACGAAGCCAGCTTCAACAAGGTTGCCAATGAGTTTGAGACAACCTTCAACTGGCACTATGCCGACAACAAGAAGATCTGCTTCTTCAGCTCGGGGCGTCTGCCGATTAGGGCAACTGGCGTTGACTCAAGCCTTCCGACGCTCGGTACCGGTGCCTATGACTGGAAGGGCTTCATCACCCAGGACAAGCACGCACACGGTTGTAACCCAGCGAAGGTAACGGGTAACACCGTTTCTGACCTGATCCTCAAC
>Ga0194058_10000739_pt1 | contig 16145 bp, 13 predicted proteins | sample SepL4417m_MetaG_FD_155490 | JGI IMG/M metagenome (GOLD analysis project Ga0194058, IMG submission 155490) | Anoxic zone freshwater microbial communities from boreal shield lake in IISD Experimental Lakes Area, Ontario, Canada - Sep2016-L442-17m | ecosystem: Environmental > Aquatic > Freshwater... | reverse complement strand
TATACAACTGGGTTAATTCACGTGATGTCTGGGAGATATCATATATTAATTCACAATCCGATGAGCGATTAGGATACCCAACACAGAAACCAGAAGAGTTATTGGAACGGATAATTTTAGCATCTTCTAATAATGGTGACTTAGTTCTTGATGCATTTGGTGGTTCTGGCACAACTGCTGCTGTAGCAGAAAAACTTGGCAGACAATGGATTGCTTGTGATTTTGGTAAACATTCCATTTATACTATTCAAAAAAGAATATTAAGAATTGCTGAATCAAAGAACCTAAACGTTGTTAATGACGATGATGAAGAAGATGGTAAAAAGAGGAAGAAAAAAGAAGTGCTATTCGGTCAAGAACCAAAACCATTTTCAGTTATCTCTGCTGGTGCCTATGACTTTTCTCATGTTATGGCACTTGGCACCTCAGAACATAAAGATGCTTATATTGCTTTTGTCCTAGGTCTATTTCAATTAGTTCGCGATGAAGAAAAATCAAGTAAAACAAAATTGACTAATATCTATGCCGATAAAGATGGAGCACCAGTAGAGGTCTTTCCAGTTTGGGATGAACATCATTTTAAGAACGTGAAAATTGATGAAGATTATTTGCAGAGTATTATCTCACAAGGTGCCGGGCGCTTGCGTGGGGAATATCATATCATTGTACCAGAACATTGTACTAATATTGGTGACACCAGGCTTAAGAATCCTGAGGGCAAAGAAGTGATTTTCAAATTTTTAACATTTCCATACAAGGTTTTGGAAGATGTTTCTCGCCATCTTGAGCTACATGAACAACCAGCTTCACAGGGCGCAGTCAATGAACTCATTACCTCCACTGCTTTCTATTTCAATGAAGATGTGGAGATTGAAGTGGTGCGAGATAAGGCTGGTCTAAAAATCAACAAATTTGATACCAAAATATTAAACAAAGAGGGTAATAGATTTCCTGGGTTGGATGGGCTCGTAATGATCCTGGTTGATGTTGATCATGAACCAGGCAAGCCTTTTGATATGGACAAGACAATTTTTGCTAAAGATATTAATGCTGAGGGTGTGTTTGCCTTGGATGAATCAAGCGAGAAAAAAATAGCAGTCATTGCAATTGATAAGCACGGCAATGAAAGTAAACCATTTGTAGTAACTAAATAATATGGCAGAAAAAAAACCAATCATCAAGCGCAAGAGCGGAAAAAGAACACAAACAATTGAAAGGCTTAATCTCTCAGAGCACACTCTCAAAATCAACACGCGTAAATGCAATTACGACAAGTTTCGTTTTACTGATATTGAGGACTATGTCCGCGCCATGACAGCTGGTCGCGAATATCAATTCGAAGCTATTCGTGAGGTTATGATTTATCTTTGGGGTGGTAGTTACAAAACAGTTGAAGATTTGGCTAGAGAAAATTGGAATCTCAAACCACAAATTCGTGATCGTTTTGGCTCTGAAGAAATCATGATGGGGCACTTGCCACTGCGAGACAAATTGTCTGGCGTGGTGCATATGGCCACTGGCACAGGAAAGTCATTTGTGATTTTTGCTGTGGCTCATTTGTCGGTTGTTTTGGGCTTGACCAGACGCGTCTTGGTGCTTGGTCCACCGTCAACAATTATTGAGCAGGGTTTGACTGATAAATTCAAAGACTTGATGCGTGACCCCAAGCTCAATGCACTTTTGCCGAAGGAATATCAAAATAGAGCAATCAATCTTTTGACTGATAATGATGCCATTGAAGATGACAGTATTGTGATTGAAAATATTAATGCCGTATTCACTTTTGGTGGCATTCAGGATACACTTTTTCGTGGCACTGACGAGATTTTGGTTTTGAGCGATGAAGTACATCATGCCTATGCACATCTGGCTTTCAATCACACCTCAAACACAATTATAGAGGAATCTGTGGCAGAGAATGCCAAGGTGACAGATGATAATGCTGAGCGTTTGTGGATGCAATTTTTGCTTGGCAATGGTCGCTACAAAAAGACAGAATATTTTCAAGCCAATGGCAGGCACAAAATAACTCGACATATTGGGTTCACTGGCACGCCTTACAATGGTGATGATTATTTTGCTGATGTGCTGATTGATTATTCTATCAAGACCGCAACAGATGAAAAATATATCAAAGAAATTAATCCACTGCTCAAAACTTCAGATGCTGAAGGCGATGCCATTCAATGGACGGATGATAAGCGTTTTGAAGTGGTGCTGAAAAATCACTTAGACAACAAGGCAAAATATTCTTATGTCAGAAAAGGCAAGGCACTCGTGAAGCCAGTCACAATGTTTATTTGTCCTAGCCAAGCGAACGCCAAAAAGGCGACTGCAAATTTCATTAAATTTTTGAGCAAATGGGAGAAGGAAGAAAACAAGGCAACTGGTAGCGCTTCAGAAATTGAGCAGGTAGTAAGTGAACGGGTGATTTGTGTCGTCTCCAGCATTTCTGAATCGGAATTCAAACCGCAACTGGATAATATTGAAGAAACGAATCCAAATAAAATTGGCGGCAAAGTAGAATTTATTTTCGCAGTGAATAAGTTGTCTGAAGGTTGGGATGTGGATAATGTTTTTCAGATTGTGCCAATGGAAGAACGCGTCTTTAATTCTAAGCTTTTGATCTCTCAAGTGCTTGGCCGTGGTTTGCGCGTGCCTCGTAAGATTGATATTCATAATTTGAATATTGGTGAATATTATCCTCGCGTGGCTGTGACCAATCATGAAAAATTCGCCAGCCATATTGAAGAGTTGATGGATTCAGTCATCCAGTCTGACATGCACATTGCATCAGAGCCTTTGGTGGTGACCAGTCAAACACCAGAAACAGATCGCGCCAAACACCATTTTAGTCTTTTTAATCTTAGTTATATTGCCACTCCAGTCATGAAAGATGTGGATGACGGTGAATTGCCTTTGCCTGCGAAAAGAAAACTTATCCTCACTACTCAAGATTTAAGTGAACCAGTAAAAATTGAATTCTTGAAAGATACCAAGCAATATATTTTCAAGAAGAAAACTGTATCTGTGGATGGCGTGATTCATGACTTGCATCGCCGATTCAAAGGTAGGGAATATGAGGGTATTCACTTTGACTTTGGCCAAGGTGACGAGGCTCGTTGTCCAACTGAGGCAGAAATTCGCTCCGCAATTTTGTCAGCAATGGAGGAATCTAGCATTACTGGCAACCAATTGTCAGAAGAAAACAAGCAGCAAATTGATTTGTATTTTAATCAATTTTTGCCAAGAGGCTCCAAGAAGCGAGTTTTCGAAAATGTATTGGGAAATATTCTGCCAATATCAACCGAATCAATAGAACGCTCAACAGTGCGTCTAGGTGAGCTTGAGCGTGACGCAACAGTATTTGTTAGTGAAGATTATGAAATAGAACTGGATGCCAAGACTAAGGCGGTGTTCAAGCACTTGATTGATGCACGAACCAAATCTGCCGAAGAGAAAAAGCAAGGCTCATTATTTACTGTGGATCCCCAGGATTTTCTAGGACGACATTCTGATTATACCAGGTCATTGGTTGATGGTGATCCGCGACCTCCATATATCGTTAATCCATCCGTCCTCAAATCACCACAAAGTGCTGTGCTGGTTTCGCATACACCAGAAAAAGAATTTGTTTTTTTACTTTTGGAAAATGCTTCTCTTATTGAATCCTGGGTGAAATCATCAGACAGGGGATTTTATTCGTTAGACTATAAATTTTGGAAAGGTGGAAAGTCTGAGGTGACACGAAGTTTCAATCCTGATTTTTTTATCACTCAAAATCTGACTGAATATATCGCCAAAATCAGAAATACTGCCGATGCCAAATCATTGGCCTATCTGCGTGAATTGGAGGAGGATGGAATTGAAGAATTGGTGCGAGTAGTGGAGATAAAATCAGATGAAGACGAGGATGAAACTATTGGACCAAAAGAAGAATCAGCCAAAGCACATTTTGCAGCAGTAAATAAGAAACTTAAGGAGGTTGACCAAATGACGATTGATTCGAAATTCAGAAAACATCTCAAGCAACATTATGTTTTTGATTTGTTGCGACCAGAAGGTTACAGGACATGGATAGAGTCATTGAAGCGAGGTAATTTGATATAATTTTTTGCCATAAATAAAATCCTCCAAATCTCGTCCTTGGCTAAAATTCTCTTGGCTAAAACTCATTTTTCAAATCTGACAAATACTTTGATACTTTCGAGTATCAAAGTAAATGTCACCAAGTCAAAATAATCCAAAATTGACCAACTCGGCTATTATTTTTACGATTTGACAGTGGAAGAAATAAAAATCGTGGAGGGCGGGAAATAAGGTAATTATAAATTTAAAAACAAAACAAATGAAAATCATCATCGACATCCAACAAATAATCAGGCAAGCACAGCAAACAGCCTATCAAAGCATCAACACTGCAATGCTTGAGGCATATTGGTTGGTGGGCAAACGAATTGTTGAAGAGGAACAACAAGGTGAAAGCCGGGCAACATACGGAAAGGCAACTATTAAAAAATTATCTCAAGAGTTGCAAAAAGAATTTGGCAAGGGCTTTTCAGAAAGAAATATTGAGCAAATGAGGGTGTTTTTTCTTGCTTATCCAATTCCGCAGACAGTGTCTGCGGAATCGCCAACCGCAATTCAGCAGACACTGCCTGTTAAATCTGTCGCCATGCCAATTTCCGAGACAGTGTCTAGTAATTTGAAAATTCCAGTTTTCAAACTTAGCTGGTCACACTATCAAATGCTTTTGCGAATTTCTGACAAGGCGCAGCGAGCTTTTTATGAAATTGAAGCCGACAAAAATCAGTGGAGTGTGCGAGAATTGAAAAGACAATTTGACAGTGCCCTATATTTGCGACTTTCATTGAGCAAGGACAAGGAAGGAGTGAAAACCTTGGCAGCAAAAGGGCAAATTTTGGAAAAGCCACAAGATGCTATCAAAGATCCGTATGTCTTGGAATTTTTGAATCTCAAAGAGCATTATCGCTATTCTGAAAATGATTTGGAAAATGAATTGATAGATAAGCTGGAATTATTTTTGCTGGAACTCGGCAAAGGGTTTACCTTTGTGGCTCGTCAAAAAAGAATTTCTTTTGAAGAGAGACATTTTTATGTTGACCTAGTTTTTTATAATCGCATTTTGAAATGTTTTGTGATTATTGATTTGAAAATAGGAGATTTGAAACATCAAGATCTTGGTCAAATGCAGATGTATGTCAACTATTTTGATCGCTTTGTGAAATTGGAAGATGAAAATAAAACTATCGGCATCGTGCTTTGTCAAGACAAAAGCGAAACTTTGGTGGAAATCACTCTACCTGAAAACAATGAGCAGATATTCGCCAGTCGTTATCAGACCGTCTTGCCAAGTAAGGAAGATTTGAAAAAAATATTAAATAGTTGAGATTTGATTTTATGGTTTGACGCAGGAGAAAAAATTATCCAAGGACCGTCCTCAGCTAAAATTCTCCTTGGCTGAAACTCATTTTTCAAATCTGACAAACACTTTGATACTTTCGAGTATCAAAGCAAATGTCACCAATTCAAAAAAAAAATCCTCCAAGGACCGTCCTCGGCTGAACCTCGCCTCGGCTGAACCTCATTTTTGCTCCGTAACTTACTGCCCAGCAAAACAAAAGAGTTGAAAATTTTAGCTATCGCCTGCCCGCTTCGATAGGCGAAGCATTTCGGGTTGGCAATTTTTTTCATTTTTTTTATTTTTTTTGAAAATTTGTGGTATAATGAAGATAGGAAAAGTTGTAATAATTTAAAATAAAAAACTATGTTTTTCTCAAGTGCAAGTTTCGATTTGAAAGTTATAATTTTTATGTTGTGTATTGTGCTTGTTGTCTCTGTTTTTACCTATTTAATATCAAAAAAAATTTTAGCCACACTTTTTGTGTTATCTGCTTTTAGCAATTTATCTATTTATTTAAATTCTGGTTCTGAGCTTTTTGATGTTTATAGAATTAAATGGATTGTCATTTTTACTAATCACTATTGGCCATACCTCAACCTTTTTATCTTCGCCTTACTAATCTTTAACTATTTCAAGCACCGCAATGTGCAGAAGAAAAAAAACTAAATTTCTTTTTGCATTTTTATTTGCAACTTTTCTTGCGCTTGCGACATTTCACTGTGGTAATTTCTTTTCAATTTTCAAGGCCAAGGCCGACAATCCTTTTGACTATTTCGATGCTGAAGGTTATGAATACATTGATGGAGGCGAGGTTGTGTGGGGCAAGGGAGAACATATTATTGAAAAAGGTCTCTTTATTCAAAATGGAGGCACCCTGAAACTTGACGCAGGTGCCAAGGTTTTGTTTCGCAATAGCGCTGATACTCGGGTCGCTATTTTTTTATGGGGCGGAAAAATCATTGCCCTTGGCACGCAAGCCGAGCGAGTTACTTTTTCTTCAACCATCACTGACGGAATTTTTAGCTTATCTTTTGAGCCAGATGAGGATAGCGAACCCTCATTTTTCAGATACACTGACTTTATCGGTACCAAGATAAATGGCGAGCCAGAAATTTATCGAGATCCATCAGTGGATGCTAGTTCAGCAAATACTATTGTCAATCTTTTTAACTACAAGAGGGGCAAAGTGCATATCGAGAATTCAACCTTCCAAAATAAAGGTGTATCTGTTGATTCGCGCATTAGTGAAAATCATAATCCAACTGGCTTTATTGAAATTGTTAATTCCAATTTTGAATTGGAAAATTATGCCGTAGCTATTAGTTCCAAGCTAACCTGCGAACAGCTTTCAGCTATTGATTGCAAGAAGCGAGTTTTTTTGAAAAACAACTGGTATGGTGGTAGTGCTGGCCCTAGGGAAGCTCCAGATTATACACTCGGAAATGAAAGAATTTATGGCACTTATTATTTGGCTAGCTTCAAAAGAAAAAAACTCATTAGCGACCCTGCAATAATCGTCCCAGGGATTATGGGCTCAGCCAAAATTGGATTGGAGTGGGAGCTTGATCCAATTTTGCATACTTATGACAATCTGGTGAATTCTTTGGAGAAAAATGGCTACGAAGCAGGTGTGAATCTTTTTGGTTTTGGTTATAATTGGGAAAACAACAATGGAACCAGCGCTCATTATTTGCAAAGCAGGATTGAAGGAATTATTGCAGATACCAGAGTCTCCAAAGTTGATGTGGTGGCTCATTCAATGGGCGGACTTGTAGCAAGAGCCTATATTGAAGATTTGAATAGTATTGATTATGAAAACACTATTGATCAATTGATTACACTAGGAACACCTAATGCTGGAGCGCCAAAAACTTATTTACATTGGGAAGCAGGAGAAGGATTTTTTTCAGTTTCTGATCAATTCACCAAATATCATTTTCAACAAGAAGCCAAGCATAGCGGATATGATGATTTATTTCGGTACATTCAAGAAAAAGTTCCCTCTGTGCAAGAATTACTTCCTATTTCCAATTACCTTATCAATGCTCAAAATGGTAGCATGAAAAATTATCCCAATGATTATCCACGCAACTCTTTTCTGGAAGAATTGAATTTGGATTCCAATCTGGAGAAAATGCAAAAAGTTAATTACATTAATATTATTGGAAAATTAAGTAGCAATAATAGTACAATTTCAAATATTAAAGTTATAGACACTGCCATAGATGGTAAATGGAAAAATGGGATGCCAGAAAATTTTTATAATGAAGATACTAGCAGGGGTTTATTTCGTAATTATGGTGATGAAGTTGTTCCCGCTACTAGTGCTACAGCTATTTCAGCTAACAAACAAATTGAAATCAATGCTTCCCACCAAGAACTTCCCGACGCGGCTCAATGTGAAGTTTTCAAAGAATTAACCAATGAAACTAAGTGTCAAATGGTCAACAATTGGCATCTTGTCAATGTCTTGATTTTCAACCTCTTTTCTCCCGTCGACATTCAAATCATCTCGCCGAGTGGGAAAAGGATGGGGAAAGATTTTGAGACAGGCAAGATCCTCAATGAAATTGAAGGCGCCTATTACACGGGCTACGACACTGAAAATGAATTTGTGACGATTCCCAATCCCGAGCCAGGGCAGTATAAAATCATCACCCAAGGCACTGGCGCTGGTAGTTATGAAATCAAGGCGATCAACCTCAAAGAAAATGCGGATGGCACTGCCAGTGAGCAAGTTGCCAGCTATAAAGGCACTGCCTCTCTGGGCGCAGTGGAAACGCACAGCGCGCAAGTTTCCGATGGCAAAGTGAGCGACCCAAACGCAGGAAATTATGATAATGACAGTAACACAGTAAGTAGCAATGTAAGTAGCAATGTAAGTAGCAGTGTAAGTAGCAATGACGACGACAACAGTCACAGCAAAAAAACAACTCGCCACAATGCCAATCCTTCCGAGCCAGCAATTTTGACTGGGGTCGGCGGTCAAGCTTCACAAGCAGGACTACTGCCAATTGACAAAAATTCAGTCAGTTATCCAAATGATGATGATAATAAGGAAAAATCCAAAAGCAACATCGACGAAAACAAGCAAGAAGACAAAAAGCAACAAGCCAAGACTGATTTTTCCAAAACAATCAACAAGAAGAATTTGCTTTTGCTCGGCGTGCTGGTGATTTTGGTGGTGGGCGTAGGGAGGTTCTTGCTTTGAGGATTTTTTGAAAACAATTTATTTTAAATCCGTTATATTTCTCATAGGTTAAGTTTCATAAGCGACATAATTTTTTAAAAATAATTTCAGGATAATGATTTTGGCGCATTGCCAAGGCACAGCCTGACAAACAAAAAATGAAAAACATTTTTACTCCCAGAAGAATTTCTCAAGCAGTTGTCTTGGCAATCGTGCTGTTTTTGACGGTCAGCCATATGAAATATGGCATTGAAAAGGCCGCGCCAATTGACGCTTATTGCCCCTTTGGGGCGATGGAAAGTTTGCTGACTTATCTGACCACAGGGGAGTATTTGAAAAGAATTTATACCAGCTCATTTATTCTTTTTGGTCTTGTTGCTGGGTTGACAATTTTGTTTGGCAGGGTTTTTTGTGGCTTTCTTTGTCCTTTGGGTGCTATTCAAGAATGGCTCAGGGCGCTTGGCAGAAAATTGGGCATCAAGAACGAGCTTGAACTTCCAAAGCAAATTGACAAATATGCTCGCTATTTGAAATATGTGATTTTGCTGGTGATTGTGTATTTTTCTTATCAAATGGGGGATTTGGTTTTTCGTGGCTATGACCCTTTTAATGCTTTGATGCATTTGGGAGAGGAATTTGAAGAAAAAGTTGCTGGCTATGCTATTCTGGGAATTTTGCTGGTTGTTTCGCTTTTTTCCAAGAATATTTGGTGTCGATATTTTTGTCCGCTGGGCGCAGTGTTGGGAATTGTGAGAAAATTGAGCCCTTTTAAAATTCAGCGAAATGCCAGCACTTGCGTGGGTTGCGGAAAATGTGACAAAGTTTGCCCTGCTGGACTTGATATCGCAAATGTCAGCGAGGTGAATTCAGCAGACTGTATTAGTTGCCTGGGATGCGTCAAGAATTGTCCAAAGAGCAGTTTGAAAGCAACAACTTTCGGCAAGGAAATCTCCAAGAAAAATTTTGGCTGGATAGTTATGCTGGCATTTTTCATCCCATTGGGTGTTTTTCTGCTGACGCCTTTGTGGTAAACCAAAGAGCCGTCAAATATTATCGATAGCAAGGGTGAAATTAATGTGGTTGACATCAAAGGTAGCAATACTTTGAAATATTTGCTGGAAACCACCAAAGTTCCACTGAGTGAATTTCAACAAAAACTTGGTTTGCCGAAAAATGTGGACACGGCTTTGAAATTGAAAGAAATTGGCTCGACTTATAACCTGAAAAACAATGAAGGTGCTGTTTTTGAAACGGAAGATTTCAGAGCTGTTATTGATGAATATCTCAAAAACAAAGAAAAGCAAGCTGAAAATTTGGCGGATTGTCCTTTTGGAAAAACCGAATGTGCATTCCCAGGTGATTGCGGGCGCTATGTGGATGCCAATGGCGATCGACAGTGCGATCATGCTCAATAAAATTACCACCTATGCTCAAAGAAGAAAAACAAACTGATGCCGACTTGGTTAAAATGGCAAAGCGAGATCCTGAATTGTTCGGGCTTTTGATGGAGCGTTATCAGGGACAGCTATTTCTTTACATCAGGCGATTGACAGGGCTTGGGCAAGATGATGTGCAAGACTTGCTTCAAGAAGTTTTCATCAAGATTTATCAAAAATTGAATGAATATGACGAAGTTTTGAAATTCTCCAGCTGGATATATCGCGTTGCTCACAATCACATTATCGACTATTTCCGCAAGGTTAATGCTCGTCCCAAATCTAATTCACTGGAAGATTATGAATGGGAAAAGATCATTAGCGCAAGTGTTCAAATTGAAAAGGAAATTGTTGACCGAGATTGTGCAGAGAAAGTTAAGTTGGGAATTTTGCAATTGCCAATCAAATATCGAGAAGTTTTGATTCTGCGATTTCTTGAAGAAAAGGAATATGAAGAAATTATGGATATTTTGAAAAAACCAAAGGGAACAATCGCAACGCTGATTGCCAGAGGAAAAGAAATTCTTATCAAGCAACTAAAAGCACAAAATATTAATTGTTTTTAATTTTATGGAAAATTTAATCAAAAAAACTCTTGGGGAAATCAAAAAGCAAAAAATCAAACCTGCACCACGCTGGCAATATTTACTGAGGAAATATGCGCTCTGGCTTGGTTTTGGGGCGATGATTTTTTTGGGAGCAATTTCTTTTTCGGTGGCTTTTGAGATGCTCAATCAACTTGATTGGGATCTTTATCGCTTCGCGCATCAGAGCGCAATCCTTTATTCATTGTCACTGCTCCCATATTTTTGGCTTATCTTCATTGGCATCTTTCTTGTTTTGGCATTTTTTGATTTGCGAAAAACAGAAACAGGTTATAAATATGGTTGGCTGAAAATGTCAGTATTTTCAATTGGAGGCATTATTTTGCTTGGCTGGTTTTTTTCCTTGGTGGGTCTGGGCGGAAAATTCAACACAATTTTGGCAAAAGATTTGCCATATTATGGACAACATTTAATGATGACTAAGGAAAAACAATGGATGCAACCAGCTGCAGGATTTTTGGCTGGAAAAATTGAAACCGCTTCAGCTGATAAATTGGAAATCAGTGATCTGAATGGACAGAAATGGATTGTGCTTTTGGATGAAAAAACCTTGACCAAACCGGCGGTCAGGCTTTCGATAGGCGAAAGACTTAAAATTATCGGAAGTAGGAAAGAAGTAAATGTTTTTCAAGCGCTGGAGATTCGTCCTTGGTCAGGACAAGGAAAGGGCAATGGTTCTGGCGGTGGCCACGGAATGGGCAATGGCACTGGTGCGGGCGCAGCGCTTGCAAAATGAAAACTTTTCGGCAGGCATTCGTTTTATGTTGTGCTGGCAGCGTAGTTGAAAAGTTAAATTAAATTAAAAAATAAATCTTTACAGGGAAAATCTTCCTTGGAATGATTGGTCAAAAATATGAACAAGAAAAATATGGTTTTGGGAGTTTTGGGTTTAGCAGTTGTTGGAAGTGTTGCTCTTGCCTCAGGCGTCTCGGCTTATCGTGGCGATGGACAAACAGGCTCAAATTACACTCCAGAAAGACACGAGGCAATGGAGAAAGCTTTTGAAAGCAATGATTATAATGCTTGGAAAAATTTGATGGGCGACAAGGGCGCAACTCGAGTTGTAACAGCCGAAAATTTCTCCAAATTTGCGCAGATGCACGAGCTGCGAGAAGCCGGAAAAATTGAGCAGGCTAATGCAATTCGCGCCGAACTTGGGCTTGGTCAAGGAGCAGGTAAGGGACAGGGCGGTGGCATCAATGCTGGACAACGCGGACAAAACAAAGGAGGAAGTTTTGTTGACGCCAATGGAGATGGAAAATGCGACAATTTGAAATAGGGGGATATTTCAAGTGAGAAAAGAGAAGCCACTGCGCTTCTCTTTTTTGATTTGACAGGCAAATCGTAAATATGCTATAATACCCATAGGGGGTATGTAAAATTTAGTTAATTAATTTTTTAAACAATAAAAATATGAGCAAAGAACTGGAACTTAGTGAACAAAATTTTGAGCAGGAAGTGTTGAAGGCGAATGTGCCAGTGTTGGTTGATTTTTGGGCACCTTGGTGTGGACCGTGTCAAATGATGGGACCAATTATTGCGCAACTTGCTGAGCAAATTGGCGACAAAGCCAAAGTTGGCAAACTAAATGTGGATGAAGTTGGCAGTATTGCTTCACAATATGGCATTATGTCCATCCCAGCGCTGAAAATTTTCAAAGGAGGCGTGGTCGTCAAAGAATATGTTGGCGTGCAAGCGCTGGAAAATTTGAAAAAAGCCTTGGAGGAATTGGCATAGGTATGGAGCATGGAGCATAAAGCATAAAGCACAAAAAATGCTTATGTTGAGTAAAAAGCTACCTTTTTTAGGGTAGCTTTTTTGTGAGATGAAAAAGTGTGCTATATTAAACCTGTTATACTAAAAGTAACTTAATTAGTGGTAGATAATCGTTGGAGGTCGAGCCTCCATTAGGGAGGCTCGACCTCCTTGCAACCACCAGTAATTTAATTGATTTGGTATTATTGGATCCACAGCAGGTTCAAGTTTTTAACTTGAACCTTGGAGTTTACGATCTGAAATATATCACCTGCAAACAATGCGGAGCAGGTTACCAGCCAAAGGCTGACAGGCAAACCTGCTCCTGCAGTAAGTCGAACTCGGGACTGTCAAATTAAGATAGAATAATTTTCATAATGAAAAACACCAAGCTTCAAAAAATCATAATAGCGCTCATTTTGCTGGTCAGCTTGGTGGTGATGGGTGTGTTTTTGGTGGGCAAAAAGACTGCTTCGTTTGAGCAGGATAATATTCCAAAACCAAGCATAGCAGTTTCGCAAAAAGTTGAGCTTGTCGGCAAAACTGGAAGCGTGAAAATTCTTTTTGTGGGGGATTTGATGTTTGACCGCTACATTCGACAAACTGCCGAGCGTAAAGGCGATGAGTTTGTTTTTGCGGGTGTGCAGGCCATGCTAGCGGGAAGTGATTTGGTGGTGGGCAATTTGGAAGGACCTATCACCGACAATGCCTCAGTGAGTGTGGATAGCAAAGTTGGCGCCAAAGATAACTATGTTTTCACTTTCGACCAAACAATTGCTGGGCAACTTTGGCAACACAATATTCGCTTGGTGAATTTGGGCAACAATCACATTTTGAATTTTGGGCAGGACGGTTTGAGCCAAACCAAAGAAAATTTGCGTAGCAATAAGGTGGATTTTTTTGGCGACCCTGCGGGCGAAAAGCGGTTGGCAGTCTTTGAAAAAAATGGTTTGAAAATTGTGCTTGTGGCTTTCAACCAATTTGAAAAAGATGCGAAAAGCAAAACGCTTGCCGATCTTGAGCAAGCGAAAAAAATGAAAGCTGACAAAATTATTTTATACGCCCACTGGGGAAGGGAATTTGTCACTCAAGCTGATGATGAGATCAAAGACTTGGCACATGGTTTTATTGAGAGTGGAGCTGACTTGGTCATCGGCAGTCATCCGCATGTGGTGCAGGGCAGTGAGCGATACAAAGGCAAGTTGATTTATTATTCGCTGGGCAATTTTTTCTTTGACCAATATTTCAGCCCGCAGACTCAGCAAGGCTTGGCGGTGCAAATTCAAGTCACTACTGGTAGCACTGAGCTTGCCCCGCAAGAATTTCCAGTCACCCTGAAAACCAACGGCCAAACCACGACGCCATAAGGCTTGTTTCGTAATTTGCTGTGTAATTTATTGTGTAATTTATTGTGTAATTTGGGGTAATTAAACTTTTGTAAGGATTTTATACTCTGAATATCTCTTGGATTACCTTGTATCGACGCTCTTGGTTAAGTCCCCTGTGGACCAGCAGGAGCGTTTTTGTTTTTCCAAAAAATCCATCTAAAGAATTCGTCGTGTTTGATATATTAAGTTCTGGAAATCTTTGATGTGTAAACAGAAATAGTGCATTAGTATTTAAACTTCGATAGGCACTGCGTATTTTGCGATGTGTATAATTCCAATGTTTTTGATCTATTTTAAATGTTTTTTCTACTAAGAAATCTTTCCATTTTTCATGCCACTCTTCCAAAAGTTTTTTGAAATCTTCCTCAGTCAAGGTTGTTAGAGCTAGTCCAATAGTACGCAATTCCTGACCTGCTTGGGTTTTTGGTTTTGATGTTAAATATCGCTTCAGGATTGCAGTTTGATGAAATTGGCACATTTGTACTGGAATATCCGAAAACACCTCTCTCACGCCTCTTTTACCGTCTAAAATCATACCCTTAATGGTGAATCCCTTGCTTTCTAATTCTCGTCTTGCTTCTCGATAAATTTCCGGTGTTTCTTTTGTAACTTCCTTCCAATAAATATTTTGCTTTGATTGTTGGCATCGAAAAACTAAAATTCCATAACCTCTGCCAAAAAATGTCACATCCCCAATCAGCACGAGTGCTTGAGGCATTATCTTTACTGGAGGTAGCTCGTGCGTGTCTAGAATTTTTTGTACCCATGGGATACTTCTGCCTTGCGCCTTAGCTAGCTGTGCCAAAGTTTGCTTACCCCATACATACAATTGCCACATTCTCGCCTGTAATGCTCTAGGTCTCGATTTACTAACAAATTGTTTACTACATAAACCACACTTGTAGCCCTGCTTTCCCCTAAACTTTCCATTCTTTACGACTTGTACTTTTCCACACCTCGGACACTTTTTTTATTTAGCATAATAGATGATTAACAATTATACCTTTTACTATACCCTAAAATGACATTTTTATCCTTACATATTTTTAATTAACCCAGTTTTTTCATTTTTTTATTTTTGCAGATATTGCTTTTTATCAGTTCAAGGTCTCAGACTTGAACTGGATTGTTCTTGCAGATTCAAACCCTTGCATTTTCCCCCAGAGGAGGACAGATTGATCGAAGATAACAACTATCCTTCAATGATTTTATTTAACAACAAGCAATCGACCAATTCCTTGATCTTGGTGATCAAGCTGTCATAATTATCAAGTTCAACATATTTAACTAATTGTCCACAATGAACAACCTCATTTCTTTGTCCATAATCATCAATCGTTGAAAAAAGTTTTCGCAGTACAATTTTTGCTTGTTTTTCATCTTTAACTTTTGAAAAAATCAACTCTTTAATTTCGGATTCTTTAGTATCAAAAAAATTTCTCAAACTATGAGGGCGTTTCCCTTTATTGATTTCGTCAAATAAGCCTATTTTTTCACAAATATACCACAAACTATTTTCATAATACTTAACGAGTGGCAATAATAATGGAGCATAGTCACTAAGTTGCCATCCCTGGGATGAATTTTTAACTTTATCCTTAAAATATTCATAATCGCTCAAAAAGGCAGTGTTATTGTTGACTTGTTTTAAAAATTCATAAACATCCTTCCCTAATCTACGCGCTAAAATATTCGATCCTAAACCTATATTTTGATACAATGTCATAGAAATAATTGTTTTTATATTTGATTAAAGTTACTTTCCAAAAAATAAATCGAAATTATTTTCAGAAAAATCTATTTTTGCTCTTGGGTTAGAAATTCCATTAAAGCGCTTTTCTTTTTTATTCCAGAAAACCAACGCACTAACATCAGAACCATTTTTATCAAAAAGTCCTTTTCCTTTCTTTTGCAATGACCATATCTCTGATTCAGAACAGGCATCATACGCACCAAGAAAAATAGCATTGCATAAAAAACGATCAATATTAATCCCGCCATCCAGAACTAAAATTCTCGGGATATGATTATATTCCTTTTTTATATTCCTAAATTTTAATTTAGCTTTCTTTAAAAAATTTTCAAATGGACCAATTAACTCAGGAATTGGATCAAAAACATCAAACCTATTTACAGCACCATCCCTAGAAGAATTAAACATTCTCACCTCACGAGCTTTATTTGTAGTATTGACAAGTGTTTTAATTTCAATGAAAATTTCCTGATTATTTATTTTACACCAAAAATCGGGACACTTTCCATTTGAATCTACTAGATATTTTTTTCTTTTAAAACTACCATCGCTAGAATCCAATTTAATAAAGTCGACACTTCTTTGCTTGCAAA